>Ga0180433_10000773_pt1 | contig 54242 bp, 55 predicted proteins | sample SS_ome_8_FD_132980 | JGI IMG/M metagenome (GOLD analysis project Ga0180433, IMG submission 132980) | Hypersaline lake sediment archaeal communities from the Salton Sea, California, USA - SS_1_D_1 metaG | ecosystem: Environmental > Aquatic > Non-marine Saline and Alkaline > Hypersaline >...
ACAAAACATAAACTCTAAGCGTAGGGTCTAATAGGGAGAGGCACTCTCCCTACAAAACATAAACTCTAAGCGTAGGGTCTAATAGGGAGAGGCACTCTCCCTATAATTTTAATCTGATATACTCTCGTCCCACTCTATCTGCTAGTCTAACAGGTTCTGGTTCACGATAAATCAAACACTTTTTCACAATTTCCAAACTCATCTTATTATCTATCATATGTCCAGCTGATACGTACACTGGATTGATAACTCCCTTTGCTCTAACTGCATAACCGTATTTGAATCCACTTTGTCCAACTAATTCATACTCATCAACTCCCAATCTGTCCATTTCGTTCCTTATAAACATCCTGTCCAATCCATCAACAAACAGAAGCTTCTTGGCTACACCGATTGTTGGTATTCCGAATTCAACACCGATATGAACAGCCGAGCCACACTTTCTGTGATGTAATAGACCGTTACCATCGATAATAGTCACATCTGGTTTAATAAATTTCGGATCACTCAACATCTCATTCCAAACCTTCCTGAAACACGGTAGCTCTCTGAAAGCCAAATATCCACTTTTATACTCCTCTCTCTTTCCATCTACAGAATCCTCATAAACTATCGTCTTCTCATAAACGACATCCATTGCTTTATTAATAACAATAAAACTTACAACATCTTTGGTAACTCCATTATCCTTTGTGTAAGATATATCGAAACCGCCGATGAAATCGATATTATTATTTTGTAAACACCACTTTCCGATCCTCTTTTCTGCTATTTTCTTCTGTATTTCATCCATAAAATATTTTAAAGATTTACTTTTTAACTATAATTATACTACAATGAGTAATTTTATTGAGGAGAGGATAGAGACGTGGAAATTTCCACCAACGCGTAGTAAAAGTGGTCATATAAAATATAAACATGACCTTAAACATATCATTTATGCTAAAACTGATATTTTTGGAGATGAACCAGTAATTATGACAAGTGACTTGCACTCTCACCCAATGGCGGTATTTGAGAGACTCAGACATGACACTGATATAGATTTCACAAAGTATAATGTTCTCATGGTTGGAGATATGGCTGGTAATCTCATTAGAGGTTCAGACGGTAATCCAACGAAGTTTTATAATTATGTAATTAATACATTGAAGGTAAAATCTTTGTATATTGTACAAGGAAATCATGATTTACCACCGAAACAGTGTACAGAATGCACACCGCAACAGAAATTGGAAGTTCAAAAGCACATCTTGAGAGATGGAGAGACTGTTAAAACACCGTTGGGGAAGATTGGGGGAGTAAATGGCACATGTTCTTTCAAACCACACCCTTACAAGATGCCTTACGAGAAGTTTTATGGATATATGAATAAACTTGTTGCACAGAAACCAGATATACTTTTGACACACGACACTCCAAAATTCTCAATAAAGGGTGATGAGTTTATCGGGAATGAGGATATTTATAAATATGCATTGAAGATTAAACCGAAAGTTTATGTTTTTGGACACTGTCATCACAAATTATATCATAGCATGCATAATGGAACACATTTTTTCAATGTTGATGCTCGAGTTTTGATTTGTAATCCAACTTAAAAAATTATAGAAAATATTTAACATTATTTAACATTATTTAATGGTGGATCTACTTATTTTGTCGCAATATTGAAAAATACTTTTATGATGATGAAAGTAAATTTATAAAAAAACTACACCTATAATATGTTCAGGTACATGTTGTATTTTTACTTTACAACCGACAAATAGAGCGGAAACAGTTTCAGGAGTGAAAAGTTGAATATGTTCTGGATTATCATCAGGTTTTGATGGAACAGAGAAAATAACAGCAACTCTAGCCAATCTTATAGCCTCTTTGGCTGCCAATTCAGGATGTTCTAAATGTTCAAGAACCTCCAAAATTGTTACAACATCAACACAATTATCTTTCAATTCACCCATATTTGTTATATCTCCTTTTAGAGATTTTATTTTTTTACAACCACCATCATGAATAGCTTGTAAAAAATAAACTCTGTGATCAATTATATCAACTGCTATCTTCTCAATCTTTGGAAATAGAGAGTGGAATCTGAAGAGGAAAACAGCTCTTCCAGTTCCTATATCTAATAAGTTTTGAAAATGTATTCCTTTGAGAATCTTTATAACAGTTTTGACTCTTGGTATACACACCAAATCTGTTTTCTTGAAGCAATACAAATTTTTGTTTTGAGTTTTACGTAAATATTCTAAGGATTTTTCGAAAGTGTTATCGAATCCGAGAGATCTACAATATGCTTGAAGCAACTTTTTATAATACATTATTTTATGAATATAAAAGGTGTGTTTAAGTACACTTAAAAATTATGTACTAATATTACACAATGAACATAATTAGAGACAGACTTTTTGATAAATCTGAAAAGAGATCACCACTTGATGAAGATGGGCACAAAGTTCTCATTTTGAATGGAACTGTTAATGAGAATATGTATGAAACTTTTATGCATATGTATGCACAGTGTGAAGTTGATGACAGATTGATTGTTGAGCTTACAACTAAGGGAGGTGAAGTCACATGGGCTTATATGATTTCACAGATTTTGCAGAGACATGTTGGATCTGTTGTTGTGAGAGTTCCGCGATTTGCGATGTCTGCAGGAACTATTATCGCATTATCTTCTAACAAAATTGTGTTGAGTAGTTGTGGATGTTTAGGACCGATTGATCCGTATATTTTTGGTTTGAATGTTCCGACAAGTACATCTGTTTTGAAGGAGTATAATAGTAGGGTAGAGAGTTGGTGCAATACATTGACAAGTTTGATGACATTTAAGTGGATTAATTGGGGAGTTGTCAATGTTATTACAAACTATTGTGAGAGAATGTTGGGGAAGATCAATGATGATCACAATTTGATGATTAAGAAGCTTTTAAAGACTCATGGATCAATTAAGAATGTTGATGATGTTTATGATTTCTTCACACACACATCTCATCATGGAACACCAATCTATTTCAATGATATTCCAACTGAACTCAATTTGGATATTGAGGAGGATCTTGATTTGTTGAAGAAGATTTATGATAGGGATAATCCAAAAATGAAGCCAGATTATCCACCAAAGAGTAATCCAACATATGTGGATAGTGCGATTGATATGTATGCAGGATTGGCAAAGGAGTATTTTAATAAGACACAACAACCACCAGCACAACCAGCACCACGACAAATCCCATTTTCTCTAGGATCGAATACAAACATAGCGAAACCAGATTTCTCGTCTTTGTCATCATCCCCACTCAGTTTTGATGAAAAGCCAGACAAGCCAGACAAGCCAGATAAGCGAGACAAGCCAGACAAGCCAGATAAGCCAGATGACCTCAATCTACACGAAACTGCTGACAGTTTGATAAGTGAAGTTGTCGACTCTGTTTTCAGTGATAATTGTAAGCCAGAAACAGGTGTAGAATTCAATGAGGAAGAGGGTGGATTGGTTGAAGAGTAAGGTACGTTAAATGTAACAGGATAATATATATTGATTAGTAAGAATGAATGCACAACTATCTAATATTTCAATAACGTTTGTATCATTAAATAGAGATATTGTTCAAGAAGTGAATAATGTGTTTGCAGGATATAACAATATAAACGTTATTAGATGCAATATTGCACAATGTGATGCTCACGATTGTGTAGTATCACCCGCAAATTCTTTTGGTAATATGGATGGAGGTATTGATCGAACGTTGAGCTATATGTTGAATACCATAGATAATCCGGACTATATTGGAATGGAGGTTAGAAAGGTTATCAGAGAACGTTATTATGGTGAACAACCAGTTGGAACATGTATTATAGTGCCAACGGTGAATAATAAGTGGAGATATTTGGCACATGCCCCGACAATGAGAGTTCCGAGAGATTGTAATGGTACGTTGAATCCTTATTATGCATTTAAGGCTGTTTTGGGAGAGGTTCTAAATTTTAATAAGGATAATCCACATAATCAGATAAAATCTATATTGACTACAACTTTCTGTACGGGGTGTGGAAGAGTACCTGTGAGACATGCATTGAAACAAATGAAGAAGGCATACGATGTTGTGTACAATGGTGTTAACAATAGGTGGTTTTCGGTACATGATTTGGATGAGGAGTTAGAGGATCTAAAAAAAAGTGAATAAAAATATTCACCTACTTATATGATCATTGTGATAACATGGCTGATGAAGAGACACTTCTAGAAATACAAGTTAAATCCCTTTTGGGACGTGAATACTTGGTGACCATTGATCCTTCAAAAAATATTTATGATTTGAAGAATGCTGTTTCGAAACTGTGCCTGAACGATCCACAATATATACGATTCATATATTGTGGTATAGAGATGAAGAATAGTAGGACAATTGAATCGTATAACGTACAAAAATCGTCATTGATTCACTTGGTTATTTTGAATAGACCTTTGAAACTGTATATTCAATCTATTGATGGAAATATTTTGTCACTGAGTGTTGACAAAAAGATAACAGTGGGAGGATTGAAGCAGACAATTGTATCTGAACTCAATATACCTATTGAAAAGATCAATTTGATTTTCTGTGGAAAAATAATGAGCGATGATTGTAAACCAGTAGTGGATTACAATGTGGAATTTGAAACGACCATTCATTTGGTTATGAAGGATTCCAAGAAGGATGAAGTTGAAAAGTTATTGAATAACATGGAAATTCTTATTCATAAACTTGTCAGCGAAAATGATAGTCTACGCAAAGAGGTAAAGTTGTTGAAAATTATTCAAGAAAAGGAGTAAATTAACATTTATAAAAAAATTGATTTTTTTAATTTAAAATATTGTATATATATATTTATAAAGCATGACTATTAACAAAAAAGGTGGTAAACATAAGCACAGGAAACGTCAAAGAGACACTGGAGACAGGAAGAATCCCAAACATATTCAATTTGCAGATTACGAGAACGGAGAGTTCTATGCAATTGTGCAACGTTGTTTAGGAAGTAAACGGTTCGAAGTGAAGATTATCGATACAAAATGGGGGGAAGGCTCTAATCTTGTATTCAATGCTCCTCTAAGAGGAAGCAAGAAACTTAGACGATTCAGTAAAGTTCAACTTGAAGACCTAGTAAAGGTCGAGTATGATTCGAGTATCAAATCCATGCGAATTGTTCTTCCATATCAAGAATGGGAGAAGAATTACATCAATAATGATTACGATGAGCATGGAAACTGTCGTATTGTTAAGAATACAATTGGTGGATTCGATTTTTCAGAAAATGTAATGAGTGTTGAAGCTTCTGCAAATGGTAAGAAAGATAATTCTATCTCTATCGCTCAACTAACAGGTATCGCATCTTCAGATGAAGAAATGCCTGTACAAAACTCGAAAGAATACCGTAAAGCGGTGAATCAACAAGAACTTGATAAATTAATCGATGAAATTTAAAAGTCTAATTTATAATCATATTGTATGTTGTGTAGGCTACAGAGGCAATACAATCTCGCGAAGTCCATACTCTTATAAGAATTCTTCGTTCTCTTTTAGAAAAGAAGTGCAAGTACTTTGTGGCTCTTGAGGTTTATTCGCATGAACAAGTTCTTGTTCTTCATCTGAAGTTTCATAAACATCTTCTGGATCAACTCCATCCGATTCATCATCTGCGAATCCCATAAAAAACTGATTTCCCGTTATATTGTTGAAATCGAACTCATTCTCATCTATTTCTTCCTCTTCTTCAAGTACTGGCAAATGTTTCTTTTTATGGATTATCATTTCAATATTGTTATCCATACTATTCATTATAATAAACTCATGGTGAGTTTGCATATCAATTTCACCATTTAGCCTGTAATTTATCTTGAGGAAATATTTTTTACAAGGATCAATTTCAAGCATTGATATGGGGTTGAGTATGAGTGAGTTGTCATCTATTGTACTGTTTATTATGATTTTTGAGTCATCAGAGTACAACTCTATCCCTAACTCCTCAATACTCTTTGATATATTTATGAGTAGATATGTACTCAGTTTCTGAGAAATTTCCAAATTCTCTATCTTTGTTGTTATGTGACAGCTCATAATATTATTATACTGAATATAATAATATCACTCCTTTAAGCATAGGGAGATTGCATATCCATATAAGACCCTACACTCAGAGTCAGTAAGGATCGTCCTGTAAGACATTATGTGTACAAGAAATTAGATTATTTGAAATATATACAATATTGGTTGAAATATTGTGTATGTTTTTTTTTATAAAATATTGTGAGCTAATTTTGGAAAAAATACGGTGTCCAGTTGTTTTTGGGTGTTAGTCCCTTTTTTTAAAGGGCGTTAGGTTTACCATGGGCTTCCTGGAACTTTGCCATCATAACCCTGTGGACAGTTCATACCCTGTGCATTCTGTTCGTTCTGGAAAGTCTTAACAGAGTCACATAATTCGCTTCTCTCTTTGTTCTCATCACAGCATCCTGAAACACAGTCTGGGTGGATGTTGTATCCCTGAGCAACTCCTGGCTCTACAGGGTTGTCGAAGTTCTCGTGCTGTTGCTGTGGTTGTTGTTGCTGATGTTCTTGTCTTGGTTGATTGCAATCGCATCCCTCGCCACGTGGCTGTTGCTGGTTCTGCTGATGTTGATGATTCTGTTGATTCTGCTGGTTCTGCTGGTTCTGCTGATGTTGCTGGTTCTGCTGATGTTGCTGGTTCTGCTGTTGTTCATCATTGTCCTGATTATTATCCTGGTTTTCCATTCCCTCAACATTGTTCTTTGTGCATACAGAGATAACGAGAGCCATTGCTAAGAGGATTGCCAAAACTGGGTCTCTAATGGCGAACATAACGACGACAATGACGAAGATGAGCTTGATGACTGGAACATTAAGTACTTTGGAAACCTCAACATTTACTACATTGATTAAACTGGAGTTGTAAACAACTAATAGAACAATGAGGATTGTTCTCAAAATTGGGTTCTCTAAAAATCCAAGACAGTTATACAATTTGTTGTACAAATTTGCGAGTTGTTTTTTAGCCGGCATTATATTTATTACCAACATATTTTTTTTTGATAATCCTAAAAAAGATTTAAAATAGTATTTTATTATAATAAATACTTATTAAGTACTATGAAATTAAATAAGAAGCTAAAAAAAACATATTTGGGAAAAAGAGGATATATTATTTTTAAGAAGTATTTTGACAAAAAGAGATTGCAACAGATTCGCGATAAACTAACTGTAACACCTAATATTCCTAATGATTATAACGAAAATGTTGAGAGTTTCAAAGTATTTTTGGAAAATAAGAATAAGATGTATTTACCGAAAGTTTTTGGTATAAAAGAGTTCGGAAAACCTGATGCTAATAAAGTTCCTAAAGGAGATGACATCGATATCAATTTTGTTTTCACATTGAGAGATAATCAGAAAAAGCCGATAGAGGTTTGTCTAGAGAAGTATGACAGTGTTGGTGGAGGTATATTGAGTTTGCCATGTGCATATGGAAAGACGATTATGGGATGTTATTTAATTGCTAAGAAGAAGAAGAAAACATTGGTTGTTGTTGATCAGGGAAATTTGGTAGATCAATGGATAGAGAGAATTGGTCAATCTTGTCCTGGTGCTAAAGTTGGTATCATTCAGGGGAAGAAGTTTGATATTGAGGGGAAAGATATTGTTATTGGAATGATTCAGTCTTTATGGAAGAAAGATTATGGATTGAATGCTTTCGATAGTTTCGGACATGTTATAATAGATGAGTGTCACACTGTATCTTCACATAAATTCTCTAAAACATTGCATAAAGTTAATGCTCCATATATGTTGGGATTATCTGCAACACCTACTCGTAAAGATGGATTAACAAAGGTTTTGAAGTGGCATATTGGAGATATTTTGTACACTGCGAAGACTGAGAATATTATTGATATTGATGTTGAAAGAGTTATAGTTAAGAGTATGAACAGTGATTATGGCAATCAGTTGATGGATTTTAAGGGGAGAGTTCGTATATCAACAATGTTGAATAAGTTGGCATACTTTTTGGTAAGATCGAATGCTATAATTAAAGTCATAGTTGATACATTGAGTGAACATAAGGATAGACAGATACTGTTGTTAAGTGATAGGAAACAGCAGTTGGAGGATATTTATAAAATTATTAAGAAGCACGATTATTGTTCGGTTGGATACTTTATTGGAGGAATGAAGCAGGATGATTTGAATGAATCTATGGGTTGTCAGCTAATTTTGGCGACTTATGGAATCGCTGCTAAAGGGTTGGATATTAAGAGTTTGAACTGTTTAATAATGGCAACTCCTAGAAGTGATGTTAGACAAGCTGTTGGTAGAGTTATAAGAGATCAACATAAATTTTTAGTTCCTAAGATTATTGATATTGTTGATAATTTCTCTGTTTTTAAAAACCAAGGCAAAAAGAGATTTGACCTGTATAAAAAGAGAAAATACAAAATAAAAGATATTATTATGGATATTGATAATATTAAAGTTATTTCAACTAGAACTTATAAATTCCATGAAGATAATAAGAAGTCAAAAACATCATCAATTCCTACACAACCATCTATTAAACTTACTTTTAGCAAGGGTTTTTAGGCTATCTTGTATATTAAAAGCTAACCAAGTTAACGCATAGGGATTACGGGGTCAGGCTTCGCAAGAAGCACTTTCTCCGTCTCTAGTTGATCTTCTTCTCTATTTTTTTGTAAAAGTTGTTGAAGTTCTGTTCTGCATTTGGACTTGCGTATTTGTCTCTTCTCTTTTCGAGAATGAAAGACTCTTTAATATGTTTGATCTTCTCTTCAAAAATCTTGTTTGAATTTATCTCTCTATTAATCTTGATCTTTGCTTTGTCCAAAGATGCTTTCAATTTCTTCTCATTGTATTTATTAATAAAGTTGATCTTTGTTAATCTCTTGTTCTCTTCTGTCAATTCATTCAACAACTGTTTGTCAACCTCTTTGTCGGTGAGTGCTTCGTTCAATTTCTTTTCAAGAATAGCGACTCTTCTCTTCAAAACAATATCATTGAATTCATTTTCAAACTCCTTCACATTGATACCATTTCTGATATTCTTCTGTTTGTACTTATTGAAATCCTCAGTTATCTGAACATACTTATCTCTCATGTAATCGAACTCCTCACGTATATGTTTAACTGTTGTTCTAACATCAGCAATACCTTTATCCTTTCTCTCAATCTCCTCCTTCAATTTATTTATCTCAATTGTGTAATCGAGACCCTTCTCCAACTCATCAGAGAGCATGTTCTTGTACTCCTCAATAGATTTAGTGAGTGCATTAATCTTAACTTTATCATCTACAATCTTCTTCTTCAAATCATCCTTCTCCAAAAGACTAACAGTCATATTCTCAATGATCTTATCCTTTCCAATAATAACAATATCCTTTCCTTTAATGATACTCTCCTTCTTGCTAATGTCATCGAGAAGTTCATCAATATTCTTGGATTTATTATCGATATCAACTTTCAATGTTGTAATCCTCTTGTTGAGAGAGTTGATAGTCTTATTCTTACTATTAACAACAATCTCTCCAGCCTTGAGTTTCTGTTTGTTTCTCTCCAATGAGTTTTCCAGACTTGCAATCTTACTAGTCTTTCTACTAATAGTCTCATTCAATTTGTTGAACTTCATTACATGCTCCTTCAACTTCTTATTGATACTCTTAATAGTTTCATCTTTCAATTTACAAACCTTGTCCATATTGATAACCTTAATCTTCTCCTTACTCAAAGTCATCTCTAAACTATATGCACTCTCTTTGGACTCTTCAAGTCTTCTCTCTAAATTCTCAATAATCTCCGCTCTCTTTGACAAATCGTTTTTCAACATCTGCACCGTCTTATCATCAATATTCTTACTCAAAATCTTTCTCAAAATTCTTAAGTAATCAATCTTGAAACATACACTGAAATCGATAGAGTTACGGTTCTTAACATCAAAATTCCATGAGATTGTATCACCATTATTCAAACTGATTGTTAAGAAGGATTTGTACTTAATATTATCAATCAAGAATACATTCTTACCCTTCTCTTTCAAAATGACATTCTCATCATGAGTCAATCGGTAGTCTCTCTTGGTGTCATCCAAATGAATATTCTTAATTTCTCCATCTTTACTACCAATTTTGAAACTTATCTCTATAGTTTTATTCCACACCCATGCAGTTTCATTATTGAATGTGAATGTAATATCACCAATATTCTTTGCAGTGTAATTTCCTGTACCATTATAAACATGAACATTTTCACCATCTTTCAACTGTATCTCTTCATTGTTGATGCAGTTCAAACTGTCGTGTTTTAAAATTTCCTTGTCCAACTCCGTCTTCAAATAGTTAGTATTACTCATTATGTTATAATTTATAATATATTTTTTATATCATAAATTACTTTATAAAATATTATGTATCTTTGTTATTAGTAAAATTTCTTATAAACTGGATATTTGTTCTGTGACTTGTTAGTATTTGTTCTAATGTTGAAGAATGGATCAAATGTCTTGTCAAAATTCATGAAATTATCCCTTCTATTTCCATTCTTATTAAGTTTAGACTTCAAGTCCTCAACCTTCTTACTCAACTCCTGAATAGAGAACTCCTTACTCTTCACAGATTCTTCCAATCTCTTAATAACAGCATCCTTCTTCTTAATCAACTCATCCTTATACTTAGAAGATCTATTCTTATTATCTGCAATAGTATTGTACTCTCTCATTATGCACTCTTTGTCCTTAATAATATTGTCCTTATCTTCTACCTTCTTCTCTAAATCTTCAATGTAGAGTTTCTTGCTCTCAACTTCGTCCTTCAATATATCAATCTCTTCAAGTTTGTTTCTAACAACCTGTTGGTAGTCCAACTGATAAAAGATCTTGAAATCGATAGAGTTCTTATTCTGTACGACAAAATCCCAATAGATGATATCAGACTTGTTAAGATCTACAGAGAATCCAGCCTTGTATGAGATATTCTCAATCAAAAATGCGTTTCCACTTGCATCACACCTATTCATAACAGTACCTTCATCAGATGTTACATTAACAACCTCTCTATCATCTCCAGATGACTCCTGAACTCTCAACTTAATGTCGATGTACTTATTGTGATACCATGCTGTTTCATTACTGAACTTAAAAATGAACTTGAGTGGCTCTTCTGCACTATGACATCCGCAACCAGAGTATTGATGGACAGACTTGTCTTCAGCCAACTCAATCTCTGTTACGTTTGTAATATCATTCTCTAAATTTGATTTTAAAAACGATGACATGTTTGCTTATATACTTACTATTATTTATTTTTTATGTATTTTTAACAAATAATGGATAAAAATAACCATCTGAATAAGTCCATCCCGGATTTGAACAACAGTTCTGATAAAATGGGTCACAAACTGTTGGTTGCCAATTTGGAATTCCCAAAACAACGTCTGTGTCATCCACGTTTGATATGGAAATCCAATAAATAACTACAATAGCCAATATTGCTATAGTTATAACAAGATACAACATGTATATAGTTTAGAAAATATTGTTATTAACCGTTCTTAACAGATGTTGGGTAATTTCTCAATGTTGAAATTGGATATGATGTGTGATATACATATGGGTATCTATAAGGTTTCTTGTATATTGGCAGAGTGTAATAGTTGAGAGGCGATGAACCAGTATCCCAGTCTGGATACATCTTTTTGTCGCCACGACCTATTCCCCATCGTTCATAAGTTATGAAATTCTCTGTCAATCCATATTTTTTTAAAACAAAAACTGCAACAACAGCTACAATTATTATTACAATACATAGTAAAACTCTATTCATAATATAATTTAATAAACATTATTTATTTTGCTCTCTCAAAAATTATATTCTGTATATTATAAATGGATTCAAACAATGTTGTAGTTACAATCACCGTCGTTGTTATAATTGTTGTTGTCATTGCAGTTATTGCATACATCGCAGACAGAACACATGGTACTCACATTACCAGAAATATTTACCGCATTATCAGACCAGGACATCACCATCATGATGAACCAAAAATCGGAGGATGTGCCGGAACAAGATGGGGATGTTGTCCAGATGGAAAGACTGCAAAGGCTAATCACAGAGGAACTAACTGCTAAGTGAGAATATATGGATTATTTTAACAAAACATACAATTTTGTTAAAATTAAATTGGAAACTTATTTAGCGACTGTTAACAACCATATCCTGTATTACCAATATGTTTTGCACATCTACTGTGATAATCTTTGAATGCTTTTATAATCTCAAAGAGATTCATAAAACTGACATTTGCTGTCAATGTCTCATTTATATCTTCATAACTGAACCCTCCTTTATGTTTTGGACCACTCAAAATTCTCCAAACAAGTTTTCCATTCTTTCCTTTGACATAACCGGCGATAGAACCGTTGCTTAGAATTTTTGGTTTGTAAACTTTCATGTCTATCTCTAGTTTTTAATAGATTTTTTTTCAGACTCAATTCAACATTCTATTAAAGTATGTATCACTTGTATTAACCTTAAATGCAACTTTCATTACCCAAACCAAAATCTTAATAATAGTTATTGATAATAAATTCCATGGCATACCTGTTGGATTATTCTTTGGGAAATCAGCCGCGGGAATCGATCGAGCACTAAACATAGCTTTCATATATTCCTCTGGGAACTCAAACATAACTGATAATAATTGTTTATTCCAATCACCGTTTCCACCAAATCTCTTCAATCCTGTAGCTATAGTGTACATAATGAATCTCAACCCAACAAAAACAACTCCAAACATAATTGGATTTAATATAGCAAAGTATAATTCAGAGAATAGTAGTAACAGAGGCATTAAGAAAACAAATAATCCCAATATAGAATAGCCAGCACCTTTAAAAACATCCATTATATTATCACCTAAAGCACCTGGATTAATTTGAGTTTTCAAATAAAGCATAACTAAGTATACAACTACAGAAACTGCTGTTAAACTGTATATAATTTTTCCATTCTCTTTGAATCCATTCAAAACTTCTTGATAAATATTTCTACCAGTATTGTAATCATTTCCTGATGTTGTTGCGGTTTGTTTATTTTTTGGATTCATTGTCATCACAAATATGAAGAGGAATATCACAAGACCCGCTGACAAACCAAATGATAATCTGTAATCGAATTTGTTAGGAAAACTAACCGCTGCGATATAGAACAATATAACAATTACAGCTATTCCAGCCAATAAACCCTTGAATATTTTACTATCCGTATCTGCATTAGATCCATCAGTTTCGTTACCAGATGCGTCAGCTATCGATTGACTAAGGAATATAATATTGTCAGATGAATCAGTACCCAATGTTGATACATTTTTACTTGCTGCAACTCCAACTAACGATCCAAAAATAATACATCCAACAATTATCCACACTATCCGCCAATACCAAGAACTGGTTGCATCTGCACTAACATTGAATATGTTAAAAAAGTATGATTTGTTTTTCATAATGTACCAGAAGTAAGAGAATATTGCCCATACAACAATAATTACTGCAATACTGATAGATGCACCATTGAAAGTTAAAAAATTGTTGATATTAAAATTATTCGTATCAAATTTCTTGTTTCTACTTTTAAATATTTGACAAGCTAAGTATTTCAACTGGTTTTTCAACGAATCGTTCTTAATATTGTCCATATTTTCACTTCCAACAGCATAATTGTAAATAAAGTTGTTATAATCTGGATTATTATTCACATATGATGAATATTTGTCATCATCAGGATTTCCTTTTGCTGATATTCCAGTTCTATTTCCATCTCTAAAATATCCACTTGTACATGTAGATTTGATAATATTTGGATTCATGTAGTATTGATCATCAGTTGAGTCTGCGGAAGGGTACAATGTTTCGTCACTACTAAAGTATATATTAGGTATTTCGGATTTATCAACATTGAATAGATTGTACTGTTGTTTCTCCATAACTCTAATATATAATAGAAAAAAAAATAGATTTAGAATGTAAAAATACTTCTTAAAGCAGTACCAAGTTGAGCAAACGAGAATATATTTACATTTGCCGATGGATACTCTACGGTTTTCTCATAATTATCTACAATCAAGTTTGGTACTACTCCTCTTCTATTCTTTGCCATTACAGTCATTAACAATTTAATAATTTTAACACCTGGCAAATCCCATGGTAAACCGGTTGGGATTGGAGGATTATTTGTATCAGTTGGTATTATTTGTTGTCCTTGCAAAAGAAATATGTTTCTTGAATGTATATTAAATCGGTTGACAAAGTATTGTAATGGATATTCGAACATTACAGATAGTAGATTAATCTTGAATTGTGTTTTATTACCTAATGTGTATGCTGAAAGAATATTGTTCCATAACAATCTCAATGCTATTATTGAAACTCCCATAAATGCTGGTGACATATACCATCCAATTATGAAAGACATCATCATAAATACAACAAATATACTGGCAAGTGCCAAAAATAGATATTTACCAATACTCGCAAATAGTCCCCTACCACTCAAAGTATAGGCAGCCCATATAAACAACACAGTTCCCACAATACCAACAGGTATTACTAAAAGTGGATTAGGTGTACCAGACTGTTTATAAATATTCATATTTGTGTTCAACTGTCTATCTGCGAACAGTCCAGTGACATCATCAACAGTTATGAATCCCACTAGAAAACATATTCCCAACCCACAAGTTATAACAAAAAGTGTTCCAAAAATCGATCCTAATAACGGTATTTTATAAAATATCATAAGTAGAATGAAGAACACACATGCTAAAAGCATCATAATAATAAATAAAATGAATCTTCCAGCATTTTCTCCAAGTGAGTACATATCTACACCCAAACTCTTATAAGGTTTCTCTGTACATTCTTCATCATCATCTGTTGTAGTTGTAGTCTCTTCACTTTCTTCAGCGTTTGCAACATTTCTCTGCATCTCATTGAAACTGTTGACTCTAGTTGATAATTTACTTCTCAAATGTTCACTTTCTGAATCGTCCAAATTCAACTCATCAGACGCACAACAGTTGCTCCCCAATGGATCTATCTTATGTGTTACACCATCATCACAACAACCCCATGCGGGTGAATCACCATTTTTACACATATTGTGATTCTGTACTTGGAAACTTTCAACAGTCTGAGATTGTGGTGATATTAATACATACTCATCTCGAGGAACATTTTTTGTATCTATACCAACACTGTAGTATATATAAAGGCAACCTCCAATTATGGCTAGAATATAACCTACTATAATGGATATAATGTTTAAAACAAGACCACCAACTTGTAGATCGAATATGCTGAACATTTTATACGCAAGTTTAACAAACGATGTGAATCCAAATAGAACAAATAGAGTTGATATAACCAAAACGGGAATCATGACATATTTATTGTTTTCTACCCCTTTAAAAATATTTCCAACCGTACAAGATGAAAATTGATTAAATAGATTATTAGATTTGCATTCTGCATCGTCACCTGATGTTGAATCTCCAGAAATATCTATTGTTACAGCCTTGTTTTGAAAAATCTGACAAGCCATATTCTTCATTTGATTCATCTCAGGAGATCCTGGTTTTCCCCCATTGAATTTAACATTATCTATTTTATTATCTTCCAATCTTCCGGTTGAATAGTACCACAGAAATGCATTGAGTTTGTTTGCAGGATTGTCTTTCTGATAAAACTGACTCTTCTTGTAATTGCAGTAATGTGGATCATCCTCATTTATAATACCATCAACTGAACCATCTAAATTACCACATTGATTGGCAATTGTTGAATAACTTTTAGATAATTGTCCTCTGAGAGCATTATTACTTGGATCATTAACATATCTTGTTCCATAAAATACATTGGCTACGCCGGATATATCATTTTTTACAAGGTATCCAATTTTAAGCCCTGATCTAATCATATCTACTATATGGTTAGAAAAAAAACGTTTAAGAATGAATATGCAATATACAATTATTGTGAATAAATTGATAGATGAAGCTGTTTGTAATTATCAGAATCCTAGGCTTATATTGAAAGGTTGGAGAGTGGTTTAGATGAACAAGAAGGATATTAAAAATGAAAAAAATTGAATTTGACCATGCAAAATTCATGGTTTAATTATTCTCTAATACTTCTGTCTTGACTTTTTGAGATCTGGTTATAAAATATATAAAAATAGCTATTAAAGCGATCCATTTAACACTACTCAACAAAACACTTATTTTACCACTGTTTGTCAAATAGTCCATACCAGTAAATAACGAAACAACAACACCAACGAAAAACATAACCACTCCACTACCCCATGACCAATTGAGTTGATCTTCATAAAGGATTCCTGTTTTACTATTTGGCACTAAATCAGCTGGTTGATTACGGAGTGGTTTATTACCCTTTCTCTGTGACTTATTCTCTTTATAAATTGCTTCAGATTTATCGAAATCTAAACCTGAAAACAACACTCTCGTTAACAATCTCTTCCAATCATATTGATCACCATCATTCATGTACTCATACCATTTATTGTACTTAGTACCTAAAATGGCTATCATAACGAATTTTAATCCAGTCATAAGAACATTGAACACTGTAACTCCAACATTTGCGTCAGAATTGTTATTTGAGAATCCATTCAAATACATCTTTGTAGATATTGGACCTAAAATTAGTTTACCAAACCATTCATGTAAGCCATTTGCACTGAAGAATTTTGTACTATTCTCAAAATTGTATCCCAAAATTGGAAGAACAATTTTAGAAATATTATCTATTGGTTCACGAACATTTGAATTCATATTATCACCCATAACACCATAGAATCCTAAGTTCATAATCGATCCCAAAAAGTAGAAAACAGTATTCTCATATCTATTCCACCCACTATTAGCAACAACTTTGTAATTTATCATAAGACTGTACAATGCCTCTGGTGTTATATTCAAATCCAGTGAATCTATAATGGTTTGTACTTTGGTCTCTATGTTGGAATCTTCGTTGTAATCAATAGAGTCGGATTTCTGATTGTTCTCCACTAAAATGTTATCTCCACTGTTTCCCCATATTATCAATCTATTAATGATCTTAAATACTCTTCCAACAAAAAGGAACAACAGAATCCAGAGAGGAAATGAATACAGCACGGATTGTCCAGGAACAAACTTTCCCAAAGTGAAGAGGATAATATATACAATAAGTATCACACCTATTGTGGACATCAATGACCAATTCAGGATACCCTTTATCTTTGCGATTCCTTCGTCATAAACTGAAGCGATATTTAAACTCATTAAGGATATTGTGGGAACTAAAAGAATTGCCCATAGAATAATATCTTTTATCTTATTTGTTGATTTCACAATACCGTATATGAACATTGGAATTATAACAACGAGTGGATACACTAAATATTTCAAAACCTGCGTGTTTGCAAATCCATCTTCTGGTACGGTGTATTGAACTGCTCCGTAAATATGATATACTACAATTGATACAATCAATATCATTAACAGAATAGTTACAATTTTATTAAACCCATTATTTCCAAGCATTTTAATCATATTTGGCATATTGAATTCACCAATCATATTGTAAAACACAAGAGGTAGAACTATAAGAGCGTAGAACCATATATCTGTTGAGTTGTTGGTCAACTCTCCTAATGATACAAGTTTTTTAATATAATCATCATTTAATTCTATATTGCCTCCTATCTTTCTCTCTAAATAAGAGTAAGCTGATTCAAGAGAGCTCATACTTAATGTTATAATAGATAAAATTTTATCCGATACTTGTAACAGTTCCTACACCCTTTGTACGACCCTCTCTGAAGAGGAATGTGTCACCAATCTCAAGGAATTCAGGTTTGTACTTGAACTCGAACCTCACTATAGCAGTCTCACCTGCATGAATAGTGTCCTTCATCTTTGTTGCACCATGTTCGTCAACAGTGTAGATCTTGTGGATCTTACCGACCTGTACAATCTTTCCACAGTTGATAATAGGTTCATAGTTGACTTTGATCGTTGTTGAGTGGTTAACTAGAACCTTGACCTCAGCTTCGAAAAAGTTTGTCTGAAGAGTCTCCAGATTTTCCTCTGAAGAGATCATAACAACACCCTTTGCAAAGTTTTTACGGTTCTTAATAAGAGCCTTATTTGATGGGTTTGTACAACGGAAGGCAACTGTTCCTGTATCACCTGCTTCAAGCATATTGACGGGTGATTTGAAGTTGTCATGGAAAGATTTTGCTACAACCTGAATCCATTTACCGTAAATAGGACCAACGTATAGTTTGTCATTCTTTCGAATAGTACCAGCTATAGTCTTGCCACAAACAACCGCTCCAACACCTGGAACATCAAACTTGCTCTCAATGGTGAATAATTTGTCATACTTCTCACTCTCCTTGAGTCGGTCAAGTTCCTTCAGATTGAAGATGTACTTCTTTAGAAGGTTAAGACCATCTCCAGTTTTGTTTGAGACCTGAAAAATAGGAACAAGCTCGGGAGTGATCTCAACGAAATCACTCTCATCAGTCACCATAACAGGTTCACGTTTCATACCTCTTTTCGCAGCCATACGAAGAATCATCTTGTGAATACTTCCGAGTGTCTGCTTGAGAATCTTTGGAGGTGCAAGATCAATCTTTGTTACAACTACAACAGTTGGAATGTTCAACGCCAGAACAATTGAGAGATGCTCACGAGTCATCCTCTGAACACCCATATTAGCTCCAACGATAAGCATTGTGTAATCTATCAAATGTCCCGAAAGACCATGAAGTGTTGTTTTCAGATATCTCTCGTGACCTGCCAAGTCAACAAGTGTTATAGACTTGTTACCTTCCAACTTAAGAGCATTGTGCGTAACGGAAGATGTTCTACCACTCTCCTGCTCATGCTTATTCTTAAGCACCTCTGCACGTTTACTGCCTCTACCATCATCAAGTCCACCATTGATAAGAATAGAGGTCAACGTTGTCTTACCAGAGTCAACGTTTCCAATAATACCAAGTCGTTTCTCTTTACTCATAATTATATATATGTGATCATATCTTCAAATATAATAATTTTCATTTTTTTTCTTGTGAAGCTGTAAAAAATGGACAGAAATGAAATGGCGGTTTCATTTTTTTTCTTGCGAAGCTGTAAAAAATGGATAAAAATTTAATGATGTTGTGGAAGATGAGAAGGTTGTAATTTTACACAAGGGAGATGATGTATTTCTTCTCTAAAAAAGGGAGATTGCATCTCGCCCGTAGGGCGATCCGGCGAAGCCTGACCCTTTAAAACCTACGCAAGCAACCTACAACCGGTATATAGGGGCAGTCGTGCCCCGTCCTACAAATTAGTAGACAGGGGGGTTTACGGGGGCAGTCGTGCCCCGTCCCTTACAGGTTTACTATATAAATTGAGTATACGAAATATATTCAATTTATTTTTGATTATTTGGGATTTTTTTTTGGGAGTTAGACCCTTTTTTTAAAAGGGTTTTTGGGAGTTAGACCCTTTTTTAGCCTATGGCTATCGCTTTGCGAAAAAGGGTTTATTTAGACGTGAAGCTTGTTTCCTGGGAATCCGACGAGGTTTCCACCGACACCGAAACCTGCTCCCAATCTGGCAGCAGCGGAGATGTCTGGTGTGTACATGTCAAGGATTGCGAAGACTGCCGCAGCAGTTACCGCAATAATGCAGATAGAATCAAGGCTCAATCTCTCTTTTCCCTGTGGGACGTAGTAAGCAGCGAGTGCGACAGCACCACCCTCAATCAAATATTTAAGAATTCTCTTAACAATTTCTCCTAAATCAAAACCGTGCATCATGTTTATAATTTACATAAGAAAATAATTTTGGGTAAAAAATATTAATTAATTACTAATTAATTAGTAAAACGTTTAAAGAGCTACTATAAAAATATATAATAAATTAAAATGTCTGATTTGAATGAAGATTTTTTAGAAGTTGACAATCGTATTCCGGGACAGAACTATGTGTGTCTATCATTTGTATCTCCAGAAAAGGTTATGAAAGATAAAGAGATTTTTTATGTGACAAAGTTTTTACACCATATTTTTAACGACCAGTCTAAGTCTTCTAAAGAAGTTAGAGAAAAATTATCGGATAATAAGAATATCACATACAATAATATTAGTGAGTTGTACAATGATTGGAAATTTGGAAAGAATAAAGATTTGGAATTGGAATTTTCCGAACTAAACGACTATAGAACATCTATGAGAGGTGTTAAAGTCAGAGGTACATATGAAACCCTTAGAGAAGCTAAGAGAAGAGCTCAGATGTTACAAAAGAGGGACAGAAGTTTCCACGTATTTGTTGGTCAAGTTGGTTATTGGCTTCCATGGGATCCAGAGGCAGATGATATTGAGGATCAGGAGTATCAGGAGAGTGAGTTGAATAATTTGATGAAGAAGTATCAGGAGAATGCTGATAATAGAGATTATCTATATGATGAGGAGAGAAAGGAGAAGATTAAGAAAGCTAAGGAGGAAGTGAGACGTCGTAAACAGGAGGCAGAGGCTTTGAGAAAGGAGGAGAATATTGAACGTACACCGCTTAGATTGGATAGTGAAGATGTTTCTAGAGAGAAGATTGGTGAATTGAGAGAGATTCTTAATGAGGTTGATGAGAATGTTTATGAGACTGAGAAGATGAAGATTGATAATTCTAAGAAGATGGATGACAAAGACAAAATAGAGGATATTACTAATAATTTGGAGGAGGATATTAGTAATGAGTATCAGAATGATATAGAGAGTACACTAAAGAATTTCAAGGTTGACAATATGACAAATTTGGACAAACCAGATCCATGGCTCGAGAGAAAGATGCGTGAAGAAGATGAGAAGAGAGCTAGAGAGCAAGAGAGTGCTATGGCAACTAGCGAATAGTTCTAAGACTGTTTATAACAGTTTCGAGTACATTTTGATTTTCGTCGCAATTTATAACTAAATCGAATTCTTCATTGGGTACTATATCAAGAGAAGTTTCAGATTGATGTGTGAGTTTCGGGATTTGTGATTTCCAACTATTAGGATATGTTTTTTCCAATCTTTCAAGTTGTAATTTCTTTGATATTTCCAATCTAATAATAAAGAAATTGTTTTCTACGAGATACTTCATCTCATTGGGAAATCTAAGATCATCGATTATAATATTCTTTCCCTTTATATTCTTAACCGTATTCTTAGCCCAAACATCTTCATCAATCTTTCTCATATTAGTTCCTATGGCTTGTAAGAGATTTCTGTCTTTCTCTTTCATATCAAAAAGTTTGTAAGCCAACTCATAAACACTATCAGCGAATGATCTCTTTTCAAAATTTATGTCACTGAACTCTTTCATAATTCCTTTACAGAGTGTCGATTTACCAGAACATATTTTACCCGCAATTGCTATTTTCATATTAAATATGATATCAATATAGTTTTTTATAATATTTCAAATCAATTTTAATTTTTTTTTTAACAACGAAGTTTTTACAAATCTGAAGTTTTTACAAATCTGAAGGATTTATCACAAACGAAGTTTTTACAAATCTGAAGGATTTATCACAAACGAAGTTTTTACAAATCTGAAGGATTTATCACAAACGAAGTTTTTACAAATCTGAAGGATTTATCACAAACGAAGTTTTTACAATACAATATTGTTAGAAAAATTTGGTAATTCTTGTCCTATAGTGTATAATGGTGATTCATTCCATATTGAATCTGTAACAAAGTTAACTATTTTTTTACCATTTGGTGTACTATAATATTGTACAAAGTTCAGTCTTATATTATGTCTTGTCTTTCTAAGATACACCATATGTAACAATTTTAAAACAAAAACTAGTGGTTCACATTGTATATCTTCTTCTGTACAAGATAGCAATTCAAAATTTTCCATTCCCAAATTAATATTGATACCCAATCTAATAAGTTGTTGAGTTAATGTTCGCACCCCACCATCCACTATTTTGAACAGTCTTCCACTATACAGGATACTTCCACCTTGCCAATATGGTAATCTTATAACATTTAATCTAAATCTTGTATTTGGAACATTATAATTATATGCTTTTACGAAGTTTACAGTTCCATCTTGATTGTATTTGAAAATACCTGCAAAATCGAAAACTAAATGTAGTGGTTGAGTCATTATGTGTCTTACTTCGTCCTTATGTAAAAGTTGATTAATAAGTCTCTGTTCTACACGTATACATTTAGTTCCACTCTCCATTTTTATTGGTTCATTGATTAAAATATGTTCAAAATTTTGTTCGTTACCCTTTGGACAATAATGATGTATTTGTATGATACCTATTTTTTCTGAACACATTCTTATAATATCTCCAATAAACTCTCTTTTATTGAAAAAATCATTCATTATTTTTATACTTCCTAGTCCAGTTGTATAGATATGTAGTACTTTATCTGTAATAGGTTCACATTGGTAAATTGCAAATAATTCAACCACACGATTTTTCATGTTCATTAATTTTGATAGTGGAGTATCTGGTGGTACATTTAATATTTTATTGTTAGCAACAATAATTATTTTAATTTCTCTTTCAATTTTCTCTTCAATAATTTGTTTATAGTCACTTAATAACATATCTTCTTCAAAATATCCACTATCTATTTTTGCACCTGATATTGTATCTAATTTAACATACACTTTCCCACTTGTTCTATTAAGTCTCTTTTTTTCTGCTTTCTTCATAGTATTTCCCATTTTTTTATTACCAACAAGAAATCGACCAATTTGCGACCCTACTCCATAAAGAGGATAGCCCTTTAATTTCCATTTACCTAATAATAACTTCAATCGTTCTTTATTTGTAGTTCCGCCTTTATGTTTACCTAAAATTCTCCATTTCCATTTTTTGTCTTTTTTATAATAAATGTGAGCTCCTATTGCACCATTTTTGAGAATTTTCATATTTTTAATCATTAGTATATTTAATCTAATAAAAATTTCTAATCTATAGATATATTTCCCATGAATTACAAGGTTATTTTCAATGCATTGATAATAGTTCTAATTATTCACTTACTTCTTGTAAATATCGATTACAAAGAGGTTCTCAACTTCTCTGGTCGACCAGTTGTACACGAGAAAATGAAGAATAATGATGACAATATATATAGTGATGATCGTATGGATGGTCTCTATGATGATGACGATCGTGTAACTGAAAATTTTGACAACAATACAGATCTCAAAAATCAACTTCTCGATTATGCAAAGAGTTTCAAGATAGATGAAAATACCGATGGTGAACCAAGTAATAGTAAGGTTCTTCCAGGAAACTTCTTCGAATCTAATGAGAATGTTCCCAATTTTGAATCAAATGTAGCAAACCTTCCTGCATTCTACAAGAATAACTACGATAGTCTGTCTAAAGAGGATTTAGCCAATTTGGACACTTCTAACCAACTTGTTAAGACAACCACATGCATACAAAGCAATGGCGAAAGACCACAGACATGGAGTTATGATAATGAACTTCCAATGAATGGTGGATCAATGGGAGGAATTGTAGGGTTCAACGATTTAGATGGTCAATACGGCGTATATGACAATAGCAGTCTAAACAGTGCAGATTGTAGATCAGATAATGCTATGAACTTAGGTTTAGAAAGTAACGATTTAAGAAAACCTAACATCGTGAATTGATCTTCGATTAGTTGTCAATTAAAGTTCTTTTCAATTGATCTTTTTTTTATGATACTATATTTATATTTATATTTATATATATATATAGTAATGGATGGTTTGTTGATAAAATATTATACATTATATGAATCTTTAAATTTTTCAGAATGTCGTCCAAATAGGGGAGATAGAGATTGTGTAATAGTGAATATAATGCCATTTTTTCGAAATTTTATGGGACTTATTGGAAAAACCTTGAGAAACTTTTATATAAGACCAGTTGATAATCTTTTCACAAAACATGGTATATCAAGTATACCTGTATCTATATATGATATGACATTGGATGATGTAATAAATTATAATTATGATAATCAAGCAGAAACATTAATGTACAGTATTGCAAGTAAAAAAAAAGTGAAAATTGTTGAAAAACACAATTTTAATGAATATATTTCTGAAATAGTAAGGCATATTGAGACTAAACCAGACGGAACATATATTATACCTTTTTCATATCCTGGGCATATTACAAACATTACAATTGAAAAAAAAGATGGTACAATAACAAAGAATATTTATGAATTACAATCTGCTGAACCATTAATGGATTATAACAGATTTGTTGATATTGTTGGACATAAGTTAAAAAGTGTATATTTTTTTTATGAAGATGGAGTTGATATACCTTTTAATAGAGATAGATTAATAGAGAAAATTGTAGTAATTATATTCATCGGGTTAGGATATAGAGATATTTGTATGATGGCAAAAAGATTTGATAAAAAAAAAATTATTATAGATTTAATAAATTTTACAAAACATTGTTTGTATAATTATATAATACATTATCAAGAAGAGTTGAATAAACCAGAATACTTAACATTTGATAATTTTATAGATAATTTTATTCTTCCAGAAATAAATAATTTTGGAATTTTAGATTGTTTAGAAAGAATGAAGATGGAATATTTCAATTTTTACAGGAACATGATAATGGTAGAAGAAACAATAAATAGAATAATTGGTTGGTGTAAATTTTATCCAAAAATACCAATGTACTATGATTATATGATTAGGGAACTTTTAAAAATGATTAATTATAGTGATAAAAAAAAGCAAGAAATTAAAAATTTATTAGGAACAAAAAAACTTCAAGAAAGTCTTTCAAAAGATAGTCCTCTATATTTAGCAATGGTTAAACCAAACTATATTGTAGCAAGTAATGAATCAGTTCCATTTACATTTAAACAATTAACTGAAGATACCATACCTACATCATTTAGAGTTGTAGAATTAATTAGAGAAATGATACCACATTTAAAATATCCACCTGATTCAATTGAAAAAATGAATATATATTTACAAATGATAGATTTAGCATACAATAGAAGAATTACATTGGAAGGTCCAACTATCGGATTAAATGGAGAACCATTAAGCAAAGTTACTATAGGTTATCCATACCGTTTGCAAAGAGTTTATATTGATTATGCAAATAAATTGAGGCAAAAATATCCATTTATAGATGATTGGTTAACATCAGCTGAGATTGTAATAAGAAGTGGTGTGTCACAAGAAAATAAAGTTTCTGAGTTTATTGAGAATATTAAAGTTGCAATAAATGAGAGACAAAAGAGAGTTAGAGAGGGGCGTACAAATTCAGATATTATTACTAAATTGAATAATATTGTAAAACAAAAATTTGCAAATGGTAAAGCTTCAAAAAAAGAATTAAACAATTTTTTAGAAGAATTAAGAATACATATATGTGGAAAACCTGATAAAGAACCATGGGAAACTGAATTCTGTTCCAAATCATCAAAGATAAAAGGCGATTTGGAAAAACATGCTGTTAAAAATATTATATATATTGGTAACCCGTCTAAAAAAAGACGCAGAAAAATACGACGTCCAAATCTAAAAGGAGGATTTATAAATATTAAAGGAATTGGTAAAAGATTGGTAAGATTTACAAATACTGGAAAACAGTATGTAAAATTGAATGGAAAACGAAAATATATCAAAAACTCGATGTGAATTCCCAACCTAAATCATCACATATCTTTCTCCAAATTTTATCAAGATCAATAAGTTTCTGACAAGAACTTAATTGATTCATTCGACTCTTGATATGATTATAACCTTTCAATTCACAGAACTTAATAAGAACATAACTATATGGTAAAAAATTATTTCTATCTGTTCCTGCAATAGCTCTTTCATATGGCTCTTGTATCTGTCTGAACATATTTCTAAACTCCTCCTCTTGATAATCCTTAATTAATGGTTCATAATCAGGACCTTTATTTATAATTTGTGCAATATTGTAAGCATGTTCATAATATTTTCTTAGATTGTGTCTTTTCAAGATACTTTTTACAATATATGGAGTTGTTATATTTGTATCTATATTATTACGTACTGTTTCGATAATATCTTGGGGAATATTCTTGTCATTCTTATTACTATATCTGTTCATTATATAGTTAAAATGATCATTTCTCTTGTAAGAAAGTGTTGATGGTTCTGTTTTTCTCACTTTTCTTCGCTTTAATTTATATGGTTTAGTACTCACTGCAACTACTCTCTTCTTCTTTCCACATTTAAAAAAATCCAAACATTTACCAAAAAGCTTCTTACAGTTCATTATTGTTACTAATATAATTAATGTTCTTTAAGTGTATCATTTATTTTTCTTAGTATTTTATTTAGTAAAGTATATGCAGAAGTACATTTTCATAGGACAATAGGAGAGTACAAACTCAGCAAGTAAAAGAGAGAATGTGATGAAGGTAAACACAATTACAGGTTCACTATATACGATAGTTATCAAGTTATGTTCCATATAGAAGTACCATTATGATGAATGAAGTGTCATGAGATTTCAAACAGAATGCCAGAATTAAGATCATTCAAACTGTTGGATAATTCATCATAAATAATGACGGAACAGCGGAACTTCATAGATATGGATCTTGAATACATTACCAGTTGATTGTTAAAGGATATCTTAAGAGAGTATTGTAAAATATAATAATACTATTTGCTTGATGGTATTATTATAGATATTGTTTGCTTTTTGTCTAAATGCTTCTGATAAATTCCCAGTTGAGCCTCTTGCAGATGCCCTTCCAGATCTTGTCAGTCTCATACAACTTATCTCTATCCTTAAGAAGTGCGAAGTATTGTTTGTACTCATCAATTCCGAGTAATTCAATAAATTTATACAAAACATAGGAATATGACAAGAAATTCTTTCTCTCCTTAGGGCATTCTTCCCTAAATGGACTCTGAATTTCTTTGAACATTAATCTCAATTTCTCTTCTAACTGTTTACTTAATACTGGTGGTGGTAATCCGTTGATTCTATTCAATATGTGTGGTATATGTTCGTAATATTTATTCAATTTAAGCTTTTTAAGATACTGTTTAATCTTATTATAGTTAAGATTAGCCAAATTTCTGATTCTCTCCTTCTTGATCTCTAAGATCAACTTGTTGAACACCTCATCTGGTACTTCAGTTGATTCCTTTCCTTGGAATTGGGCGAGGCACTCATTGAAATGGTTCATTCTCTTGTATGCGAAGTAAGCGACTTCTGGTGGAGGGTCTTTGAAGCTTGGCTTGTCACTCTCAATGATAATATTTTCCTGTTTTCCGCATTTTTCACAAATTTGGAAACCTTGTGATGGATATAGTACCATCTCCATGTCACAGACTGAACATTTGTTGCAATCTGAATTTATATTAATTTTAGGATTATATGATTTATCGACTTTCTTTAGATAATCATCTAAGAGATTTGCTCTTTGAAATCCAGATTTGGTCTCAATGAAATTACTCATTTTGACATTCTTATAGTTAGTACTCTCATTTGTATTAGTACTTGTTCTCTCTCTATTATTGAAATAGTCAATAACATTATCCTGAACAAACTTTTTCTTTCTTATAGGGTGATCTTCTTCATTCTTAGTCACTTTCTTAGTGATGATGAATTCATTATGTTTATCATTTTCCGATTCATCTTTATGATTATACTTATCTTCATAGTAGTCATGAAGAACAGAACCAACTTTCATATAATATTTGATAACATCTTCATTGTTTTCAATCGAGTTTATCCGTTTTCTTAGCTCTTTCAATTCTTTTTTTAATTTAAATTTTCTGTCTATGTCGTTGTTAGTCATGTCGATCTTGTTCTTCTTCTTATAAATACTGTACTCATTCGCCAACGCGACAAACTTCTTTTTCAGTTCAGGTAAACTCTTCTTAGTTTCCTCGAATTTCTTCATAAATTCGTTATGTCTAATATCTAGATTGTACTGTTTTGTTTCCTTTTTGGAATTGGATTTAGAGCAGTTTCTGAAATTAAACATTTGGTAGTATTTATAATTATTAATATAAAAAATACTTTAAGTACTAACAAATTGATGAGCGTCGATAATTAGTTTATTAGTAATTATTAAAGTGTATTATATTTAATAATGGACAATTCAAAAACTTATACAACAGTTAAGCCAAGGGTTGAATCATTGAATATGATAAATATTCAGAAGATGGTGTTTATATATAACGCATTATTATCTGGTTGGACAGTGAAATACTTAGGATCGGATCGATTTGAGTTTTTGAAATCTAAATCGGATATTAAGAGGCATGAGTTGAATTTGAAGGATTATTTGAAAAAATTCGTGGATTCGAATTTAAACATAGAGAATATCAAAAAATAAATAAAATAAAAAAGAATTTATTATTTCGTTGCCAAAACTGGTAACGTTTATGTAAAAAGTGATTAAATTGGTAATTAATTAGCAATTTAATTAGTAATTAATTAGCGTTTTTGTCAGATTTTTTTTCTTTTCTATAGTATAAAAAAATGGGCGGAGGTTTAATGCAATTAGTCGCATATGGCGCACAGGATATATATTTGTCCGGTAATCCACAGATTACCTTCTTCAAAGTTGTCTACAGAAGACACACTAACTTCTCCATGGAGTCTATTGAGCAGACATTTAACGGTATTGCTGATTTCGGTAGAAGAGTTACATGCACTGTCTCTAGAAACGGAGATCTTATTCACAGAGTTTACTTGCAGGTCACTTTACCATCTGTCGAGGCAACCACTTCCTCACAGTACTTTAGATGGGTCAACTACATTGGTCACGTCTTAGTCAAGAGTGTTGAGGTTGAGATCGGTGGACAGAGAATCGACAAGCACTACGGTGACTGGTTGACCATCTGGAACGAGCTTACTATTGCCCCAGGTCTTAAGAATGGTTATGACAATATGGTTGGTAACACAATCGCATTGACTGGTACTGGTCTTCAGAGAGCTGATGCAACAACTTTGTATGTTCCATTCCAGTTCTGGTTCTGCAGAAACCCAGGATTGTCACTCCCATTGATTGCCCTCCAGTACCACGAGGTCAAGTTCAACTTGGAGTTCAGACCAAAGAACGAGTGCTACGTCTCAACTTCTGTTCAGACTGCATGTGGAGCATCAGCAAGTGGACTCGACGCTTTCTGCGTCCCATCCCTTGAGTATGCTGCTCTCTTCATCGACTACATTTACTTGGACACCGATGAGAGAAGAAGATTCGCTCAGACTTCACACGAGTACTTGATTGACCAGCTCCAGTTCACTGGTGACGAGTCAACTGTCAACACAAGTGTCAAGGTCAAGCTTAATTTCAACCACCCATGCAAGGAGTTGATCTGGGTTGTCCAGAGAGACGATGTTGTCAAGCTTGGTTTCAACCAGTGGAACAACTACACTGATGACTTCGATGCTGACTCTGGATGGGGACTTAACGGTTCACCAGATCCATCTCAGCTCGTCTTCACCAATGTTGAGGGTGACACTGACATCTTCCCATTCGTTGGTGTTGGTGGAGTTGATGCTGACTACGCTAAGTACCTCACTGCTGCTAACGGCTTGAGAGCATCTGATTCTGGCTTAGATGCAAGTGATCCAGCTGGTTTGGCTATCGGTGGAAGCAACGCTGCCCTTGGTGGACTCTTGTCAACCAACGGACAGGCAAGACCATACAATGCTCCAGCAGGTCCAGGTCCAAATGCTTCTAACCTTGCTCCAACTGACTTCAGTGCTCTCACCACTGCTGCTGACTTCGCTGATCACGCTGGTCTTGGTCCACTCAACGCTGGTAGAAACCCAGTTGTCAGAGCCAAGCTTCAGCTTAATGGTCACGACAGATTCCAAGAAAGATTGGGATCATACTTTAACCTTGTTCAGCCATACCAGCACCACACCAATGTTCCAGTTACCGGTATCAATGTCTACTCCTTTGCTCTCAAGCCAGAGGAGCACCAGCCATCTGGCACTTGCAACATGTCCAGAATTGATAACGCTACATTGCAGCTCCAGCTTACTCCAAAGGCAGCTCTTGGCTCCAAGATCAGAGTTTACGCTACTAACTACAATGTCTTGAGAATCATGTCCGGTATGGGAGGCCTTGCGTACAGTAACTAAGAATTTTCTTGGTCGGTTATTGTATATTATTTTAAAAAATATTAAAATTGAATCTGAATAAATATATTTAAATATAACTTAATTAATATTATCAAAATGACTGATAATATTAATGGTGTAAAGAGGCTTAACATGAAAAATGTTAAAGTATTGTATCACAAGGGACTTAACATGGTTAAGGCTAAATTTTGTGATAATGAAAATTACATAATATTGACTTACGATCAATTCAAGAAATTAGAATCGATCAAGCAAATTTTTCACTTCAAAAATAGTGATAAATATCCTTATTTCAAGAAAAATTATAAGAATGTATCGATATTGACATTCCTTTACGAGCACAGTTTTGATGATCTTGTTTACAAATTTAAAAATGGAAATAAGTTTGATATAAGACCAACAAATATTGTAATCAATAATCATAAATATTATTATAACATAAAGGATGAATATGATATAATTGGATTCATAAATGGTCATGCAAAAACAAATGGTGGTCATGCATACATTATCAAAAATCCTATATGGATAACATCAGATGGATTGTACATTATGGCATGTGATAAGAATAAACATACAGTAATGTGTGAAAAATCATATGATAAAATGATTGAGTATGCTGAAACGATCAATTATAATCCAACATATTATGTTAATAATGATGGATATGTTGTAAGCTCTGATAAGGTTTATCTACATCAAATCATAACTGGACTATTTTATTCTGGGAAAGGAACTGGAGGATTGAGTGTAGATCATATTGATAGAGATAGAACAAATAATCAATTTGATAATTTAAGAGTTGTTGAATTTGAAGTTCAACATAGGAATGCAAAGGAAATGATTGAAGGCATTAAACGAAAGAGGAAAAAAAATGCTCAACCACTACCCAAAGGTATTACCCAAGATATGATGAATAAATACATAACTTACAATAAAGAAGATATTAAGGATAAAGATGGAAATATTAAATATACAAGAAAGTTTTACAGAGTCGAGAAACATCCCAAATTGACAAAAAAATGTTGGTCAACATCTAAATCAATGAAGGTAACTATTCAAGCAAAATTAGAACAAGCAATTAATAAATTATATGAATTAGATAATGACATTGTGAATACTTCATATAAACTTCCAAAATATGTAAGAAAGATAGTCAAGAATAATGGTAAAGTACAAATTATTTATGAAAGAAGGATAAATGGACAGAGACAGGAAATGAGGCAAACAATAAACAATTATGATGAAAATAAATTAAAAGAGTATGCTGATAATTTTATGAAGAAAGTTAAGGAAAAATATCCATAATAAAATCGATAATCGAGAGTCAACCCATACCAGACATTTTTCCATTTCATTGGTAGACTTTTAAACTGCAAATCGAGTATCCACCCATTCCAGACATTTTTCCATTTCATCCACACACTTTTTGAAATAGCCATCTATTTCAAAAATAAATAATCATTAATTTAATTCTTAACACGACGATACCCACTATATTCAACAGAATCACAATAAATTTCATCATAAACATCTCCGTTCTTCAAAATACACTCCTCAATCGACAACCAATGTGTATTACAAAAATGCTCCTGACAATAAGCACAATAACACCTTCCATTCTTAGCCACCTCATATGAATGCTCAATACCATAAGTAGCAAAACAGTTCAGAACTTTATCATGATTAACAACCTTTAGCTTACCATCACACACTGTTACTCTCTTCTTTCTATTAGGATTCTTCTTATAATTTTTCGAACATTTTGTGCATCTCCACATATTGGGCTTCTTTTTAATTATTGGAAAATAAAACTTACAATCATCAACACTTCCATACTCAGAAACACGAAACATTGACAAAGTAGAATTAATATTCATTTTTTATATAAAAATTATAAATATTTTTAAATATTTTTAATAATAACCAATAAATCTCAACTGTTTCTCTCCAAGTTTATATCCATTATCTCTCAAATACTTATCAATCCATAGTGCATCCTCTTTTCTGAACCTTCTCCTCTTATCGGACTCAAATTCAACCGGATGATAAGTTATATACTGAACCATTCTAAACTTATCTTCACTATCATTCGGATAGTTACAATGTGGCAATCGAGAATCCCAAACAATCAGACTTCCAGCTTTCGCCGTCACCTTCTCCGCTCTCCCATCACTACTGGTTAGAAATGGACACACATCCTCATCTGGTCTACCAGAAGCACAATACTCCTTCCATTCCTTATGAAATCCTGGTATACACAAAAAACCACCAGTATTTTCCGTAGAATCACTAATTGTTAATATTCCCTGAAACTTGACAACATCCTTCTCAGTTACAGGATTCTGATCAGTGTGCAACCATCCATCATCCGTTCTCCATGATTTGTTAATTAATGGTCTCATAACACCATATCTATCCAATTTCACTCTCAAATCCCTTTTACCTCCACTATCGTGCCACAAATTTTCAAAAACATCAACAAGTTTTGGTTCAAATCTATTTTTCCACGATGTTATACACTTCATATCATCATATGTACATATCCAACCTTTCCTCTCAATCTGACCATTTCTCGGCCAACATCTCTCCCATGTTCCAACATCATCTCTTTTCACTCCACGAGATGTCAGTTCATCATGATTCCATATAGAATTTATTGTCTCATTGATTCTATCGTTGGATAAAATATCCCTCACAACAACAACACCATACTCATTCAGAAAATCTATTATCTCCTCTCTCTGATCGTATGTGAAACTCTTTACATATCCATCTTTATCTATTGGTAACATATAATATAACAGATAAACAAATTATTATTAATTAAACGTAATCACCTCTTTTGTATCCAAGTTTCCCTCTTCTTCAGAAAATTATAACAGGCATGTCTTAATCATTTCTGGTTCTCCTTCCGGGTCATCCAAGTATTTGTTACCAGTAATTCGAACAGATTTACTTTCCAATCCCAATTCTCGTAACTCACAGATCATCTTCTCAAGAGTTTCGGGATCAGTGTCATGTCTGAAGACAACTGTTGTATGCAAATCGGTTGGTTCTCCACTTTTTGTCAAAAGTTTGTAAGCACCATAGTAACTGTGAGTTGTCATTATAATGTATGAGAATATTTACTGTCTGAAAAACCAAAAGTAAAAGTTTTAGAAAAAATAGTCCAATTAGACCAATAACTCATTTCTCACTAAATTTTAATATCTACTTCCCCTTGGAACAGGAGATACAAGAATGTTTAGTAGACCAACTTCTCTCAATGAATCCCAATTCATTGAGTACAGAAAAAAACACATAAATATAAAAAAACAAATCATTAACAAATCACTCCAAAACCCCAGTTTGTTTTCATCAAAATCGTTTTCATCAAAATCATCATCCTTTTTACGTTGATAATGCATATTTTATAATAATTATGCAAAATCTATATATTTTCAAAATCAATTTTTATCGTTTTCTCTTTCCACACTCTTATATAGAAAAAATGATAATTTTATTCAATATATATCGTAATATGGGATTAAATATGTTTTTGGACTTGTTCATATTATTTTGCAGTAGCATCTACAATTATGAAGGTATGTGTGTAATGTACCAAATATATGGAGTATATTTATGATGATAATAACTATGTTCATCATATTTATTTTATAATATATAGTATATAATGCCTTTTACACATCAATGTGGTGGAAAAACAAAATGCGGTAAACGTTGTAAGAATATGATATCAGAATCGAAATTGTGTCATCTCCACAAGAATAACGAAGCACTCAATAAGTGGTTGGTTAAGGAGATAAAGAGGATAAACAAGAATGCCAAGAAATACGACTATGTGGACTATTTTGAGCCAACTGTTTACAGAAAAGGCAACAATGTGGTTATCGTATCTTTTGAGGAAGATGAAGATCCTGATCAATATTTTATAACAACTGGAACATATCCAAAGAGATTGAAAGTTGATCATATTCGAATCAAAGAGAAGAAATCGGAAACGTATATCAAAAAGAGATACAAATCTTATAAGAGAGATTGTAAATTGGAGAGTATGATTGTTGATGCATCATTATAAAAAATTGAATAATTAAATTCAAAATTGTGTAAAGATATACAAATAATATGGTAAACATATTCTTTGCAAGTGTATTCATAGTTGTCTTTTTGTTAGCATGTATCTATGATAATTGTTGTTTTTATACAATAAATGTTGCAAAATTTAAGCAACCATGTTGTGTATATCTCGAAAAATGTTGTATAAATATATTTTATAGAATATTTTGTTGTAGACGGCATGCATATTACAATCTTGATGAACAAGATGATTCATGTTTTTGTGTTGTGTAAAATTCTAGTTTATAATAAAAAATAATTAGTTCACAGAATAGCCCTACTTTTCTTTACTGGCAATGTTCTAAGAACAATTTTCATATAATTTTTTGAAAACGTCATCGCATCGAGAACTTTCATAAAACTCCTTGAAATATTTAACTTTCGATGTTTCAGAATAATCCAAATCACTAATTGTGTTCCAAGCGTTATCATTCAGAATGTTATTCATAGTTTCCAATACACATTTCAAAAAATCTGTAAATTGATTCAAAAATTCTAGTGTTACAGTAAAATCAAGACTTGTTCCACCATCATGTTCAACATAAACTCTTTCACAACTGATATCGAAAACATATTTACCGAATTTGTAAGTATATATTGTCTTATCTCTAAAATTAAGATCTGGTACATCTACACCATGATTATTATCAACAACTGTTCCATCATCCTTAATAAGCTTAGAACGTTCCTCAAATATTGAGTTCAATACATTCTTTTCATCATAAAAGAAGCTAATGAATGTACTTGGTACATCAATTTCGATGTCATTTATCAAAAATCTAAAAGAGAAACCGAATCCAAATGGTTCGCCCTCTTTTCCACATGTTTTTTCAAACTCAAAATTCATAATAATACATAGTATGTATGGGGATGTTCAGAAATTAAAAATCATTTTTTTTTATATTATAAATTTAATCTCTTTCGTGTAAACGTTAAGTGGGTTTCACAACATATATCATTTTTTACAAAAAAAAAATTGATTTTTATTATACAATCATCATAATAAAAAACATTAAATCAATATGAAACTTTGTCAAGTAAACGCAACATGTTCAGGAGGCGAATACGCAGAGTATCACTTCAACCTGAATGAATTTTACACATGCAGAGCAAAAGCTTTAACAAGAGCTTTTGAAATTGTTACAAAATACAAAAAGGATTATGAAGGTTACAAAGATCTCGGTTACACAACGTATGTGAACTCAATGATCAAGAAAGATGGAGAACTGTTTTATACAGAGTACGGCAAATACATTCTCGGTAACGCATTTGAGACAATGACAGTTACTGTTAAAGATGTCGAATTCAACACAGAATCGGATGGTCCATGTCTGACAACAACTTTTGAGACTCACAAGAAGTACTTGGGTGATAGGTTCAATTAAGTGAAATTAATAGTTTTATTTGACTGTTAGAGATATTTCGTAAATTTTCACAAACTATTCACTTTTTTAAGAAAATATTACCATATCTCTTCTTTATCCAATTTTTTGTTGGTAACCAATTTTACACTCTCTCTTGTTGTTGTGACTTTTTTTTTGAAATAACCTGTCAAATCAATCAAGAATCTTATAAATTCTCCGAGTGTTACACTCAACTTGCATAATTGTATTATATAGCCTTTTTTTACAATACTCTATTGCAAAAAGTATATATGTTTACAAGTTATAAATTGAGTGATGTCAGAAAAGATTGACGTAAAGAGTATATTTTCAATGGTGAAATGTCAAAACTTATGATAAGATATGGTAATAGCCATGGGCATTATTGTAGTGTCCCAAACTCTATATCATAGGCAGATATCCAATAACAGATGAAACAGAACTTTATCCAATAAATTTTGATGACTATTGTCTTCCATGTGTTGTATGCAAAGTCACTCATGATAAACATCATATGGTAAATTGTGTGTATATGTCTCCACTTAAGTATAGAAGAGAGAATAGATATGATGAGAATAAGTGTCGAGTTTGTAATATGGAGAGATCAATGCACAATAGTCAATCTCTTCATAAATTTATAAGATAGTTAAATTAGATCTCTCTTAGTTTTTATTTGCCGACAAAGCTCCAAAAACAGCAGAATAAGAGGAATCAAAAATATCATACATATAGTTTGACAACAATCTCCTTTCTCAATCTGATATCTACAACAACCTTGGAGCAAACATATCTCCAAGATCCCAATCACGATAGCGGTAAGCAGTGTCGTAAAATGTGACACCCATTATTCGATTTATATTCTCCATTGGAATACCACTTTCAGTTTTTGGACAAGATGGAATAAATGCACGTCTCTCTTCAAACTCTTTAGAAAACTTTCTATCTTCATAATCAGAAATAATTTCTTCGTTGAGTTTGTGTCTATTAACAAGTTGTTGAATATCAACATTTGTCAAATCCAATTGGTTTCTTGTTTGTACAATGTTAACCATATATTTATAATAATACTTATCATTTTTTTATTGAGAAACAATACATTTTCTTGAATCCACTCTTTAATGGTTGTGTAAGCGTAATCGTTAAGAGTGTCATTGAACTCTTTCTGAAGAAATTTCAGAAACTTTCGGAATTCTTCTACAAACTCATCTGTTTTATTAAATGATATATTCATTCCATCCTGATGGTCAATTATTACATGTTCTTTATCAATAGTGAATGAGTACTTCCCAAAATTGTATATGTACTCACCTTCAAAATCTGGATTAGGCTCGTCCACCTCATAACTATCCACATGATGGAAATTGTCGTACCAAACTGAATCGTCCTCTCGAAAATCGAAATCTACAAAGTTCATATCACGTTCCTTTTTGTAATAATCGAACATAATCTCAATTTTTGGCAAATCGATATCCATATCATCTTTCGCCAGGATCATATAAACAACGAACGTGTAATTATCACTTCCGTATGAGCTACTTTATGTAAAATTCATGTATTTTATAAAATGGTAGAGATATGTAACAAAATAAATTTCATTTTTTATTATCACATACGATTAAAAGAGACTCTTCACCCACTCCCCAAGATGGTCGCGTGTGTAACTATCAATCAGGAACGTCAATCGTCGCCACTTCTCCAACACCAATTCAGACGATCCACCAGCTCTCCAAACATCCTTGTCCAGAGACTTCCATGGAATTGCATCTTTAACACATCCTTGGAATGCATCATCATCATCCTGAATAGCTTCATATCGTCCACAATCCTGTGACACCTCTCCATAGAGTCGGTCACCATCAACTGTTGGCATGAAGCATACATCCTTGAATCTGATATTGATCTTAGCGAAATGTTCACTCAACGTCACGAAAGCAGTTCTAACGAGTTTTTTACTCTCTTCAACATTAATAAAGCGGTTAGCCAACTCATCACACATTGCATAATCACCAAGTGGAACACCGTTGGGAAACATGGCTTCTAGGATTTCAGAAATCTCTTCATCAGTCTTTCCACTAGCCCTCAAAGGGTTAACGAAGATCTGAGTGTGCTTCATATCGATCAGTTTCTCACCACTGCTAGGAAGCAAATGATTTGGATTTCTCCAATCAAAACGAACAATTGGTTCAGGGTACATATCGTTGGACTTTGTCAACTTGTTACCAAACCTGTCCCTCTTCGCCCACATGTGTTGATAAATATGTTTGTGAGTACCAACATGAGCACCCTTTACACAAACCTCTACAGGAGGTGCACCTTGGACACCAAGCTTTTCAGCAATAATGTAACCATTATAGATACACCAGTACGTGTGTGTGATACCAGCCTTAGCCAAGAGAAGTTCGATGTTGAGAGTTGTTTTCTGTCTCTCAAGATCAGATCCCTCAATAAAACCACCTCTCTGTCTCTTGTGAGAGTAGACTGATGGTTTGTACTTGACAATGTCGAACATGCCACAAGATTTTACAATCTTCGATTCTCCCTCAGCAACTGTTTTGAGAGCGTTAAACTTCTCATCAGTCATATCCTTGAGAGCTGGAAGAGCAAATTCTGTGCTACCATTAAGGATAGACATAACATCCTCCATAAGAAATCGTTGATGTTCCTCATAGTCATTTTCTGACATACCTTCGATTTTAAAATCGTTGTTGAGAACATTGTATCCATAAAGACCAGACAACTGTCTGTACCTCAATCTGAAGTAACATTGAGCGTTAATGGTCTCATATGGAGCTTGTTCACCACCTCGACTCTTGATTCTACGATCACATTCGTCAAGATCAGATTCCAAAATGAGAACAACTGTGTTATCCCTTGTGAATAAACCAGATTGGTGATCATAGATACATCCATCTTCAGGCAGAGCTTTATTAGTCAACGTTGCATTGGTAATTGTTGGATGTCTGTCAAAACAGAGCCAGTTGTGAATCTCTCGCCTTTGCGAAAGTTGTTGCAACAGCGTTGTCTTCCCAGTTCCATCAATACCATCAACAATGAGGAAACGTTGTTCGCTTTTTGGTTTCAGAGATGTGTAAACACCTCTTCGCAAATACAGATTGTTACTATCTGTCTCTCTAGGTTGAATATTAATCCACATATTGAGATAGACTCGCCTCAATCGCAAGAACTCCTTCATATTGTTAATACGCAACGTTTCACCTGTTTGAACAATCGAAATCGCCAAATCACAGATTCCTCGATGAAGATAGCTTTCAACACTACCACTCACCTTTGTAATCTCAACTTGATCCTCCGTAAGTCCCAATTGATCTAGATACTTCCGAATCAAACGTAAACCGTCTTTGTACTCTGAAAAAATCCTAAGTTTGCGACCTTCTGCAACAACATTATCTAGAGAAAAATCATCCTTACTGATCAAAGACACATATGTCTCATGATTACCAAGTTTGTCAGTAAAATTACTGAGATACTTGATATTGTAATCAGGATGGTCTAGGTTGTACCAGATGTCACTGTAACACATAACTGCGTCAATAACATCGTTAGTTAGCAAAAATGGAATATCGTTGCTCTTAACAAGCAGATATTCAACTTTATGCAACACCACCCCACTATCCTTACGATCAACAATATAATCACTGGATTTAATCCTGATCTCTCGTTCATGTTCGGATTCAAATTGTGGGTTAAGACCAAGATCCTTCAATCTCTCGATTGAGTGTTTCATTGGTCGTCCTGCACAGATCCCGATTGTAAATGTTTTGTCAGATACAGCATGTTCTGGGTTGGTAACAACATCAGGAGATCCATAACGGTATGTGTATACTGTCAACGATGTCTCTCCATTTGTGAACAACTCATCACGTCTGAAACCGTACCTGCTTCTACTCCATAATTCGACTCCGTCTTTCATGATAGTTGGTTCATTCAAAACCATGTCTTTCTCGTTGAAGTCTGCATATTTTATCTCTTTCACGTTACAAAATTTCATACTTTACTATATCATAATCACACTAATTCTTTTTTAAAATCAATTTTTTTTAACACAACAAGCATCTGGATTTGGAATAATCATAGTTACACACTCTTTAATATCCATATTTTCCTATATCTTCTATCAATTCTGTCATTGAAGGTGTAATCATTCCCCATAACATCTTATTTCCACTTATTCGTATACTATTCTTTTCTCTACTAACTTCACGAAGAGTAATCGGTATCTCTCCGCTCAACTCATTATCATCTATCCATAAGTATTTCAAATTAAACCTATTTATGTTTTTTGGAATTGTTCCTGTTAAACAAGTTCTTGTTAATATTAACTCTCTTAATTTATTCATACCACTATCACATATTTTCTCAAGAAAATTTTCGGCTTCTAAGTTACTATCACTTAAATTCAATTCTCTCATTTTCACCAATTTAATAATTTCATCTGGAACTTTACCAAACATTCCCTTGTTATCATTCAACATGAGTACTTCCAATCCAGATAAATCACCAATCTCTTTTGGTATCTCTCCTTTCAATCCACTACATGAAAGATCAAGAATATTTAAATTTTTCATATTTTGACATATCCTCTGAAAATCCATAACAATTCCCTCACTATCAGATATCACTAAAATACCTAAATTTTTGAGTTCATAAAATTCATCAGGCATTTCAAGAGTAGCTCCACAGTCACAAAGTATCAAAGTTCTCAAATTCTGCATATTACCAATCTCTCTCGGAATAGATGTTACTTGGTCTGTTAAAGATATATTCAAAAGTTTAAGTTTATCCAATAATGTAAACTCTTTACAAAATTCATTAAAGGTCAATACATTTTGATCATCTAAACAACTAGAAAGAAAAAATCTATCAATTGAAGTTGGATTTCCAGATGGATCTGAGCACATCGGATTAAATATTCCATTATTATCGCGTAAAGTTGGATGTACCGGTTGTTTATGTTTTTTTAATAGAGCATCATGTATTGCATTAATTCTATTTAATTTCATAACAATATTGATAGTATCCTCATTATTCAGTATTGTATCCTTGACTAAAACATCATTATCATCGAGTTCTACACCATTATGAATAAGTCGAATTAAACATGATGCAGATCCAATCTTCTCTGCAACTGTGTCTTTCAAATCACCAACTGTTGATGTTTCATCGAAATCATTCACCGTATTCGTATCTCCCGTAATATTTTTTATAATAAAGAACATTGCTATTATAATTAATCTTTTCTTTATGTTGTAAAATTTATTCAACCAGTTCGACAAATTTATCTGCCTCTCTCTTCCTCATCTCCAAACCCAACGCTCTTCTTGTAAACCCTTCATCAATAAGTTCCTTAGAAGTAACAGTCGGTTTGTAATCTACAAGAGCCATCACACATTTTCTGACAAATTCAGTTTCCAACATTACTGACCACTCTTTTACCAACTTCCGACTCACACCAACTCTCTTCATCTCCTTGTAAATGGTAAGGACATTATCAGTCCTAAAATCTTGTAACTTAACAAGGAATACAACAGTGTCTGTAACTGCTGAACTGAACTTGAATTTTGATTTAAGTTTTCCAAGTTTCTCTGGATCATTATATCTCAACAAATTTGCTAAGTACAGTTCCAAACAGGATTGTTCAATAATATTTTCACTGTTCACTTTGAATCCTCTAAATATCTGTTTCCACAAATTGAACTCGGATATTAATTTGAAATAGTGGACAAACGATATACTCTCCTTGTAAGCCTTATTCATCTCTGCGACAACTCTCTCTTTAGAGATACCATCAATATTAGAATTCATTACGGCTTTGTGTGTTTCTGGTTCTATATCATATCCGTATCGGGTTGCGTATCTAATAACACGTAATATCCTAAGTGGATCTTCCTCAATTCTATCATAAGGATCTCCAACCATTCTAATTACGCGATTTTCTATATCTTTTTTACCACCAACAAGATCAACTAGTTCTCCCTCTTCTATATCATAATACATCGCGGATATTGTAAGATCTCTCCTTTGAACATCATCCTCAATAGTAACACCGAACTTAACAGTTGGTTTCCTACCAAGTCCATCAATTCGGAAAGATGCAATCTCTACATCTTCTCCATCGACTGTTAGAATGATAACTCCGAAACTCTTTCCAACTAGATTTGCTTTATATTTGTCTCCAATAAACTCAAGAGTCTCACTTGGAAGTGAATCCGTACACAGATCAATATCCAATGGTTTCAATCCCATAACAGTGTCACGAACATATCCACCCACAACATACAGTTTTTTACCATTCTCCTTGAACAGTTTCGACAACTCTATTATACCATTTGGTAATTTCATAATATACATAAAACATATCATGAAATCTTTAAACAAAAAAAATCAACTTTTTATTCTACATTGTCAAAAAATGAATCAACAGATGTAGGACTTCCTTCACTTTGTTCGGACACGGAGCGATCCCCTTGAGATGCAGATCTATCTTCAGACCAAACCTTCTCAAACAGTTTATAGTATTTGGATTTCTCATGTAAATTCACCATATTATCAAACTCTTTTTGATACACTTCTTTTACCATCTCTTCCAATTTCTGTTTGTCCAACCTGTTACTTTCACATAGTTCGCGTTTAATCGCATTAATCTCCTTCATAATTTGGCAATGTTTCTGTTCAATATCTCTTTTTAGTCTGTTATTATTGACGTTTATATCCCACCACATGAAGAAATTAACTATAATAAAGTAAATTACCATTCTAAAACCAGCATATACAACAGTTATCATTTGAATGTATATATAGTCAAATATAATCTTTAAGCGATGACTATTTTTCTAAAAAAATGATGCTAAAAAATCTAAATTTAAAATGTGTGTAATGATAGTGTGACTGAAATTAATTTTGAGGAAACATTTTTTGATAATGTTGGTCAAATGCAAACACATCATGAATATAAAGTTGAAACAGGAGGATACAATTCAAAGACGTTCGGACAAGATCCTCTCAACTTTGACGTGTCTCTAATCATTAACAGTTGTGAGTTACCATACACTATACAGATTGGTGTACGTAAAGGATCTCAGTTGAGTATTTACATCAGTCACAAAGGAAAATATGGCAACTACACAGGATTCTTTCTTTTCCATATTGATGAGAGCAACAAGCAGAAACTGATTGGTGGATTCAACCAGATTAACGCATTTTTGCGTGATATTCTTGGACAACGAGCAATTGAACTTTATGGGAATCATTTGTGTTACCAAGCTTTGATTGTAACAATCATCAGCTACATTTTCACATACACTGCATACAAGTTTACAATTTGTTTCAAAACTATGCAACGAGAGTATAAGCCGAAGATGTACCGATTGTCGAAACATGCACTTGCTGACATCAATAAGTGTGGGAAGAAGCATCACTATCTTGAGGATTTTACATTCAAGATGGTTTCGCCGAAACCCCAGATTAGATGCTTGGTGTCCCATACCTTTGATGATCTGGTGGAAGCAATGAATGATGGGTTGTGTATCTGATTAATTTTATTGATTTTATAAAAAAAAGTTGATTTTTTTATTGACAAATATATCGAAAGATTATAATAACTATGGATTTTACAAATGCACAATCAATATTAATGAATGTTGCACATGAGAATGTATCTCATATTTTCAGGAGTAAGAACAGAATCAAGAGTTTGATCATGACATTTCTAGTGACGTCTTCACTCTCGGCACTTATTAATTGGATAAGGCGATTCCATTTCTCTTCGATATTAGAGTATGCACTCTTTAGGTATATTAGGAAGAGGTTTAGTTTTCTATTCAAAAAGAGAAATGAATTGATTTTTGAAGCAACATACATTCCCCAAAGGAATGGAAACACTTTTATGGATACGACTAAAGCATTCGACGCTCTGTTGGATTATCTCAAATTGAACAATATTACCAATGGTGTTCACTCGAAAGCAGAAATCAAACGATCTCCTACTGAAAGGATGTATTACGATGAAGCTTTCGATGACTACAAATTGAAAGAGGATAACAGATTGACGTATGCCTTTTCGGCAGGAACAATCATTAAACTTCCTGACAATATTACGATTGAGTTTTCCAGTAGGCAGGAACACAATAACGAGTCAGTTGATGGTAAGAGTGTTGAAACCACCAGGAGAGTGTCAGTTATCACAGTTCACTCGTATAAGAGATCTATGAATGAACTTGAAGAGTTTGTTTCCAAGATTCATGACGATTACAGTAGAAAAGTGAGTAACAAGTTCAACAATCAGATGTACTATTTCAACTATTATGGTATATCAAAAGACAGGATTCCCCGTCAAAGTTGGAAGTGTTATCCATTTGATACAGTCAAAACGTATGGTAATTTCTTCTGTGAAGATAAAGAGAGGATTTTCACTGAGATTGCCAATTTGAGAAATGCTCAACCTGAGTATGAACGATGTGGTAAGCCTTATCAAATAACTATTTTTATTCATGGTAACGATTTCGGATGTGGTAAAACAAGTCTGTTGCGTTTGCTGTGTAAAATGTTTGGAAATGGCGAAAAGAAGAGACACATTATCAACATCAATCTTTCCAAAGTGAAGACATGTTCTGAATTGGAAGATATCTTCCTGTGTAATGAGGAGATTATGGGTCAACGAATTCCAAATGAGGAGAGAATTTATATTTTCGACGAACTGGACAAAGTCTCTGATATTCTTCTTACAGATGATCACAAGGATGACACTCTATTCAAAAAGATGAAAGGTGATCTTATTTCTTATATGAAGACTGATAAAGTCGATAAGAAGAAGGAAGAAACATTCAAGGATCTTTTTGAATGTCAATCTCTAATGTCAGGACCTTCTAGTAAACAGGAAGATGATAAGCTGAATCTTGGGTTTATTCTTCAGTTATTGGATGGACCGATTGAGTTTCCAAAGAGGATTATTTTCGCAACAGCGAATGAGATTGATAAACTTCATCCAGCACTTATTCGTCCCGGTCGTTTTGACATGAAGATTCATCTTAAAAGGGCATCAAGGGATGTTGCAAGAGATATTATCACTTACAACTTTAATCTTAACGATATTCCAGAGGAGATCGAAATGAAGATGAAAGATATACCTGAATACAAACATACACCTTCCGATATTATTTCAGAGTGTTTTGCTAATAAGAGGTATGGAAAATCATCCAAATCTGATAAGATTGCAGATATGCACAAATGCTTGGACAATTTGTTGACTGAGTGAAGCATTATTTAGTATCAAAATTATAAAGAATATTGTAACTTTTTATATCACATACGCTATCATTTAACCAATCGTTTATATCATTTAACAGATCTATCTCATATCTGTAAAGGTATTTCCTTGAATAGTTAAATGTTTTTTTAAAATTTTTATATTTGTCGTTTAAAATTGATGTTTTAAACTTTTTTATTGACATTTTATCATTTATGTACTCTTTTGTTTTGTCATAAACAACATAGTTCTCTATTAATTCTTCATTCTTTATAAAAATTAGTGTAAGATTCTCTTGTTTAAATGCGAATATATCGCAACCGGTATATTTTTTGAGGAACTCATACTCCTTGCTGAAGATTAATCCATCTTTATCTCTATATCTTGTCAAATTAACCAGCATTTTTTCAGAAATATTTGAATCTGGATTTTTAGCTTGGCTCTTTTGACTATTTTTCTTATTAACTTTGTGTATTTTATAAACTTTATTCATAATAAATATATAAATATATTAAATAATGCAGTATGTCAATTCCAGAGACGTATACTACTTTTTTGATTTAAACGAGAATCTACAGATCAAACATCTTGTCGATAAATTGAAAGAGAAAAAAATAGGATCTGATATTAAATTGTATGTCATTAAAAATAAAATGAAAGTGTACCTCAATATGAACGATTATCTATACAATTTCACATTCAAAATGCTTCACGTCTCATAAACCATCTAAATATACTTATCTAACCTATGTAACCTTAAAATATCAATATATCTATCAATTCTTAAGTACAAACCCTTTAGTTTATCACCAAGTATCTCCTGATCTTTCTCAAAATTCTCTATTTTAGTATCGGTCTCACTCTTATAATCCAGCATTTCGGACACTTTATTGGTTAAATTCAATATTATCTTATTCTTATTTGATAACTCCTGACCAAGTTTATTGTTGTCACTATTTAGAATATCGTTTCTGAATTTGTAATCCTTAATAGCTTTTTTATAAAAAAATTCAATATTGCTTAAATCCTCACTTCTCAAACTGTTACATTGTACTGATGCATCAGTCTTCATTGTACACATATCATACTGAGTTGAAGAATCATTATAAAATATTTCTGGTACTTGTTGTGCTTGTTCGGCTTGTTGTGTTTGTACATAAACATAATTCTCATTCTCTTTAATCAACTGTTCTATTCTCTCTTCAAACACTCTATTCTCCTCTTTCAATCTCTCATTCTCCATGAGAAGTCCTGCTCTATCATTAAGTTCTCTCAATTTCTTACGAACTCTGTAGAAATGCTGAATTTTAAGAATACTCTCATTTTCGCGACCATTTTTCAAAAGTTTAATAAATCCACTCTTCATTGCATTCAATTCAAAAATTCTCCACAATCCACTCACCTTAGTATATCTCTCCTTAAACTTGAATATTCTATAGAATCTCTCTATCTTCACTGCACTTAGCAATCTGTTAAACTCAGTTTTACACTTTATTCTTCTCTTAATTGCTTGGATTTTTATAATCTTCGATCTCACATCCTTATAAATCATCATTTGAACAATACCTCTCCAAAATGCTGTCATTTTCGTTGATGCAACTGTCTTCACTACAAACTCCCTCTTAATTCTTCTTTGAGATAACAGAAGGAATCTCTTAACAAGTTCAACTCTCTTTTTCACCCACATCATTCTGAAACTCTTCTGAATTACCATTGCACACTCATCTCTAACTCTATCATTATCCAAACAGAGTCTACTATGTAGATCCTTTTTTAGAAACACTTTTGTGAAACCTATTCTAAAACCAGTATCATACTTCATCAATAGATCCTGTATCTCTCGACCTCTTAATAGAGAATAGAATACATCTTTGAAAACATTGTTCTTCATTCTGACTGGATAACCCAAACGAGCAATTTTGATGGCTTCTAAAACTCCACAGTATCTAAACTGTTCGAGAACACGCTTCTTGTCAAAATTGTTACAAATATTATTATCATTTGGTTTAATACATCTTATATAAAACTGATTATGTCTAGATATCTCTCCAAGTAGTTTATCCAATTGTTGTTTAAACTGTGTAATAATATTCTTATTCTTAATTTTCTTTGTAACAAAGTTGAATATAGATGTATCAAATCCAATAACAACATGATTGTTACTAGATTTCACAAAAACATTGAATCGAGAATCCATTGTATTTCTGTTCTTCTCTATATAACCCTTACTACCATAAACAACTTTTCCAGCATAATGATCAACTGCAAACTTCTTCCTACTTCTTTCAGAATTTGAAACAGTCACAACATCCCCAAGTAAATTCTTATATAATGCATGATAAAAAGCCATATCGTTACCACTTCCTAGAATAGACTGTTCAATTTGATAAGAGAAGATGCTATCAGTTTTCGCATCTATTGTTGAAATAATATTCTTATTCGATTGAAACTCAATATCCTCCCACTCTATACCCTCTTTCTTATACTCTTCCTGTTCCAATTCAAAAATATACTTATTGAATATGCCCTGTAATCTCTCGTTTGTGTAATTAATACATAATTGTTCAAACCCATTATTCTTGAAAACTTCAAAACCGAAAATATCCAGAATTCCTATATATGAATCCTCTTCACTCTCTATTGTTCTGTTTATCTTGGAAACAATGAAATTGAATAATAACAGATACATATTCTGTGCAATAGTGTCGAAACTGTTCTCTATCTCATCTGGGCTTCTCTCTGTTACAATTTCTTCACCATGTGCATGTATTACTTTTCTCTTAAGATAATCTTCTAACAGATCTATATTGAAACCGAGATTGAACTCTCTTAGAGCATTTATATCACCATTTCCTAATAAAAGAATAAAGTACACAATATCGAATATACTATCTATCTCTTCATCTGTGAACATTAACTTTTTAAAAGAGTCCAACAACTCAGTATACATGTCTTCATCAGTAACATTATCATCTCTGGTTATTACTGATGATTTTGCTAAGTATTTGAACTTTTTAAGATCGGTTGTCTTAAATCTGTCACAACATTTGAGAAGAATGTAGAAGATATGAAAGTTCCTCTCACCCTCTCCCAAAGATGTTAATCTGATTTTCTCTAATAAATAAGTCTCTATCTTTGTTCCAACTAAAGTGCCTTGCGAGAATTGTAACTTAATAAATTTACCGAATCTACTAGAATTATCATTTCTCAATGTTTTCGCATTACCAAAAGCTTCCATAATTGGATTCGATGCCAATATCTTATCCTCTAAATTATATAAGGTGTTTACTCCCTTGGTGGCAACATTCGATATGTACTTCATCAAAAACTTTGTTGTAACTGTTTTACCTGCACCAGATTCACCACTAACTAGAACAACCTGACTCCTACAACTCTCTATCAAATTGGTTAAACACTGTTGACTAATAAGATATGGATGAGGGGTTGTATTGCCATTACAGTAATCCTTTATAGATGTATTATTATAAATTGGTAATATCTTAAAAGGATTGATTGCCAAGAGTATCTTACCAGTGAATGTATATATCTTATCCAATCCATATCTGACTAAAGATGAGTACAGAATAGATGGCTCATTCAAATGAATCAAATCTATCAAATTATTAATATCATCATCACTATTTTTGGGATATGTACGATGTTCAACCACATCTAAAAACTCACCACTATCTAAATATAGATTATCAGCAACACTGTATCCACTTTTCCATTGACCTTTATGAAAAATCCAACAAATATTCTTATTGCTCATTATAAATAAGAATATTTTATATTTTAAGTGTTCTGATGCAAAGAAATTTAACTAAATTAAATTTAATTGATAATATGTATTAGTCAAAAAAGTATGGTTTAACCTTGGTTGTTCTGTCTCTTTTTAGTCTTGCACTTTCTTTTGCATGGCTTAGAAACTGGAGTACTTGTGCTGTTGTTGAATAACCAAACAATCTTGTGTTTCATTTTATAACTTATTAGATATTTTTTTTACGAATCTCCTAAAAATAAAATCTGTGGAAAACCTATTTAACTAAAAAGAGCATCATCTATCTCTTTATCAGATATTATAGCACTGCGTGACGTTATGGTGTTTCCCGACATATCATTAAAAATTTTCTCTAGATCATTTTGGATCTTAACATTTTTAATTAGTTCAGTGAACGTTTTAATAGATTTTCTCAAATCTGATAATAATAACTTCTCAAAATCTATGTCCTCACACAACTTGTTATATCTCTCTATATTAACTTCTAATAAACTGTTTGCAAATTTTGTCTTTATTTCGATGCGTTCTTCCCTTGAAATATACTCTACTTTAAAATCTTTTAACATACACTTAAGTTGTTCTAATTTATTGTCACTACTCATATAGGTATTATTCTAATAATATTTTTTTTTATAATTCATAAAAAACATATCAAACTTGACTATTGTTTTTCCTAACAACTTTAGGATTTTTATTCCCAGAATATTGGTCATAATTCGACCAACGTAGATTGGTTCTTACTACCTCATCCACATCCTTGTACTGGTTTTTACTAGCCAAGCGTAAGTTAATATCCTTGTAAAACTTCCTTGTGATAAATCCGTTGGATTTGTAAAAATCAGTATCCTTAATACTACCTCCACTCGCGATCAATAACGCAACAACAATCTTAAAAAGCATGATTACTAAATTATGTAATAATGCTTTAAATAAAAAAAATCAATTTTTATTAAAATCTACTTTTATTAAAGAATTTATCAACAATATCGTCTGTAACTTCAAATCTCAACTTTTGATGTCTAGAGATTATACCCCACACAACGTCTCCAGTAATCCTCTTCAATTCACTACTCAACATTCTCCCAGAACTATACTCAATAGCTATATTCTTAATCTTCTCATCATCCTGTTCAAAAAACAACAGATACTGATAAGCTATATCAACGTCTAACCTTCCACCAAGTTCTCTATGTTCTTCAATAGTGTCTCTACCTCCAGAGAATGCATGTTTATTTATTGTTTTCCTAATCTTCTTCTCACTATATGTTAAAAATAGAGTTGCACCACCTCCCGCACAACCCATTTTTCCATTTTTGCCTTCCAATGCAGGAAGAAACTTTGAATGAATTGTTGCAGGTTTCTTGAAACCCTTAATCTTCAACCTCCTAGCAGTTCTAAAATATGGTGCTTGATCGATACCCATTGGTACTAAACACCGCACACTTCCTTCACCCAAAAACGGAAACGATTGTGAAAAAGCGGGTGCACACTGTTTTGTTGCCCAGGATAGTTTTCCAACAGTCGCGTCTAAATCTATTCCATATGTTCCTCTAATTTGATTTCCTGTAACTACATTGGATATCATAAGTTCCGTTCTGTATAAATCACCTCCAAACTCCTCAAAATTGGAGAATATATAAGTCTTATCTGGATTGAAGCCACATGCTATTATATCCTTTGCATTCTCACGACTTAATCTACAATACTCATCTATACTTTTACCACCTCTAAATAAGAACTTCTCGTCATCTGACATTTGAATAACAACAAAGGCATCCAATGCATCCTGTAAATACTTTGTAAACATAAATGGCAAAATATGTCCTAAATGCAACGATTCAGAAGATGGTCCGCGTCCTGTATAAATATATACAGACTCTCCCTTCTCTCTACAATCCAATATTTTATCCAAATCCTGGTGTGAAAAATATATGCCCCTCTTCATGAGCATATGTGCTTCAACACCAGTGACTCTCTCCCAACGTTCAATAAGTTCATCATCTATTCTTTTGCAACCAAACTGATCTATCAATTTGTCATAATCTATATCACTATCAGATATAACCTCCCATGGTGTAATAACCTGTTCACTCATATATTATACATACACGTTATCAATCTTTTAAGGCACTTTCTCAACTATATCTACAAAACCCTTCAATAATAATAGTTTGTATGCTCTTTCTCTCTTCTTGTGAGTACCACCGGTTAAAACTAATGGAGTATCTCTTATTTTCTGTTTCTTCTTAGTTCCTGTAACAAATTTGACTAACTCTATTGGACTCATCGACATGACCTCTTTGTTAGTTACACACACTGTGCCATAACAGCTAGGAATTTTTTTGACTTTACAGAGAATTCCGATTGTGTACATATCTCTTACCCATCTATCTCGTTTCTCGTTACTTATGACAAAGTGAATATGTCTCATATATCTCTCACCATCAACTGTGTACGATTGTGGACATTTAAGTCTCATTGTTATATCTCCCAAACTTCCTACAGTTGTCACACCATGATTCTTAACACCTTTATAAGCATTCTTCTCATCAACTGGTTTATCTGGACAACAGTTCTTAAAATTTGATGCGTAGTAGTATACTTTTCTTCCAGCAAATTTTTTTCCCATTTTAAAACTAACAGTTTGTGTTGTGTTTTTACTATACCAATTTTTCAAACCAACAATGTTTGGTATTCCTTCAGGAAGTTTCTTAACAGTTTTACTATGGAATGGATGACCATCTTTGATTCTTGTTACTGAACATGAATGACAGAGTTTCATTATAATTTATGTTGAGAAAATATTTACACAACTTTCAATCTCTCATATATGGTTGAGCCAATTCTTCTGGATAAACGCGTGTTTAAAAGAAATACTTTTTTTATAAAAAAAAACATATATGTTTAACCTATTCGATAATCTCCCAATGGAACTGAAAAATCACATCTATGATTACGTTCATCAGATGCAATTCGCAAATGTAAGAAAAGAGTTGAAAGATGTTCAACGTTACATATATCCAGTTAATCCAACAGTGGATATATGTCGTGGTATAATAGAGTGGATGCTTCCAAATCAGAGGATCCTCAAACCCCAAAACAGATACATATATATATTCAATTTCATTTCAGATAATATCGATTAATCAACCTAACATTGACCATAAAACCTCGGATACGGTATACAATCCTTAATATTCTTCAATCCAGTAATCAACATAATCAATCTCTCAAATCCCAAACCGAATCCACCATGTTCTGCACAACCATACTTTCGCAATTCTAGATACCTATCCAATCCAACCTTATCTCCAATTCTCTCCTTCAACGTATCATAATCAATCTCACGCATCGATCCTCCAATCAATTCTCCGACATCAGGAACAAGCAGATCCATTGCTTCCACTGTATCTCCATGTTCACATTTTCCACCACTCTTCATATAGAAAGCCTTAATATCTTTAGGATAATCGTGAACGATAACCGGTCCAAACTTCCTAGTCAAATACTTCTCCTGTTCACTGTTCAAATCGATTCCCCACTTCTCAACCTTATCATATCCACACTTCTTTGTCCAATCTTTCTGAAGAATTTCAATAGCCTCTGTATAAGAGAGTCTCTTGTAATCACCCTCCATCAAACCTTCCAACATCTTCTTTCTACCCTTTGACACAATTCTATCGATAAAACCAACATCGTCAGCGTTGTTACGAAGAACCTCTCCAACACAATACACAACATAATCCTCCGCAACCGACATCAACTTTCCAAAATCGATAAAGAACATTTCAGGTTCAATCATCCAAAACTCAGCCAAATGTCGCGATGTGTTCGACTTCTCTGCCCTGAAAGTTGGTCCAAAAGTGTAAATATCTGTTAGACCCTGTGCGTATGACTCCCCCTGCAACTGACCAGACACAGTTAAGTACATATCCTCACCGAAGAACTTCTTCCCTGGTGCACAGTTACTAGTTGTAACCTCAAATGTTTCACCAGCACCTTCACAATCGTTGGCTGTTAATAGTGGTGTATGGACATATATAAATCCTCTCTCTTGAAAGAATTTGTGTGTCGCATATGAACACGTATTTCTTATTCTTGCAACCATTCCACCAATATTAGTTCTCACTCTCAAATGAGGATGAACCCTTAAAAACTCCAATGGCAATCTCATCTTAGCCATTGGATATGTATCAACGTCTACGTCTCCCAAAATCTCGAGACCATCGAGTCCAGTACTCATTTCAACCTTCTGTCCTTTCGCTGGACTCTCAATAATCTTTCCTGTAACTCTTAGAGATACAGCTCTTGTCAATCTTCCCAATAGTTCAGTGTACTCTTCTCTCAATGTATCAGTTAATTCAATGACAATTTGTAGATTACCAAAGCAACTACCGTCATTGAGAGCAATGAACAGCAAATTCTTTTGCTGTCTCTCAGTTGCAATCCAGCCATTTACCGTCATATCTTTACCAATTAACGTTTCGTCACTCAGTATATCCTTAATTCTCATTTGTACATTGTAATGAGCAATATCTCTTTAAATAAATAAAAAATGATAAATTATTTTCAAGGTGAATATTGATAAACTGTTAATTATGAATTTTAAAAAATACATAATTAAGTATGAAGATTTCCCAGAACAAGAGTATTACGTACATGAAAATAGTCTTGATGCACGTGATTGTACATTGGATGAATTGAAGAAACTTGTTAAAAATATTCAGTTAACAAAGGTTAGGAATATTTTTAAATGTTTGAAAGGGTGTTCAGCGGATATTGTACGTGAAACTATCATACAGCATGAGTTGCAATTTGATTGGATTGATCGATTAACAATCAACGCAAGTGTTTTTGAAGATACTAAATTTATTAAAAAACTTTTGAAATATTGTAATATTAACAAAGTTAATGTGAAAGAATCAGATGAGTCACATTATCCACTTATACCTCTTATTGCTTTTGTTATTAAACAAGACTCTTTTGAGATGATGAAATATATCATCAAATTGGGCATCAATCTGGAAAAAACATGTCGCTATGTTGATTCTAATGGTTACTCTGTAAAGGCAAAACCCATATCATTAGCTTTCATAAGAAACAACAAGATGGCAAGTTTAATTCGAAAAAATATCTATAATATTTAATACGTAATTTATAATTAAAGGAAGAGTTAGGCATAGCCTTTTACACCCTACGCGTTAACTTGGTTTACTAGTTAACTTTTGACTATCGCTCTGCGAAAAGGGGATTTTAGTCCACTTCGTCAATATGTGGTTGCTCTTCCCCCGCAGCATCTGCACTTGATGTACTCTCTGCAAAACTACTTCCATCACCATGAGCCGCTCCCTGACTACTCTTCTGGTAAGCTCTTGTTATAATTGGTGTGTACAAATCTTCCAAAGACTTCTTCTGAGCCTCA
>Ga0180433_10000774_pt1 | contig 54201 bp, 50 predicted proteins | sample SS_ome_8_FD_132980 | JGI IMG/M metagenome (GOLD analysis project Ga0180433, IMG submission 132980) | Hypersaline lake sediment archaeal communities from the Salton Sea, California, USA - SS_1_D_1 metaG | ecosystem: Environmental > Aquatic > Non-marine Saline and Alkaline > Hypersaline >...
CCAGGTCCGTGCTGACCTTGATCTGGGGAGGCACGCCGCCCCACAGGTCCACCGAGTCCACCCCGGAGATTCCGTTCAGATACGGGACGATCTCGTTTTTGGCAATCTTGCGCAGCTTGTATATGGATTCGCCGTAAATCCCCACCACCAGAAGCGGCTGTCGCTCGAATTCCTCCGGTACCTGCGAGGTGATGTCCGGCCGTTCCACTTCCCGGGGCAGTTCCCGGTGCAGGCGGTTGAGGGCCTCCTTGAGCAGCACCTCGGCGAAATCCATATCGGTATCCCGCGAATACTCCAGCTGGATTTCGGCCCGTCCCCGGCGCGCGGCGCTTTCCATCTCGGTGATCCCCTTGAGCTCCATGATGGCTCCCTCCGCCGGGATCAGCACTTCCTTGAGCACCAGCTCGGGGGTGGCTTCCCGCCAGGTATAGGTAACGCTCAACCGCGGTACGTTTTCATCGGGTTTCAATTCGATGGGGGTCTTTTGAAAGGATATCACCCCGAAGATAACCACGATCAAAAAGACGATGGTAACCAGGACCGGACGTTCGATCAACTTGTTCATTCCGTCACCATCCCCTAACCGCGCCCGCCGGGTTCTTTCGCGCCCCGTTGCTTCCCCAGCCGGAGCTTTAAATTCTCCAGGGATTCATAGGCCACCGGGATCAGGATGAGGGTGAGCATGGTGGTAAAAAGCAGCCCCCCGATGACCACGAAGGCCAGGGGCTTTTGCAGTTCGGACCCCACCTGCCCCATCAGCGCCATGGGCACCAGGCCGAAGATGGTGGTGAAGGTGGTCATCAGGATCGGTCGGAGCCGAACCCGGGAAGCCTTCATCACCGCCTCCCGGACGCTGAGTCCCTCCTGGCGGCACTGGTTCGAATAGGTCACCTTGACAATGGCATCGTTGACCCCGATCCCGATCAAAACCATGAAACCGATTCCCGAGATGACATTCAACGAGTTGCCGGTGACCAGAATGAACAGAAAGGCGCCGAAGAGGCCCATGGGCACGGTGGCCATGATGATCAGCGGCTGCCAGATGTTTTCGAACTGGGCGGCCATCACCATGTACACCAGCAGGACGGCGAGGATGATCGCCATCAACAGCGAATCAAAGGCCTTGTCCCGCTCTTCCTGTTCGCCGGAAAACTCGAAGCGGGTATTGAGGGGCAACTCGACTTCCGCCAGTCTTTTCTGGATCACCATCATGGTCTGGTCAAAGCGTCGGGGATCCAGGTTGGCCGAAATTAAAAAGGCCCGTTCCTGGGAATCCCGGGCGATCTCCTTGACCGACGGGATCTCTTCCAGCTCGACCAGGTCCTTGATGTAGTAGGAATATCCGCCGATATGGATCGGAATATTCATCAGGTCCCGGCTCTTGATAATGCCGTCCACCGGCACCCGGACATAGATATCGTAACTTTTCTGAACCTTGCGGATCTCTCCCGCCTTGTCGCCCCGGACCGCCTGGATAATCATGTCGGCGACCTCGTTGCGGGTGATGTTCATCTTCTCCAGCAGGGACTTTTTAAAGGAGATCTTGTAAAGGGGCTTGCCGGAGGCGGTATTGGCCTGCAGATCCTTCAGCCGGGGCAGGTCCCGGATCCGGTCCATTATAGCCGCCGCGGCTTTGCGACCCTCGGGAATTTCCTCGTAGAAAACCTTGATCTGGAAATTCTCTCCCTCTGCGGTCAGGTAACGGGAGAGGGTGTTTTTTTCCAGAAAAATGGTGAAATCCTGGATCCGGGCATTTTTTTTCAGAAGCTCCCGGGCCGTTTCCATGGCCCGTTCCCGGTCTTTCTGGGTGGAGCAGTTGATCAGCAGGTGAATGCTGTTGACCGAAAAATCCTGGCTCTTGGCGGCAATTTTGGAGACCGATCCGGTTTCCGAATAGACATAATCCACTTCATCACGATCGAGTATATCCGTTTCCAGTGACTGGGTGACCCGGTCGGTTTCTTCAAATCCCATGGTGGGCCGGGTTTCTCCCTCGATTTCGAATTTGTTGCTTTTGGGTTTGGGAAGCAATTCCTTGTCCATCAGCAGGTATTCGCCGAAAATCAACAGGATCGCGACCCCGGCGATGATCAGGGCAATCCCCTTGCGGTTCAGGATCCTCTCCAGCAGCCCGTGATAGAAATCATCGAACTTCTCATAGGCGAGGTTGAACAGGCGGTAGAGTGGATGGAGGATCAGGTTGAAGAGCCGCCCCAGGTTCACGAATAAAAACACCATTACCACCAGGGCGCCCCCGATCAGGTAATAAAGTAGATATCCGAACACGGAAAAGACCAGGAGGGGGATCTGGTACAGTCCCCGCCCGGTGCGGGCAAAAAACCCGCGTTTTTTCATCCCTTCCCTGAGATCGTCGATGAAATCAGACCTGAGGATATTGCGGATGCCGGCCAGGGCGGGGATCAGGGTGATGGACACGAAGAGCGAAGAGATCAGGGAAAAAGACACTGTCAGGGCCTGGTCCCTAAACAGGCGTCCGGTCACCCCGTACAGGTATATGACCGGCAGGAATATGGAGATGGTGGTCAGGGTGGAGGCGGTAATGGCCCCGCTGACTTCCTTGGTGCCCTTGATCACCGACTGGATCAGGTTTTCCTCTTCCTTGTGCCGCGAGATCGCTTCCAGAACGATAATGGAGTTGTCCACGAACATCCCCACCCCCAGTACCAGTCCGCCCAGGGACATGATATTGATGTCCACCTTGAAGAAGAACATGAGAACGAAGGTGGACACCACCGATATGACAATCACCGCCACTCCCATGAAGGGATAGGGGTAGTTCTGAAGAAAGAGGAGGAGAATGAAAAATGCGCAAAATCCGCCCAGCAGCAACGAGGTGGTCAGAGAGCTGATCGAGGAAACGATCAGGTCCGCTTCCCGGGCGATGATCTTGAAACGGATATCCTCAAATTCCCGGTTGAACTGGTCCAGGGTTTCCTCCACCTGAGCGGTGGCGGTCACTGTGTTGCCCGTGGCCTCCCGGTATATGACCAGGGCGATGGCCCGCTCCCCGTTGTACCGGATATCCCCCTGCCGCAGTTTGTTTTTATAAAAGGCCCGCCCGATATCCTTGATATAGATATTCCGGCCCCGGAGAGTCATGACGTTGACATTTTCGATCTCCTCGGGGGTCTGCAGCTGGGCTTCGATTTCGAGGATGTACTTCAGGTCATCCTTTTTGATGAATCCCCCCATGTTGGCCTGGTTGTTGTTGCGGATCGCTTCCCGGACTTCGCTGAGGGTGACCCCCAGGTTCCGGATCTTCTCGGGGTCGATCTCCACCGACACCTCTTCCCGGTCTCCTCCCCGAACCTCCACCTTGGAGATTCCCTCCAGTTGTTCGAGTCGCTGCCGGATGATAAAATCGGCGGTTTCCTTGATGTCCCTGAGCGCCACTTTTTGACTGCGCATCACCGCCACCACGATGGGCGAATCAGAAGGGTCCATTTCCAGGATCACCGGATTTTCACAGTCGTCGGGCAGGCTGTCGACGCTCTGTTCCACCTTTTCCTTGGTATGCAGAAAGGCGAAGTTCATGTCTGTCCCCCAGTGAAATTCCAGGGTGATCACGGAGATCCCTTCCTTGGACACCGAGGTGACCTTTTTGATGCCCTTGACCGAGGAAAGATTGGCCTCCAGGTTCTTGGTGATATACTGTTCAATCTCCTCCGGCCCCAGCCCCGGGTATTCGGTGAGAACGGTCAGTTTGGGGTAATTCAGGTCCGGCAGCAGGTTGATGTTCAGCTGGTTCAGGGAGATCAGTCCCAGCAGGATCACCCCGAAGAAAAACATGATGGTGGAAACCGGGCGACGGGTCGAAATGTCTGTCAGGGCCATGGGATCACTCGATTACCTGGTCGACCCGGATCCGGGACTGGTGGGCCAGAGTCAGCTGCCCTTCCACGATCACCTGTTCTCCCTCGGTGATACCGCTCAGGATCTCGACCTCTTCATCGTTCATGATTCCCAGGGTCACGTACTTCCAGATGGCCATGTCGCCCTCGACTACGAATACCAGGTAACGGCCTTCCCGGTTCAGAACGGCATCCCGCGGGACCTTGATGGCCTCTTCGTGAACGTTGTACTCGATATCGATTTCCGCGTGCATCCCGGGGTAGAACCGCTTCTCTGAATTGTCGATGGTGATGTAGATCGGAATCGTCTTTTGTTCCTCGTCCACCTCCGGACTGATGGCGCTGATCTTTCCCCAGTAAAATTGTTCGGGGAAAGCGTCAAACCGGACCCGTACTTTCAATCCTTCCTGCAGGATCTGCACCTCCGATTCCAGGGCATACCCTTTCAGGTAAAGGGAACGAAGATTCACTATTTTCAACAAATCGTTTCCGCTCTGGATCATCTCCCCGGGGCTGACCATTAACTCGGTGATCTCTCCTTCGAAGGGGCTTTTGATCACCGTCCGCTTAAGATCCAGCTCTGCCAGCTTTTCCGCCACGATGGCCTGGGAGAGGTTTTCACTGCTCCGCAGTATTTCTTCCCGCATGGCGCCGGACAGGATCAGGTTCTCCTCGTAACGGGCTTCGATCTCATCGAATTCCTCCCGGCTGATCTTTCCCTGCCGGAGGTCCTGCTGCGCCTGGACGTATTCCTTTTCCCACTGCGCCAGTTTCTCCCGGTCCTCTTCTCCCAGTTGGGGGAGGGCCAGGGACGAGGTGCGGTCCTTGATCAGGTACTTGGAATATTTTTCCAGCTTGGAGGCCCGTTTTTCGGACAGGTCCAGTTTCTTTTCCTCATCGTCCAGGCGGATCAGCACCTGTCCCCGGGGGACATAATCCCCTACCCGGAAATTCACCTGCTCGACTTTTCCCCTGGTTTCGGCCTTGATCACGCTTTTTTCCCAAACGTCGGCAATGGCCGAGATCTTGGCCCGCTGGGCGATCGATCCTTTTTTCACTTTCATTACCGTCACCGGCAGCCGGGACTGGGACTCCTCCCGCTGTTCTTCCTGAGCGCTTATCTCCTCGGTCAACTCCTTCTTCTCTTCTTTGATGAAGGCGAAATAGGAGGCCACGCCCAGGGCGGCCACGATCACGACCACGGTCACAACTTTCACTAGGGTTTTTGCCTGCTTCATCGGGCTTCTCCTCGTTGGTATAGTAATGATACGTGACGCAACCCAAAAGGTTCTGTAATTTCGTCGGGCCCGTCATTCTCCCCGCCGGGTGACCGGATCATCCCGGGAAGAGGATGAATTTCCGTCCGATTCCCGATATAATCCGGGTATGCGCTTTTTGGCCGACTTTCACCTGCATTCCCCCTTCTCCCGGGCCACCAGCTCCCGGATGAGCCTGGAATCCCTGGACGGTTGGGCCCGGATCAAGGGGCTGGCCCTGGTGGGAACCGGCGATGTTTCCCATCCCGGCTGGACCACGGAGCTGGGGAAAAAACTCGCCCCCGCCGAAGAGGGTTTTTTCCGCCTCCGGCATAAATCAGCGGCTTCTTCCGCTTTTCCCTTCCGGTACCGGACCGCGGTCCGGTTTGTGCTCTGTGGCGAGGTCAGCAACGTCTACCGGTATAATGGCCGGGTGCGCAAGATTCACAGCCTGCTGTTTTTTCCCGGATTGGCATCGGTTCGCCGCTTCCAGAACAAACTGGAAGAACTGGGGAAAAACATCCGCTCCGACGGCCGCCCCATTCTGGGAATGGATGTGCGGGACCTGCTGGAGATGTGCCTGGATATTTCTCCCGGTATCCGGCTGGTCCCGGCCCATATCTGGACCCCCTGGTTCTCGGTGCTGGGGGCCCGTTCGGGATTTGATTCCATCCGGGACTGTTTCCGGGACCTCTCCGGGCATATCCATGCCCTGGAAACCGGCCTCTCCTCCGATCCCCCCATGAACCGGCGCTGCAGCATTCTGGACCGTTACACCCTGATCTCCAACTCCGACGCCCACTCCCCGGAAAAACTGGGCCGGGAAGCCAACATCTTCAACTGCGAATTCAGCTATCCGGGAATTATGCAGGCCCTGCGGCATCCCGGGGACCGGGGATTGGCCGGAACACTGGAATTCTTTCCCCAGGAGGGAAAGTACCACTACGACGGTCACCGGAAATGCGGGATCCGCCTGAGCCCGCGGGAAGCCCTGGAACTGAACATGATCTGCCCCCGCTGTCAAAAACCCCTGACCATGGGAGTGGCCCACCGGGTTCATCAGCTGGCGGACCGTTCCTCCCCCCGGCGGGCAGAGGAGCCGGATTGTCATTCCCTGATCGGGCTGACGGAAATCCTGTCCGAGATCCACCGGACCGGTCCGGGCAGCCAGAAGGTTCATCGCTGCTACCGGGAGGTGCTGGAAAAACTGGAGACCACCGAACTGGACCTGCTGCTCACCCATCCCCTGGAAGAGATCATGGAGTCCTTTCCGCTTCTGGCCGAGGCCGTTGACCGCATGCGCCGTCGGCAGGTCATCATCTCCGAGGGCTACGACGGCCGCTACGGCACCGTCCGCCTGTTTCAACCCGGTGAACTGTAAAGCAAGCCGCAGTTTGCACGTCGAATGGATCGAGGGAGGGGAGAGCAAAGAACGTAAAAATGGCTCCCTGGCAGGGATTCGAACCCCGAACCTAGTGGTTAACAGCCACCCGCTCTGCCGGTTGAGCTACCAGGGAAGCCTTGAATGAGATTCCTTAATGTACCAAAAATATCCGTCGTTGTCAATCTTTATTTTTCTTTTCAAAGGGATCGAAACCGGTTGATCACCAACCCGGGAAAGGGGCGCTGACAGGCCCTTCGGGGTACGGGCAACAGGATTGACATCCTGGGTGAGCCGGGCACTCCGGGGCAGGCTATCCGCCGGTGGAACAGGCCAGGATTTCCAGGTACCGTTCGGCGTCCAGGGCCGCCATGCATCCGCTGCCGGCGGCGGTGATGGCCTGCCGGTAACGGCTGTCCTGGACATCTCCGCAGGCAAATACCCCCGCCAGGCTGGTGCGGGTCATCTCCCGGGGGTCCCGGGCGGTCACGATATATCCCTCATCATCGATTTCAAGGAAGGACTGGAACAGCCCGGTGTTGGGGGTGTGGCCGATGCCCAGGAACATGGCGTCCACCGGGAGGGTGTGCTCTTTATGGGTCTTTTTGTTGCGGATCCGGACCCCTTCCACCCGGTCCTTTCCCAGGACATCGATAACCACCGAGTCCAGGAGGAATTCGATCTTCTCATGATCCCGGGCCCGGTCGGCCATGATCTTGGAGGCCCGCAGTTCATCCCGGCGGTGAATGATGGTCACCTTTCGGGCAAAGCGGGTCAGGAAGAGGGCTTCCTCCATGGCGCTGTCCCCGCCCCCCACCACACATACGGTCTTGTCCTTGAAGAAGAACCCGTCGCAGGTGGCGCAGGCGCTCACTCCCCGTCCCCGCAGGCGCAACTCGTTTTTCAGTCCCAGGTAATTGGCCCGGGCGCCGGTGGAGATGATCACCGTCTTGGCCCGATAGCGGTCTTCGTCGATCCAGACAATCTTCTGTTTGGCCGAAAATTCCACCCGGGTGACATCCTCGCTGATCAATTCGGCGCCGAAACGCAGGGCCTGCTCCCGCAGGCTGGCCATCAGCTCCGGCCCGGTGATGCCCTGGGCAAAGCCGGGGAAATTTTCCACTTCGGTGGTGGTCATCAGCTGGCCGCCGGATTGAAAACCTTCGATTACCAGGGGTTTCAGGTCGGCACGTCCGGCGTAGATGGCGGCCGTAAGGCCCGCCGGTCCGGAGCCGATTACGATCAGATCCCGTTCGGTCATGGGGTCTCCTTACTGCAATTTACAATGGGATGGATTTATATTATCACAGGTCCACCGTTGTGTACAACACCCCGCCGGCAAAACAGACCGATCATCGTTCCGCCTGCCGGAGCAGGTGCTGGAAGCGGTCCAGATCCCTCATCCGGGGATATCTGTGCGCAGCCTCCCGGAGGGTTTTTCGGGCCCCGGCCATATCTCCCAGCCGGATCTGAAGATCGATCTTTCGCAACAGCAATCCGGGATCCTCCTGAATCTTCAGGGCCCGGTTCACCGCCGAGAGGGCGGACCGAAAATCTCCCCGCCGCTGTTGGATCTCCATCAGAACCATCAGGGCGGTCACCTTCTCATCCGCGCTCCGATCCCCGGAATTGAGGGCATGGTCGATCTCTCCGAGTGCCGGGGGATACCGGCCCTGTTCGGTGAAGATCCTGGCTTTGAGAATCCGGGCCTTGAAGGAAAAATCGATCCATGGATTGTGCCGGTTTTCCACGATCCCCCGGTCCAGGTATTCAAGGGCCCGGTTCAGGTCGCCCCGGTTGTAGGCCATCACTCCCATGTGAATCAGCAGGGAATCTTCCCCGGGAAAGAGCCGGTGCAGGCGCTCGATCCGCGCCGCTTCCTCCCGGAAAAATCCCTGGTAGTAGATATTTTCCACCGCCCAGGTGGCCCCGATGACGATGACCAGCACCAGCGGCAGGTACCGCGGGAGCCCCCCCTTTTCTTGACCCCATTTTTGGGTCGCCCACTCCCCCGCCAGCACCGCGGCCAGCAGGACGGGGATATACACGTACCGGATCGACAGGTTGGGGTAGTGAACCAGGTGGGGGTTGATCACCCCGGCCAGGAAAACCAGGGATCCCAGGGCGATAAAAGAGAACGGCCAGCGGCGTCGGTTCAAAATCAACAGTATGACTGTGACAATAAAAAAGACTCCAATCAGCAGATTAATGGTTGCCAGCCGGTCAAACTCCCCCATGTCGTAAAACGGCCCTTTGAAATAGGGCAGAAAGATCATCCGTCCGTAGGCCCCCAGGGTACGCAGCAGCATACCCGGCGGGGGGAAGACCGGCCCGTCGCTGCCGGGCATGCCCGTAACCTGAAGGTGAAAGAGAAGATACCATCCCCCGGCGGCGAAATAGGGCAATGAATGAACCAGCCATTTTTTCCTGGCGCGCACAAATAAAAGGATCGCCGGCACCAGCAGCAGGGCAAAGACCGCGGTTTCCTTGGCCAGCAGGGCCAGGGTGAAGGCCGGCACCGACAGCCAGTAAAACAACGCTCTCCGGGTTCGGTGATACCGCAGCAGGGCCAGCAGCGTCAACAGCACAAACAGCATCACCAGCAGATCGGGTCTTCCGGAAATCCAGGCCACATTCTCGGCGTGAAGGGGATGCAAAGAGAAGAGAAGAGCGGATAACAGGGCCGGCATCCAGCGCCCGGCCCACCCGTAGATCAGCAGGAACAGCAGGATCCCGTTGAGGGCGTTGAGCAGGATGTTGGTCAGATGGTAGCCGGCCGGCTTGGCGCCGTACAATTGAAAATCCAGGAAGAAAGAAAAACCGCTCACCGGCCGCCAGTAATGCTGCAGTGGAAAGGCGGGATCGTCGAAATAGGGCCGGCCCAGGGACCGGGCAAAGGCGGTCAGGTCCCGGTACTGTTGCGCGTTCTCCAGGATCAGCGGCCGGTCATCGAGGATGAAATCAAAGCCGACGGTCTGGAAGTAGAGGGCGAGGTTGAGCAATAGAACGATCAAGACCCCCCAGATTGTTTTCTTCATCTGTTCATTATAAAAAATCCACCGTTTCCCTGTCAAACCGGAAGACGGGGGGGCGGGGCCTGTTTTCCGGCCGGAGGATTTGTATGAATCGACGAATTCCTCTATAATCTCAAAGACCGGGGGAAAAACCCAAGCCGGTCGATTTCAGGAGGCCTGCCATGAAAACAGTCAAATCCATATTCCTGGTGTTGATTGCGGGGCTTTGGTTTTGCCCCTTATTCGGGGAGGAGGGGATGATTCCCCTCTCCGAGCTGGACCGTTTTGACCTGCAAAAAAAAGGGCTGAAGATTGCGATCGAGGACATCTACAACCCCGATGCCCCGGGGCTGATCGACGCCATCTGCATCGTCGGCGGGGGCTGCACCGGGTCCTTCATCTCCGATCGGGGACTGATTCTCACCAACCACCACTGCGCCTTTGGGGCGGTACAGTCGGCCAGCACCGAAAAACAGGACTACCTGACGAAGGGGTTTTGCGCCCCGACCCGGGAAGCGGAGATTTCCGCCCCCGGCTATACCATCCGCATCACCGAATCCTACCGGGACGTTTCCAGCCAGGTGCTGGCCGGACTCAGCCCGGGAATGGATTACAAAGAACGGCGGGAAGTGCTGGAACGCACCATGAAGGAAATCGTGGCCCGGGTCGAAAAAGAAAGCCCGGGAAAACGGGCGGAAGTGTCCGAGATGTTCAAAGGAAGGACCTACGTACTCTTCGTGTACACCTATCTGAAGGACGTCCGCATGGTGTACATTCCGCCCCGTTCCATCGGGAACTTCGGTGGGGAGATTGACAACTGGGAATGGCCCCGTCACACCGGGGATTTTTCCCTGCTGCGGGCCTACGTGGGACCGGACGGAAAACCGGCGGATTACGATCCGGCCAACATCCCCTACCGGCCCAAAAAACACCTCCGGGTGGCCGGCGGAGGTTGTCGTGAAGGGGACTTTGTCTTTATCCTGGGATACCCGGGACGGACCTTTACCCATAAAACCTCCCATTTCCTGGAATACCAGCAACGAACCCTCATGCCCCTGACCATCGATATCTACGAGCAGATCATCGGCATCCTGGAACAAAAGAGCCGGACTTCCCGGGAAGTGGCCATCCGGAATGCCAGCCTGATCAAGGGCCTGGCCAACGTGGCCAAGAAATACCGGGGCCGCCTGAAGGCCATGGAACGGGTGGGGATGATCGAGCAAAAGCGGGAAGAGGAACGGCAACTGCTGCGGTTTATCCGCTCCCGGCCGGAACTGGAAAGCCGCTACGGCAACCTGCTCGCCGAGATCGACACCTTTTATGAACGTCAGACCCGGTTGTTCCTCCGATCGATCATTTTCCAGAACTTCCGCCGTTCCCTGGCCTTCCGTCTCGCCTTCACCGCGGTCCAGGCGGCCGAGGAAAGAAAGAAGGATGACCTGGACCGGGAATCCCCCTATATGGACCGGAATTACGAGCGCACCGTCGACCGCCTGCTGCGAAGTACCCGGGATTTCCATGGGCCCTCCGACCGGGCGGTCCTGACGGCCTTGCTGGAGAGAGACCGGGACCGTCCCCCCTCCCACCGCATCCCCTACCTGCAGGCCACTCTTTACGCCCCTCCCCCGGTCACCATCGCCTCCTTTGTGGAGTCATTGTACCGGACCACCCGGGTTCACGAACGGGAATTCCTGCAGGACCTGCTGGACGGCAAAATCCCGGACCCGAAGGATCCCTTTTTAGAATTGGCCGGGAAATTGCTCCCCTTCTATTCTCAGATCCGGGACGAAGAAAAGGAGCTGCAGGGTATCAATGACGCCCTTTCGGCACGGCTGCTGGAAGTAAAAAAGCTGTTTGCCGGTCAGCAGTTCATCCCGGACGCCAACGGAACCCTGCGCCTCACCTACGGAAAGGTAAAGGGGTATTCTCCCCGGGACGGTGAATTTCGCAAACCCTTTACCACCCTGCGGGGAATCCGGGAAAAGGCCGGCGCCGAACCGCCCTTCAACGCCCCGCCCAAACTGCTCGAAGAGATTCGAAAGCTGAACCCCGCCGACAGCGGATCCCTGTACTACCCTGAATACCGGTCCATTCCGGTCTGCATGTTGTACGATACCCACACCACCGGGGGCAACTCCGGCAGCCCGGTACTCAACGGGTCCGGAGAACTGGTGGGTCTGAACTTCGACCGCTGTTTCGAAGGGACCATTAACGACTTCGGCTGGTTTTCCGCTTACAGCCGGTCCATCGGAGTGGATATCCGCTACGTGCTGTGGATCCTGAAGGAATTTGCCGAAACCGGCGCGCTTCTCAGGGAAATTACGGGCGAGCCCCGGCCTGGGGCAATTTAAGCAGGTGATCACTCTCCCCCAGCAGGATCAGGACATCCCCGCTCTTGATCACCTCCCGGGCGGAGGGATTGAAGATCATCCGCTGGTCGCGCTTGATACCCACGATGATCAGCTGGTATTTCTCGCGGATGCCGGAATCCGCGATTTTCCGGTCGTGAAAAGGGCTTTTGGGTCCGATCTTGTATTCCTCGATGGACAGGGACATCCTGGGAGTGAAGGTCATCAAATCCAGAAATTCCACCAGGTTGGGTCTTAATACCGAATTGACAATCCTCCTTGATCCCAGCTCGTAGGGAGAGATCACCCGGTTGGCTCCCACCCGGTAGAGTCTCTTCTTGTTGACCTCCTCCTGCGCCCGGGTAATGATGGTGATATCGGGATTGATCTCCCGCACCGCCATGACGGTGTATATGTTGTCCACGTCCGAGGACAGCAGGGAGATAAAGGCCCGGGCATCCCGGGTGTTGGCGTGTTCCAGGATTTCTTCATGGGTGGCGTCTCCCAGCAGGATATCGTAGTTCAATTCCTGTCCCAGGGTAAACCGCTCTGACTGGTGATCGATGATCACAAAGGCGGTGCCGGTCTCACTGAGGGCCCGGCACACCTGTTCGCCCATCAGGCCGAATCCGGCGACAATGATATGGTTCTTGCTTTTTTTCAGCATCTTCAGTCTCCTTCTTCCCAGGATCTCCCGCAGGTTCCCTTCCACGGTCTCCCGGAATACCACCTGGATCAGGTAAAAGAAAACCCCCAGGCCGCTGACGATCACCCAGATGGTGAACAGTCTGGCGGGACCCGCAACCGGAACCACTTCCGCATAGCCGACGGTGGTTATGGAGATGATCGTCATGTAGAGGGCATCCATGATCCCGGTCCCCGGAACGATCAGCATATACCCACCGATGTCCACCGTGATCAGAAACACCAGGAGAATCAGGGGGATCTGGATCTTCCTTTCCAGCTTCATCGACGTCCGCCGGGTTTAGGGTTGCAGGGCTTCTTTGACCGCCGTTACCAGTTCCGCATCCAGGGGTTGGGTCCTGGAGGGAAAACGGTGGATCACCTGGCCCTGGCGATTGATGAGGAATTTATTGAAATTCCAGGTAATGCGGCCGTGAAAACGGGGATTGGTCTCTTTCTCCGTCAGGTACCGGTACAGCGGATGGATATCCCCTCCCCCGACCGAAATCTTGGAAAACATGGGAAAGGTGACCCCGTAATTCACCCGGCAGAACTGCAGGATCTCCCGGTCGGATCCCGGTTCCTGTTTGAGAAAATTGTTGGCCGGAAAACCCAGAATCACCAGGCCCTGTTCCCGGTGTTCATCATACAGTTTCTGCAACCCCTCGTACTGGGGTGTAAACCCGCACTTGCTGGCCACATTGACGATCAGTATCACCCTCCCCCGGTACTTCTCCAGGGAGAGGGATCGCCCGTCGATCGCCTTCACGGTAAAATCATATATACTGCTCATCGGCGGTTCCCCCAGACCCGGCGAACCCGTCAGGCCCCCGGTTAATAAAAGACATAAGATCCATTTTGGAAAAACTGGCTGCATGCTCATTTTCGTCCAGATCATAACAGCCGGGTATTATTTTTGCAATGGCCGGCAATTTCTTTTTTGAAAGTTGCCGATAAATACCGTAAAATAGGACCAGGAAAAATCCGCGGAGGTAACATGAAACGATATTTTTTCATCTTCCTGTCCGGGCTGCTGGCGACCGGTTTCTCTTTCGCCGATTCCTACCAGGTAGAGAAGAAATGGGAAACCCGCCCCCTGTTAAGGGACTGCCGGTCGGTCCTGTATGACCGGGAGCTGGACCTCATCTACGCTTCCTGCATCAACGGGCGTCCCATCCGCAAGGACGGCAACGGGTACATCGCCCTGCTCACCACCCGGGGAGAAATCAAGAGCCTCCGGTGGGCGACCGGCCTGGACGCCCCCAAGGGTATGGGCCTATTCCAGGGTTCACTCTTTGTAACCGATATCGATCATCTGGTCTCTCTCGACCGGAAGACGGGCAAAATCATTGGAAAGATACCGGTTCCCGGGGCCAAATTCCTCAACGACATCGCGGTGTACGAGGACCGCCTGATGTATGTATCGGACATCTTCGGAGAATGCCTGTTCGTCTACGACGGCCGGGCCGCCACTCTCCTCAATCCGCGGGGCAAGGTGGAGTCCCCCAACGCCCTCGCGGTTCAGGGAGATATGCTGGTCATCGGGAGTTACAAAGACCACCAGGTGGTGGCCCTGAATCTCAATCGGAACCGGGTTCGACCTTATTTCAAAGGCCTTCTCCGAACCGACGGGCTGGTGCCCTTCAACGATCAGGGGGACTGGCTGGTATCGGAATTGAACGGAAGGGTCTGCATGGTGCGGCTCAAAGGCGACCTGACCCCCCTGCTGAATACCCGGGAGCAGCGTATCAACGCCGGAGACATCGATTACATCCCCAAATCCAGGCTGCTGCTGGTGCCCACTTTCTTTGACCACCGGGTGATGGCCTATGAAATCCTATCCCGCTGATCTTTTCCCCCCTTTCATCGCCGGATTCGCCGGGCCGTTGGAGATCCCCGATGGCTGAAGGGACCCCCCGTCGCCGCTGGTTGCTGGCCACCCTGCTGCTTTTGCCGCCGGCCGCTTGGATTCTGGTTTTTCATTCCGGACATCCGTCCCCGGTCCCCCGGGCCCGGGGATACAACCTGATCATCATCAACATCGACGCCCTGCGTGCCGACCACCTGGGATGCCACGGGTACCCGAAACCCACCACCCCCTTTATCGACCGGCTGGCCCGGGAGGGAATACTGTTCCAGAATGCCCGGTCCAACTCATCCTATACCCGGGAATCGGTGACCACTCTTTTCACCGGCAGCCTGCCTTCCGGGGGCAATATTCCCGGCTGGAGGGCCGCGCCGGGGCCGGACCAGAGAACCCTGGCGGAAATTTTTTCGGGCGAGGGATACGCCACCGCTCTGCTGTGCAACAACACCTTTGCCCTCCGGGATCCGGCTTTTGCGCGCGGTTTTGAAACCACCTGGTTCAACCCCCTGGATCAATTAAGCCAAAACGCCCCGGCCTTGACTGCCCGGGCCGGGGACCTGATTCAAAAGTGGGCGGGAGAGCAGCGACCCTTCATGCTCTACCTCCACTACCTGGATCCCCACGCCCCCTACCAGCCTCCCCGCTCCTTCTTTGACCGAATGTCCGCTCCCTACCTGGAAAAGGTGTTGCCGGTATATGATTCCCTCCGCCAACACTGCGCCCGTCTGATCCGCCAGGGACTGGGACCCGGGGAAATCTTCTTTGAGAACCTGGTGGGACGTTACGACGGGGAGATCGCCCATGTGGACGCTTCTGTGGGCCGCCTTTTCCAGATCCTGACGGAGGCCGGTTGCCGGGATCGTACCCTGGTGGTGATCACCGCCGACCACGGAGAAGAATTCCTGGAACATGACTATGTCGAACATGGCTGGACCCTCTACGAGGAATCCCTCCGGATCCCCCTGATATTCTGGGCGCCGTCTCTTTTCCAACCGCAACGGGTCGGGGAAGCGGTCAGCACCCTGGATATTTTCACCGCTGTCACCGCCCTGTGGGGAATTGAATCCGAATCCTCCCCTTTCAGAGGCCGTCCCCTGTTTACCGGCTCTTCGGGGCTTTTACAGGCCCGCCCGGATCCCGGACCCATCCTGGGCGAACTGCTGGTGCAGCACCGGAGTGTAATCCGGTCGGTAATTCGGGGCAAATGGAAATACCTCGCCGCCCAGCGTTGGCTCCCTCCCGAGGACCGCCCACAGGCCCTCGGGGAAGGAGAAACGATCGAGGGATCGACCAACCGCCACACCGATATCTGGGGACCGGTGATCCACGAGGAACTCTACGATCTGGAACACGACCCCGGGGAAGAAACCAACCTGATCGGCCGCTATCCCGAGATCCAGCGCCAGCTCTATCGGATTTACCTGGATTACCGGCGATTCTGCAGGGATCGGGGTTATCATAAAATCCCGGCGCTTTCCCCCCCCGGTTCCCTGGACCCCGCGGAAAAGGAAAAACTGAAATCCCTGGGGTATATGTAGAATTCCCCCCCGGTTTTTTCCTTTCACCGACCGGTTGCCATGGCCCTCGCTTTCCAGTAAAATAGGGCCATGGATCCCAATTTGACCACCATTATCCCCTGCAGGAATGAAGAGAAGAACATCCGCTACTGCATCGAATCCGTCCGGGGCATCTCCGATGAACTGATCATCGCCGATTCCGGCTCGACCGACGGGACCCTGGCCATTGCCCGGGAATATCCCTGTCGGATCATCCAGAGAGAATATATCAACTCGGCCAATTTCAAGAACTGGGCGATTCCCCAGGCCTCCCATCCCTGGGTCCTGATCGTCGATGCCGATGAACGGGTCACCCCGCCCCTGGCCCGGGAAATCAGGAACCTGCTGCAGGAGGAACCCGATTGCGACGGCTACCGGATCTACCGTAACAATTATTTCCTGGGAAAACTGATCCGGCATTGCGGGTGGAACAAAGACCGGGTACTTCGTCTGTTTCGCCGGGATCTTTCCCGCTACAAAGACATGCGGGTGCATTCCGAAGTGATCGTGGAAAGTGGGAAAGTGGGGGTTTTGGAGGGGAAACTTGACCACTATACCTACTGGAGCATCTCGCAGATCATGGAAAAATACGACCGCTATTCCACCTGGTCGGCCCAGGACCTCAGGGACCGGGGCAAGCGTGCCTCACTCCTCCATCTGATCCTGGCCCCTTCTTTTCGTTTTATCAAGCACTACCTCATCCAGGGGGGATTCTTGGATGGAACGCGGGGATTTCTGGTCAGTTCCGTTTCCGCGTACTACGTATTCCTGAAATACGCCAAGTTATGGACCTTTCTTCACCCAGCCAGGCAGCCCGCAGAACGGGATTCCGAGCATTGAACCAGCAGCGGAAAAGGAACTAACCGGAATTATGGGGAGATATCCGGATGAAGACGGCGGCGATAAATATCAGGATCACCAGGAACACCACCCCCTTCTGGACAACCGAGGATACCCGGGGAGTGATGAGGATATACACCGCAAACCCGGTCAGGGAGGCAACCAGAACCTTCTGGGAAAAGGTGAAATTCTTCTCTGTCAGCCACCTGAAAAGGGGAAATGAATGCAGGCGGGAGGACAGCAATACTCCCAGCAGGACCACTCCCAGCACCACCAAACCGATTATCAAGTCCATGTCTTCCTCCGGATCAGTCAAACCAGTCCTTTGTACCACACTTCCCGGGAAAAAGCAAAATCGGCGCCCTGCCGTCTCTTTGCACGGCCCCCGTCTTCAACGCCGGCCCGATCTGTGGTATAGTAAACCATGAAACTTGCCCGCCGGGACCGCTGCCCCCTTTGCGGCCACCGCGACTTTGTCAGACACCTGTCCGCTTCCTTCGCGATCGATCACCTGAACAGCCGGCATTTCAAGGTAACCGACAACCGGTACGGTCAAAGCTGGAATTTCGACCGGTGCCTTCACTGCGGTTTCGTTTTTTCCAACCCCTGTATCCATCAGGATGATATCACCCGGTTCTACGCCGGGCTTTCCGACACCCAGTACAGTGCCGAATCCCGCGGACGGGGAAAAAATTTCCAAACCATTCTTTCCCGCCTGAAATCCCTTTCGCCCCCGGGAAACCGGCTGCTTGACATCGGGGCCGCCAGCGGCATATTCCTCCAGATCGCCCGGCAAAAAGGATACCGGGTGGCCGGCATCGAGCCTTCCCGGGAATTTGTCGAAGAAGCCCGGCGGGAAAGGGGAATCGAGCTCTTCCCGGGCACCCTGGAAGAATTTGACAGCCGCCGGAAATTTTCGGCGATCACCCTGATCGACCTGATCGAACATGTGGTCAATCCCCGGTCCCTTTTCGAAAGAACGGTCCGGCTGCTGGAGAAAGGAGGAATTCTGGTGATCGTTACCCCCGATATCGACAGCCTGGCGGCCCGCTTCCTGAAAAAAAGATGGTGGCATTACCGGGTGGCTCACCTCAATTTTTTCAACCTTTCCTCCCTGACCTGGATTCTGGAAAAAAACGGGTTGAAGATCCTGCGCAGGAAACGGTATGCCTGGAATTTTTCTCTTTTTTACCTGTTCTCCAGGCTGCTGCCCCTCAAAAACCGGCCCCGCAGCCCTTTACAAAAAATGCTGAAAAATATACACTTAAAACTTCAACTTTTTGATTCCTGGGAAATATATGCAGAAAAAAGGTAGATATTACATCCAATCCCTGAGACTGGAACGGTGGCCCAGAAGCCTGGCCATTCTTCCCGGCATTATCGCCTTTTATGCCCTGTATCCCCATTTGGCCCCGCCGGTGAACCCCGGACTGCTCCTGCGGATCTTTGCCGCCTTCCTTCTGACCTGGATGGTATCCACGGCCAACTATATCATCAACGAGATCGCCGATGCCCCCTTCGATGCCTTTCATCCCGATAAAAAAGACCGGCCGCTGGTCAGGCGCAAGATCAGCTGGAAAATTTTAATGATGATCTGGCTGGGACTGGTGACCGTCGCCGGACTGACGGCCTTCCTCTGCATGAAATCCATCCCCTTCCTGGCCAGCCTCGGTGCGCTGCTGGCCGCCGGTTTTGTGTACAACCTCAAACCGGTCCGGGTCAAAGACGTGCCCTTTCTGGATTCCACGGCGGAATCCGCCAACAACCCCATCCGTTTCCTGATCGGATGGTTTGTGATCGGCGACATTTTCCCCCCCTGGTCCCTGCTGGTTGCCTGGTGGGCCTTTGGAAATTATCTGATGATCGGCAAACGGGCCGCCGAAAAGAAGTTCCTCACGGCCAGTGAATCCGCCGGTTACCGCCGCTCCCTGTCCCGGTACAGTTACCGGTCTCTGATCATCTTCATGGTTTTCAACGCCCTGCTCTTCACGGCCACCTTCGTCTGGTTCGCCCTCTCTTCCGGGCTGCATACGATCCTGTACACCCTGCCCCTGGTCATCGTCTATATTCTGATCTTTTTCAGGAAATCCCTTCAGGACAAGGAAGGCGCCGAAGAACCGGAAAAGTTGCTCAAAAATCCCTATTTCGCCCTCTATACCCTGCTGATGGCCGTTGCGTTCCTCCTGGCATATGTATTAAAATAAGCAGATGGAACTGGATATCCTTTTAAAGTTACTGCTGGCCTTTTTCCTGGGCGGTCTGATCGGTTTCGAACGGGAACTTTCCCAGAAGGAGGCCGGGTTTCGGACCATCATCCTGATCACCCTGGGCAGCACGCTGTTGACGATCATTTCCCTCAAGATCGCCAGCACCATGCAACCGGCAGATCCCAGCCGGATCATGGGGCAGATCGTCACCGGCATCGGTTTCCTGGGAGCCGGGGCCATCATTCAGGCCCGATTCGCCGTCCACGGTCTGACCACCGCCGCCTCCATCTGGGTGGTTTCCGCGGTGGGGATCACCATTGGCTGCGGGTATTACCTGATTGCCCTTTACATCTCCCTGCTGGTCTTTATCACCCTCGTCGGTCTGAAGAAAATCTCCCAGCACATGCATCACCACCAGGGAACATTTCTGCACAAGATCAAAGTGAAGGATGATATCCAGCACCTGCACGATATCCGCGAAACCCTGGCGGAACTGAACATCAAGACGGTCAGCCTGGACCTGATTCGGGGAAAAAACAACTACGTGGTTCAGCTTTCCATGCAGACATCCCGCAACAAGAACAAGCTTTTCATGGAACGTCTCCTGCAGCTTTCGGGCATCATCGAGATCATCGACCTGGACCTCTCCTGAACCGGAGGGAAGGGGCGGCATCCCCGTCCGTTTCCCCGCTCTCCAACCCGCGGAAATTCAATTGACTAAATCAGAAATCTATGATATAAGAAACCAACGTATAATGAAAAAGGAGCACTGAATGTTTGCGATAATCGAATGCGGCGGAAAACAGTACAAAGTGCAGGAAGGCGACACCCTCGAAGTAGAACTCCTGGATACCACAGAGATCAAGAACAACAAGCTGTCTCTGGACAAGATTTTAATGGTCAGCGATCAGGCCCTGCATCTGGGCCACCCCTTTGTGGACAATGCCCGGGTAGATGTGGAAATACTGGAGGAATTCCTGGCCCCGGAAGTGATCGTTTTTAAAAAGAAATCCAAGAAACAGTACAAAAAAACCCGCCATCACCGTCAGAAGCTCCATCGCATAAAAATTGCCAAGATCGCCCTGGACGCGGAACAGAAAAAGGGGGAAAAAACCGCCCCCTCCACCCCCAAGAAAACCACCAGAAAGGCCCAGGCCGCGAAACCGGCAGGCGGGAAGTCTCAAGCCCGCAGCAAAAAACCGGCCTCCCCGCCCAAATCCCAGAGCAAATCGCCCTCCTCACCCAAACCCCCCTCCCCCAAAACCGGAGGCACCCAAAAACCCGCGGCCAAAAAAACCACTGCCAAAAAAACCACTGTCAAAAAACCCGCAGCCGGAAAAACCGCCGCCTCCAAATCCGGCCGATCCCCGGCCAGAAAACCGGCAGCCGGTAAAAAGGCGGCAAAAACCAAGAAACCACAGGAGAAATGACCATGGCTCATAAAAAATCAGGCGGCGCCTCCAAAAACAACCGGGACAGTATCTCCAAGCGTTTGGGGGTCAAGCGATTTTCCGGAGAAAAAATTACCGCCGGCGCCATTATCATTCGGCAGCGGGGATCACGGATCAAACCCGGGAAAAACGTGGGCATGGGAAAAGATTATACCCTTTTCGCCCTCACACCCGGAATTGTGCAGTTCAAACGCACCCGCACCAAAAACGTCGTGGATGTCAATCCCCTGTAACATCACCCCGCTATCCCCGTCTCCCTTGCTTTCAAGAATCGGCGCAATTGTGTATAATTAATATACATGTTTGTAGACAAAACCATCAATCAGTTTATCGCCGGCCGGGGGGGGAACGGTTGTGTCAGCTTCCGTCGGGAAAAGTACGTTCCCAAGGGAGGTCCGGACGGCGGCGATGGAGGAGATGGAGGCAGTGTGATCCTGAAAAGCGCTGCCCAGGTGAAATCCCTGATCGACCTGAAATACCGGCCGGTTATCCGGGCAGAAAACGGGAAGCCGGGAAGCGGCGCCAACCGCCATGGCAAAACCGGCCTCGATACGATCATCGAGATCCCGGCGGGAACGGTGATCAAATCCTTTCCCGATGAAATCCTTCTCTACGACTTTTCCCGTCCCGGTCAGATGCTGACCATCGCCCGGGGCGGGCGGGGTGGAAAGGGAAACACTCATTTCAAGAGTTCCACCCGCCAGGTTCCCCGCCAGGCCACTCCCGGTACCGACGGAGAATCCATCAAAGTCATCTGTGAACTCAAACTCATCGCCTTCGCCGGGCTGCTCGGGTTCCCCAACGCGGGAAAATCCACCCTGATCTCCCGCCTGACCAAAGCCAGGCCCAAAATCGCCGATTATCCCTTTACCACCCTTTATCCCCACCTGGGAGTCCTTTACCAGGGCCACCAAAGCTGTGTCATCGCCGACATCCCCGGGATCATTCCCAATGCTCACCGGGGGGAAGGAATGGGAATCGAATTTTTGCGACACGTGGAACGAACCCAACTGCTTCTCTACCTCCTGGACGTCAGTATCGGCAGCCCTTACCCCCCACTGGAGGCTTTCAAAATTCTGCGAAATGAATTATCATTATACCAAAAACAACTGGATCAGAAACCTTTTTTCGTTGTCCTGAACAAAATGGATCTGGAGGATAAAGAACGACACTCTTCAGCGGATCTGTCCCGGTACTGCACCCGTCATGGCATTCAACTGTTGCGGATTTCCGCGCTCAGGGGGCTCCACCTCGATCGGCTGAAACAAAAAATTTTCGAAAATCTGGATGAATAAAACCACCGGCCTGCTGGGCGGCACCTTTAACCCGGTTCACAACGGGCACCTGGACCTGGGGCTCCAGCTGATCGAGACCTTCCGCCTGCATCAGATTTATTACATTTTATCCGCCAACCCTCCCCATAAACACGGGGGGATCGTCCCGGCTCCCCTCCGCTGGAAAATGCTCCAGAAGGCCCTGGCTCCCCACCCGGCTCTGGTCCCCAGCGATCTGGAAATGCGTTCCACCCGGCCCTCCTGGACCATTGACACCGTCCGAAAACTCAAAAGCTCGCATCCGGCGGACCGGTTATTTTTTATCTGCGGAAGCGAGGGATTTTTACAGATTCAGACCTGGAAAAATTACCGGGACCTTTTGGCGGAAATCCCCTTTATCGTGGTACTGCGGGACCGATCCCATCAGGCCCTGATCACCCGGCTGGCCCGGGAAGAAAACCAGAGGATGACCGCCGCACCGGAGAAGGATGCCGATCTGGTGGTGTACCCTTACACGGCAGACAGCATCGACCTTTCCTCCACCCGGATCCGCCAGCGGATCCGCAGGGGAATGCCCGTTGACCATCTGGTACCGCCGTCTGTCCTGAAGATCATCAAGGAGTATAAATTGTATGAAAGCTGAAGACGCCGATATCACCGTTACCGCCCTGAAAAAACTGCGACTGCCCCGGGAAATCAAGGAGGTGGTCACCCTGATTTACGACCGCAAAGGAGAGGATATCACGGTTCTGAATGTTCGCAAGCTGACCGATATGACCGACTTCATCATCATCTGCACGGGCCGTTCCAGTATCCACAACCGGGCCATTTCCGACTGGATCCTGACCGAATTGAAGAAAACCCTGAAACTGACCAATTACGGTGTGGAGGGCTCCGCGACCAACGAATGGGTGCTGATGGATTACATCGATTTTGTGATTCACATCATGCTGCCGGAGAAACGGAAAAAATATCTGCTGGAAAAATTGTGGATGGATGCAAAAAGATACAATCTTATCTCAGATTAACCTTCTGAAGGATCCGAAATCGAGACGGGTCCTGGACCAGATCCGACGGGTCTGCGACCTTCCCAGTCCGGTCCTCTTCTGCGGAGAAACCGGAACCGGCAAGGATGTGCTGGTCCAGTACCTGTATCAGGCCAGCGCCTACCGCAGATTTGTGCATCTGCATTGCGGGGATACACCGGAATCCCTGATCGAAAGCGAATGGTTCGGCTTCAAAAAGGGAGCCTTCACCGGGGCCCATGAAGACCGGCCGGGAAAGTTCGATCAAATCGGAAGGGGCATCCTCTACCTGAACCAGGTAGACCTGCTCCCCCGTCATATCCAGAAAAAACTGCTGCGGGTCGTCGAGGGAAAACGATTCTTCCCTCTGGGTTCCAGCATCGAGCACCGGTTGAATGCCCGCTGGATTTTTTCCGCCGATCAGGACCTGGACAACCGGATTCGGGAAGGCACCTTTCGCAAGGACCTGTACTACCGGATTTCTTCTCTGCGGATCGATGTCCCTCCCCTGCGGGAACGACCCCGGGACATCGAGTCCCTTTTCCGGCATTTCGCCCGTAAACACCAGGTCCGCATCCTTCTTTCCGACCGGGGATGGCAGTGGATACGAGAATACCCCTGGCCGGGCAATATCCGGGAAATCGAAAATTTCATTCAGAATCTGAAAGTCAGCCGGAACCGGGCAGAGGATCCGGATGCTTTCTCCCTCCCCCGGGACATCGACACCCTTCTTTCCCGGGCGGCAAAAGAAGAACTCTCCCTGCGATCTCTGGAGAAAAGATATATCCAGTATCTCCTGGACAAATACCACAACAAGGCCCGCGTGGCCCGAATCCTGAATATCAGTCGCAAAACCCTTTACAACAAGCTTCGCGGTTATGAACAGGATTAGAATTCTCTGTCCCGGCAGGCTCAAGTTCAGAGAGCTGGCCCCACTGGAAGCCCGTTACCTCGAGCGCATCAGCCGGTTTGCCGATATCGAACTGCATGAAATGAAAAGTCCGCCGGCTCAAAACGACCGAGACCTGTCCTCCCGGGAAGCCAGTCTCTTTCATCGACACCTGAGCCGTGAGGACTGGGTCATGGCCTGTGACGAAAAGGGGCGAAAGATGAACTCCGCGGCCTTCTCCCGTTTTTTATGTCACAAGCTGGAAACCCTGGGCAGTCGGCAAATGGTGATACTGATCGGAGGGCCGGCCGGACTCGACCCGGTTCTCCATTCCCGCCTGGATGCCTGCGTCTCCTTTTCCCCCATGACCTTTGCCCACGACATTTTCCGCACGATCCTGCTCGAACAGATCTACCGGGCCTTTGCCATCCACCACCGCCTCCCCTATCACCGTTAGCCCCGGCCCCTTGTATTTTCACCCTTTATCTGCTATTTTGAGGACATACAAACAAGGAGACCTTTTATGAAAAAGACCTGGATTTTTGGGGGAGCGATTCTCATTGCCCTCTTTTTCTCCGGCTGCAGCGGCACCGGACAGGATACAGACCATCGCGAGGCGAAAGTCGGCTTGAAATCTCAGAAGGCCAAGGACAGCTATTCCCTCGGGTTCAACACCGGGATCAATCTGAAAAACCGGAATTTAACCGATATGATCGATCTGGAACCTTTCATGGCCGGCCTCAGAGATGCCGCCACCGACCAATCCCCCCGCCTGTCCATCGATGACATCCAGACCAATGTCGCCGACCTGAACCAGAGAATCAGCCAGGTTCAGCAGGAACAGTTCCAGAAGATCGCCGATGAACAAAAGAAGATCAGTGAAGAATTCCTGAATTCCAATGCCAAAAAGAAGGAGGTTACCACCACCGACAGCGGCCTTCAGTACACCGTGGTAACCCCGGGAAAGGGGCCCCGGCCCGAGGCCGGCGACACGGTCCGGGTTCATTATCGGGGAACGCTTATCGATGGCACTGAATTTGACAGCAGCATTCAGCGGGGGCAACCCGCTCAGTTTCCCCTCCAGCGGGTGATCCGGGGCTGGACCGAAGGAATCCAGCTGATGAAAGTGGGAGCCAAATACCGGTTCTTTATCCCGCCGCAGCTTGCCTACCATCTCCGTCCCCCGCGGGGCTCCAGTATTCCTCCCAACGCCACCCTGATTTTTGATGTGGAATTGCTGGGAATCGTTGACGGGGAAGAGCAGGAATAGCACCCCTGAAAAGCGCCCCGGTCCGGGTCCGGTCGTTTTTGCAGAAATCTCGGTTGACGGAAACCGGCCAAAAAAAATAAATTTTACCGGTTGAATTTTTTCCAGAATTATTGTATTCTTTTCCTTCAATTAAGGAGGAATCATGGCCTATAAAATCACTGATGAATGTATCAACTGCGGCGCCTGTGAACCCGAATGTCCGGTAGAGGCAATTTCTGAAGGGGATGAAATCTATGTGATCGATCCTGAACTCTGCACCGATTGCGGGGCCTGCGCCGAGGTTTGCCCGACCGACGCGATTGTCCAGGAGTAGTCACCTCCCCCACTCAGATAACAAAGCCGGCATTTTTTTTAAAAGTGTCGGCTTTTTTTTGTGTTTTTTCCCACACCGTCTGTTTCAACCATCGGGTCCCTGTATGTTCTTACCCCTTTCCTGCTGTATCCGGGAATCATGATCGCGGTGCATCATTCGAAAATGACACCATTTGATCGGTTTGGCAAATCCGGGCCGGCAAGCGATCCTGAGGGTCGGATTCCACCCGAAATCGGCATCCCCTTTCCCCTGCCGCTGGTCTTTCCATACAAATATCGGGGAAAAAAACGAACCCACAGCAAATCAGGTCCGACTCATTTTCCGGAATAATCCGCCTTTATTTTCCTCCCGTCAAGCGATATAATTACAGAAGAAATCATCAAGGAGAAAAAATGTCTGTCGATCGTTACGTGTCTCAGAAAGTGCTTTCCATCCCCGAATCGGCCATTCATAAAATGACCGCACTCTCCAAAACCATCCAGGACGTGGCCTTCCTTTCCTGGGCCAAACCCACTTCCAACACGCCTGGAAACATCAACCGGGCGGCGGCTCTGGCCATCGAAAATCAAAAAGCCGGCGGGTATTCTGAAACTGTCGGTTTGCAATCCCTTCGCAAAAAAATAGCCGCCAAACTGAAAAGGATCAACAAAATAGATGCCGACCCATCCGAAATCCTGGTTACGGTTGGGGCGATAGAAGGATTGTCCGCGGCGATTTTCACGGTTTTGGATCCCGGAGACGAAGTCATTATTCCCATCCCGGCTTACTCTACCCATGTCCGCCAGGTGGAATTGGCACTGGGGAAACCGGTCCTGGTTCCCACTGTTGAAGAAGAAGGGTTCCGGCTGGACCTGGATAGAATCCGGGAGGCCGTGAATCCCGCTACCAAAGCCATTCTGTTCAGTTCCCCCAACAACCCCACGGGAGCAGTCTACAGTGAAAAGGAACTGCGGGAAATCGCCCGGATCGCCCGGGAAAACGACCTTCTGGTCATTACCGACGAAGCCTATGAATATTTCACCTACGACAGAATCCCCCATTTCAGCATCGCTTCCATCGAGGGTATGAAAGAACGGGTCATCAGCACCTTTACCTTTACCAAGACCTACGCCATGACCGGGTGGCGAATCGGGTACCTGCATGCAGCCGCCGGATGGATCGACCCAATCAAGAAAGTTCACATTCCCCTTTGTATTTGTGCACCGGTGGTATCCCAGTACGCTGCGCTGGAGGCCCTAGAAGGTCCCCAGGATTGTATCGAACAATTTCGTGGCCATTACCGCCGGACCCGGGATCTGATGTGTGAACGATTGGATCAACTGTCCCATGTCTTCGCCTATCAAAAACCCCAAGGCTCTTACCTGATGTTCCCGCGGATGCTTCAGGAAAAGGACCGGGATTCCCAAACCTTCTCCGTCCACCTTCTCCGTAAAGCGCGGGTATCAGTGACTCCCGGGGTGGCATTCAAGGGAGAGGGTCATGTACGGATGTCCTTTTGCGTAAGTGAAGGAGAAATCAACCGGGCATTTGACCGCATGGAACGGTATTTTACTTGACAGTCAATCGAAGACCAGGATCCACCATTGCAGCAAAAAGGTAGCAAATAAAATCCGGGTCCGCAAAAAAACCCGCCTTATGGCGGTGGAGGGCCTTTGGATCAGCCGGGATTTCTCCTGCGAATAACCGCTTTACTGCGGAATAGATCCCGGGTTACGGGGTTATAATCTTTCGCTGTAGGGATCGTGCCGTACTTATTTCGGTCACAATCCCGGCTTACCAGACCAGTTCATTGGAAAAGAGACGGGGATATTTGCGAAACATGGCTTCGATCAGGTATTCCTCGATTTCCTTCTTGGATCCGAACCCGACCAGTTTTTTCACCACTCCGGACACATACTTGAAATCGATACTGGTCAGGATATTCTTGATTTTGGGAATCGAGAGAGGCACCATGGAAAAACTACGGTATCCCATCCCCAGCAGCATCAGGGCGGTAAAGACCTTTCCGGCCATCTCCCCGCAGATCGTCACCTCTTTGCCGACCCGCCGGATTTCCTCCCGGGCTTCGATGAGAACCTGCACCACCGCGGGATGAAAGGGATTGTAAAGATAGGAAACCTCGCTGTTATTGCGATCGACGGCCAAAACATACTGCATCAGGTCATTGGTCCCGATGGAAAAAAAGTCCACCAAGTCTTTCAGACTCCGAATCAGCTTCACCGCTGCGGGAACTTCGATCATGATCCCCAGAGGCGGCATATGTACCGGATGGCCCTGCCGGTGAAGATCGGCGGCAATCTCCCGCATCATCTTTCTGACCGTGACCACTTCTTCGATCTCGGTGATCATGGGCAGCAGTATCCGGATATTGCGGTGGCTGTTGGCCGTAATGATGGCCTTCAGCTGAATGATCAGCAACTCCTTTTCCCTCAGGAACAGTCGAATGGCCATCGTCCCCAGGGAGGGATTCTCCTCCCTGGTCCCCTTGATCAGGTGATGGCCCTTGTCCCGGCCGATATCAAAGGTGCGAATCACCACCGGGTGAGGATAAAAACTGCGGGCCATGTTGTGGTAGATGACCCCCTGCTCAACCGCGCTGCGGGCAATGGTGGAGTTTCCCAGTAAAAACTCCGTTCGAAAAAGACCGATCCCGTTGGCGTTATAGGACTTGATCAACTCCGCTTCGAAGGGCAGCTCGATATTGCCCATGATATCAAAGGAATGATGGTCCCGGGTACGGTTTTCCTTCCGGGTGGTGGCCTTGAGACGGTCCTTGTAAAGATCGTACTTTTTCTGCTTGATCCGGGCTTCCTCCAGCTGGCCCTGGAGGGGGTTGATCACCAGCTCGGCAGAGAAAGAATCCACGATCGCGAAATCCCCTCCGGTTGCCAGTTCGGTGATATCCCGGATGTTGATCAGGGTCGGAATCCCGAGGGTTTTGGCCAGAATCACCGAATGGGAAGTCTCCCCTCCTTCTTCCAGGACCAGCCCCAGAATCCGGCCCTTGGACATGATATTGGCCGCCTGGGAGGGGGGGATCTCCCGGGCAATCAGCACCACCTCATCGATAACCTCGACGGATTTGGCATGATTCGTTTGCTTCAGGTTGGACAGCAGGCGGTTGAGGATGTCCGAAATATCGTTGCGTTTTTCCCGGAAGGCCGGGTCGCTCAATTTGGAGAAGAGGGCGATGTATTTTTTTTCCGTCTTTTTGATGGCCCAATCGGCCTTGATCTGTTCCTGTCGGATCAGGTCTTCGATCCCGTTGATCAGTTGCCCGTCATTGAGCAGCATGGTCTGGGTCTCGATAATCAGGGCCGAGTCCTCTCCCATTATTTTTACCACGTTGTTGTAGATCTTCTTCAGTTGGGCCTTGGACTTTTTGACCGCATTCCGAAAGCGATGAATCTCGGTTTTGACCTCCGCCGCATCCACTTTCTTGCGGTCGATCAATTCCTCTTCGGGGTTGAACAGATGCACCGGTCCGTAACCAATTCCCGGGGAAGCCGAATTACCTTTGAGAATTTTCATGCCCGGTGGATTGTTTTTATTTTTCTTCGTCGAATTTTCGCTCAAAGAGTGCGGCAATCTTATCCATCGCCGGCTGTTCATCCTTCCCCTGGCATTCCACCCGGATGGTATTTCCCAGGGATGCCCCCAGGGTCATGATCCCCAGGAGGCTTTTGGCATTGACCCGGTTTTCCTGGAACACCAGGAATATATCAGAAGAAAAGGAATTGGCCAGGTGGGAGAGCTTGGCCGCCGCCCGGGCATGTAGTCCCAGCCGATTCGTTATTTGAATATCTCTTTTCTGCATTTACTTTCCTCCTAAAAGGTCGCTTAAAAGGTGAATGCCATCTACGGCCTCGGCCTTGATCATCAAGGCCAGTTTTCTCAGACTCAGTTTCTTATCCCGGTAGGTGTGGTATTTCAACAGAGCGGGCAGGTTGATTCCGCTGATAATCTCGATGTTCTTTTGATCGGCATATTTCAAAGATATGTTGGTGGGAGATCCCCCGAACATGTCGGTGAAAACGATGATCTTTTGATCCCGGTTTTTTTGAATGTAACGGTCCAGCTCATCGATGATATCGGCCCCGTTTTCCTCCCAGCGCACGCTGAGAACCTCCAGGCGGGATTTTTGACCCAGGATTCCTTCCACTACCCGGACCATCTCCCGGCCAAGGTCTCCATGGGTGACGATCAAACCCTGAATCATTTTGAACCCTTTTCCCCGCCCGCTTTGAGGCATTCGGAATATTCCAGAAAACTGACGATGCCCTTGCGCCGGGAAATGTAATACTTCACCGCCACTTCGATCAGGGTGGAGACGTTCCGCCCCGCGGCCACCGGAAAATTCAGCCGGGGGATATCCCGACCCAGCACCTCAAAATAGGCCTGGTTTTCTCCCAGGCGGTCGTATTTTTTTCGCGGATTCCATTTCTCCAGGTTGATGACCAGGTCCAGCTTCTGCTCTTCGATTACCACGCTCACCCCGTAGAGGCTGACCAGGTTGATAACCCCGATTCCCCTCACTTCCAGCCACTGTTTGATCGGTTTGACCGAACGGCCTACCGGATCATCATTGGCATTCAGATAAAACTCCACCAGGTCGTCTGATACCAGCTGGTACCCCTTGTTCACCAGTTCCAGGGCGGTTTCGCTTTTGCCCACTCCGGAATTCCCGGTAATCAGAACCCCCAGTCCCTTGATGGCCAGCATGGTCCCGTTGATGCGGATCTTCTTGGAAAAAAACCGGTACAGGAAGCCGGAAATCCGGCTGTGGAGTATGGAGGTGCTGAGACTGGAAACCAGGATCGGGGTTTTGTATTTGCCGGCCAGCTGGATCAGAGAAGGGCTGACCTCCTGGGATTCGGAGACCACAATTGCGGGGATTTTCTTGGCGAAAAAATTCTTCAGCACCCGGGCCAGGTCCTCCTGGGGTAACTGGTTGAGATACCCGATTTCGGTTTTGCCGAACAACTGAATTCGTTTGTGATCCAGGTACTGGATATACCCCGTCAGGGCCAGCCCCGGTTTCTGGGCCCGGGGATGCTGTATCCGGTTGGTCAGATACTGGCGATGATGGCAGGTGACCAGCTCCAGGTCTTCCTGTTCCAGCAGTCTTTCGGTCTTGATGCTGTTCTTGGCCATAGATGGTTGCTCCCGGTTTCCTACCCTTCCTCCTCGATCAGACATACCGATTTTTTCCGGTTGTAAAACACCACGGAGGTTTTTTTGTTCTCCCGGTTCTTAAACAACAGCGCGTTTTCCCCGCTTTTCTTCAGATGCTCCACCGCCTCGGCGATGGTAACCGGCTTGGAGAGGTAATTGCTGACCATTTCCACCGGAACAGGCGGCTGCGAAGCCCGGGTCGCCGGATCCACATATCCTTCCGCCGGAGTGGTCTGCTCCCTCTGCCGGCTCCTGGAGAGGATCCGTTTCTTGTCCTTGATCATGGCCTTGTTCTTCTTGATCTGCCGGCGAATGTTCTTCAGGGATTCCCGAAGCGCCTGTTTTAATATTTTATGACTCTGTTTTGACTGGTAATAATTCAGTTTGGTTTTGATCAAAAGTTCGGCAACGTAATTGATCTTTTCCTTGTTTATGATCACCTCAACATCGATAATCGGGCCCTCAATCTTTTCCAGGGGAAGCAGCTTCTCCCGGATAAATCCCTTGATGGCCCCGGACAATTTGATGTTTTTTGCCGTGAAAATTACATTCATGTATTTCTCCTTATTTGCAATTGGATTACTTTTTGTTAATCTGATACTGTTTCTTTCGCTGTGAACTGCTGGGGATCTTCAATTCGTCCCGGTAATTGCGGATGGTTCTGCGGGATATGTCGATCCCCAGCTCCCGGAGCTTGTCCGCCACCGCCTGGTCGGAATGGGGTTTTTGCGGCGGTTCAGACCGGATGATGCTGTTGATCTTGTCCTTGATGGTATTGACCGAATGTTTCAGACCGTAGCGGCTGGTAAAACCATGTGCGAAAAAATCCCGCAGGCTGATAATGCCCTTGGCCGAGGCCATGAATTTGCCGTTGACCGTCCGGGACACGGAAGATTCGCTGATATTGAGCTCTTCCGCCACTTCCTTCATGGTCAGGGGCTTTTTCCACTTTTCACCGAAATCAAGAAAATCCTTCTGCACCTTGACCAGGCAACGGGCGATATCCAGGATCATGGACCTTCGCAATTTTATCCCCTCGATAAAGAGATTGGCATTTCGGTGATGTTTCTTAAGATAGGAACGGGTCTGTTTCTCAGTGGCTTTCTGGTACATCTGATCGTAGTAACGGGAGAGGGTCAGGGAAGGAATCCCGTCATCCACGTACTGCACCGTGTATTCCCCTTCCTCTTTGATCAGGAGCAGGTCGATATCCGCGTAGTCGATGCTCTCGTTGGAGAAAATTCCGCCGGGTTTGGGATTCAGGTGCTTCAACCGGGCAATCAAATCCAGGAGAGTCTGCCGGTCAACCTGCAGTTTTTTCATGATCAGGTCATAATTGGATTCCGCCAGGTCCCGAAGGTGGTGCTGAATTAATTCCAGCAGCTTGGGCTGATCGGGGGCGACCTGGGCGCTGAGACATTCCTGGAGGGTCTTGGAGGCCACACCCAGGGGATGAAATCCCCGGATCTTTCCCCGGATCCTTTCCATCTCCGCCGGGGTGGTTTTGAGGGAGGAGGCGATGGATTCCAGCTCGATATTCAGGTAGCCGCTCTCGGTCAGGTTGTAGATAATATACTCGGCAATCCGTAATTCTTCCGGAGAAAACTCGATCTCCGCCTGTTCCATCAGGTGATCGTGCAGGGTGATACTGGCGGAGCCGAACAATTCGATCGCCCGCTGTTTGGTCATGGCATCGGAGGGTTTTTTCAAAAAACCGTCTTCCTCATAGCGGGCCATGATACCGGAATCACAGCGGTCGTAACGGTTTTTCAGCTGATCCGGGGCTTCCAGTTTCTCTGGCGGTTCCTCGGTGTCACTCTGGGTGTTGAGCATGGGATTGGACTCGATCTCCTGCTTGAGGGTTTCAATGAACTCCACTCTCCCCAGGGGCAGGAATTCAATGAAAGAGTGGATCACCGGGTTGATCGTCAACCCCAGTTTTCCCTTCAATTGCAGTTTGGTGCTTGGCATGTTTAGTTCCAGCTGAACTGCCGGCCCAGGTATTCCTTCTTGACCCGGTCGTCCCGGATCAGGGCGCCGGAATCCCCTTCAAAGATAATCCGTCCCCGGTTGATGATGTAGGAACGGTCCGTGATCTTTAAAATTTCCCGGACATTGTGGTCGGTGATGATGACCCCCAGTCCCCTTTTTTTCAACTGGAGGATGAGTTTCTGGATTTCGCTGATCTGGATGGGATCGATGCCGGCAAAGGGCTCATCCAGAAGGAGGAAGCAGGGAGTGAGAAGCATGGCCCGGGCGATCTCCAGGCGCCGGCGTTCGCCTCCGGACAATTGGAATGCCTTTTGATGGGCCAGATCCTCCAGTCCCATCTCCCGGATTACCGTATCGCTGCCGGTCTCCCGTAAGCGGCCGGGCAGCATTTCCCGGATGGCCTGGATATTCTCGTAGACGGTCAGGTGACGGAATACCGACGGCTCCTGGGGCAGATAACTCATTCCCCGGCGGGCCCTTCGGTGAACCGGCTCTCCGGTGATATCCCGTTCATCCAGGAATACCTTCCCTTCATCGGGGGCCAAGAATCCAAGAAGCAACCGAAAGGTGGTGGTCTTGCCCGCCCCGTTGGGGCCCAGCAGTCCGATCACCTCGCCCTGCTGGATAAAAATGGATATGTCGTTCAGGATGTTCCTCCGGTTGAAGGACATGGTCAAGTTTTTCCCCGTCAATAGTGATTTTCCAGCCATTTTTCTCTGAAAAAATTTTATCATTTCAGTTGATCAGTGTCAATCTGCCGCCGCAGGCCCCTTTCTGCCTTTGAGAATCCCGCCCCAGGTCAGCAGGTTCCTTATGCGGGAACGGACCGGGGGATAATTCATCCGCCCCTGGCCCGGTCCAGCAATTCCCGGGACGAGATGAAGGTGGCGCCGAATCTCTCCACCGTCACCGAAGCGGCCAGGGTTGCCAGTTCCATGGATTCTGGCAGTCCGGCGCCGCAGACCATGGCCAGCAGCAGCACTGCCGCGACCGTATCCCCGGCTCCGGTGACATCGTAGACCCCGTGACCCAGCGCCGGGACCGTCACCACCCGGTCCTTTTCATCCACCCCGGTCATGCCCTTCTCTCCCCGGGTGATCAGGGCGGTGGCGCTGTTGAATTTCTTCTTCAGGGCCCGAACGGCCCGGGGAAGCTGGGAATCTTCCAGGTCCTGCAGACCCAGGATCTGCTCTGCTTCGCGGATATTGGGACAGATGCACCGGCAGTCCCCATAAAGAGCGGCATTGGCCGGTTTTGGATCGATCAACAGGGGAATATCCTCCTGTCGGGCTTTTCGGACCAGGGCGCGGATGATGCCGGGGGTACAAAACCCCTTGGCGTAATCGGAAACCAGGATTCCGTCAACCGGCATTTTTCGGAAGGTCTGGATGATGGCTTGCTCGTCCACCGGTCGGGGACCGGTGTTTTCCTCCCGGTCAATCCGCAGGACCTGCTGGGTCTGGGCAACCAGACGGGTCTTGACCACGGTCTGCAGGTAGTCCCGGCAGAGGATCTGCCGCTCCGGACCCAGAAGAGCGGACAACTGCTCTCCGTAAGGGTCTTTCCCGACCAGTCCGATCAGGTGCACCCGGGCTCCCAGTCCGCCCACGTTGCCGGCCACATTGCCCGCTCCGCCGGGACGCAGTTCCTCCCGCTTGATATGAAGAACCGGAACCGGGGCCTCCGGCGAAATACGGCGGATATCTCCGAAGAGGTAGCGGTCCAGGATCACATCACCGGCTACCAGGATCTTACGATCCGAGAAACACCGCAACAGTTCTTCAATTCTGGATACCGGGATCATCCTTTCGGTCTCCCAATCGAAGATAGGGAAGGGCGATGAAAGACAGCAGCATGAACAGAACCTCCGAGTCGCCGAAATTGTACTCAAACAGCCCGGCCACCAGAAAACCGATCAAACAGAAAAGGGTGCCCACCGGCACAAATTTAAGGTCTGCCCGACTCCGCCCGGCTTTTTTAAAAAGATCGATGATCAAAAATCCGAAGGCGAAGACAAAAGCGGCCAGGGCAAAGATCCCCCGTTCCGCCAGGATGTGAATAAAATTGTTGTGCAGGTGCATGTTCTTCCTGGGGGCTTCCTGCGGCCTTTCGCCTGCGGGCCGGGGGGATGAAGGTTCCTCGAAGGCGGGAGGATAGGTGTCCAGCACTTTTTCCAGGTAGTTGCTGCCGATGCCGAACAAAGGGTAGTCCTTGAAGATATTCCAGCCTTTTTCGATCATGATGATCCGGTTCCGGTTCGAAGCGTCGGTCAGGTCGAAGATGGATACGATCCGCTTTTTGACCGGTGAGGGGAACAGGATAATCACGAATATCAGGACCGGGATCGAATACTTGATCAGTTCCCGGCGGTGATAGAGCACGAAGAATCCCAAGGCGAAGAGGGATCCGATCCATACGGACCGGGTCAGAGACAGCAGGATGGAACCCCCGATAAAAAACAGAGCCAGGGCCAGAAATACCCGGTAATTGACTCGTTTTTCGTAAAAGAGATAAATGGTGAAAAAAATGAAGACCAGCATCAGCAGTTCCGAGTAGGTCATCCAGTGGGAGGTGAATCCGGTCAATCGGAGATCGAGGCTGATCCGCCCGGCCTGAATGGTCTTGTATATACCAAACACCGAGGAGAAAAAAGTAGACAGCAAAAGGGTAAAGAGGGAGATCATCAACCGTTTGCGGGAATTGAGGATCAGGATAATCAGGGGGATCAGCAGAAAATTCAGCAATTCCCGGTTATCCTTGAAACTGACGGCGGGCTCCATGGAAAAATACGATGACAACAGGGACACGGCCGCCAGGGGAATGAAAACCCAGAAAGCCCGGGAAAAATGAGGTTTGACTTTGTACCACAGGTGGTAAATGACCCCGACCAGCAGCAGCAGGATCCCGCTGATATAACAGTAGGCAATACTGAAGTTAATCATGAACAGGAAACTCAGCAGCAGATAAAAATAACCGTCAGCGCAGATATTCAAGACTTTTTTCATACACTTCCTCCACCGTGATATCATCCATGCATTTTATTCTATCATACATACAGTTTTTTTGAGAGCAGGGACGACAGGGCAGTTCCTTCTGGATCACCGTAATCCCGTTCCGTCGGTAGGGGCCGGATATCTCCGGCAGATTGGGACCGTAAAGAGCGACTGCCGGAGTGGAAGTAAGGGTGGCCACGTGCAGAGGACCGGAGTCGGCCCCGATGTATAGATCGGCGCGGTCCACCAGGCAATAGAGGTCGGGTATGGAAATCTTCCCGCACAGATCGGTGACGGGGTATTTCTTGGCCAGCCTCCTTCCCCGCTCCTGTTCCTCCCGATTATTCCCGATCAGAAAGACCCGGATCCCCTTCCTCGAAAACCGGTCGATCAATCCGAAAAAATGGTCTTCTCCCCAGTCTCGAAACCTTTTTTTGGCCCCCAGGTGAATCACCACTTTTTTCGCCGACGCCCCCGGCGCCTCCAACACCTCCTCCACGAAGGAAGAAGGCGGTACCCGCAACCGGGAATAGGGCGGCATCCGGTCTCGATCAATTCCCAGGGCCCGGATCAGATTTCCCTGGTTTTCCACCGAATGCAGAGGGAGTCCGGAGGATTTGCGGGACACCCGCAGGGTATAGGCCCAGTTCCGGTTGGGGGTCCGGTAACCCACCCGCACCGGGGCACCGGTCAGGAAGGTCAGCAGAGCGCTCTTGGGACCGCTGTGAAAATCCACCACCTGTTCAAAACCCAGGGAACGGATCCTCCTGCGGTATTGCCAAAGGTCGGACAAACCCATTCGATAGGGAACGTCCAGCACTTCATCCACCGGGGGCAGCATCTCGGCGATCGGCCGGAAGGTTTTCTCTACCAGGTAATAGATGCGGGTCTTTGGAAAGGCGGCCCGAAACAACTGCAGGGAAGGGAGGGTAAAGATGATATCCCCCAGCAGCCGCAACCGGATAAAGAGAATTCTGGACATGAGTTCCGCCCCTTACCCGTCGGTTGAAGACCGGCCGGAAAGGTTATCGGCCGGAATTTTTACGGGCTTCATCCACCAGCATCACCGGGATTCCGTCCCGGATCGGGTAGGTCAGGGAACAGGCCTTGCACCAAAGACCGGATTGCGCTTTGGGATCCGGGACCGGCAGCAGCGGACCCCGGCAGACGGGGCAGACCAGAACCGCCATCAACTCCGGGGAAATGCGGTATTTTCTTCTCATTTTATCGGTTTTCATCTGTCATTTTGTCAATTAATTGCTCCCAAGTCAATATCCGCCGGACCTACTGCCAGTGGGTGATTACCGGCCAGACCAGTAGCAGCAGGGAGATGATGAAAAATCCCACCTGCATGGGAAAGTTCCACTTGAACCATTTTTCGTAGGGAATCCTGGCCATGGCCAGGGTCCCGATGGTAACGCCGGAGGTGGGGATGATCATGTTGGTGAAACCGTCCCCGAATTGATAGGCCAGAACCGCGGTCTGCCGGGTAATGCCCGACAGGTCCGCCAGCTGTGACATCACCGGCATGGTGAGGGCGGCCTTCGTGGAACCGGAGGGAATGAAAAAATTGAAAAACATCTGGATCAGGTATTGAAAATCCGCCGCCAGAATGCGGGGAACCCCCGTCACCAGACCGGCCATGGCATTAAGAATGGTATCCATGATGCCGCCGTTCTCCAGTATCACGATCACCCCTCCCACGAATCCCAGCACAAGGGCGGCGGAGACCATTTCCTTGCACCCCTCGATGAAGGAACGGGCGATCTCGTTCATCCCCCGGCCGGCAATTATGGCGCTGAACAGACCCATGGCCAGAAAGAGTCCGGCGATTTCCCGTATGTACCAGTCCAGCACCACCACCCCCAGGATCATGAACAGAATTCCCAGCAGCAGAATGAACAGACAGGCGGCATGCTGCCAGGTAAAACCGGCGATGGCCTTCTGCTGCCTCTGCAGGTCCTCCCTCCGCTTGCGGTCCTGTTCATACATGATGCTCTTTTTGGGATCCTTTCGGATCCGGGCGGCATACACCATGACCCAGATGATCATGAAAGCGGTGATCACCACCCAGATGATCAGTCGGTATCCCATGCCCGATACCGGCTTGATATCGGATATTTTCTGGGCGATCTGCAGGGTGAAAGGGTTGATGAAAGCCCCGGCGAATCCCACTCCCGCCGCCAGGAAAGTCAGGGATATTCCCACCAGGGAGTCATATCCCAGGCTGATGGCCAGGGGGACAAAAATCAGAACAAAGGGCATGGCCTCCTCGCACATGCCGAATATGGCGCCGAAGAGGGAAAAGATCACCATGACGATGGGGATGACCAGGTATTCCCTGCCTTTCAACAGCTTGACCAGCTTTCCCATTCCGGCGATGATGGCCCCCGTCTCGTTCAGCATATAGAATGATCCCCCCACGATGAAAATAAAGGCGATGATTTCGGCCAGTTTCAGGAATCCCAGGATCGGGGCGGTGAAAATTTCCAACACCTGGGGCCGGGACTCGCCCCGGGTGTAGGAGCCCTCCACCACCACCGTCCGTTCGATACCGTCGATGCGTTCGACCTTGCGGTCAAAACTGCCTCCGGGGAGTATCCAGGTCATGACGGCGGCCAGGATGATCAGGAAAAAAACGATCACGAACACATGGGGGATCTTTTTCATACCGGACTCCTAAGAGGGATATTTTAGACCAAAGGCGGGGAAAATTCAAATCCGGGGCCCACCAGCACCGGGAGGACGGCCTCCTTCAATCGAACCTGCAGGTGCCGGCAAGGCTCGGTGATCTCACCATCATACTGGACCGTGAAGGGAACGGTTCCCGTGACCGAAAATTGACGTCCGGGGAATCGCTGAATTCCCCGGGGAGACCGGGATCCTCCCGCCATAATGCGAAAGGCCAATCCCAGGGTTCGGGCACAGGTGGGGGTATCCACCATTACGGCGGTGAGCTGGCCGTCAAAAAGATGGGTTCCGGGAAAGAAGCGAAGACCGCCCCCGTAAGTGGATCCGTTGAGAAATACCAGCAGGGTAACATTTTTTTCCAGGTGCCGGTCGTTTTCTTCCAGGATGACCGGTACCGGGACCCGCCCCTGACGAAAGGATTTTCCGATGTAGACCATTCCCATCAGGGTATGGCGAACCAGGGGAAAACGGGACCAGCGGGGATGGCGGTTTTTAAACCCCTCGATAAACCGGTTGACGGTGGCTCCCAGTCCGATACTGGCGCTCCCCAAAAACCAGAGGGGATGTCCGTCAACGCTCATCAGCCCCAGATCCATGGGGCGCGTCCTTTTTTCCCCAATCGCCTGGAGCAGATCATCGAGGCTTTCGGTTCCCAGTTCCCGGGCGATATCGTTGGCGGAACCACGGGCCAGAATCCCCAAACGCTTCCCGTGGAACCGGGCGCGCAATTCGGTTTCGGGGTGGGCTTCCATACCCCGTAAAATGGCGTTGACCGCGATGGCAAAGGTGCTGTCTCCTCCGGCCAGAATCAGATTGGAATACTCCCGAAAAGAAGACCGCGCCACCTCTTCGAGGTGGGAACGGGAGCGGGTGATTCGCAGATCGAAGGGGGGAGGCCGGCGGGAGCGGGACTGCAGAAACTCGATAAATCTGCCGGTATTCTGATGGCCGGCACCGGGATTCAGGATAACGGTCGTCTTCCCCATATCGATAGAAAATCTTACCCCAGATCTTGACAAAAAACAAATTTTTTTATATTCTTACAGTCCTAAGCGGGAATAGCTCAGTGGTAGAGCGCAACCTTGCCAAGGTTGATGTCGCGAGTTCGAATCTCGTTTCCCGCTTGTTTTTTTCACCATCCGGCGGCGTAGCCAAGTGGTAAGGCAGCGGTCTGCAAAATCGCTATTCATCGGTTCAAATCCGGTCGCCGCCTCCACCCCTCTTTGTCCCCTCTTCCGCCGTTCCAGTTTGAAAATATTCCGGTATTCAGATAGAATGGAATTCAAAAATGAACAGACTGTTGAAAACGAGGGATCGGCTGCGGGACCTCTCTCCCCGGCAGCGGGCCGCCATACTGGGCTTTCTTCTCCTGGCTCTCAATATCCTGCTGTACTCCCCGAGCCTGAAATTCGGGTTCTACCTGGATGATCACCGGCTGATCACCAACAACACGCGGATCGTCAACCTGCCGGCCTTCCTGGAATCCTGGGATGAACTTTACTTCCGGTTCCCTGATTTTCCCTTCCTTCACTACTGGCGGCCCTTTTCGATGTTCACTTTCATGGTTGACTACCAGGTGTGGGGCCTGAATCCCTCCGGGTATCACCTGTTGAACCTGCTGCTCAACGCCCTGGCCGCGCTGTTTCTGTTCCTGATATTCCGGGAGGTAAACGGCCGGGAAACCACGGCACTGGTGGTGGCCCTGGCCTATTCTTTTCATCCCGCCAAGGTGTCCGCGGTCACCTGGATCTCCGGCAGAACCGACCTGCTGGCGGCCCTCCTGGTTTTCATGTCGGTTTATTTCTATCAACGGTTTTTGAGAGGTCACACTCTCTGGCCCTACCTGGCCGCCATCCTGGCCTTCATCCTCGGTCTGCTGTCCAAGGAAATCGTGTTCCTGCTGCCCTTTTTCCTTCTGGGGATGGTCTTGTACTACCGCTTCATTAAAGATCAGGGGGAGCGATCCGGACGCTGGCTCCGGCGTCAACTGTTCTGGCTGGTTCCACCGCTGATTCTGGACGGGGTATACCTGGCAATTCACCGTTCCATAACGGGTATCGGCCAGGGATTTTTCCGGATCGGCATCGACGAACTGCTGGTTTCCCTCAAAGCGCTGGGTGTCTACCTCCGACTGATCCTGGTGCCCTTTACCCGCAGCCCTTATTATTACATGCAGGACCTTCAACAGCATGGAACCCTCTACCTGATCCTGGCCCTGGCCTTTCTGGGATTTCTGGTTCTGCTGATCACCCGGCTCCGGGACAAATTTCCCCATACCCTTTTCGCCGGTCTGTTTCTGCTGTTCCTGGCTCCACTGTTGAACCTTTACATCATGCCCTCCTACCCCAAAATCCTTCCCCGATTCGCCATGATCGCGACGGTGTTCGCCGGATCGCTATATTTCGAAACCGGAGAACTGCTCTCTCATCGAAATCTCCGGCGGGTGTACCGTATATTTCTCGTTCTGTTTTTCGCCCTGATGGCCATCAAGGTGGTGCAGTTTCAGCCCTATTTCCAGGACGATGAGACCAATATCCGGCGGCGACTTTCCAGCACCGTGGAGGACGTTCCCCTCCTGTCCCAAAAAGCGATCTATGCCATGAAACGCGGGGAGTTTCTGCAGGCGCTGGCCTATGCCGATCAGGCGCTGCTGGAAGACCAGCGGGATCCCTGGATCGACAATGCGGACCAGATCTACAATATTAGGGCCAACATCCTGCTCCTGATGGGGCGGATTGAAGAAGCCAGGCATCTGATCCATCGATTGATCCGAACCACCGACCGGGAAGACATCCGGTACTATGCCAGGATCCTGCTGGCCAAGACCTTCGAAAAACAGGGGGATCTGCCCAGAGCCCTGAAAACCCTGCGGGAACTGGACCAGTACGGGGACCATATCATGACCCTCAAACAGAAAATCGTGATTTCCGCCCGGATGGGAGACTTTTCCCGGGCCCGGGCGCTGCTGCAGAAGCTAGAGAAATTAAATCCCAACCGGGAAGAGTGGGAAAACCTGAAAGAATACATCGATATCCTCGAGGATCCGTCCGCAGACCGGAGCCCCTGAAAACCGCCCGGATCCGGGCACTTTCAACCGGGCCGGGGAAGGATCCCCAACGGGGATGAACAAGGAGGAACGGAATGAAGATTGATTTAAGCGGAAAAGTGATTCTGCTGACCGGCGCCAGCCGGGGGATCGGTCGGGCAATTGCCGGGGAACTGCTGGGTGCCGGGGCGACGGTGGCCCTGCATTACCGGCAGCGGGAAGAGACACTCAAAGAGCTGGCGGGACAGAACCGATCAAAACTATTCCCGGCGGACCTGGTCAGTGATCAACAGGCCGCGGATCTTTTCCATGCCGTTCTGAAAGACTACGGCCGGATCGATATCCTGATCAACAACGCCGGAATTGCCCTTAACAGCCCGGTCGACAGCCCGTGGGACCGGTGGATGGCCGACTGGCAAAAAACCCTTTCGGTTAACCTCACCGCCCCGGCTCTTCTGTGTAAACTGGCAATCAGTGCATGGAAAAAAGCCAAACAGCCGGGCCGGATTATCAACATCGCCTCCCGGGCGGCCTTCCGGGGCGACACCCGGGATTACCTGGCCTATGCCTCCTCCAAGGGCGGACTGGTCTCCCTGACCCGTTCCATCGCCCGGGAATTCGGAAAGGATCATATTACCGCCTATACGGTGGCACCCGGTTTTATCCGCACCGACATGGCCCAGGATTTCTTTGACCGGTACGGCGAAGAAAAATGCCTGGGTGATCTGGCCCTGCCGGAAATCCCCACCCCCATGGACGTGGCCCGACCGGTGGTATTTCTCTGCAGCGATTCCGCCTATCAGGCCAGCGGCTGTACCCTGGATATCAACTCGGCCACCTACTTTCACTAACTCCCGGTAAGGGAAAAACCGGCCAGCGTGGATTTTCGAGCCGAACGAAAAGAACGGATGGCGGGCCAGGTCCCCAAATCCTGATATTCCGCCAGGGCAACCGCCCCGGCCGGAAAAAAACTGCTGGCCGAATAATTGACCGGCTGATGAAGCACCGAGGCGATCAGCAACCGGTACAATTCGCGGCCCCACCGGCGGCGGAATCCGTAGCAGCCCCAGCAGGCGTTGTATTCCTGCAGGTCCTGTCGGGGCTTGTCCTGCATTCGCACCACTTCATCCCCGTCCACCCGCAGGGCTCCCAGTTGACGAAGCGATCTTTTTCGTTTCACCTCCCGATACCCGAAAAAGACCGGTCGCCGTTGGAGGGCCCGCCGGGCCAGTTCGACCAGGGGTTTCCCATCCGGACGGTGCCAGTACTGTTGTCCCCCGAGTCCGAGAAAGGAATCGGGAAGCAATACCAGGTTCTTCTCTTCATAATGAGGATGAGCCGAAAACACGGATCCCGGCCATTCCTGATAACGGGAATTGAAATAAACCAGACGGGTCATTCCCGAAGGCAGGCATCGGGCCACGTAGCGATGGACATTTTCCTTGCCCGGAGTCACTACCACGCATACCCGGAGAATTCGATCACCCGTCGCGGACAGACCGGCCAGGACATGTTTGAGAGATAGATCGATCAGACGGACGCGGTCGTCGAGCCGGTACAGTTCCTTGGGAAGATCCAGACCCAGTCGACGGCCCTCGCCGGCACAGGGAAGGATGACACACCAGTTGTCCCCTCTCATGTCACCAGGGCCGCCAGGCGAACGAGCAGGGCCAGGGTCACCGCGATTCCAAAAGTCAGGGCGGTGATCAGGATGGCCTTTTTCAGGTTGAATTCCCGTATCAGGGCCGCGATGGTGGCCAGACAGGGCATGTAAAAAGTGATAAATATCACGAATATGTATACCTGGTAGGGCTCGATTACCGTAAGGGTCTGGGAAACGGAGGCCAGCCCCAGGGCGCTGGTGAACAAAATCAGGGCCAGCTCCTTGCGCAGCAGGCCGAATAGAATGACCACCCCCAGAGCGGCCGGCAATCCCAGAATTCCGGCGGTAAAGGGCCGCAGTAACGCGTTGATGAGATGGTCCAGGTGAAAATGGGTGATCAACTGCATGATGATACTGCCGACCATCAGCAGAGGCCAGGCGATCACGATGAATTCCTTCATGCGAAACCAGGTTTTCTTGACCAGTATTCTCAGCACCGGCAGGTGATAGCGGGGAATTTCCAGCACCAGCCCGGGGGTCATTTTTTTCATGGTCCGGGACATGATTCTCCCGGTGATTCCAATGATCAACAGGTCAACCACATAGACCAGCAGGGCCGCCTGAATGGAAAAAAGAGCGCCGATCAGGCCCAGGATGACCACCATCCGGGCGGAACAGGGAATCAGGGTGGTTAAAACCGCGGTCACCAGGCGGTCCTTCTCGGATTTGATGATACGGGTTCCCAGGATCGCCGGCACGGTGCATCCGAACCCGAGGATCATGGGGATCACACTCAGCCCGTGCAGGCCGATCTTGTGCATGATATTATCGATCAGGTAGGAAATCCGGGCCAGATATCCCAGGTCCTCCAGGAAGGCCAGGATCATGAAAAAGGGCAGGAGATAAGCGACGGCAATACCGATCCCTCCGGCGAATCCTTCCCAGAAGCCGGTAAATACCGCCAGACCCGCTCCCCTTATGGACAGTATCGACTGGACCTGCTCCCGCGCCAGTTCGAACAGCATATTCAGTGCGGGTTCTGCGGCCGAAGCGAAGAGGGCCACAATACCAAAGGACAACGCCAGGATCATCACCAGAAAGACGTATCCCAGCACCGGGTGCATCAACCAGCGGTCCAGCCATCTCCTCCAGTCCTTTTCCGTTGCTTTTCCCACCCGGGTAACGGCTTCAAAAATATCGAAAGAGAGGTGATGTCGAAAAGAGGAAACCACCTGTTCCCCGCCGTTGTTCCCCGGCCCTTCCATCTCCCTCATCTGGCGGGTCAACCGCGAGTAAGCGGCGGTAGAAAGGTGCTGCCGGAGCCGGCGGGTCACTTCAACATCCCCTTCCCAGACCTTCAGGGCCATAAAACGATCATCGACACCGGTCTCGGCGGCAACCGGTGATACCCAGCCCCTGATTTTTTCCAGCCGTTTTTCAAAAACGGCGTTTCCCCGGATCACCCTTGGAAGGATCTCTTTCTGACCGGTCTGGTAAGCGGTTTTGAACAACTCATAGATCCCCTTTCCGTTCCGGGCATTGGTCAACACCACCGGGATTCCCAGGATCCGGGACAATTTCACCACATTGAACTTCAGGCTCTTCCGTTCCGCTTCATCGATCATATTCAGGGCCAGAACCATCGGCCGCCGGAGTTCCATTAACTGGAGAGTCAGTTCCAGGCTCCGGGAAAGAACGGACGCATCGACCACGTTGATAATCACCGAATCCCGGGAAGCGTGGAGCAGGTATTTCCAGGCCGCCTTTTCGGCGGGGTCACGGGGCAACAGGGAATAGGTTCCCGGAAGGTCCACCACCGTTACGCGCTCGTTAAGCAGGAGCATTTCTCCCTTGGTATACTGCACACTGGCGCCGGGAAAATTTGAGGATATGGATCGGTATCCGATCACGCTGTTGAGAATGGTGCTTTTCCCGCAATTGGGCTGACCGGCCAGTATGATTTCCATCCTAAGCCTGTTCGACTGTGATCTTGGATGCCAGTTTATGCCCGATGGCGATTTCAGTATCCCGGTATACCACCAGTACCGGACCCCGGAAAGATGAATTCCGGGCGACCTTTACGATATTTCCCACGCTCAGGCCCATTCGGGAGAGGTTGCCCACGGCCCCGCGGCCGGCGTTTACCATGACGATCCGTACCTGTGCCCCTTTTTTACATTCTGTTAACCGCATCTGTTTCTCCGCAGTCGGTCAGCTCCAAATATTCCGATGTTATTGATTTTCAATCTCCATATCCTTTAAAAAATGACTGAGACGCTGCTGGGTTTCCTTGCTGATCCCGTGTTCCATGATGCAGGCATCCTGTTCCGCCACGCTTCGATCCACCCCCAGGATACCGGTCAGAAAACGGGTGAGCAGGCGGTGATTCTTGAGGACATTCTTGGCGGTTCGCCGACCAGCGGCAGTCAGTTCCACATAACCGTAGGGTTCGCAGTGGACCAGTTCCAGCTTCTTCAGCTTCTTGAGAGCGCCGTTAACCGAAGGGGACTTCACCCCCAGACGTTTCATCAGGTGTTTGACCCGCACCACCTTCCGCTGAGAGGATTCCAGCAATATCGCCTCCAGGTAATCCTCCAGGCTGGTGGTCAGTTTCGCTTTACCCCGCTTCGGTCCCATTGTTAGTCTCAGCTAACTTTTATATCATACCCTAACTTTAATTGCAAGGATTCCGGGATTTTTTTCTGACCCCCGGTTGCCCATTGAAATCATCCCCGGCGTGCTATATAATGTTCTTTTTTTCCAGTGGTTCTGCTGACAGAATCAATTAAAATGGAGGTTTTGAAAATGAAGAAATTATGGTTGATCGTTTTTTTAACGGCTCTCTTTTTATTGCCGGCCCCGGCCGAAGAGGGGATGTACCTGCTGGACCGGCTGCCCATGGAAAAGCTCAAAGCCCTGGGCCTGAAAATGTCCGCCGATGAAATCTACCATCCGGAACGGCCCTCGATCTCGGACGCGGTAATCATCGTGGACGGTGGCGGAACCGGCGCCTTTGTTTCCGCATCGGGACTGATCCTGACCAATCACCATGTCGCTTACGGGGCCCTGCAGAAGGTATCCACTCCCGGGAACAACTATATCGAAGACGGTTTTTACGCCTCCACTCCCCAGGAGGAGATTCCCTCGCCCAACAGCAAGATTCAGGTGCTCCTCGGTTTTGAAGACGTCACCCCGGCGATCATGGCGGGAATCAGTGACCAGATGGATCCGGTGAAACGGAACCAGAAAATCCAGCGGAACATCCTGGCCCTGACCAAAAAAACCGAAGCCCAGCCGGCAGTCGACCGGGTGGACATCGTGGCCATGTTCTCCGGGAAATACTACCAGATGTACAAATACAAGGAGATCAAGGACATCCGCATCGTCTATGCTCCCCCGGCTTCCATCGGGATCTACGGAGGAGACATCGACAATTGGATGTGGCCCCGCCATACCGGAGATTTCACCTTTCTTCGGGCCTATGTGACCCCGGACGGCACCGGCGCCGAATACAGCGAGGAAAACGTGCCCTTCATCCCGAAAAAACATCTGCCCATCTCCATCAGACCGATCCATGAGGGGGATCTGAACTTCATCATGGGCCACCCGGGAAGCACCCAGCGGTACCGTTCTTCCCATTCCGCCCGGTACAACATGAAATACAGTTACCCCGACGTCATCGCCACCTTCAGGGACCTGATCGGGATCATCGAAACCAGCAGCGAAGGCAATAAGGAAATCGAGATCAAATACATCGGCCTGCACCGGGGGCTGAACAATTCCATGAAAAACCGGCAGGGCATGCTGGATGGATTCAACAAGCTGGGACTGTTACAAAGCAAGCTGGAACTGGAAGCCGAAATCACCGATTTCATCAGCCGTCATCCCCGCCTGATCCCGGAATACGGAACTGTCATCGATGACCTCGGAGAGTTGTACCGGCCCATGGAGAAAACCAGCAAGAGGGATACCTATTTTAATTATCTTCGTTTTGCCGGGGTGATCTCCAATGCCATCACCTGCTACCGGTGGAGCCTGGAAAAAACCAAGCCCGAGCTGGAGAGAGAACCGGGTTTTGACGACGATTCCATCCAGCGGATGAAAGAATCCCTGCCGATTCGTTATCGCAATATGGTCCCCGAAGTGGATGCCCGGTTTTTACAATATTTTCTCAGCCGGCTGGCAGAACTTCCCGCCGGCATCCAGTATCCCGCCATCATGGATATTTACCGGGACCAGGGGGATAAAGGGCAGGCCATCTCCACCTTTGTGGAGAAACTGTACGCAAAGACGCGGGTCAAAAACCTGGAGGATTATCAGAAGATGTTGAATCTGAGCACCCGGGAACTGCGGGAATTGAAGGATCCCGCCATCGAGTTCGCCTGCAGGCTGTACCCATCGATCCGGGAATCTGAATTGGAGGCCAAAAGGTTCAACGGGGCGGTCAGCAAACTGCGACCCAGGTATGCGGAAGTGGTGGCCATCTACCGGTTGTACAAAGATCACTCTAGATTGCCCTCTCTGAAGGTTCTTCAAAACGCCGTCACCCGCCTCTATCCGGATGCCACCTTCACCCAGCGCTTCACCTACGGGACCATCGAGGGATACTCCCCGGCGGATGCCGTGACCTATCTATGGAAGACCACCCTGGCCGGCGTGGCGGAAAAACACACCGGCAAGGATCCCTTCAATGCCCCTGACCGGCTGCTCGAACTCCACCGGAAACAGCAATACGGCCCCTATGCCGATCCCCAAACCGGGGAGATGATCGTCAATTTTCTCCATACCACCGACATCACCGGAGGAAATTCCGGATCTCCGGTGATCAATGCCCGGGGAGAGTATATCGGGATCGCTTTTGACGGCAATTATGAAGCCATGACCTCGGACTGGTTGTACGATCCGGATCTCACCCGGACCATCAGCTGCGATGCCCGCTATATCCTGTTCATCGTGGATCAATTCTCCGATGCAACAAATCTGCTTCAGGAACTGGACATCCGTCAATAATCCCCTGAGAATATCAAAAAGGATGGGCCCTAACCTGCCCATCCTTTTATTTTAAACCAAGAAGAATTATGACCGGGGATTCAATCCTCCTCGCCGGAGGCGGTGGCCGAGGTCCCCGCGGGGGCCGTGCCGGTGCTCGCCAGCTGATCACCGCCAAAAGAGGCCCCATAAGCGGCATCGCCGCCAAAATACCCCCGGTGGACAAACCGGTTGTACACTGCGGCGGCTCCCCCCTTTGACGGATTGACCCGGCTTTGGATCAGAATCTGGCGCGCCGGCCGGGGAATATTCCGGGAACTGAGATTCAGTGCCGGTAACCGGGTGGCGTTGGACCGGTAATCGTACCTGATTTTCAGATCGTTCCTCAGGGCCAGGTGGTGATTGTCTGATAACTGGACAGACAATCCGCCTGGATCGATTCCAGGGTCAGGCAGGCGGCATACTGTCCCCTGAAACGGACAGATGAAAATTCCCCCCCTCTTTATAAGACAGCAGTGGAAATGTGATACTGATTTCTGGTAAAATAGAACCGTCCAAAATATCATCACAGGAGCGAACCGCATGAAAGTCGTAATACTCGGAGCCGGACAGATCGGGGTCCCCATGGCGATCGATCTCAGTCGGGAAGAGGAATTTTCAGTCACCGTGGTGGACAACAACCATAGCGCCCTCTCCCGGTTGAAAGACCAGCCGAATGTCAAAACCCTCTACCAGGACCTCTCCTTTCCCAACATCGTATTTGAAACCGTGGAGAAACACGACCTGGTCATCAACGCGGTCCCCGGTTACATGGGATTTCATACCCTGGAGAGCATTCTGCAGGCGGGCAAAAACATCGTGGATATCACCTTTTTCGCCGAGGATCCCCTTCTGCTCGATGAACTGGCGAAAAACCAGGGGGTCACGGCCGTGGTGGATTGCGGGGTAGCGCCGGGAATGAGCAATATCCTGACCGGTTACGTTCACCATTTTCTGGATCGAACCGACCGGGTCCGGATCTATGTCGGCGGATTGCCCCGGGTACGGGAATGGCCTTATCAATACAAGGCCGCCTTCTCTCCCTTTGACGTCATCGAGGAATACACGCGCCCGGCCAAGTACCGGGTCAACGGGCAGTTGATGACCCAGCCGGCCCTGTCCGGTCGGGAGTACCTTTCGTTCCCCGGCCTCGGGACTCTGGAGGCCTTCAACAGTGACGGCCTGCGAACCCTGCTGCGCACGATCGACGCCCCTCAGATGATTGAAAAAACCCTTCGCTATCCCGGGCATGCTGAACTGATGAGCATTCTGAGGGAAACCGGGTTTTTCTCCAAGAAGGAGATCGAGATCAGCGGAACCCGGATCCGCCCCCTGGATGTCACCTCCCGCCTGTTGTTCCCCCAGTGGAAAATGAACCCGGAAGATCAGGATATCACGGTCATGAAGATCATCATCGAGGGCATCAAGGGAAAGAAGAAACTGCAGTACCTTTACGAACTCCAGGATGAATACGATCCCGAGACCGGAACCCATTCCATGGCCCGCACCACCGGATACACCGCCACCACCGCCGTCCGGATGCTTCAACGGGGCATGTTCACCCAGAAAGGGGTCATCCCCCCGGAGCAGCTGGGGAAAAATCCCAAGCTGACCCAGTTTTTCCTGACCGAACTGAAAAAGAAGGGAATCCATTACCGAAAGACGGTGACGGAACTGGACTGATCCAGCCGGTTGACTTCTGATTGCCGATCCTCCATAATGGTTACCCTGAACAGGATAGCAGCATGAAAAACCGGTTTCTTCTTTTCGTCGTGTACCTTTTCGTTTTCGCCACCGGCGCCACCGGATTGATCTATCAGGTCACCTGGCAGAAATACCTGAGCCGCCTGCTGGGGGCGGACAGCATCGCCACCGCCATCATCCTGGGCACTTTCCTGGGAGGCCTCTCTTTCGGTTACCTGATCTTCGGCAAATGGAGCACCAAAATCCGCAACCATTTCAAGGCCTACGCCCTGCTGGAGGGGATTATCGGGATCTGGTGCCTCTTCTTCCCCCAGATTTTCAGTCTGGTCAAGCAGATCACCCGGGGCTGGGAGTTCTCTCCTCCAGTGCTGATCCTGGTACAGGGATTCGCCGGTTCCGCCCTCCTCCTGGGAATCCCCACCCTGTGCATGGGGGGCACCCTGCCGTTCCTCACCCGGGGAATCTCCCGGAATATTTCCGATGCCACCGGGGTACACGCCCGTCTCTACTCCATCAACACCGCCGGCGCTTTTGTCGGTACGCTTCTGGCCGGGTTCTACCTCATTCCCACACTGGGACTGCCGGTCACCGTGATGGAAGCCGCTTTCATCAACCTCTTCATCTGTCTGGCTTTTTACGTGATATCCTATTTTCAGAAACCGCATCCGGATCCCGGGCTCTCCGGCCAAAAAGAGGATCCCCACCCTCCACCTTCCCTGACCATCGCTGCGTCCCCCTACCCCAACTACGCCCTGTATCTCATCGCCTTTTTAAGCGGTTTTTACGTGATGACCCTGGAAAACGTCCTGATCCGGATCACCAACCTATCCCTCGGTTCCTCCTCCTACTCTTTCTCCCTGATCATCGCCGTGTTTATTCTGGCGATTGCGGTGGGCAGTTACCTGGTGGGAATCAAAAAGCGGATTTCCCCCGCCACCCTCTTTGCCAACCAGCTGCTGATCACCGTTCTGCTCCTGGCTGTTTACCTGACCCTGGACAGCTGGCCCTACTACGCCCACCTCATCCGGATTCTCTTTCAATCCACCCTGGCGGGATTCTGGGGGTATTACCTTTTCATCCTGATGGGACTGACCCTGCTGCTGATTCTTCCCGTCGGGTTAATGGGAGCCACCATTCCCCTGGCCTTTCACGAGATCAAAAGAGACCTGGCAAACGTGGGAAAGCATTCCGGGTTCCTCTTCTCCTGGAATACCGTGGGCAGTCTTTTTGGCAGCCTGGTGGGAGGAATTTTGCTTTTTTACATCCTCTCCAGCGGCAAAATATTTCTGGTGGCCACCCTGCTGGCCGCCCTTTCCACCCTGCTGGCCGGTCGTTTCCTGAATCGGAAATACCGGATCGCTTCCCTGGTCACCGCTCTCCTGGTGGGGATGGTCCTTCTCATCAACCCCGCCTATAAGAAGGAAAATTTTGCCTTTGGCACTTTTCGGCAGCGGGAAGCCCTCCCCTTTTCCTTTGCCGGACCCCGCAATTTCTTCCGCCATTACCAGGAAAACACCGACCTTCAATATTACCGCGACGGTCCCACCGCCACGGTGGCGGTCTCGGACAATGCCCGGGTCTACGGTGTTGCCCCCACCCGGGCCATGTCCATCGTGGTAAACGGAAAATCCGACTCCGACATCTACGGAGACCGCCATACCCTTAAGATTTCCGCCCACCTGTCGGCCCTGCTGGCCGCCCGGCGACAACGGGCCATGGTGATCGGTCTGGGGACCGGCGTCACCGCCGGAGAGTTAACCCTGTACCCGGAATTCCAGCGTATCGATGTCGCCGAAATATCACCCTATGTGGTCAAGGCGCTTCCCTATTTTTCCCACGCCAACCATGACCTTCTGCACAATCCCCGGGTCAAAATACATGTGGGAGACGCCTTCCGCATCCTCACCCGCGGGGAGCAGAAATGGGACGTAATCGTTTCCGAACCCACCAATCCCTGGGTCACCGGGGTAGACCTTCTGTTCACCGAAGAATTCTATCGACTGGTGAAACGCCACCTGACCCCCGGCGGCGTCCTCCTGCAGTGGATTCAGCGATATTCTTTCAACCGTGATCTCATCGGCATGGTGTTGAATACCCTGGGCCATGAATTCCAGAATGTGCGGATCTTCAATTCCAACAACAGCGATCTTCTGGTGATCGCCACCAACCGCCGATTCAGCCGCTCCGACCTGGAAGAGTCGGCCTTTGTTTTCAACCAGAATCCCCGGGTAAGGAAATCCCTGAAGGACCTGCAAATCCACACCTTCACCGAATTACTGATCCGTGAATGCTGGACCTCTTCCTATATCCGCCATCATTTCGCCGATGCCGGCATTCAGTCCATGGATTACCCCCGGCTCCACTACTGGGCCGGCAAAATATTCTTTATCGGTGAAAATGACACTTCCCGGCTCTATGACTACCGCACCACACCCTTCAGAGCCGAATACCTGTTGACCCGGTTCTCTCCCCGGTGGCGGGATGGTACCTCCGCGCCCCCGGAATTTGAGGCAATTTTACACCGCAGCAAAACCCCCGCCCTCACCCTCCTTTCCTACACCCCGCTGGTGGGACTGGGCTACCTGAACGGCACCCTTCCGGAGATAAGCCCGGATCCCCACAGCCGCCTTTTTCACCGGTACCTGCCCCTGATCACCGGCGGTAAGGCCACCGGCAATTTTTCCCCTGATCCGGAATTCAATCGCCTGCCGATCCGCCGCCAGGTGGAAGAACTGATCGGGCACCTGAAGATGTTTCAGAGCTGGCTGCTCCATTACCCCGTTGACGGGTTGCTCTCTTTGCTCTCCGATGCCCACTCCCAGGCGCCGCCGGGAGAAACCCGCACCTGGCTGGGACTGCAGTGGCTGTCGGTGCTGCTGCAGGAAAACCGGCCTCCCGGGGATATCCTCCGGCTGCTGAGGGAATTCCCCCCCCGGGCACTGACGGCCCCGGACATCCTTGAAAAAGTGCTGCTGGACAACCAGGCCCCCGTCATCATCCGTCTTTTCCGGGAGCACCGGATGCTGAGAGGCTGAAACGGCCGGCGGATCCTGAGGCAGGAGCGGGGACCAACAGAAAAAAGAATTCCTGGTTCCCCTTTCTCCCCCGGATCCCCGCCCGGACGGTTCCATTCACTTTCCATCCCATCCCCTCGATACGGCCGCGGGTTCTGAACAGGATATCCTCCAGGACCCGGGCATCCCGAATCACGCCTCCCTTCTTCACTTCCCTGGGACTGCCTTCGAACTGGGGCTTGATCAGTGCCAGGACCACCCCCTTTTTCAGAAAAGTCAAAGCGTTCAGGATCTTCAATACCGATATGAAGGAGACGTCGATCACCACCAGGTCCGGCTCAAAAACCAGATCGGTGGCCGCCAGGTAGCGGGCATTTTTTTTCAAAAGGGTGACCCGGTCGTTGTTTCGCAGAGAAACGTCTACCTGCTGAATATTGACATCGATTCCCTGGACTTCCCGGGCTCCCTTCTGCAAAAGAAGGTCGGCGAAGCCGCCGGTGGATACCCCGATATCCAGGACTTTGAAGTCCCGGGGATCGATGTTGAATTCTTCCAGGGCCTTTTGCAGTTTGAAAGCCCCGCGGGAAACATAGGGGTAGCGTTTCCGAAGAAGGATTTCCTGATCCTGCCCTACCATGTCCGAGGCCTTCAGTTTTACCTGTCGGTCTACCAGCACCTCGCCCGCCATGATCAGGGCCCGGGCTTTTTCCCGGGAGGGAGCCAGAGATCGTTGGACCAGTTCCAGGTCCAGCCGCTGTTTTTTTTTCTCAGTTTTCAAAATCTTCCAGAAAAGGGACACCGAGTCTGTTCAGGAGAAAATTGATTTTAAACTGCTTCTCCATCTCCCGGTGATCCAGTCGGCCGGAGATCCGTTTGAGAAACCGGCGGGTCTGGAGAATCAACTCGTCATCCTGTTCAAAATGGGATACCAGGCGGGCGTAAAAATCCCGAACCGTCCGGCGGGTCAGGCAGCCCGAATCGATGGCCTGTTTGATGCCTTCCAGGTCCGGTTTGAGGGGTCTTAATTCATCGGGACAGCGATCGAGAAACCGGGCCAGCTCACCGGAATCCGGAGAATCGTTCTCCCGGGCGGAACCAATCTCCCTAACATGCCGTCCCAGCTTCAAGTCGGCGAACCGGGCAAATTCCTTCTTTACCTGGTAATTAAAATTGGCGAAAGAATAGACCCGCCGGTCCTTTTTGTTCCAGCGTTCCACCACCCTGACCAGGGCATCGCGTATTACCGGAAAAGGGATCTGTTTTTCCCACCACCCCCAGAGCACATCGAAATCCCGCGGAGTGATGAAGAAACTGATGGCATACCGTCGATTGAGGAATACGATGATCCGGGTGATATAAGCGTATGCTTCCCCTCCGGTCATGGCGACCTTCCCCGGTCGACGGCCTTTCGGTATACCGCCCGAATCCCCCGGAAAATCAGGTTCTCATCGTACCGATCGACTCCCCGCAAGGTTCCCTCGAGGATCTTCACCAGGCCCCCGGTAACAATCACCCGGGTTTCGGATCCCAGCAGTTCTTTGTACAGGAGGATCAGGTGATTCAGGCTGCCGATATACCCATGGTAGAGACCGGCCCGAATACAGTCTGCGCTGTTGCTTCCAACCGGGGACCGGGGGATGGAGAACCGGATCTTTTTTAATTTTGCGGTATGGTCGGCCAGGCTCCGCAGGGAAATTTCGATCCCGGG
>Ga0180433_10000776_pt1 | contig 54119 bp, 58 predicted proteins | sample SS_ome_8_FD_132980 | JGI IMG/M metagenome (GOLD analysis project Ga0180433, IMG submission 132980) | Hypersaline lake sediment archaeal communities from the Salton Sea, California, USA - SS_1_D_1 metaG | ecosystem: Environmental > Aquatic > Non-marine Saline and Alkaline > Hypersaline >...
CAAGGTCTTCAGTTCTCTCCGATTTCCCTCGGTATGCGTGCTAACCGAAGGTTCCGGAAGTTGCTTTTTCAATGTTTCTAATGCACCATTGAGAGTCCAATCATCCTGTGGTGGTCTCATCGTGTTATTGAACTCAGCAGCCTGACGACGAAGTTTATCCAACAAATCCTGTTGCTGTCTTAGATATTTCGACAATTCGGTAGCATACTGCGATGATTTATAGGTGGTCTTGACACCGTTGATTGAAAATACAATCTGCATTGATGTTATAGTACCAGTTGTCTGTAGTTGATCACCAATATTGACAGCAGGCAATCCTGCCACCTCTAGCTCAGCGGTTTTCGCATCTAGCGTCACATCTGCCACTGTTTTAATCTTTGACCTGGCTACCTGGTCCATTAGGCTGATACCAGTAGAATTTGTAATGCCACGATAGCCAAATGCCCATGGAGTCAGAGAGGAGTCGATAATAACCTCGGCGCGGCCAATCGCAGTATTTCTGTTGGACCATGGACCATATGTTTGCCTTTGATCCTGAAGTGCCAAATAGGTGTTATCTAGCTCAGTGAGTCTGGTCTTCGTTATAGTTCTACTGTTTCCAGAATGCGCTACCTTTTTTACTCTCAGTGGTGTTGCTAGTGTAAGCACAAAATATTGATCGCTAAAGCTTTCACTCCATTCGTCTTTGAGGGCATCTGTGTAAATCAATGTGCCGTTGGCAACTTGGGCTATATCGCTACTGATACTGGTAATGAACCTGGTAAAATCTAGTCGAGTCGTTGTTGATATATCGGGATATTCATTGAAAAATAAGATCAGGGCCGAAGCTACGCTCGTAAACGTAATAGAATTTTGTATAAATACAATGAATAACTCAAGCCAATATTCCATCTCGGCAAAGCCATCGACAATCTCTAGTGATGCCTTCAGGGATACATTTCGCTCATCATCTATGTAGCTATTAGGATTAGAAAAAAGTTCGTCATCCCACTGATATGTTAAGATAACGCCACCGGAAGAGGCCCTTTTACCAGGAATCGGTAGCGTAACAAATGTTACCCATCGTCCATCATCTGTTTGGAATTTCAATTGTCCATCTCTATTAAAGTCCATCGGAATAGAACTAGACTCATTCCATGCTGCACTGGTAGGCACTACCCAGGATTTACCATCCGATCCGATCGTCGAAGTTGGTGTAATAAGACCGATGAATTTTCTTCCCCAATATTCATTTGCGTAGGACAATATCTTCTGAGCATCTTCTTCCGTAAAATCCTCCGAGGTGAAATCATTGTTAATCACCTGTTCCATCACGGCCTCAGAATATACCGGGTCTTTCCTCTTATTCCCGGTTGCGTCAAATCCCCAAAACTGCTCCCACAAAGAACCATCGGCCTGGTGTAAGTACGATCGATATCCTCCTGATAGCACCACCTTCTGAATCGCATCTCGATTTTCCAATCCCTCATGTTTGCGAATGACAGCACCAGAATGCATGGCCTCTAATTGACTAACGGTAACATCAGTCAGATTAGTTCTGCCAAAAAAGTTGACAGAAATAACATTGCTTGACGACGTAGTAACGTACCAGTTATAACCGTGATCATTGGCAATCTGCGAGATCAACTCCACAAGGGACATGGTCCTGCCCTTTATTGAGTATTCAACAGAACTGCCTCTGGTTGGTAGCGTGAAATTAAAGTTAACCGTATATCTCTGGCTACCATACTTAATCGTAGCAGCTTCAACAGCCGTAGTGATCTCGCTAATCGGTATCCCATTTGATATCTGTGATGCGTTCTGTGGAGCAACAGATATCACATTATCTCCGTAGTCGTATGCCTGTGTATTGCCAGTATTAAAAGACGACCCTATCACAACCTGAGTGGCTTCTAGAACCGGCTTTGCATCCGTAATCCTAACCTGAAACACACCAGTACCAGCAATATCTTTCTTGGCCTCGCTCCACGACTGAACGACACCCCTAAAGTCAAGCTCTCCAACAGAAATATCAACCGCTTGTCGATTTGAGATACTGACAGTCTGAGCATCCCGAACAACAGTAGCAGTTATGACCGTTGGATTCTGATTAATGCCAAGTGAGACATTCAGACTTCTCACCTTACCATTAAAGAGTTCGTATGTGGTAATCGTGTCAGCCACCTAAACTAACCCTCCTTCAGGAACCTGGTGGTTCTCTCTGCGGCTCCAGTTTGCGGATTCCAGTTATTGACATCACTGATGATAGTACCACCATCCCCGTACGGTACCGTATTCAACGTGGGTTGCGTCGAGTGTCGCTTCGAACGGATCGTGACATTTATAATTTCTGACGTTACCGTCCCCATATCCTGTATAATGGGACCAGCAGCACGACCAGGGATAGGTATGTTGGCATAGACAGAAACAGCTTCCTGAGTCTGAACCGTAATTTCAGTGCCGTGTGCATCCCTGTCTGTCCATGTCCAGCTACCCCTTACGACGCCACGCTTTTTATCGAAAGATTTTACTACTGAGACCTTGTTATATGTCAAGGTCGTGTTGGCAAGGTCTTTGGCGCTAGCCAATGCAACGGTATCGGTGGACAAACCTGTTTCAGCATTAGCCAATCTTGTTGCAGAGGTTTCTCCCTTGCCCTCTATTGTTTGTGTATAGGTAAGGGTATTTAATTGGGTGTCGAGAGCATAAGAATGTTGAGCCTCCTCTGTTACAAAATAAGTAGCATTATCAGATGTGCTCCACTGATATGTGAAGCTAACTGTGCCGTCTTGCTGATTCAACGAAAAGGTCTTTTTACCAGGATACGTAGGTAGTGTTTTGCCGCCCAATAGCGAACCAACATATGATGTAGCAGTAGTTCTCGCGGCAGATATCGATGGAACAGCAGATTTCGCATGATCCATATTAACGATATTGCCGTCACGACTACCGTCCCCAACGCCGTAAATGGTTCCCTGGTATGTAACATCATACTCACCAGTAGTCTGATTATACTCTACGGTGAACTGACGTTCTTCGTACGAATTATCCTCCGATAAAACCCATTCTTCCGTGACACCATAAGTCCCGCCATCTTTGTCTATTTTAGTAACAGTACTATAATGGCCAACAATCTGGTCTGTCGCGCCCAATGCAGCAAACATAACTGCACTGTCAACCGAACCACTCACCTTCGTATCTACCCAGTCCTTCGCCCGTTGCCACGGCTGTTTGTTCTCATACGGGTCTCCACCACCATCATAACCTAATTGGCCACCAGCATTAACATCATGCGTTACTCTATACTGCTGATTATTCCTGCCATCGGTCTCCTCAAATGACCATGTTTCCGATGATGTAGAAAGTAAATCTGTCGAGATATCATCTTCTAGGCTAACGGTACCATTGATATAAATCCACGGAGCTTCTAGCTCTATTGTATAATCGCACCTATCTGCCCATGGCCCTTCGGCAAACTTGATAGAAATAATGCGAGGATAGCACTTCATTGGAGGCTGACCACCAGCAGGTTGCCACTCTAGCGAACCACCATCTTCGCTAAATAACCATCTTAGAGCTTCTTGTTTCCTAAGTATGGAATCAAATGTATCCTGGTCAAAGACTCCAGGAGACTGATCCGGAGGATATCCCCCAACCGTCCAATGCGCATCGGCAATATTAATATAGTTTCCACTTGGACTACCCCTATATGGCAACAGCGTCCCCGTCAACACGATCGAATACTTAGCTCCGATTTTAGTTCCATCGCCGCGAGAGACATAATTTTTGCTAACAGTAACCAGCGGAGCAGGAATCACTTTACGTCCAATGCTGTCTGATTTCGTATAAAAAACTGACATTTATACCACCCCATCAACAATTTCAGGCATACGGTCTCTTTTAACAAAACGGTTACATCTGAAGCACAAAAGCGTTAAATTATCAAGATAATATAATCGTCTAAGTTTATCAATAGTTGTAGCTGATGATAATGGTATTACATGATCTATGTCAAATCTATTAATATCATAAGAAGTACCACACATCGGACACCGGTTCTTCTGTAACCTTCTAATGTGTTCCAGATGCTTGTGTAGTTGGTCGGCATTATATGGCAAATGACGAGAAAAAGATATTTTGTGTCTTGCATACGCTTGCAGTGAACTTTGGATTCTAGTCTTATAATTGCCAAGAGACGATTTTCTGTATTCTCTTAGCCATTCCCTACTGCATTTTATGCATTTTAGTCTATGCCCATACCGATAATATGTAGTCACACCATGTTTTTTACATTCAGCAACTACCCTATTGGTTCCACAAGATCGCATAATCGGTTTTCGCAGTGCCTCTTTGTTTATATTGCGTATACCCATCTTGTGAGCCTTAGACCTTATGGCGTGATGGGTTCGTCCTGGTAATCTACTAGCGATAATTACTCCTTCGGTAGGATAAAACTGAATCAATATCCGAATTTCCTCTTCTGACCACTTGGATGTAAGACCAAGTCTCGATATGCGAGACTGAACTGATGTCAATGATCTACCCAGAATTACAGCAATATCCCTGGCAGTTTTATCTACATGATATTTAGTCAAGATACTATCTTCTGATTCTGTCCATTTTTTGTATTTCATCATTTAATACCCGTGCGTATATAGATCAGCAGATTGGTTGTATTCTCCGATATCAGTAACCTGTATGAATAACGTATGATCACCCGAAGCAATACCCTCTACACCGAAGACAAACAGGCTAACATTATCATTTATGGTATCCTTACCATAGGTATACACATCCATCGACCCAGAACTCGTTCCAGATATACCAAATATATATAGATTAGACGTGCCAGAGTACAGCGTTGGCCCAGCATACCCAGAGGTAAACAGATTGAGTCCACCACTAAGGCCAAGGTGAACTTGCGCAAATGCAGCTATCTCGGCGTTAAGCGCATAGTAGCCGTCGGATAATAATCCTGTATCACCACCATAGACAGATTTTCCTTCGACAAATAGACCAGCCGAACCAGTAGTCAATATCCCGTGAGGACTATCTCCCGACGCATGGCCTTGAATGTATAAGTTGGCCGTATTGTTAGAGGTATTTCCAACCTTTATGAACGATGCCCATGTACTACTAGCATCAATTAGTGCAGGATCATCAACTTCAACAAATGATGACCACTCACCAGTTGTTGTTGACACCTCGGCAGTATCCTTGATGAATAGTGTAATGTTGCCATTGGTGTAGAATAAATCGGGTTCCCCAGGAGTAGCTCCATGCACAAATAGATTTAAATCACCAGATGGATTGTTCGTAACGACTTCAACATATGCATCAATATATTCTAGGCGTCCACGCATGTATAGTGACATATCACCAGATGCAACTGCGTGCCCCCAAGTATGTAAGTCGAGATTGTCGGTAATAAATGGGACACCAGATATGTATAAATCCATAGAACCAGATGATGGATTGTGGCCATGCATGTAATGGTCAATACTGCCGGAATACGGCGCATTGGCCCGAACAAAAAGACTAAAGTCGCCAGACACAAAAGTTTGGGCCTGCAAGAATAATGGGATATTCGCAGTTTCTACTTGTCCAGGTATATACAGATTGAGTGAGCCAGAGGTATCAGTATGTCCATGGGCAAACAAATCGGTACTACCAGATGTTGTAGTGCCAAAAGTGCTGGTATACTCATTCATTGTCCTGCCATGAGTATCGCCAAGCTCATACAAATTAGCAAGTTCCTGATCTGTGAATAGATCATTGCCTGCCCACAGGACAACTTCATCTAAGGCAAAGTCGACAGCATCACTTCCCTGAGTACCAGCTACTCGGACCCTATCATCCGAGCCTGGGACACCAGTATTGGTATCTACACCCAGATCAACCCATCCACTCCCATCCAGACTAACTCGATGCCGCCATCCGCTAGTTTCATAGCGACCATCCACCAAGATTAAGTGCCATCCTGGATCATTGACCGGCGCGGGGGTCCAGTCTTTATATTGCGCCGTATTATCAACTTCTACATAAATCCGAAAACCAGTAGCCGTAGTTGCCTTATAGAACCACAAGGCATTTCGCAAAGAATCAGAGCTATTAGAATAACCAATCTGGACGTACCTAAAGGTGGTATCATTTGTAAGAAAACCGCTGGTCCAGCAGGCACAGGTAAACCCACTCACACTGGCCATATCGCCATATGGGCTCAATACATGTTTCAGAGCGATGGAAGTGGTGGGAGCCTCTACGCCGCTAGTGAAAATAGATGGAGTAAACTGAGCAGCATCACCAGTCCAAGCTATATCTTGAGTGTACTCCGTTAGGTTATCTAACGGAAGATAATACCTGACATGTTCATCATGTAACAAGCCCGATGGCACTATGCAAGCTCCTGTGCAGTATCCGTGGCTGCGATAGAAACTTCAGAATCACTCTTCGCGGCTAAACTTTCCAAGGCTTTACGGGTAATAGTTTTGGCTATGGCGACTGCTGCCTCTTCCAACAATGGTTTAACCTCATCGGAAACATCTGACGGAAGAGTAGACAAATCCAAGTCGATTCGTTGATCGGTAACAACCCTTAGCTCATTAGGTTCTGCGAGGGCTGTTCTTAATCCGTCAATACTTTCGGTAAGCTGGCCAATTTGCTCACTAGACTGTTCCCCTACTTCTCGTGTTCCTGGAGCAGCGGGGGATTCAGTCCTTTCCAGCGGATTCTGTTCTTGACGGTCGTGAATCGCCTGTAAGATATCGGTTATGGCCCTGTTATTGGCATTTAACTCCAAACTAAAGCCCTCAAGTGCCTCTTGGGCCTGCCGGATGGTTACAGCACCAGAGCTTATCTGAGCGGGTGTAACCCCAGGCACTCCAAGGTTGGTTCCGGATTGGGACAATCCACCTAGACTCTTAAAATCAATAACAGCCTGCCCGAAGCTGGCGATATGATGCTTCATCATTTGGGCAGCATCCATTTGTGTACGAACAGACTCGCCAAACACACTAACGGACATATCAAAATTCTGGACAACCTCTTCTTGCGTCTTGGTGTTATTGCTTACTTCTTTTGCCAAGTCTGCTCGTATCGCATTATCCTTTTCTATTATTACATCAAACTTATCTTGCAGTGCCAACTGTTCCTGTAGGTGCTCCTGCTGTAGATCAAACATGATCCTTTGCGATCGTAGCGGACTCATGCCCCTTTCCTCTATAGTCTCTCTCTGCTGCTGAGCCTCAAGCTGCTGCCTCAGCTTAAGGGTTTGCAATTCATAATCAAGTGCCTGCTTGGTACCCTGGCTTAGGGCTTCCATGGATGTCTGCAATTCTATAATCTTGCGACTCAGATTCCCTGCCCTCTCGGTAACCGCCAAGAATCCCTGAGAACCTGGCTTAAGGGTTGCCAAAGCGGACCTCGCTTCGGAAAGCTCAAGGGTAAGCCTGCGGAAACTATCTCGAACCTGCTGACGTACTCGTTCATCACCAGCGACATCAGCCAACCTTCTTCCGCGACCCTCGAAGAAATCTGCTGTCGGAGTAGCGATACCAGCACGACCACCTCTCGCTATCCGCTCCTGTTCCAACAGTTGTAGCTCTTCGAATGTGCCTCTCTGTTGTCTTGAGGGAGTTCTGCCCCTAGCATATATACCGGATCGCCTTAACTGCTGCTCTAGGAAAACAGCCTGCGACTCTGGCCTGACAGGTACAGCTAATTCCAGCCTACGGACAACCGCTAACCTATTCAACTCATCCTGAAGACGATCGAATGTATTTCGCAAAAACTGTCCGATAGTCTCTACGGCAGCATTAGACGCACCGAGACCTATGTCGGCAAATTCCTGCTTGAACCTACGCTTAATTTCTTCTGGATCAATGAGCTTACCTTCAGAAGCTAGCTGGATATCCTCTGCGATAGTTTGGAAGAAATTCTCAAAATTATCCTTGACAGAGTCTGGGACATTTCGCTGGAATGCGAAGAACTTATCTATCTCACTACCCAAATCGACGCCAGACGGCAAATTAGACACGTTAATGATGAATTGATCGATCAAGTCTTCGATCTCGGATATCCCGCCGACGAACCGTGGTATGTCTGGAGTAAAGGCGAACAGGTCCTTAAGACCATTGGTGCGGACAAGTTGTTCTATCTGCTGGGCACCGAAATCAAAGTCAAAAGAGGGTGCCTGAATCCCACCACGGATAATTGCTATGTCCCCCTCGAACAATTTTGCGGCAGTAGTTATCATCCGGGTAGTTTTATCGATTGCCTTAGAAAACTGCAATAGTTGTCCGACCAATCTAGGAGGTATAACCTGGGTTGTAAGTTGTAGAATCTTCTTCCGTTTCTCGGCTTCGTCCCTAATTACCTTAGCACTTTCGTTTACTTTGTTGGTCCACACCTCAAGGCCACCAGCAGATTCGATGACAGCACTAGCGAATTGATTAGCATCTGTGACGCTATACCCTTCGTCGAGGCCAGCCTCAACTAGTTTTCGTCTAGCTATAAATGGGGTTTCATCTATCTGGTTATCCTGAATAATGCTCCTGGCCGTACCCTCTATAATACTATTGATAATTTTGGGACTACCTTTAAGTATCTGTCTAACGTGTTCCTTGATATCAGATTGTGTTAGCCCACTTCTAGTCAATAGTGTGCCATAATCTCCCTCTAATACATTGCTTAGTTTTCTCCCTATACTATTAAAGACCTTAGAAAGATTAAAGTTTTTTCTTGGGTCTGAGCTAATAATTAATTCATTAACGCTTGCGTTGATATTGCTGTATAGTTGATCAATCCCACCAGATAGCGATTCCGCGTCTATCGGGTCTATATCTATGGAAGAAACTGACTGTATAGCAGTTTGCACTATTTTGTCACTTAGTTCTTTAGCTGTTTTAGTTGCCTGTAGTGCGGCAAGAGGTAGGGCAATAGCTGTTGTAGACAGTAGTGTTCCACCAATACCTCCTAGCAGGCTGTTTTTCTTCGATAGATTGCCGACTAATCCACCGCCACTGATAAATTGAGCTATGGTTTGTTTTCTAAACAGGGCAATGGCCGCAGTAACAGCAGCGGTTGATGTGATTAATGTGGAAGCAAAAGTTCTGGTACCGTCAGCAGTTGTTAGAAAAGATGCTGCTAATTCAGAAGCTGCAATCAACAACCCTGCCTGAGCAAAAGGACTGGCTACGATACCGGCCCCAATGCCACGGGCTCCACCACCAGCAGCAGCAAAAGCAGCGGGACCAGCAAGTTGGCCGATCTTTGGACCTATGAAGCTACCAATCCCACCGAGTATTGCAGTACCCGCGAAAAGTGCACCCAATTTTGTCATAGTCGGAATGATTGGTTTCAGGGCATCTAACAAAACGATGGCACCCTCGGCAGCACTTGTCAATCCCTGGATGAACGGTATGAATACACTTTCGCCCAATTCAATGGCAAGTTCCTTAGCTTTGGCTATTAAGATATCGACTTGCTTGCCAACTGCCTGCAAGCCCTGTTCAGCAGTTCTGTTCAGAGTTCCCCACGAATCTTGCGATTTGCCCAAAATCTCATTGGTCATCTTGGCGTTACGAGCCAGCGCTATAACACGACTGAATTGTCTTCTACCGCCGAGTCTAGTAAGTAGCTCGATATTTTCTTGGGTATCTAGATTACTTTCTAGAAATTCACCGATTCTTTTCAGAGCCTGAATGGGTCCGACAAATTGACCTTGTTCGAATATTCTAACGTTCTTAGTTTCCAAAAATTTAACTATTTTTGGATCGGCTAGTCTGGAAGACAATGTTTTAAGAGATGTGCCAACCGCAGATGCACTTTCTCTCGTCTCTGCTCTGATTGTAACAAACGCAGCAATAAACTCATCCAGTGTTCCACCAATAGCCTGAAAAGCTGATCCACCTCTCTTAAGACCTTCAATGATATCCGGGAAAGACGCAGCATAATCATTTTGCACCTTGAGCATTTTATCAAATACCTGTTCGACGGTTAATCCTTCTTGATCGAACTGTCTCATTGCTGCGATGACACCATCAACAGATTGCTCCATACTTTGAAAGATGGGCGTAAGTGGAATTTTAGCTAACTGTTCAATGGCTTCGGTTAACTCTTCGCCTCTGAACCCAGCTTGAGCCAGTAACTTCGCGGCGTCAGCGATATCGGAAGCACTAGTACCTGTGGTTACAGAAAGGTCTAAGAATTGTTGAGATAAAGCACCAAGTTGGTCAACAGATGTATTTAGAATCTGGGACAACGAAACCAGAGCCTGATCAAACTCTATAACAGATTTGGTACCAGCACCTATTAGTTGTATACCCTTGAATGCCCCGACTGTAGCGGCGAGAAATGCAGAGTACCTTTTCCCGGCAAGATATACCTGATCCCCAAAACTTTGAGCACCCTTGGCAGCTACACCCAATTGTTTCCCGGCCCGTTGTGCGTTTTCCCCCAACTTAATGGTGACATTTGCTCCTTTGCCAATTTGTACCGCTGCTGTAGCAGCATTAAGCCCAACGGTCTTGAGCCCAGCAGATAGTTTCCCAACGTTGCCCGTTTGTATACCGGCCAATTGCTGTTTAACCTTTGCTAGTCCTAAGACTTGCTGGACACGCAAATTGACATCAAGAACGAAAGGAGTTGCCATTTAACTCACCGTTTTCTTTTCTCTCTTCTTTGGCTTTTTTGCTTTCCCACCTCTGGACTTACCTAGCGGCTCCCCGGTATCATCATCTAAAAATGGCTTAGTTTTCACAATAAAATCACCATTCTCGTCCACTGGTCTTCCTTGATTGTCGATAAAATTGCCTTTTCCATCAACAAATCGTCCGTTCTCATCAATAAGTTGACCATCTTCGTTAATCAACTGTCCCTTATCGTTGACAAGCCTCCCCGAATCATCGGCGAATCTAAACTTTCTCAACCATTCGTTCTCAACAAGGCTTGCCTCTGACTGCTGATCGTAACCATATAGAATTCCAGCCAAGACGGTTGCACTATCCACAGCAGCCTGTTCTGCTTGTCTTGCTTCATAGTCTATAACATCAACAAAAAGAGGCTTATTGTCACCTTGTGTCATCACGCATTTTGTCATAAGAAACTTGAACTTCTTATTGTCAGCAATCGATTCCATTGTTATAGCGTCAAACTGCGACCGCTTTGCATATAGGGCCATCATGATTTTTCTTTTGGTCCTAATGGCTATAGCGATGTTTCTCCCCTCTGAGACGGTAAGGCCACCCTTCTTCAGTTCATATTCGAGAGATCGTAGCTCCAACTGCAACGTTAGAAAAGTTTTGGCATCTTCTTCTGTCCAGATACCCAGGTCACTGAGGTGCTTGTCAAGTTGCTGCTTCGAGAAAAGCTGGTCACCATCTGAGACACTTTTTCTCATTAGTCTAGTCAATTCGATACTATAGACCATCTGAGCTTCTTGTAGTATCTTGTGACCCGGAGTTCTAACAACCAACTTGATATCCTGACCATCAACGTCTACTGTATCTACAACCGTAGTCTCCACAACATTATCCATCACTTTCTCCTCCAAAACTAATACTATATCCTCGGAAACTGATTTGATGCAAATCAATCTCCATTCCTAAAGCACGCGACTGTGCGTTCCCTTTATCCAATATGTTCTTGCGAATCTGTTCCCATCTCTTTCTGTTGGCTATTTGTTCCGGACTCAATACATCTTCTGGCAAATTGTGTCCCCAAAGTTCCTGACCAAAAGTATTCTCGAATTCAGACAATGCAGCTATAAAACAAGTCCGAAACTTTCTTTGCGATATCCTCTTGAGACGGTTCCTGGAATCTTGGTCAACCCTCTCTTTGTGAACACTCCGCTGTGATCGATTTAGGGCTGCCAATTCTTCTTCTTTACTTGACATCGGAATCTCCCTATCTACGACGACTGATGTCCTTAACCGTTTTTCGCTGCATAGCTGCCAGTTGCTCTCTCATTTCCTGCTGGCTATCTGGCATATCCTGTTCTCGCACCGAACCACATCTTTCCAATACCTTTTGTCTAGCTCGTATTTTGGCCCTAGCTCCAGGATCATTCATGTCATACACCCGCTTAGCACCATCTCTATCGGCCATGATGAACTGCTCATTACGACCAGGCTTTGTCGGTCCATTAGCCATATTGGCCTTAGACGTTTTGTCGGTCTTTTTGCTTTGCCGCATAAACCAGGAATCTAACAAATCATCATCATCTATTACATCTTGTGAAGGTCTTTCATACGCACCATAAACCGAATCATATACGGTAGACCAATAAACCAAATCTCTCTGATTCGGGGACCATAAAGAGATATTGTTGCCGAACAAATCCCCCGTATTTTTGGCGATCTCCCAGTACACCCTCCATGGCTGAGACCTTGCAACCCTACGTATAATCTTAGAAGACATCTTCGATTTTCTGAAAAAGATATCACATAATTGGGTTATTAGCCCGATGTCGTCACATTGTTCGAAATCATCTATCGTTTCCCAAAATGGCTTACCATCTTCTGCCTCAGCAATGCGACTAATCAGATATCGCTGCTGACTAATAAGAGCATGGGCCTCTGCACTATTTTGGGTTAACTCCTGTCTATTCGATAATCTTTCTACCAACGCAGCTTCAGCACGACGCAATAGAGACCGTGTTTTCTCCAACTTGGTCATATCGAACAAGAAATCAAGCAGCCCCAGCCTTATCTTATATATGTCGTCTTGCAAACCTGATATCTCGGCTTCCTGCTTATCACTCCATTGTCCCAAGTCAATTAGCTGTTGTATTATGTCAGCCTCACACGACAATCCAAGTATCAGTGCTTTCTGACATTCTGTATTATATACAATGGTTGACCTAGCCTGTTCCATCTGGGTGGGAGGACGTAAAAGGAGTGAAAGTTCGGTGCCACTCTTGGTAGTTACAAATGCCGGGGTATTACTCCAGCTAATAGTAGCGATTAATCGTTCTATTTCACCGTTATCCATGTTTTTCCCAGTCCCAAATCAACAAGGCACTGTCTGTCCCTACCACTTCTGTCCACAGGTTTATACACCATTGTTATTCTAGGAAATAGGGGCCAACTAACCAATAAAAAAAGGCCGACAGCTTTCGCCATCGGCCCAATGGGTATCAATTTAGCCTATTAGAATCGGCCCTGATCTGTTACCTCGGTTGGGATACAAGTGACAATTGCCAACAGTTCCACGGGAGTTGATCCTGCGACCCCGATAGCGTCCTTAGCCTGAGCAGATAGGGTAGCCCTCAAGGAACCTCCCTTTGGAACGGCCACGTAAGTCTGGTCTAGGCTTAAATTGAAAAGACCACTGGCATTGGAAGGTGCACGAAGTAGCAGCTTGTCGGTACTGGATACCGATCCAGAAGCATCCTGCGTCACCACTGTATTCCACGAAGCACTAGATGGTTGTGTCGGAGACGTATCTTTCGTAGTTGAGCTTTGTAAAGCTACAGTGAGATTTGATCCACTGCCACTGAAACCAGCACCGGATACAGAAACACATTGCACTTCAAAATCAAGTACCTTGATCGGAAATGGACAATTCTTGTTGTAATAGTTCTCAGTATCAGTTGTTGCTGACCCAGAGACAGCCGTTACCGATAGCGTTTTATACATCTTGATCGGCTTTGGCGACGGATTCCGATTTGCTCCCCAAGTGTCTGTTACGAGTGTCATAGCACTACCTCCATCAAAAGATAAGGCCAAAGGGATTCCGGCCACGCAACCGAAGGCCCAGTGGATTCACCTGTTCTGGTTATACACCAAATGGAGGTTTAAATGGAGTGTTTTATTGTCCATGGTGACATTTAATTCGCCACAGTTCAGTTGGAGGTGAACCATGTCTAATCATGGGATACTAACTCCTATGTGTCGGCCATCTATCCGGATCAATCCGCCTAAGCTGTCGGACGGCCATAATCCGCTGGCATTCGTGAATGCTGCGACGAAAATCATCTATATCATCTGGATGTGTCGGCGTGAGTTTCACGAAATGATTCCAGGCAGATATGAGATTGTCGGAAATTTCTTGTTCTATCTTACACATTAAACATCTCCGAAGTCGCCATTCGGATTTGCACCGAGACCCCCTGGTTGGAAACCAGGAATGCTGCTGTTAAACACCACGGCGACGAATACCAGCGACAGGAGTCGAACCTGCATTACCTGGTCCACAGCCAAGCGTTCTACCGTTAAACTACGCCAACCACTACAACCGACTTTCGAGACCAATCCCAGTTTACTGTCTCCCAAAGACAGATGGTGAGTCCCCACATCTGATACATCGTTTCATAAAATGTGTATTGTTACCCCAACGGTCATGTTCAACCAGAGTATGGGGCTCAGCATAACTGTGACCCAAGACCCAACACACCGCACGACGCAACCAGTACCTTAAATTCCTTGGCGGTATTCTTTTCATTTCTTATCTCCTGTCTGATTAATTTCCATAATCTTTTTTAATTCATCTCTCGGGGTTAGACTGGATGACCTATAAACCCATCCGTCATTAGTCAGCAATAGGTGTCTAATCGCATGGTGATTGTGGCACAGAATCTCTAGGTTGGCTATGTTATTGTTGTTTTTATCCCCATCTATATGGTGAACCACCAACATATATCTATGTTTAACACCACAATCCGAACATTGGTTAGGGAGCATCCGATACGCAATATCTCGATAATTAGATGGACTTACCGGGTTATAGTGTCGTGGATGTATGTCAGAACAACTACCCAAAAAGCTTTGTGCATAATCTTTACACCGTCTGCTACAAAAGGTTTTGCCGTGCTTAGAGTTTTTAAGCTTATTGGGGGTGCGGCTAAATGGTTTTCCACAATTATCGCAGACAACAACAATCCTGTTTCTGCGACCGATATTAGAACAATTGTGTGAGCAATATTTTGGCTGCGGTCTTGTATCAGAGACCAATCTCTCCACAAATTCTAAGCCACAGGTTTGACACACATATATCTTCCCACGACGTTTGTGTCCATATTTGTCTGTAAAGGTCATACAGTTACCTCCACTGGAAGCATTCGGATTCGAACCGAAATCTCCTGCGTGCAAAGCAGGCGTGTTCCCATTATCACTATGCCCCCTAATCTAACTGAATCTTTCTTTTCAGGTCATAACCAATCGCCTTCTTCTCCGGTTCGTGCTCCGGAGGTGGAGACTCGTGATCGTCTGGCGGGTCATCTGTAGAGGTATAAGAATTAGTATTAGCAGCACCAGTTAGCTCTGGACTGGGCAAATATTCAAATGAATCACCCGGCTGTGACATCATGAATTTGACGGCACTCCCATGCATTTTGTATATCTTGCCAGGAGGCACATAGTCACTAGCGATAATTTTAATACCACATATCATCATCGTTGTTCGCGAATGTTCGACCACAGCACTGCCAGGCCAGTCGTTACGCTGCCTCAATTGAAAAGTTATGTGCTCAAAATCACCGCCCCATACCAAAAGCGTATCTACGGGATTGATATTGCCGTCCTGGTGGTGTACTTCAGCAATTATTTTCATAACATCATCAAGACTGACGACATGTTTATCTTTGTCCATACTTCAATCCTTATCGAGACAGTCGTTTTAGCATCTCTTGATACTCCTTACGGAGTTTTTCCAGTACCGCCTTCACTTCTTTGCGCCCATGTTCCAATCCTTCGTTATACCAGATTTTATTAGTCGCAGAAGTTTTTCCACCACACCTAGAACACCGGTAATCACGAATTAATTGTTTCCCTTCTACCGGTATCGGTTGGAAATCGTGAGGTCCCCTGCAACTCCTCAGCTTAGCCTGATTGGCCTTAACATCCCTCCATATCTGATCTACAGTTTCAGGTTCCACGTCAGCAAACTCCAATATCTCTTCGATATCATTTAGGTTCACCTTGGGTTATCTCCGCTTTTCTTATTGGCCAAACATATGGCAACTGGTCCGTTTCGCTCCACCCAAATTGTCCATACCACTCATGGTTCTTGCGCAATAAATTCGACCTATGAGAAGCATGGAATTTTTCATTCCCGAACCACGGTGGCATCTCAACTGGTTCTGTTACTTCTGCAATCTGCATCGTATTGTTATATCCACGTCGAATCCACTCATGGATACACTTATTCATGTACAGCCGCAATGCATTCTCGTATCCCCACCACATTAAAACGGCAGGGTGATTTGCCCACCGACTACCGTGGACAAGAGTATTAATAATCTGCATGGCTTCTACTCTTTGCTTACCAAGCCTTTTATAATCAAGACATTGCACACTCTTGCCAAAATTGGCATATGGAAGAAAAGTTTGCATCTTATTCTCCAAAACTTACCCGATGGGATTCGAACCCATGACCTAACGGTTAACAGCCGTTCGCTCTGGCCCCTGAGCTACGGGCAAGGTCTAGTCGTCATCTGGCCAATTCCTATCAATTTGTTCCTGGGCAAAACTTCCAGGACGCCTCGCGATACCTGCCCCCGGCATGGATGACTCCAGAGCTATACAGGCAGCTATGTCACACCTTTTGGAGCACACCGGACCACCGTAGAAGTTCATGGGGAGCCTATCACCTGTGTCAGGATGCAAAACAACTCCACCAGATGTTTTCTTAAGCAAACGTTCACAATAACGACATCGAACTTCATCATCCATCGATAATCTCCACAGTAATCCCTCGCTTCTTCGCTTCCCGGACAATATGCTTCGTGCCCTTTGATTTCGACATATCATCATGGAAGGCGATAAGCAAATCTGGTTTCGTATTCAACATCCTAATGTTCCTTTTGGGTCCTGCTGCTTTACCATATTTCTTCCACGCTGCCGGGAATTCAACCACCTCTAATCCGATATCCAGAGCAACTTCGCGAGCGATCAAGTCAGCCCCTTCGCACCCACCCTCGATCACAGTGGTGATATGTGGCAACTCAAGTAATCTCTTACGTATAGTTGGGATATCTTTCCAGTCCCGCGAGCCACATACAATAACCTTCATGTTTCCATCCAAGTATTCGACGATCACATCTCCGTGACACGCCTTGGGTTTACAAAAACATCCGAGTCTTTTGCCTCTGAGTAATTCGATACGTGCAACAAACTCTGGATCAACCCGTAGCCGTTGATAAAAGTAATCACGATATAACTCAATTACTCGCTCTCTGCCGCCATCCTTACCTATGGCAAACGGATTTCCAAAGTATCCATCATCACCATCCCTCGCCCGGCCAACATAAACATCGCACTTATTGGTCCGTATGTTGACTACCGTGGTTTTCCCCATCTATTTCTCTCTTGGCCAAGACTAATACGTCTATATAACCGATGTTTTCTCGATCCCACTCCTGATGCATCTCAGGACGACCAGCGAGATATCCTGCGACTAAATCATGACACTTCTCGTTACAACGAATAGTGTCCGGATCATTCAAGCAGGATAATCCCCATCTTACCCACCCCGACTTCTGAAACAATGGCATGATCCACCCCCTATGTCCGATATACCAACAAAAAAACCCGTGATTTCTCACGGGTAAAGTCCTCGATTCTCATGGGACCTTACCCAGGCGCGCACCAACCCCCAGCGGCATTATGATTGGGTACATTTGGTCTGCATAAGGTTCTCATACGTCGTTCCTCCGGATGTTATGTTATACCCCAAAGTGGTCAGTTTGTTCTAGGAAAAATAAAAAAACCGCTGATTCGCCAGGCGGGCTCAGCGGAAGCCTTTGTGGATTACCTGCCACTGGCAGAGAACTTAGCTTCTAGCCTTTTTTCGATTTCGGGCAAAAACTTAAGGCTATTATTCCACCGACCGAAATAGAAATACCACTCAAACATTGTTAATTTCTTGCCATTGAAATTTTTCAGATGTTCCATATTCTTTGCAAAGTAATCCAAGGCAAATTTTGCATTATCCACAAATTCATTGACCGGAATAATATCGTCTGGTGGATCAAATAAGTCTATATCAGAAATATGCGACAAATCTTCCTGTGTCATTAATTGGTCTCCTTATGTTTAAAAAATTCTATTTGTCTAAGGCGATCCTGGGCTTTCTTCTTGGTTGGGTAGCATCCCAGCTTTTTCCCGCTCTTGCTGAATACACAATACTGTGTTCCAACCTTCCGAACTACAGCCTGTACGTAATATTCCGGATTAACTACCTCTTTGTTCCAATCGGTCATCACTTTCCCCCTTTTGCTCTCGACATTCATAATATGCTGCCAAAGTTTTATCCCAGTCATGGGCCTTTTTGCCAGCAGCAATCAATGCTTCGCCCATTTGAATGGCCTGATCGCCGGTTAAATCCATCCCATAAAATCCTGGAGTGAACCCCTTTGTTGAGACTCGATGGTCGTGGACATTGATCAAAACGTCCGGTCCATCGCCCCAGGTGCACGCAACTGCTATTTTTACCCCATAATTTGTCATAATATTCATTTAATTGGCTCCTAAGCGTTTCAGGGGTCCAGGACCCCGAGCAAGACGTCAAAGTGGCACACAGGCCGGGGAACGGATTATTTGACCCCTTCTAGAAGGTCACCCGTGAGAGCAGAAGGGTCATTCCCCAGGTTATCTGCGTTATCCCAGTAAAATTGCCAACATGTGGAGAACCCGTCAACACATGCAGCGAAATTCCACCCTCCGACGTCACTGACCATCGTCTCCAGTAGCTTGCAGCCATTGCAAAACATGGCCCCAACTGTTAAAATGATAATACATAGACTTTTACGCATCTGTCCCACCCCATCCTCTCGTTCGACCTCGTTTACCCACGTTTGGTGGTTTCCGAAGCGGAGGAAAGCGACTATAAATCTCTCCGGTAGATAGATTTCCCAGTTCAGACAACCACTGCTTTTCAATTGCTGGTGTCCACGGATTAGGATTGCCAATTAAATCAAGTACGGCCTGATTCGGTGGACTCTTTTTCTTGCTCTTACCCATTTTATACACCTCTGCTAACTTACAAGCTAGGAGTGGGATTCGAACCCACAACCCCCGCTTCACAAAAGCGGTGCTCTACCATTTGAGCTACCCCAGCACTCTTAAAATCCACACTGCTTACCGTATTCTTCCCAGATTGCCTTCCGGAAATCTCTGGGCAATCCCCAAAGAGCATCGACAAGCGACCTCTTCCTGCCAGTAGCTCGACAGAAATTATCATTAGGATGACAAACTGCCATTCCATCATTCGCCAATTTCCCATCGATCAGTAATACGGCAGATGAACATCTTCGTGATTCATCTGTAACGATACCAGTTCGTCCCTCTACCTCGCCTGGCTTAAGACGACCATGGTAAAAACGTATTTCGGCTTTACATCCATCATGCGTAACTCTTAGCATCCTTCTTCTCCATTTTCCAACTCTCTTTTCAAAACCTCACAAAGTTCTTCAACCGATGTATAAACCGGTTTACCTAGTTGCTTGGCTAACTCTACTTCTTGGGTAGCCCCCTTGGAAGGACCGGCCAATCTTAGGACAATATCACATTGCCTAACCCACTCCATACACATATCCATCCACGTATGATAATTCTGCGGATGAACAAAATGCCAAAAATGAAACAAGTGTGGTACGAATGGAGCACAGTCAAACTCCACCAAACGATTAGCAGCATCGATAGCTGCCCTGACGTTCAGGATAGTATCTCCCTCAGTATATGGTCCTGCTATGTAAACCTTGTACATTGAATCTTCTCCTCTAATGGCTACGGGCTGGATTCGACCAGCAGTTCCCTGTTGCTTGCGGCAACTTTCGTTCATAGGTCCTAAAACTTGAACTTGGCAGTTTTGTGGGAACACCCCGCCAAAGCCGACTATCTGTCGAGTGTCGCCCTAACAAGACACACCGCAGCCTAGTCCAGGAATAGGGGGCCTCGCACTCCCCTCGGTGGTCACTATTCCGGCGTTCACCACTAACTACCGCGACTTCGGTTTCAGCACAATTTCTTGCGAGCCCATTGCTCGCTCATGCTCTCTCTAGTGTCGCCTAGAGTTAGATCGACGATGATGGGATTCGAACCCACATCTCCTGGATCGACAGTCCGGGGCTCTACCAGTTAAGCTACATCGCCATTCTCTCGTATCTTTTCGTCCTCATAGGTGCTCATGTGTCTACGACGAAACTCAGCAGCAGCTTCGGTCATCGCAGACATAACAACGGCCATCCTGGCATATGATCTTTTGCCGCCAGTTTCCTGATTCGTGAGGAGCTTGGCGAGACGGAAAAGGATATAGTTAAGCTCTCCACCAACTGAGCCATCGCTTTCCCTCGTATTAAGAATATCTGCGAGTCTATCAATCAGTGGATCATATTTGTCTCGCTCTGGTTTCTTGATATATGGCATTATTGTTTAGTCTTTCTTTTTTGTCCAGGTACAACGGATAGGGCCTCTTCGACAGACCATCCTGCCGCCAACCTATATTGAATAGTACCCACTTTTATTCCAATATCATCTGACCATTTGGTTATACATTGTGTCTTGCCCCCATATGTTAACACATGATTATTCCTTCTGTTGGATTGCTGTTCTTTTCTGGTAGCCCACCTACAATTTTCTGGACAATAATTGCCATTGTTATCTATCCGATCCAGAGAACGTCCTTCGGGACGCTCTCCCATATCTGCCAAGAAGTTTTCAAATTTAAGCCATCTTCGGCAAACGACAATCCCGCGACCACCGTAATCTTTGTACTGTTGGTATATGCGATTAGTACATCTTTGGATCATGTGATCCCATGATTTATAGGTACCAGATATTTGTCCCGTACTGTGCCCATGTCGAGTCATGATGTCCTTATGGAAGCAACCACAACTATTAGTGTGTCCATTAACCAAATGACTGCCTGCGACAACGGTCGTTTGGCCACAGTGGCACTCACATAACCACATAGAATTTCCACGGCTATTGTTGGAAACCCTTTCCACAACAGTCAAGCGTCCGAACTTATCACCGATTAATCTCAGGGGTTTAGACATTAGGATTTTGCCAGATATCTGTTGCCAACTACCTTCAACTTTAATCTACCGATCTTGGGAGAACTTCGTTCCGTCGGTAGAGACACGACTACTCCCTCCCGATGATGATTGGCTCCTGGATAGGCAGAATCTTCTTCTGCCATCGCTAAAACCTTCTCCTTAATATATGGTCCTCTGTATAAAAACGGCACCCATGGGAGAGCACTACCAATATCCCTTGCTTCATCAAAATCAAGCCAACGATTACCCTGTAATAAATCAAAAGCCGCCACGAAAACCCTGCCGTTCATAGAACCATATTTAAGGTTTTGGACATTCCCGAAAACTTCGGCATATATAGTTATTCCCTGATTGTGCCTACACCATGCGTCTAAGACCGGATAGTTGTAGAAGGCTTTCCACCATAAGTTGTCCTTGTCCTCGGCCTTCCACTGTTTGCGAGACCCACAATACATCTTGTCGTTAACACAAACAAAACGCGCAGAAGCCCCGTGAAGCTTCTCGGACAAACATATCTCTTCACCATCCTCTAGTAAATAGGAATATTTTCTAAAATTTGGTACATCATATACCGGATAGAAACCATCTGGTCCAGCAATGTTCTCGACAGAATCTTTCTTTAGCGGATTATTCGGTCCCATGCTGCATCGGATAGGTGGCTCATAGTGTTCGATACCAAGCTGTTCCATACAGTCATCGCCGACTTGGGCTCCGGGTGGTGCAGGAATCAATAGCCCCATGGACCATTCGCCCCTGAGCCTACGAGCCTTAATGCGACGATTGCCATTCAGAAAAGCAAAATCTGGCGTATCTGGTACTATGCTGTCGGGCTCAATGTATACAGCAAGATCGCCGTCTCTCCAGTCATCGGTTCGAACTGCACACTGGAAATCATCAACCATGACCAAACTCAAAGAGTCGGCATTCGGATGAGGCTCTAGTTTGACCCGGACCACCTCGGCAGTATGTTCTAGCATTATCCCTCTCCCGACTCAGTTCCGGTAAATATGCCTTGGATGATCTCTCCCCCTAGACCGACCAGCTTGAGGTGTTTTTTGTTTAGCAAACGGCAACATCTATTAAACTGATCCAATATTTCTTCGTGAGATAATGCTTTCCATTCATCCAATACTCTGGCATCACGATATGCCGAGAAACACTTTATTGGATATCCATCTTCACCGGTCATAATACATAGGAGCAAATCGGACTCAGTTTCGTTCTCGAACCAAGACTCTTCTACTACCGAGATATCGGGTCTGAACGTCCAAATGTAACAGATATTGTTGCCATCCCGGTCTCTCATGGCACCATTGGATGGTCTCAGGAAGAGATTAGCCATCATTCATCGCCTTTGTCGCTACCAAATACATCAGGTCCAACTCTGGGCTTTGGGACATCTTTGCTGTCTCGCACCCATCGTTGTGGGTTGATTTCTTCTATCGGCAGATTGGGTGGTTCAACATGATCTAATGGACGCTTGGCCGGATGGATAATTGTATCTGGTCCGGCACATCCTTGGCACATAGTCAGAGACGTTGGCGATGGAAGTTTCTCAAGTTCACCCAATACAAACCCAAGTACCGAAGCCAACTCACTGACCAAAACCTTCGGATGCTTAGTCCCAGTAGACTTACTGATGTCTGCTAGCTTCTTTTTCGCTGACTCTAAATTCATCTCTACCTCCATCCGTTATGTACGGCAATTCACGACACAGGCCATCCCTATCTAGTCCGTAACCGAATACAAATTTGTCCGGTATGTCGAACCCAACGAAATTGGCCACAACACCATTGGTCGCCTTACCCGGTTTCCTTAACAATACTGCCGTCGTAATATCTTCTGGATTAGAAAATCTGAGTTCCTTCTTGACTACACTTAGTGTAACGCCGGTATCCAGAATATCATCTATTAACAGGACTCTGGTACCGAATAGTGAGGTAATCGGTTCGGCAATAATCTTCGGCATCTGGGGAACAGTAGCTAGACCAGGATAAGTAGATGTCCTGATAAAATCAATCTGGACTTCGGTTTTCATCTTTCTGATCAGGTCAGTCATGAAAAAGAGGGCACCAGACAGAACTCCGATTACGACAATAGGTCTTCGCTCGTTCCTGTAATAGTCATCAACCCTACCAGCCATTGCCGCGATTCTAGCTTGGATTTGATCTGCGCTGATAAGCTCTCTCATAAGTCCAGCCTTATCTTTCGAATACAACCGATAGCCCTATAAACAGCCTTCTTCAGCCTGGCAACGTGTCCGTCAACCGAACAATTCTCTGGGTCTGTATTGACCGGCAATTTGGTCCATCTGCTCTTGATCACTATGCCGTCTAGCGTTATAACGATATCAGCCTGTCGCTGTAAAAAATCATCTTCAGTGTCCTTGAAGTCGCTATCGACTATCAGGATTTTCCCGGTAATCATTCGGGCCTTTATTCGTTTAACGCCCTCTAGCTTGTGGTACATATCTTAGTAGTCGTTTACCTGACTCTGTATGCCGGAATCGTGACGCTCATGGGAATAATTGCCAGTTGATGCGCAACCCAAAAGGGTAGCAGCCAACATCACAATTGCACCAACCACTATAATGGTTGGAAGAACATTTCTTAGCTCCATTTCTTTTCTCCAAAACAGACCATGTCAAGTTTGTCTCGACTACTACGTTATACGTTGAAACCCGGTGCTTGTTCTCAAAAAAGCCAGATTATTTTTTTCTTGTAGCGGCTTTTCTGTATTTCCGAACCGGTGTCGTAAGAGCCTTGTCTATAGACCAATTATACCTATATATTCTGTCATAAATAGCAGCGTATGGAATACCAGTTTTCTCGGACCACTCAAGCAATAGCACAGTAACCCCACCGTACGTTAGGTAGATATTATTTCTTCTGTTCCTATTGTTCTCGCGAGAAGTGACCCAACGACAATTTTCGCAAAAATATCCTTTGCTATTATCAAGGCGATCTATTTGTAGGCCCGGTTCCCACCGGTCTCCCATATCTTCTTTAAAGTTATCAAACCTTAGCCAACTGTCACATACCGTAATGCCTCTCCCTCCATAGTTTGCATAATCTTTGTCTTTTGGGTTAGCGCATCTTTGTAGCATATTATGCCACGATTCATATAATCCGGTTGTCGTACCTTTTCTGGCATGGCCATGCCTGATATTTTTTACAGACATATCTAAATACTCCCTATCGTAGTGTCATACAGAATATAACCCACCATCCGACCAAAAATAAGCAAACCGAGAGTCCGAATACTGAAACTGCTACACTCCATCGATAATCCTTGTGTCTAATAATATACACCATTAGGATGCAAGACACCAAAGTGACAGTCAGCTTGAATGTTACCAGACCTACTGTGCCGTGGGTTTCCCAAATGTATTCTGCTACTGGGTTGGCTTCCTCGAAGTGTTCGACATGACGATCACAATATAAAGTGGCACCTAAATCACAGATAGAAACCAACAAGACAATAGTTGGCAGGATGAGGTACCAATATCTTTTCATCGATTATCCAATAAAAAGAGGGGACCGTCTTTCAGGTCCCCGTTCTAAGGTAGCGAAACGACGCGCAAGGATGGCGTAACTAACTTTCGACGCCTGCTATTTGCCTCGTTCCATATAATTATACACCACTGTCGTTACGAAATACCCCCAGAGCATCCTGCTTCCATTTAGGCCACTTTCTCCATATTTCGGTTGCCTTGTCTAGGGTTCGGAGGATAGATTTTTTCTTTTCTTCTCGGCTCTTACGACAGTTATCGCAAGCACATTTACAATCGCACATACAGCCTCTCCCTACCCAAATACCCACTGAGATTTTCATGGGTTTTATCCTTGATGACCTTTTCGATGTCCTGCGGTGTTTTCTCAACCGGTCCAACTATAGACAAACAGTCTATCTTCACAAAATGTTCGGTGGTAGCATTATGATCTTCTAAGTACGATATTGCCTCATCAACAGACACAATAGTCCAGTGTCCTTCTCTAATCATATGATCTGCATATCCTGGATAGTCTATGGAGACTTTGGCCTGCTCTATTTTCCCATCCATTCGAACTGTGTAACATTTTCTTTCTGATTCTACGACTACCAACAGCGTCCTTTCCCAATCGTCGCGGCTGCTGCGATAAATGAGTGGATATTCCATCTAATCATCTCCCCCAAATGCACGTCGTAAGTTATCATCCCGTTGCTTCTTAAGTCTTGCATCTACGTCGTGAGAATTAGGATGGCGTCCGTAGTCTTCTAGGTTCCTCAAAACCCAATCTTGTTCGAGAGTATGGACTGATCCGCAACAACACATTCCCTGGATAACATCGCATGGGTCATTGGACAAATAGAATCTTGGGGGCCAGTGGGACGGATACGAGATAGTTTCAGTACCCGTTGCTAGTTCCTGGCAATCTACACATATCTTAGAATTGGGTGCTTGCTTATTCTTCTGACAACTGATACAGATTCCAGCCTTCAGTGGCATTGACTCCTCCTGTTTGCTAAAACATTCAAGTTTTTTGAACGATTCTGTCGGAACATTATGATCTTCTAGGTATTGCAAAGCTTCTTGGAATGATAATGATAACCAGGTTCCCATATTGATATTAAAAGTTATGCGCAATACTTCCTGTTGCGGGATATTTGAAAATATTCTAAGATGTCCATCCCTCTTAAGGTGATATACCGTATCGGTAGAATAAAGAACACAAAAGACAATATCTCCCCAGAGTGTTTCATCTTTACCACGGTAAATCAATGGGCAAGTTGGCTTATTCACGTTCCTCTACCTTAAACTCAAAAACCTCATCGGCTAGCTTTGACAACAGTTCTTCTCCTGTTGGTCAAATGTGCCCTTTTCCACTACTGTTATACGATGAAACAGCCTACTTGTTCAAAAAATTTTAACAATTAGTCAGGTTTTGTCTTTATCGGCACATAGATCGATTTCAGCTTGTGGCAGGGTTCCGCCATTAATGTGTCTTCCAAAGTTACAATTGTGACAAAGGACTCTGAAGCCTTCCGGGAAGTTATTATCAACCAACCACTTATAGAACGTTGATCCATATTTATTGATTTGTTTCCGATGACTATTGCCCTCACCATCGTTTATGTGATCTATCGCTAAGCACTCGGGCCTACTCTCTCCGCAGTGAACACATTTGCCCCCATAATGTTCGATAACAATAGCCCGACGCTGTTCCCGCCTAGATTTGTCCTTAGCCTGAGTTGGTGATCCTTTGTACCAATCATTTCGCTTGTCGATGCAGGTTTGGCATCGTTTGCCTTTACCAGCCGGATGGTTTTTGCCACACTGAGAACAAAGGCCGCTTCGCGAATTACAGTCTCGCTTATCTTTCTGGAGAGAAGCCCGTCTATCTGCACATTGCTGGCAAGTGTTTTTGCCGGGGACAGCCTGCCTGGAGCAGAAAACACATTGACCTTCAGATTTTCTGGTAGCATACCTCTTAACATGCGCGTTGTGGCTATATTCGGATGCATTGGACCTGCAAGTTTCGCAGAGACGAGAAGAACCAACCGGAGGGTTTTCCCCACAGTTGGTACAAAGATTAGCCTTAATCTTTTTCTGTCTATGTCTCTCGGTTTTTTCAGCCGCCTTCTTAAGACAATACTCACACATTTTTCGCCCAGGTTTATTGGGCCTGCCATCGCGAGGGCACAGATCGTGCTCTTTTCGATAAGCCAATGTCTTTGGATCAGTTGCCATAACCATATCTCCTTCTATGTGTGTTATACGTGTAATCTTGAGGTTTGTTCTCAAAAAATAAAAAAAAGGAGTGGTCCGAAAACCACTCCTTCTGAGATATATCTTATATTGTTGTTCGTTATGTAGCTAGGCCAGCAGGGTCTTGCGTGTGAGTAACGCGTAAGCTGTTGAAATTCGAATAGTTGTAGCTTGTGGCGACATTGCCACCACCTGCATCCCCACCGCCGTAGCTCACAGACGATAGTTTGTTCTTCGCCCCGAGGTTAATTCTTGTACCCTCTTCAACCCAGATGAAAATCTTATGTTCGGTAAGGTTACTGCCACCGACTGGGTCTGCCATGGCGTCAATCAGATCACCCTCAGATGAAGTAGAGTCGATTGCACAGGTGACTTCGGTCGGGAACGAAACAAACCGGTGATACGGTCCTCGGCGTCCTAGTTCGAATAGCTCTTCACGACCAAGGTCCGTAGAAATCGTTACGGTCTGGAGGTGAGCAGCATATGCATCCCCGTCTACCAGGTTCCAGCCGTTGGCATCGATTCCATCGATCTCCGTGGGCCAAATACTACCACTAACACCAGTAATGACCCCAGCATCACTCATGGAGCAACCTGAACCCATCAATACGTTTTCTCTACGGGCTACGCCACCAGAAGCAGCGAGAGAGAGTGGTTCATCTGAGCCATCGAATACAGATGGAGCGAAGTGGGTTAATCCAGAAGCAGTCCATTCCTTGTTATTGCCCACTAGGGTAATATCTTCGGTAGAACTACCCTCAACATTCAGTGTATACGTCAGAGTCGAGACGTACATACCGGACATACCCACAGACTGTAGCGGCGTTCCGGAAGCATTATCATTGGTATCTGGATAGATATTCAGAGCAGCAAAGCACCGCTCATTGGACCTTCCAACCAGGGTCGCAGAAGTAGCACCAGGAGTTGCTAGGTGATACAGCAACGGATAGCCATCCAACACCTTCTGTGCTGTTAGCTCAATATCGGGGATACCCTCGACATTCTCATACAGTTCTAGTTGACCAAGCTCAAATACCTGCTCAAGATTGAATGTGGTATTTAAACCAACACTTTGAACACCATGCGCAGTTCTGAATCCAGACGGGTGCGTTCCGGAACCAGCATGGAGTGCACCGGCGTCAAGCGGACATAATTGATCATGCTCCGCGAACCCCAATGCCTGCCCGGCGTAGAAAATTCTTGAATTAACACTCATCTTATTACCACCTCACTTTACAAAGGATACTTTCCCAAACTGTCCATCAATGTATTATACACCAATAGCACTCAAATATTTCCGTGTTAATGATATGCTAGTATTATCATAAAGAGCACACAATAATCTGGCTATATATTTACCAGCATACTTAATTTCCCAACAACAATCTGTTTTTTTATATGGCGATACATTCGGTGACCATCCCAAAATATGGCTTATGAATTGATGGAAATTAACAACTACATCATAGGTACCGCAAATACCGAGTATTTTCTTGCTCACCCACCCATCCCCATCAATCATCCCTCGCCAAAAATGCCTATTGCTTTTCAAAGCTTCGGGAACTTTAGCAATCCTACTTTTTCGAGGAACAATCCCATATTCTGCCAATTTTTCCACAATTCTGTTGGAATAAATACTCAAGAAGACTCCATTTTTATTGTAATACAACGGCTTATCAGAACCAACGAATTTTTTGAACTTTTCCAAGTGCTCCCAATCCTTAGCAGCCAACCCTAAGTTCAATTGCTTCGATCTTCTCGGGGGATGGTAGATATTACCATCAGCCAAAATAAAGCCTACCCAATAGGCGCTTTCTTCCGTAATTGTATCGAAGATATTTTCTCTAATCTGATTCGTCCTTTTCGCGTTGCTGCGATTCCGGACAAAAACCCCTCGCCTTTTTAATAGAGACGTAATCGTAACATCAGCAACATTATATTTAAATCCTAATTGTCTGGCAGACTTTCCTCCTTCATATTCCCCTATTATTTCCTGCGTTACTGCCTCGCTCGGATTCCACTGATCTGATCTACTTTTTCTGTCCTGCATAAGTTCTACCTCCTTGCATTACTTATACACCAACTTTATGCAATCCATTATATATTTCCTACGTCAATTTCGATCTCCCAGGTGACCCTAGCCCTGAATAATTTAGAATTCAATGAATTAATTGTGGCTGGAGTACTATCTATCACTCTCATTAATTTCCAGGGATGGGCAGAGACCAAATCAGACCAATTTGTTGCCCCAGAAACCACATCGCCATATTCGTCAAATGGGAATGTAATACCATTTAAATCAGCCAGCCAGAAGGTGCTCCGACTCTGGTAATCTAGCCAATCCATCAACAGATTCCTAGTTCCGGGACGATCGGCGAAAATGTGGAATGTGACATACCTGGTCTTAATTTGACCACCACCAAGCTGTAGTCCCCTTGCTGATCCATTAATTACCTCGATAAATACGCTGGGTAGCCATATTTGATGCTCCCTGGTCGGGGTGCCAGACGGCAAAGCGTCAGTCTGAAACTCCTCAACCGCATTCAACATCATCGTCCTGAACTCGGGGTCATCTGCAAATCCAACATGTACCTGTCTACCAGTATATTCAAGTCGGATATCATCGTCATCGGCATTTTTGGGTTCATCGAAAATAACTCGCCCATTTAGGTAATCGATGTGGTGAGCATAGATACCACCAGCAGTAGTAGAGTGGAAGTTTCCATTCACATATACTCCAGAAACACGGAATGGATCAGCACTGCCGCTGCCGAAGGTAACTCCACTTTCCCACACGAATTCCCTAGCGGATGCCTCCCAAACCCGTCCCTGGCCATATCTCTCATCTTCGACCGGATGCAATTTGGACTCATCGTCATCCCAATGGCTGGCCGAGCTATACTCATAAATACTGAATCCACCATTGCGGACAAAGTTCCAGTCTGCGAACCACCTCAGGTTGTACAGAAGCTGATCGGTCATTGAGTATCCACCGAATCCAGCATCTTCGATTCCCTTAAAAGTTAAGGCACACATATTCCCCCCTAGCTAGACCGTGGCCATTAATATCTTCGCTGCATCTTCTGCCACATGTGGTTGGCCCAGACTGTACTCTATAAAATTTTGGCCAGATTGTCCCGAAATTATATCTGGCAATACATACCCACCTGTGCCGCCAAGTGCCTTGAGTGAAACCATGATGGCCCTACCACTTCTCGACACCTTTTGAATCCTTACGTCTAGCTGTTGGTTTTCCCCACGAAACACTATGTCATATGCCGCTTGACCGATATCGATAGTCGGGTCCATAAGTAGCCACCTAACGACCGGAATTACTACGCTCGAAGGACTAGAAACATATTGTGCGCCGGGAAGAGCCAAGTAACTATTCCAATCTCTCGGAACCGCCTGAATACGCAACGATACCTCCTTGGCACTACCGCGACTCAAAATCCTCACAGATGATCTAATCAGTTCGGCCATACCATCAGCAAGTGCATTGGCCATGCTATTCGTGAGACCAAAGTGCGCTGGCAAATCTTCCGGACCTTGTCCCCTAAGAGACTTGGCAACAGGGGTATTGTTGAAAGTAGTTACTAACATCCTACCAATTTTTTGGCTTGTGGTCGATGCCTTGGCCATTGCTCGTCTTGCCCACGTTTTCGAACCTTCCCTAAGAACTCCCTTAAAAAGCTGGGAATTAAAGTTCATAGTTGGTACCACTCTAATATCGAAATTAGCCATTATAGCAACTCCCAATAACTGATACAGTACCTGTCTTCTCTAAGACCCACGGGAATCGGCCCTTTGACCTTACGGACTCTCAACTGCATAACATTACGAATATCATAATTGACTATCGCAGTCTCGGCTCTCGTCAGACTGGGTGCATGTGTCAGGTAAGTCTTTATCCGTACGATACCCTTGTGGTCAGCAACTGATATACCGAAATCTTCTGCGTCATGCGGATTCCATTTCAGCAGAGCGTGGATACACTCCGTAGCTGCTGTTTCCAGAAAGCCTCTCCCCTTACAATATGGGCACCTACGTCCTCTCTCGAACGGACGTGGTCCTCCAGGTCTGTATACGCCATTCGATCTTTTGCGTATTGTATCGTAATAACAGTTGGTACACGGCGACTTGGTCGGGGTAAATTCTATCCACACGTATTTGCCAAGTTGATTGATAAGTGCATCAATTCTATCCTGGTATATGGTAATCAATTCATCACTAATCTGGATAGCTGCGTCTGGATCAAGGATGGGACATGATGAATCATCAGGGACCGGGCTTCCATTCATAAATAGATTTAGCGTTCCACTCGTACTAGCCATTAGATGGTCCTCCAAAAACTAATGCAATATTTGTCCTCCCTGAGACCGATCGGATACGGGCCTTTAACCAATGTAGCCCGGTATTTGACCAGGTTTATCACCTGACGATCTATTATGGCTATTCTGGCCCTCTGTAGGTCCGGAGCGTTGTCAATCAATGTCTTGAGCTTAACTATTTCTTCACTTTTCTGTACCGAAATGCCAAACTTGGCCACATCGGTAGGATTCCATGTTATCAAACATTTTATACACAATTCTGAGACTTCCTCCAGAACACCCCTTCCCTTACAGTACGGACACCGACGCCCATCTTCAAACGAGACAGGCCCTCCAGGTACGTAATGACCGGACGATCTTTTCCTCACCGGATCATATTGGCAGTTGGGACAATCGGTTATTGCTGGTTCAAATTGCAGGGTGACATTCTTCCCTGCCTGGTTCAGCAAGGCATCAACCCTACCTTGATATATATCAATTATACTTGATGGTATTTGAATCGCAGCGGTAGGATCAAGAATGGGGCACGCTATAGGTTCTACCGGTTCATATCCATTAATTACAAGAGTAATCTCTCCAGAATGGGGAATAATGCCTGACCCCGTCATCACCAGAGGTATGTTACCACTGGTTGTTTCATGTCCACCTATAAATAGTGTTGTATCTCCAGAGGTACCCAGGTAACCATGGATAAACAGAGTAATGTCGCCAGAAGGTACATCGTACCCACCAATAAATAATGGGATATCTCCTGAAGCACCAATATGACCACCAATATATAATGGGATATCACCAGAGGCAAGCTGGTATCCGCCTACGAATAAGTCCATGCTACCGCTAGTGGTACTATGTCCTTCAATAAACAGTGGTATGTCACCGGAAGCTATAGTATGTCCATTGATATACAAAGGAATATCACCGGACGTACTACTGTAACCATTGATGTATAGGGGAATATTGCCAGACGACAAAGTATAGCCACCGATGAACAGAGTTGTATCACCAGAAGCCCCGGTGTGGCCTCCAATGAACAGTGGGATGTTTCCCGACGCTTCAGTTATAGCCGCTGTTCCACCTATGAAGAGTGTTGTGCTGCCAGAAGTAGTACTGTAACCATTGATATATAAAGGTATGTCACCGGAAGCATTGACGTATCCACCAATGAATAGCGGGATATCCCCAGATACCGAACTGTGACCATGGATGTATAGTGTTGTGTCGCCAGAAGTAGTATCGTAGCCCCCGATGAATAGATCAACGCTACCACTTGTGGTTTCGTAACCTTGGAGAAACAGGTCTATAGAGCCCGAAGTAGTTTGGCCAACCCCTGTCCCACCGATGAACAGTGGAATATTCCCAGATGCAAGATTATGCCCGCCAACGTAAAGCGAAATATCACCTGAAGCTAGACCATATCCTCCTATGAATAAATCGACAGAACCAGAGGCTGGTTCGTCTCCATGGATGAATAACGGAATATTATCTGTACCACTTTGGCGTCCTGCTATATATAGATCAATACTACCGCTAGCAGATTCATCTCCACCTATAAAGAGGGTGGTTTCGCCAGACGCAGAAGTGTAGCCACCGATAAATAATGGGATATCACCTGAACTACCGGTGTGACCACCAATGTATAGTGGAATATCTCCGGAAGCAAGCTGATGTCCACATATGAATAGATCAATATTGCCACTTGCAACACTGTATCCGTTGATGAATAATGGGATATCTCCAGATGCGACAGCATATCCACCAATAAATAGTGTAATATCCCCAGAGCTTGGAGAGTAACCACCTACATATAAGGGTATGTCTCCGGACGCCGTGGTATATCCACCGATGAATAAATCTGCATTCCCACTTGTGGTATCATGTCCCTGTATAAATAGGTCTATCGAACCAGAAGTCGTTTGACCGACTCCTGTGCCACCGATGAATAGTGGAATATTCCCAGATGCAAGATTATGCCCGCCAATGTAAAGTGGGATATCACCTGAAGCTAGACTATATCCTCCTATGAATAAGTCGACAGAGCCAGAGGCCGGTTCATGCCCACGGATGAACAGTGAGATATTACCCGATGTCTCTTCGTGACCACCGATGAAGAGTGAAATATCTCCAGACGCAATGGTATAGCCACCAACAAACAGATCAATCGAACCAGAAGCCGTAGCTTCTCCTTTGATAAACAGCGGGATATCGCCCGAAGATGCAACATGTCCACCTATGAACAAGTCGGCTGAGCCAGAAGCCGATTCGTATCCATGGATAAATAGTGGGATATTGTCAGTGCCACTTTGGCGTCCTGCAGTATATAATGGCAAGTCTCCAGTGTTCTCTTGATATCCACCGACGTACAAAGGCGTAGTACCACTGGACGTGCCAAGACCTCGAACGAAGAGATCGCGGCTAGTCAGGCGGTGATCATCTGTGGCTACTTTGATATCAGGAGTTTGTCCCGACGGATATGTAGCAAAAATTTCTGTAGTATCTATTGGTTGTTTAACATAACCAATGTCACTGTCCGGACTGCTATCGGTACGAGCGAAATATATCCACTGACGGATAGAATTGATATCTATTTTTTCGGTATTCTCAGGCAGATTAGTGGCGATCACCGTTTCGTTGCTGCCACCCAAACTACGACGTCGTATGTCTTTTCTGTTGGTCGTAAGGTAATATATGTGGCCATTGTCCGGGTCTATGCAAATGTCATTGTAGTAACGGGACCATTCGGCCCATAACAGATAAGGAGATGAGCCATCTAAATTGGATCGCCATACTTCGGCTCGACCAAACTGTATGGAATTTTCGATCCAGTATAATTTGTCATTGATGGAATCAATGTCGAACCCAGTTATTGTAGCTGGACCGCTTCGGTCGAGTATAACTATTGGGTCGGACCCATCGATATTGGCTCGCATAAACCATAGTGCAGTCTCGTCTACCCAATACAAATAGTCATTGTCTATGTATAATGGACCAGGATTGCCGCTGGTGATAATATTTCTAATAGCTTGAGTGCTGGCTTCAAAGCGGTTTATCTCTCCATGAGATGATTCGGACCAAAATACATTGCCATTGGAATAATCAAGCCCCAAGTGTCTAGGATATGTATTGCTAATATCGAATAGAGTTGTATCAGATTGGCCATTCACATCATATAGCGCCACGAATCTTGATCCAGTCGGGTCATTGTCATCATAAATATGATAAATCGAATCTCCCGGAAGTTTTTTGTGTCCTTGGATGTATAGAGTCATATTGCCCGAACACGGAATGCCGCCACCCCGGACAAATAGGTCTACATCGCCACTGATAGGCTGCACGCCTTCGACAAACAGGGCAACTTCGTCGTTAGCCTCATCAACGCCACCGATGAATAGTGATATTGAGGACAAATTCGGGTCATTATTCACTAACGCTACGGTGGGTTCTGAGTTAGGATCGTCATCAACCAGAATCACCAATTCATCAGTGACTAAATTAAGCGAACCTATCTGGCCCTTATCTAATCCGTCGGGAGTTGACCAGAATAATTGATGCTGATTCTGATCAATAACAATTTCGCCGATATATTGTGGTAAATCCTCAGCGACAGTGGTGACATTGCTGCCATCAAGATGTGACTTGAATATGGCTTTGTACGTTTGAGTTTCGGAATAATATAGGGCATCATCATCAACATCTAGGGCAACTCCACGATAGTACTGGTCTTCTTCTACTCGCAACAGTTCTAGGTCAGAACCATCAAAATTAGCCCGATATATCGCACCAGAATTGCTCGGGATGTTATAATTTTCAGACCAATATATTTTCCCGTTATCGACATCGATGTCGAAATAACTGGTCACATTTGACCTAGAGAATAACGCCTGGGAGTTTTCTCCATCCAGGTCTGACGCCACAAACGATGCAGAATCACCATCCACCCAATAGATTTTTCCATTGGTCTCGTCTATGCGAAGACCCCACGGCGATCCGCTGGCCAAAACATCATAAGTATCGCCATCCCGTTGGCGGTAGACCTTAATTTTGTCAGAACCCAGCTCTTGCCAATAAACATCACCATTAGTAGTATCGACATCTAACTTACGGGGGTTGGTATTGCCAATATCATACAGAGTTTCATCTACGTCTGATCCTACTGAGTATCGGTTCAGGTTGGCATTGCCCATCGAGTCTGAAATATGATATAGTGCATTACCAGGATAAGAATCGTGGCCGTGCACGAGCATAACACATGACCCAGACGCTAAGCCATGGCCGTTTGTATATAGGGAAACATTACCACTGGTGGTTTCTGAAACTGAGCCCTTAGACCTAACCCACAGCATACTATACCATGGACCACGATGGTCGCCTGAACTAGTAGTCAAATTAGCATCATTAATCGATCCGCCAGAAGCAGGTTCGCAAGTCCAGTTGTGTATATGTGCACTGCCCTTTGCTCCAATAACAGATTGTTTGTTTGGAGAAGTAGTGTTCGCAGGAAATGCGTCGTTCCAGAAAAATTGTCCAATTATAATGTGGATGTGAGAGCCAGAAGTTTCATGGTCGTGGGATGACTCGTGCGTATGATAATCACTAGACGAATCAGTATCACCAATCTCCGAGTAATCTGTAGTGATTTTAATTTGGGTACTGGTTAAGTCTATGGTAGTGCCACTACCGTTGCATATCTCCCACCATTCCGTATCTAGGCTACCGGAACTGCCAACATACCCAAATATCAAACCAGATGGAACATCACTGGTACCGGTAGTTTGCACACCAAGCAACTTAGTGTAGGCTGGCTCTAGCCCACTGGCACTAGCATCTGTCGTAATGGTACTACTTGCAGCACCTGATGTCGACGCAACTGCCGAAGCTAGTGTGTGGTGTACCGGCTGAGCACGTCCTGGGATAGAAACCCCTGGTGAAGTGTTGAAGCTTCCAGCTAGACCACAATCAGTTATTGGGTGATTATGATCATCGGCATCATGCCCATGTAACCCGCTAGTCTCGTGTGCATGACCACCAGAGGCAGCATTGACAGTTCCACCATCTTGACCAGATGCAGCACCAACTACAAATAGGCCACTTAAACTGGGATAGCCGTTTACTCCACTGGCAATGGAAAACCCGTCTGGAGGAGTTTCTCGGTCAGTAAACGCAACAATGCCGCTTGGGATAGATGATGTCTCACTATCCGGTTTAATAACAATTGCGGTAATGTGTTGAGGGAAAAGTCCGGATATAGCTGTCGTTCCACCCGGATCAGAGGTGCTATAGTCAATTGAAGCAGGAGCAATATCATCACTATAGTGGGTATGTATTTGATTCGGTGCTAATATCCCTCCACCCGCGTTGTCATATTGATTTACACCAGTTGCAGGTCCACCACTATCACTATTTACCCAGTGAAAGTGAGTATCCGAGGTATGTTCGTGTTCCGGGATGGTGTGATAGTGTCCGCTGCCACCGCCAAAAACTCCACCACTGACGGCACCCTGTAGGGCTCTACCATCACCAGAATTATCCCTAGAAAATCCCGCAGGGATACCACTGGGTCCAGATTCATCATGAATCCAGATCAAGCGGAAATTAGAGTCAAATGTTGGGGGCATGTTATGTCACTTCGGGTTGTGCTCCCTGAATTGCCTTGTCTATCTGCTGTTGTAGCTCTATCTTATTAATGGTCTTTTCAATGCATACCTCCAAGCCATGGACAGCACACGCAACAGCCACCAAATCACCTTCGTGACGGAAAACAAACTTGTCGTCCACCATAGCTGCTAGCCCAAAGAAACGAACGTTTTCTAGCACCCTTACTGGAATTGGACTACCATTATCGTCGTTTTTTTCTGGGTCAATATAAATTTTCATTACTATCTCGATCCAAAAAGCAACAGTGCATCAATAACGTTTTGCGAACAACTATCCAGTATGCCACGATAATGATTCAATAGTCTTGTTAATACTGTTTCATCCCCCATGGTGCTTCTCATCTTGAGCAAATACCTTAGACCATGTGCCGCTTCTAGTCCTTGTCCAAGGTTAGTCTCTATCGTCTCGATAATAGACTTGATCTCTGTATCGGAAAGTGCCATTTTACCTCGTACTCCTTCTGCCTGTTGCGAATTGATCATAGTACCAAGATATTGTATCAGAAGAAGTGCCGGTCGGTAGGCGATATGGTCCGAAGACTGCCTTACCGACACCTCCACCAGACAAAACACCCGCTGCCTCAAGAGACCATTTAAGTTTCTCATAAGCAGCGCACGGTCCTAACTCCAGTATATCCCGATACCCACGAAAACTAACGCTGGTATCGATCATACTATCTCCATCCCTAACCTTGATTCCCTGGCCAAGAGCCTTCTTGAATTCACCCTGGTTCAGAATACACGCAGCCTTCAACGGAATCATCGCCATGAAAACTTGGTCTTCAGAAGTAACTGGATCAGGAGAAATAGTCAAGTCTTCTATATCATAGGTGTATGTGTAATCAAATGCTACCTCAGCATCGACCATTATACCAGCCGTAATTAGCACCCTCTGGATGTAGGCATCAGTATATGTCTGTGGGGTATCTATATCGCTCACGAGGACACGAACCATCAAAACCAAATCTGTTGACCAGGCCATCATACCCTCCCATTAATTCTGAACAATATATGAAGACTTGTCATTAAGGGATGGCATTATACCATCCTTGCCCTCATTAGTGATCAGGATAAAGTCACCATCGTCCGTAGCACCAGCCAATGACTCCATCCTGTAGGAATATTGTGCTCGGCTAGTAGTTGTTACGGGTAGGTTGGCAGTAGACCAGCTAAACTTACCGGTCGTGTCGATTTCAGTGCAGCCACTAGACGTCAAAACCTGCTCAACGCCACTTTGCCATACGGTTATCGTTACCGTAGCACCTGCTGCTAGTTCTCCTACAATTACTGGAGGATCATCGACAGAATAGTGGTAGGTTCTGATTAATGATCCAGTACTTGCCATGTTACTCTCCTTTACAGTAGGTATTCACTCTGTGACCCAGGATGGAACCATCTTATACTTTCTGGTACATCAATCTTGAACTCGCCATCAGAAACACCACCGGTATTGCCAACCATACGGTAGAAGAACTGTTGACGATCAGTATTCATCACTGGCAGGTAAGATGTTGACCAGCCCCATCTTCCAGTACTGCCGATCGCATAACATCCACTTGAGCCCAGTGACAATTCGGTATTAACCCCTCCGGTAATGTTCCATATCTGGATAGTCACCGTTGCTGGACTACCGCTTACGCTTCCAACTAACTGTGGCGTATAATCAGCAGTCTTGATAAACTCTTCGGCAGACCTACCCTGATATGTCCAGGCAACAGTCGTATCTCCGAAAATATACAGGGGTATATCTGCGTATTCTCTTTGTCCTGCTATGTATAGGTTGCCAGAAGCTGTAATCAATTCGTGTCCTGGCACGACTAGGTTAACAATATCATTATTATATACACCAAGCTCTATGCCATCTGGATATTGGAGTCCAGCAGTTATGATGTCCTGAAGATTCGAACCGTCTAGATCGCATCTCTGCAATTTATCGGTCCCAAGATCAACGAAAAAGATATGTCCGTTAACCAAGTCGAGCGTTAGGCCGTGTGGGGTCTGGAGGGTGCCAGACGCAATAAGGGTCTCAATGCTGGTACCGTCCATGTTGGCCCGTTTGATAGTATCGTTACCAAAGTCTGTCCAGTACATCTTGCGATTAGGTAGGTCTAACTCCAGTCCTACCGGCAGGTCTAAGTCGGTATTAATGATTTCGACAAGATTTGAACCGTCTAGGTTGGCTCGATAAATAGCGTCATATATATTATCCACAAAATACATATGGCCACTAGCGACATCGAGACAAATACCCTGTACCCCACTTATGCCGGTCGTTATTAAGTCTGTTACTTCGGTACCATCGTATTTTGATCTCTGCACCTTGTGGGCAGCAGCGTCAGTCCAGTAGAGTAACTCATTATCTGCATCAAATGCGATCCCACAGGGATTATCCAGTCCTGTGACAACTGTTTCAAGATTACCTCCGTCTAGATCGCATCTTTGAATTATGTCAGTATTGCTGTCAAGCCAATATACCTTCCCGTTAATCTCGTCAACAGTCAAGTCTCTAGGTTCTGGAACACTACCGACCAAAATCTCGATATCCGAACCATCAAGGTTACATCTACGGATATTCTCGGTGTCTCTGTCTGAGAAGTACAACTTGCGGGTCTCACCGTCGTAGACATAGCAACCTTCAATAAAGCAATCCATACTACCAGGTGTTGGTCCCTGCCCTGCCGTATAAAGGTTACATGTACCAGTCAAAGAAGCTGCCCAGTACGACGTATAGTTGGGCATGACATCATCGTATGTATCTTTCAAATCGTATAGGTTTCCGAGTTCTACGGCGGTAAGTTGACTAAAGCCGCTTCCACCCCAAACGATTACTTCGTCAATCCAGCTATCATAGTTATCGGTTCCAGATGCCATGATTGACGGAGCACTTCCACTACTGCTCAATACCGAAGCTGTGCCAGTATTTTGGGTACCCTGGTCAACCCACCCTGAACCATTAACAGATGTAGATAGTGTCCAATTAGTCCCTCCGGTATTCGCAAAATCGAATACGACAAAATGCTGCGAACCATCATTAACCGAAGTCATCAGATCAGAAATGCCAGAATCGTTCCATGTGGCATCACCGTCACCAAACACAATGCTGCCACTGGTAACACCAATATTATAACCAGCATCGATGTACCACTCAGATGCTAAGACGGTTGGTTTCTGAGTCCAGAAAGCCAGGGTCAACCTATCTGCATCCTCCAAAGAAGGATATACTCCTTGATCTGATGCGTAAATATGCGCAACACCACTAGTTAATAACACCTGTAAGTCGCCACGATCTTCCGTGATATCATTGTCGTAAATTACGAAGCTAGTATTGCTCAGCGGTATAACTTGAATTTCGGTACCTTCGTCAGTTTCGTATGCCTCACTGACTATACCAGATGTTGCCGTTAGTCTTACTATCTGTGTCTGGATACCAAATGTGTTCTTACAAGTACTGACAATAAGGTTATTGCTGTTGAGAACATTCATGTCGCGGCGATCTGAATGCAAAACCTCAATCCCGCTAGCCGGGACACCACTGGTGGTTCCTCCAGTCAGGTAGAATTGGAATATTCTATCATTCTCATCGGAGATTTTCGAATACATCGCGAGACGATTTGCCTCTACTCGCCTAACTATCGGTACTTCGACTAACGTACCCTCGCGAACGCTACCACTTGTGCCCATCGTAACGGTCAGGCCACTGAGACTACCTTGGATATAGCGACCAATTTCATCTGCGGCTGGTGCCTTTGGCGTGAAGAATGCTAGAAAATCATCGGAGTTAAACGATCCAACGGCCAGATATCTACTGTGATCAAGATCATCTATTACCACCGCAGAACCACTATCAACAGTAGTACCGCTAACAGCTAGCGCTCTCATGTAGCATTTGTTGTCAGTATTGCTTTTATTGGTAAGGGCATATATGCCCGAAGATGTCCCACTGACATATGGGGTCATCTCACACATAGTCATCTCGTATACAAAATTGCCATCGAATTCTGTGGTCGATCCTTCGCTGATGGTAGTGCCATCAACATTTAGTACAGCCACATGTCCCTTATTGGGATCAGCACCACGGGTAACAATAAAACTATCATCGGTGACCCTTTGTACGGCGACAGCATTGGAATATGTGGTATAGCTCTTACCGGCAATAACGGTATACTCATCCCCGGAGGTAGCCACATTATCCGTAAACTCTATGACTTTGGCAAAAAGGTCTTTGTTAAACCCAGTCTCTTTGATATAGACGCAAACATGTTTAGTGTCGGTTAGTTTGGTTGACCACAGGGCTGGAGTACCAGTTCCACTAGGCCCCATATAGGTTTGGGTCGGCAATGCCGTCAAATCATTGCCCTGATCTGGTGCGAAGCCCACGGGGTCGCCAGACGGCAAAACACCAGATACAAAAAGTCCGGAACCTGCCCAGATTTGACTTTGGGTATTCTCGGTGTTGTCGTCTACGGGATGATAGAAGTTAACTTCATTGGTTCTTAGGAATGCCATGGGTTATGTCGTCCTTTCGCCAACAACAGCCTGGATCGCGTTGATTACCGACGGCGTCATGAAGTGCTGTTGAAACTCTTCTTCACTGTAGCCGATATCGACAGCAACTGCCTGGGTTCTGGTTGGAAAACTGATAGACTGCAATCTCTTCGTTACCGTAGAAGCATGAACTCCCAGTAGTCTCCCAACCTGTGATGCAGATAAACCCAAGTTGTATAGAATTATGAATATAAAATCGGGGAAAACCTTATTGGCGGCAGACCTGCTTCGGAATTGTACGCCCATTTTCTTGAGCTTGTTATAAATTGTCGTCTCACTGCAAAGGGCCATTTGAGCAATTTCCGCACAACTCTTGCGTTCTTGCTCATAAAAATACTGGATTTGAGCGTCCGATATATGTATATATCCGCTGTGCCTCATTCTGTCTTGGGTATTCTCCGCGTTAGTACCATATTGCAAATTTTCTAAACGATTATTGGTTGAATTTCCGTCTAAATGACGAGTCTCTAGGCGCTCTGGACGTGGACCCACAAATGCCGCTAGAACCAGGTGATGTATTCTGTATGGCTTACTCCTGCCATTTTGGCAAAGACTAACTGTCTGATAGCGATTAAATCTGTCGGTTCTACTGGGCGAAAGAAGCCTTTCACGACGACAATTATGTCCCGCCAACCTTTTAATTCGTCCATGGCTAGAGACTTGATATATGCCTTCGTACTCCGGTATATCTTTCCAAATTTCAGCAGACATTATGCCATTTATCTCCAAGGAATGAAAGACCTTTCACCAATCAATTGATTATACACCAGGAGTGGGAAAAGAAAAAACCCGCCAGGATGGCGGGCAGTGGGATGCTTCGGCAGGAATTATTGTGTCGGTTTTACTCTTCCATAACGTTTCTAATAGTAGCCTCGCTCACTTCATACATCCTAGCCAGTTCAGGAATTGTAACCCCAGCCTTACTCAATTGGATCACCCGATCTTTTTCTTGTCTCGCCTTGCTTTCAACAGACTTCTTCCTATTGCCGGGCGTTATGTTATTCTCTCGCAGTATCTTATATAAAGTGCTACTGGCAATTCCATACCTGTTGCATATTGCCCGAGTAGTCTCACCACGAATGTACGCTTCTAGGACACCAGACTTAGTTTCATCAGAAATTTCAAATCTCTCCCTATTATAAAAGCTCGTACTCCTCCTGGCTTGACCTATCGCCATGAACCTGGCACGAACAAAGGACAATGACTTACCAAAATGCCTGGAAATTCGCTGGCAGGACCACCCCCGATCATGCAGAGCCAATAATTCTTCATCCTTAATCCCATTGTGCATGTGCAGTCTCTTGTGCATATCGGCTGTTACGGTCATTCCATTATTAATGTCCCAGAACTGTTCAAATGATTGTGCTAGTTCGAACAATTGATCACAGTTATCTATGGGGTTCAAATTCGAATGTTCCTTCAGGAATGCGTTGAAAATCTTAGAAAAACTAGCAGGATAATGGTGCACTTCCAGCTTCCCGGTCTCTCCAGTAACCCTACACTTATAATCATCTCTCTCCATACACGCCCTTCGCCAAAATTCTGCCCTTTCACAATGACGAATTCTATCATGCAGTCGAGTGACGCCACCTTTGTATGATTTAATTCTGGCACCCTCATGCTCCGGGGTAATGCCGTTCGCTTTCAGTATATTAGCTATCGTACCCTTATGGACCCCGTAGTCTTTTGCGATATCTGCACAGCTTTCGCTTTCGTTGGCCTGGTATCGATCACAAATAGCCTGGTATTCCGATTCTGGAATTTTGCGGATGGCCTTCGCAGCTTCTGCCTTCCTATCTCTCATCTTGACACCGTTCTTTGATAATCTTTCCCATACTGATGATGCGTTCATTCCATGTTTTTCGGCGATCTCGGTAGTAGACATATGAAGGTCTTCATATTCACATCGGATAGTTTCGTCATCTACTTTACTCCTCAAGCCACCAAGACCACGTATCTCTACGCCATTATCTCTTAATCGATTGATCAGCGTTTGAACAGCACAGCCGACAATCTTCGCAACTTCTGTACTTGATTTACCTTCATCCCGATACAGTCTTGTCGCCAATTCGACATCTATTTGTTTCTTCGCCATAACTCAATCTCCTTCTACATCGTTATACGTCGAAACGACTGTTCTGTTCGTGGAAAAAAATATTTTCTTAGTCCAAATAAAAAAGGGGCTGACAAATTGCCAGCCCCATATTTGCTGTTAGAAACAGCCTAAAACGATCCTAAGAGGACCCTGCGACCATCTAACGCCGCAAAACCATGCTCCTGCCACCCGTAAAATCCGGCCTTCTGACGTCTGTGCAGCATGTCGTCCTCGAAGATCGAGAGCGGACGCTTGACAGGCATGACGAAGGAATCACCGTGTGAAAGGTCGAGACCGATCACGATTTCCTCATCACTCGTACCCATACTTGCACCTAGAGTTGCGAAGTATGTCTGGAATTCCTGACCCACTCCCAGTTCGTCCAGTGGATGCAGGTTAACCCCATAGATACGGGCCATAGGACCACCATCATCACCAGCCGTAAAGATTTCCCGACGAGTCAGGTCATCTACCTCATCAGCATCCCACTCGCGAATGTCTTCGAGAGCTTCAGGACTGATATAGAGGTCGGTCAAGCGACCACGGTTCGGAGTGGCACTGTTGCCACCAGCAAGACGAGTCATTGTGGTCTTCATCAAGGAGACAAGACGCTTGGTGAATTGACCAGCAGTAGCTGCACTATCATAAACCATAGGAGCACCACTGTTGTAGTCAGTCCGACCAGCACCGGCAGCAATGATTACTCTCCAGCCATCGGTGTTCATCTTCTTAACAAAACCAGCCTCAAGAACCTCCATAGCACGTGCAACGATGTTCCAACGCGCAGACGTGGCATACTTCAGTGGCCAGTCAATCGCATTACCGACATCGTATGTGCTGACGGTTACAGCATCCCCGACGACTGCACGCAATGGTAGAGCGCCTTCGCTAGGTAGCATGTAAGCGACAAAGTCATTCTCATCGGCAGTCTGATAGAAATCCAATGGATACTCAGCAACTGCACTCGGGTCCAAGACTTCCGGCGTATAAATCCCACCAAGAATGTCGCCATTCAGGAGTGCCGAACGCAGAGGAACCTGTAGCGCGACAGCGAGAGAATGCATGGCCTCAAGTGCCTCGGCCTTATTCTCAGAACCTGTTCGCTTAAGAAGCGCAATTTGATCTTCAGTTGGTCTTACAATTTTCCTACTCATTCTTTTCACCCCCTTTATGCTAGTTTGGACGGGATTGACAGACGGACCTTACAGAATCCATTTGCATCCTCAGTTGACTCAAATCTACCCACACTGGGTGCTCCACCAGCAGATGATGTAGCAAACAGTCCACTTGCACCGAGATAAGCGATACCACCAGCAGTTGGCGTGCCGCTAATCATGTCGGTTACAACAAAGCCATCCGTAATGAGAGTACACTTGTCGCCAGGACGAATCTCATTCTTCTCAAGATTCGGAAAATCTCTGGTGGTACTCATTTCTGGAGCCACACTCTGGATCAAAACACCGATCACATGCAGAGCACCGGCAGCAGTAGCGTAAGTCACCGTGTTTGGATCGTCGGTACTATTTGTACCCATTGCGATACCAGAGCCTACGCCAGACGCTACGGCAAGACCACCTGGTGCAGCAGTCGTTGGAGTAGCTGCCCAGAAGAAAGAAATATCTGTGGTCTCGTTATAATCGCGATCACCCTTCATTGCCATAACCTATTCACCCCCTTCGTCTGTTTCGTTTTTCTTGCCGCACAAAGCGTGCGCCATACCAACCCACTGGCCAGCCTCTGACTTCTCAACATCTTCCGATGCATTAAATTCAGGACCACCATCTTCGTCCACATTATCCAGAGCAGCTTCGGCTGCTTCTGCCTCATCATCCTCAGTCGTCTGCTCTGCCTTCTCAGCTTGGTCACTTTCGGTAGCTTCTGTCTTATCTTCAACTACCTCTTTCTCGACCTTAGCCTCTCCAGCAAACTTCATAACAGACTCAAATTCTGAGTCTTCCATGTCTCGTAGTGCAGCTAGTGTTGCGTCTTCGTCTTCAATAGACCTTACTGCCGCCAACTTAGCTAGTCGTTCCCGAGCCACTTCGGTCTTCCGGATTTCACTCAATTCAGCTTCACTTGTTTCAGCACGCTTCACCGCTTCGTCGAGCTTCGTCTGAAGTTCCACCTTCTCAGCCTCTACAGCCTCGATTTTCTCAGACGTCTCTGTGACATTAGCAGTCAATGTCGCAACCTGACCGTCATAGTCCTTCTCTTCAAAATCCTGAACGGTCTTCTTCAACTCCGCTACTTCCTGCTCCTTCTCATTGAGTTTTGCCGTTACCTCATCCAGCTTTGCCTGAAGTTCCTCCATTTGTTTTTCATCCACGTCTTCTACACCTCCTTCCAATAGGTCTTTGAGTTCAGCAGTCACGAAAACCTGAGAAGCAGCCTTGCGATTAGCTGCCACCCTTATCACAGATTCTGGATTAGCAGGCGTATCAACGAACCCCTGCGCACCAAAAACAAAATCCTTTAATACTCTACCAACCCTATACTCTTGGTACTGGCCAGTCCCGCCATAAGCTCTTAGGTGCTTGGTGAGAAAGGCCGTATTCTCATTCCTGGAAATAAGCTTGGTCTCTCCGGTCGCCGAATCGATCAACCCATAATCAAAATCAGGGAACCATGCCTCCATAGAAACAAAAATATCCCCAGCCTGAGCCTTCTCTATAATTTCGTTGATCCTATCTCTGAGGTCGGGGAACTGTCTATACAGAACACCAGCAACCTCAAGATCAAAGTCGGCAGGGAGGTCATCGCCCTCTCCAATACTTATCTCGTCGCCAGACTTATCGATAGCCTTACTCTGAACGATGTGGCCCAAAATCTTGGTTGCATCATGCTGATCATTCATCGGCTTGTGAACTGGGGACGACCGAGCTTTCCACACTTCTGCCGGAACAAAGACATCGTCGTTTAAATTCCAGCCGGTACTCACTAGGATAGAAACAACTAGCGCCAGATCGAACTGCTCTTTGCCAAGAAGTTCCTCGACACTCTGAACAGACGCTGCGGCATTCTTGATCAGATCGGCTACGGACATATCCTTGAAATACTGCTCTACGTCTCCAAGTTGTACTTGTGCCGTAACAAAAGCGGAAGAACGACCGTCTTCGCCCGATTTGTGGTCTATCCCAGCATCCTTTTCAGCTTGGTAAGTTCGCACAAAACCCTCCAATCATTTGTTTTATACACAATAATTAAAAGAGAAAATGATAAAATGATGACTTTTCACCACTATGTCGGCTACGATCGACGTCGCTCCTGTAGGAAGGCGATTACGTCTTTTTGGGCTACTTCGTCGTCATGCACCACCTTCGACGCAAAACCATCCTCATTCAATCCGGCATGAGCCTCTGTGGCCACCTCTTCTGGTGTTGGAAGATAATATTGCTTCCTTTCCTTGAGGCCATTTTCATTGGTGCTTTCTACGGTATACGCAAACCTCACGTATTCCTCACCTTCATATGTGTGCTTTTCCAAATAGCAGTCAGAAAGCGGCACAACAACACCATTAATTGAAAGAACAACCTGTCTGCTGCCAGTATCCAACGATACATTAACAATCGCCATAACTACCCCCTATCCGTTTCCAAGTTCTTGTTGACAAATAGATGGCAAGGCCAATCATTCTTTTCCTCGACCACCCAGAAAAACTCCGACATTTGTTCGACCAGATCGACTGTCTCCTCTTGGGGATAAATACGTCCCCCATGAAATGATACACAAAGTTGACCCATTTTGGCTCGCAATTCCGGTTTGGCCAGCACTTCCTTCAAAACGCCTACTTCTCCACCTTCACAATTTAGGAATAGCAGGTCAATCCTATCACAGTTGTTTTCGTCCATAATCGTCTCAAGACTCACAGACCTTACCTTGCTGGTCCTGCGAAGATGTCTCCCCTCACCAATGTGTCTTGGATATATGCTGTTAGACGATTCTTCCTGGAATTCGAAAAACTCTACCTCGCCATCGGAACCGGTAACAGCGGCTCTGTGGGTGATTACAGGACGATAGAAATTGCCACCTGAACCTGGGAAATGATAGCTTACTCCCTGACATAATGTTGCAAAGTTCTCTTTGCCAGCCTCATATGCGATCATTGTTAGTGCATATCTGTGATCCCTATAAAACCTGTCACACAGTTTAATCCCATGTGCTCCATGGATCGATCCTACCTCTACAATCGTAGGATTATCTGGCAACATATTGGATGCAAAATACATATATTTATCACATCGATCAAACTCAAGGGTCGGTTTATCAGCCACCACTGATCTCCTAATTCGGTGTATCTTCCCAAGTTCCGTTGGCCAACGCTGCCCATACGAGAGAGGTTAGCATTCGTTTTTCTTTGACGTTGGGTTCTCGCTTCGTCGAAGAGGTAAAGTCTGACACCATTTCATTAAACCTGTATTCAAAGATTGTAGATGGCTTTTCGGCATTATCTAGCCTGGAAGCTATTAGCTTTTTGGTTACTTTGTCACCAGGTTGCAGGACAGACAAGATACCCCTCTTGACGCGATCCAATTGATTTCGCTGAGCCTTTGTTAGAGACCGCATATTCTTGATATTGTGTTCTTTGAGGAATGCTTCGTCTATTAGGCCATCGACTTGGTCGATAAAGCCATCGGCAACGATGTTGAGGACCGAAAGGGTAGTTGGAGTGCGTTCATCTCTATCTTTAGTGTCCTTTGTGGCCGGTGGTCGTCCTGGGTCATTATCTCCATCATCCCTTGGTTGATCGCCGATTGGGTTATCTCCACCTCCGTTGTCATCACCTGGATGGTCGGGGAATTTGGTATCGTAACGGTAACCAAGCTTGACTCTTTCCAGTTGCAAGGCTAGTTCGCTTTGTTTTTCCATCACCGAAACAGGTCGGTAGTATGGACCAGCCTTTTCGAGCACTCCCGGATTATCCTCTCTTATTCTCTGTTCGCCCTTCATCCTCTCTAGTTCGATCATGTAATTAACGCCGAATACCTCTGTCGTCTTCTCCGAAGAGATAATGCCTCTATCTAGTAATTGAATCATCAATTGTTTTTCAGCGGCTTCATCTCTAAGCGACATAATGCCGAAGTTGATCGCTGGGATTCTCTTGAAGCCCATGGCGTCTGCGACTAGCCTAAGTTCTCCTTCGATCCAGCGAATCGCTTTGCTTCTAACGTACTCAAGTCTTTCTACAAGGGTCTTCAACTGGACAAAAGCTGACTGAGCATTACGTGTTCCGAGATCAGCCCCACCAACTAATGAATCTGGGATACCGAGACCACGGACGATATCTGCATTAACTCCAGCATATTTCTCTGCACCGAGAATTTTATCTGTCGGAGGATATTCAACCTTTAGGTCGATCATATCGTCCCACACCAGGTCCATGACTCCTCCACCGCCATTGTGCTGAAGAATATCTACCAGCTTATCAACCGCAGCAGCAGTCGGAAGAATCTGTTGATCAGATTTGCCCAATCTCCACAGACGGATTACGTTAATAACGCCGTCTAGAGCAGCCATATCAGCCAGCCTCATTTTCTCCTTGAACATCACATCTTCAAGCACGCCGTAGAGGAATGGGGTACCCCAGTCCTCCCAGTCGTCCTTCTTGTAATAATCAACATATATTTTATCCATATTCAGCGCTATCATGCCGCCCTTTTTCTTAGCTGCCGCAACCACTTCCGCTGGCAATTCTTTGACAAATTGTCTAGCAGCAGCAGTTTTGGGAGACTTAATCGAATTCGCCAAATCGTGTGGAATGCGCATCCCCAGCGCGTCTGAGCCGAAGAACCTACCAAGATCACCACCAATTTTTTCTATAATGGTCGGAGACAGAAATGTGTATTTCCACGGTATTTCACGTTTCTTGGCTTTTCTTTTGTCTAGTCCGATTTTTTCTGGTGGTTCAGCGACCTTGCTTTCATCGACTGTCCCAGTCGGAGTCACGCCGCCCTTAGCCATTTCGTTAGCAGCCGGTACGGATAGAATACCGTTCTTGCGACGGACGATCACATTCGCATCACGCATTAATAGCTTCATAAAGTCGTGGGCTCTACCTTGTAGGTCAACACGTCTTGCCCACTCCCTGAAGAACCTCTCTTGCTTTTTGGTGGTATGCTGTAATTCAAGACCCTCAGCCGCAAAATCGGTCATTAGGTCAATAATATTGCGGACCATGCCGACCCTGCGATAAATAGCCTGACATGCCATGATTATCTCTGCATGTTCTGTCGGCAACTTATCGTGTGGACGGTCAAGATCATAATCGTGCCTATTGTGTCCTGCCCTCAGACTAACGTCAGTCGCTATCGTGCGAGTGGGTAAACCGTGGCTGGCATAACATGCCTCTGGCAGACTGTGGTTATTAAGACCTTGGGTGCCCTTTGTGTAAAGTTTACCTTTTGATTTGGCTGCTTCACTTTTTGGACTGGCTTTTCTCTTGGCCACGCTAACCTCCTCAGCAAATCAATGGCAATGCAATCAGACTAGAATACGATTGATTATACACCAAAGCTATATCCTCTTACCCCTCTTTACGGCCTTGAAGATACCCCCACTGCGAGCATCGTTCGCATTTCGCATACGACCTACCCCAGAGCCCCGATACATGGGTTCATCCTTCGGCGCATTTGATCGCTTAACGATATTGCCGGGCACATCCTCATAATCGATATCATTAGTCGGCGTAACTTCAGTATCATATACATGTTTATGAACCAATAGTAACGCAGTGTATCTGTCCTTCCTCAGCCTACCCTTTCGGGTCCTGCCCTCAACTGCCCCCGGCTGAACCACCTGTGGGGTATCGAATCTTTCTTTCCCAGTTGCTGTCTCGCTCATATGGATGGTGCAAAGCTCATTTTTAAGCTCCTCAATGTTGAAAACGTTATCCTCGAATGTGTCGAAAATGATACCGGCAGCCTTTTCGGCTTCGATGGCACCGTACATCTTGACACTATCGAACGCAGGAAACAATAGCGTTCTGGTCTCAAAGCTCTTGTGGAGTACTACGTTGGCCTTTTGGTTAAATTCATTGCTTTGCTGAACCAGATGCAGAATGTGCCGTCCATCGACTTCACCATCGGTTTCCTTGGGCTCATCTGGATCAATAACCTCATAGATCGGGAAATCACCATCATCAAGATTCATTAACTTTTTATTCCGCAACATCTCTGAAACAGCGTATCCACCACCCTGGCTATCCATCTCTATCCGGACGGGATTAAATATCTTGGTAACATCACGAATCTTTGAACAGCAATAGGCATAATAATCATCGTCAGTAACAAGACCATTCTTCTTCCTTTTGGAAAACTCCTTTTTGTTCACAGACCAGCAATATACCACCCTATAGTGATTCGGCCAAATTTCTAGGACAACAATAGTCAAGTTGTCTCTCTCGGCAGCGGGATCAATGCCAATAACGTACTTACGTTTCGATTGTCCCCTCATTAGTGGGGTGAAGGTAACCGGACCATCCGGTGTCTCAATCGGCTTATTCGGCCCAACGGTACATCCTTCGATCAGACTTCTTGAAAAGAACCCGTCGGAATCTTTAACAAAACAATTGTGATGAATACAACCATTGCCCATATAGCTATGATCGTCTTCTACCTCAAGATTATAAACATAGCCTTCATAGTGCTCTTCTCGATAATTTTCAATGTCAACCCAAACTTCACGACATGGTTCGACAAGATTGCCTGCGATAATCGATTCAAAAATATGCTTATACCCACCTTTAATCTTGAGCAGCCATGATTCTAATCCATCAAAATATCTATCCTCTTTGGCAAAATAGGTTCTTTTCGGTGGTCTCCTCCTAATATATGAATAGCATCCAAGAGATAAAAGAAGTCGTTTTATGTCAGAAACCAAAGATATTGAAATAGACGCAGCATGATAATCATTCGTGCCTAAGTGTCCATCCGCGTACCAATAACCACTGATAAGTCCCATCGCTCCCGATTCGGTCAAAATATTCGAACAACGTATCCTTTTGTCCTTAGCTCCACGGCCTATCAAAGCATTCAACAATTGACAAACTATCTTGCTATTTATGTGAACCCTAGTGACATTTTCATATTCTCTATTAGTAATAGTGCAATCTACCCCAAAAACTGATTTTACTGCATCTATGAATTGGTTGACATATTGTCGCTGCTTTCTATTAAATGTAATATTCACTTGAGTAAGTTTTGAATTTATATCTCCATCGCCAGCGTAAAAGCCCAATATCATACCAAGACAATAGTTAACTGGTATGTACCTTGGAATATTATTTTTGGTCCTATATCTAGTGACTTGCCTACTAGATTTATCGCTTCCCCATCTTGGGTATATGAATTCATCACCATCATAATTGGCCAAGCAATAATCTCTACAATAATCTGTAAGGTCTATCGAAAATCCATCTTTTAATTTATCTCCAACCAACTTGACCCTATCTCTGGGATGTAAATCTCTGACAGAGACAAAGCCATTATTCGTATATATCGGATGATCGATTGTGACACTAACTGCATCATTGAGACCACAATTGAATTTTGAAATAACTCCATTGTAATATCTATATTTTCTTGCAGAAACTCTTTTCCATCTACCCTTGTGTGTAAAAACGACGTCTCCTACAACAATATCTTCTATTCTCTTAACGCCATCTAGGGTATCAACCAATGATCCCGGCAACTGACAGGCACCATACTCCATGAGATATATATTTCTTGGAAGAGTGGCTTTGGCATGTGCCAACTGTCTTTTATCTAATAGGCCATCTGGTAGGTGTGTATGGGGAATACGGATTATAGCATAGTCACGATGATTGAAGCCGTCTGGAATCAGATTCTCTCCCCCAAATATTTGTGAAACTCTATCTTGATCCCCCTTGCTGCGAATGATATCCTGCCACATATCATGCTTTTTGGCAAAGTGATTAAAGGCATAATAGGCAGTACCAGAATATACGATCTGGTTGCCGTGCATTCTCCCGTCATCCGTAGTCAGTTCAGTCTTGATGTCTTTTGGGAGGTCCATTTTTGCCAGTTGCCTATCAAACGCTGCCTTCTTAGCTTCTTCTACTGGTGTCTTGGCAGTAGCAGCAAAACCACGGACGACTACGTCAAAAACATCTTCGGGAATTGATGCAAATTCGTCTGCGATTACGACGTTGGCGCGGAAACCCCTAATTTTTGTGTTGTGACTATGAAACCCGTTCGCGCAGTATTCATGGCCATCTGGGACATGCACATCGAACGTAACGCATTCATCATCTTCTATGGATACGATTTCATCGTAATAGATATTGGGGTCAGCAAGACAACGAATAGTGTCGATTCGTGGATCATCTATGTGGCCGTAAACTCTCAAAAAATTATCGACGAGAGGACGAGAAGCGGATTTCTTAATCCTTAATCTGGCTGCGCAAACAGATGTACAATTCCCCGTATTCCTCGCCGCCCTATAGTTCTCCGCAATATCTACCATATCATCCAAAATATCGGGAATATTATCATTTTGATCCATCCATCGCTTTTTCTTGTCTATGCCTGCCAGCAAGACATCTTGTTTTCTTTTGAGCCTAAAACCAATTTCAGTGGCAAAAATCAACACGTCCCTACCAGTTATCGAAAGCTCATAGCATTCTTCCCATTCATCTTTTCTTTTACGGGACTTAACATGGGCTACGATACCATAATGAAGCAATATATACTGAAGTTGTCTAACAAGCTCCTTGCTGGTATTATAAAATGTGACACCTATCTGGGTACCGCCACGTTCAGTAGTAACCTGAACAGAACCATCCGTGTCGAAAAGACCCGAAATAAATGCAGAAGTTACATCGCGAGGAGATTTAAGAATGGTTGATGGAAATCGTTTATCTTTGGTTTTGAGATGATCAAAACCAATCCCAAATTTTGTAATCAAATCGTCAATTTTCTTTTTCCCATACATATTCCAATGGACAACATCTGCTGATTGCTTAAAGCCTCCAACAACCTGAATCGCGTCTGCCAATTCCCTATCTTCCGTGGCAAAACCCAATCTGTATCCGTTTTGTCCGATAAAACATCCATCACCTGTCAATAACCCTAGTGCATACGCTTCCTCATCAGTAACTCCAGAATCACCATTGTGCCATCTGGCAGAACGATCCAACAGAATACGATCACCAACCCGCATTTGATCCATTCTAGACCAAACAATTCCGCCATTTCTGACAATTTTCAACTTATGATTGTGCGTGCCCTCAATCTCAAAACCATGGTGTGTTCTTGCCCTTTTTGTCTGCGACTTCCCATTGCAATAAGATTCATCACTCAGTCTAAATTCGCCATTGCCCCAAATTTTTCTATCACGCTCAATTGTATTGTTTGTAGTCTGATCTGCTGGTTGATCATCGGCAATGGTCCCAAAACAGTTTTCATAAGTCGTTGTGGTATAAGGACTTACGCAGCCGTCTCCCATCGGCAGAGCATATATTATGCTGTCGCCTACCCTGAAATAACATAGATCGACATTTTGTCGCGGACCAGACTTTTTGCCACCACCGACTATGTTTCGCAATACCGGTGAACTATTCCAGATAGTGTCAATGTAATTAAATACCAGCCTTGCCTGACGCAAACCAGCACCAACAATAACAACCTTCGTTCCGGGGTCTAGCAGTGCCCTCAGTACGGCATAAACTGCAAGCATAAATGATTTACTACCACCACGACATGCTATCAGCATTGGGAATGGTGTGTTCCACATCATCTGAAGAATAGCAATCTGAATA
>Ga0180433_10000777_pt1 | contig 54049 bp, 55 predicted proteins | sample SS_ome_8_FD_132980 | JGI IMG/M metagenome (GOLD analysis project Ga0180433, IMG submission 132980) | Hypersaline lake sediment archaeal communities from the Salton Sea, California, USA - SS_1_D_1 metaG | ecosystem: Environmental > Aquatic > Non-marine Saline and Alkaline > Hypersaline >...
ATACGAGATATTCAGTTTAATATTAAAGGACGCGGCGGGACTACATTAACACCTGGTCTGGAACGAGCGAGAGAACTTTGTTGTGATGTTTGCCTTGCTTTTACAGATGGTTATACAGAGAATATTAATGCTTTAACCCGTAGACAGCTTCCTAAAAAATTAATTTGGGCAATAACTCCAGATGGTACTGCCGATAAAGTTAATAGAACTGGATGGGTAGTAAAGTTGTAAAGAGGATAAAATATGGGTGTTGTTGAGTTTAGAAGCTCAGCAACACCCTTATATAAGAGGCAATATATGAAATATAAACCAATAAAAATAAAATGTGAAATATGTGGTAAAAAATGTAGTGGTTTGATTGGTTTATATTCACATATAAGTCAAGCTAAAAATCACATCACGGTAGAAGAATATAAAAATAAATATTCAATCGATAAATATATAAAAGAGCAAATGAAAATTATATTTTATCAAAACATCAAAATCATTGATAATGGTTGTTGGTTATGGACCGGTGATATTGATAAGGATGGGTATGGTGTAATATATGCATTCTCTTATAGAACAAAAGCACATAGATTTAGTTATGAATTATTCAATAATATAATAAAAAATAATTTATGTGTTTGTCACTCTTGTGATACACCTGGGTGTGTGAATCCAAAACATCTTTGGTTAGGAACATCACCCGAAAACACACAAGATTCTATCAATAAAGGTAGACGTAACTTTATGTTTGGTGAAACTAATCCATCAAAAAGAACTGAAGTCAGAGAAAAAATTAGTAAATCATTGAAAGGTAAAGCAAGACCATCTATGATAGGTAATAAAAACAACAAACTAATGTATGGTGATGATAATCCGATGAAAAACCCTGATGTAGTAAAAAAGTGTTTTGAGTCAAGAAGGAGAAACAATGACTCGTAATAATTATACAGCAAAAGACATTCAAGTATTAGAAGAAATAGAACACATACGACTTAATGCTGGAATGTACGTAGGAACAACTGAAACTCCAACACATTTAATTGAAGAAGCTCTTGATAACGCTCTTGATGAAGCTCTAGCTGGTCATGCAAAAATTATTGCTGTCATGATTGACACTAAAGAAAATAGATTTGCAGTTCTTGACGATGGACGAGGGATTCCACTCGAAGACAATACACCAATAACTATTTCATCAAAATTATTTTCAGGTGGAAAATTTCAAGATCGAAAAACAGCGTATGAAATTTCAAGTGGACTTCATGGTGTGGGGTTAATTGTTGTTAATGCATTAAGCAGCGAATATAAAATTGAAGTATGTAGAGATAATAAATTTGCTACATATAACTTTCAAAATACAAAGCTACGAAACAAAAAGATAATTAAACATGAAGGTTCAAGACCATTCGCAACCAAAATAGAATTTGTTCCAGATAAAAAATTCTTTGAAACACTTACGCCTAATCTAAATCGAATTAGGCAACGTCTAACAGCAGCTTCAGCAGAAATGCCAGATGATATTAGTTTCGTCTTATATATCGATGGAGAAAAAGAAATATTTAAATTAACCGCATTAGAATACTTTAAACAGAATTGTTTAACAGGTCAAGATGAGGTTGAAATATATCCAATTGAAGTACAAAGAGGACCAGAAAAGTTCAATGTCCTTTTTACATATGAACAAAATGGAAGAATGACACCGAAACATATTTCTTCCGTAAATTTATTGCCAGTGACTGATGGCGGAGTTCATTACAATTGTTTTCTTGATCAACTTAAAGATTTTTTTAGGTTAAAGGCCAAGAAAAATGGTTTCGAATTTCAGTTACAAGATGTTCTTATTGGTTTGAGAGTTTACATGAGTTTGAATTTACGCGAACCAAAATTCTCAGGTCAAACAAAGGATCGATTAATTAACATCAAATCAGATATCGAAGCGTTTACAAATCAAATGAAACCGCAGATTGAAAAGATATTTGAAACAGGCGATAGATTAGATGTTCTCCTAAACCGATTTCAAGATTATCGAAAGAAATTGGATTCACGAAAATTAGTAAAAAATGGAAGTGGTGGGAAACGTGCGTCGACTAAATTCACAAAACTAAGAGATTGTACTCGAAGGGATGGCGAATTATATATAGTTGAAGGTGATTCAGCAGGCGGATCAATCATTCAATCAAGGAATGCAAAGATTCATGCAGTATTACCATTGCGAGGAAAATCAATTCCAAATGCAACAACAAAGAAAAATATATTAGAAAACAAAGAAGTAAAAGAATTGATTATGGCAATTGGTGCAGGTTATGGTCCACATTTTGATATTGAAAAAGTTCGATATCAGAAAATCATATGTGCAACTGATGCCGATCATGACGGAAGTCATATTGCTTGTTTGGTTTCAATGGCAATGGCAGTTCTTCTTCCTGAAATTGTGAAAACAGGTTTATATTATATTGCACAAACTCCATTATATGCGATTAATGAAAAGAAAACATTTAAACCATTGTGGAGTGAAGATGAACTTGATAAAGCAAGAGAAGCAGGAAAGCAAATCACACGATTCAAAGGACTTGGTGAATTGTCACCACATCAATTGAAAATATGTTTGTTGGATGAAGAAACAAGACATCTGACTCCAGTAACATATAGTGAAAATATTGAACAGCTTGAATGTTTATTTTCAAGTGCAGCAGAGAAAAGAAAGTTAGTAGGAGGTTAACCTATGTCTGATATTGAAGATATAGAAAAAAGATTTTTAGAAATTTCTGGTTTAAAATGTGATTTAAGTAAATTTCCGCTCAAACCAGATGATATAAAAAATAACATCAAAATCAATAAAGATAAAAGCAATCAATTTGGTGAAGTATTTACACCATTATGGTTAGTAGATAAAATGATTCTCAAATCAGGGATTGAAAAATTACAAGAATCTAAATCAACATTAGATTTATGTGCCGGTTGGGGTCAGTTCACAATACGAATGATTCGTGCATTAGCTAATTATGATAAAGACTTTGATGTATATAAATGGTTAAAAGAAAATCATACTTTTATTGAATTACAACCAGAATCGGCATATAAGCTATTAAAGATTTTTGGAATTGATATAAATCTATTCATTGGGGATGCTTTAAAAATTAGAGAAGTTACAAAATGGGATGGCATTTATATCTATAAAGATTATTGGAAAGAAGTCCCATTTGAATGGTTAAGTGAATATATAAATTATAATGAAAACGAATTCGTTGAAAGGATAACTAAAGACTTCTTAACTGAGAAAGAAAGTGGTGTTTTAGTTATGTGACATAACAATGCTAAGTAAAGAACATAGAAATTTATTAAGAACTGAAATTGGAAGAAAATTTCTAATTGATAAAACATTAGAAGCAGTTCCGAAAGATAAGAACTGGCAAAATTTTCACACCCCATATGATTTATGTGAAAAAATGATTTCAAAGACCGATGTTTCAAATAAAAGTATTCTTGTATTATTTAATATAGAATTTATAGAAACATTGATTTATAAATTTGGGGTTAGTAGTAAAAGTATTTTATTTATAGCAGATTGTAGAATAGAATCTGAAATGGCTGCAAAAATATATAAAGTAGATAATATCATCGTTAATGATATTGATGAACTACAGGAGGTATTAAAAGGTATGAAGAAATTTGATTTATGTTTCAGTAATCCTCCATATACTGGAAGTTCGGATGTTGATATTATAAAATCTATACTACCAATATGTACAGAAATAATAGTAGTTCATCCAGCTGCATGGTTACTTGATAATAAATGTCTGAAAAAATCATATTTTACAAAATATAGAGAAGAAATTAAAAATTATTGTGAAAGTGCATATATTTTTGATGGTAATGCTGCATTTAATATAACTGGCCCATGTAGTCCTTTTACAATTTTTAAAATTAATAAAGGGCATAATAAAAAAATTTCAGTTAATTATTTTGATGAACAACAGTTTGATGTTGATTCTGTATATGATATTACGGTATTTGGCAATGATTGGATATCAATTGTAAAACCATTTTTTAATGTTATTAATGATTATTTAAATAATAATAATAATATTTGGGATTGGGAACATAGAATAATAAAAACGATTCACGAAAATAAATATTATTGTCAATTTAGGTCACAAGAGCCTGGGTCTCCTGATAAAAGTGGTAGGTATATGTATGGAAAAGATTTTTATAGTATAATTCAAAAAAATACATTATCTGAAAGATATAAAATAAATTATGACGATATCGATCTAACCGATAAAAGAATTAAATTTTGGTTTAATACAGAAATTGAAAGAAATAATTTTATAGAATATTTAAAAACGAATTTTGTTAGATTTTGTATTTCAATCTTCAAAACTAATGAAAATCTACATAGACGAGAGTTATGCTTAATTCCAGTTATGGACTTTGCCCAAGAATGGACTGATGAAAAACTATATGAATTTTTTAATATACCTCAAGAAACTATAGATTATATCACAAACTTTTTTCCTGATGATATATATGGTTTAAGGAATAGAACATGACTTATAATTCATTCGATGAATTTATAAACACATTAAGAAATCATCAAAAAACAGCTTTTGATGAAATACAAAAATACCCAATTGGACAAGTGTTTATTCCAACTGGCACAGGAAAAACATGGATTCAAAAAGCTGTTCATGTAAATGATATGATTATAAAATCCAGTGAAAATAAAACTGGTGTATATGTAATTGGTGCACATAGATTATTATTATGTGAACAATTATTAGATGAAATAGTTGAATTAGCAAATAATTTTGATATTAAATTTAGAATATTGTTTGTCGGGACGTTGGATTATAATCCAAAAATATCAAATGAAAGTATGGCTTCTACTAACGAAAAAGTTATTAATACATTCATTCAAAGTAGTATCGAAGATAATTATCATACAATCATATCTGCAACGTATCATAGTTTTGATCTTTTAACCAAAATACCAATTGATATTTGTACTTTTGATGAAGCTCATAATACAGTTAGTAATGATAGTGATCCAAAGATGTTTAGAAGGAATATTGAATTAGTAAAACCATTTATAAACCGTCAATATTTCTTTACAGCAACACCCAAAGCTATTGGTAAAACAGGTGGTCAGAGAGATGAACAATTTTATGGACCGATTTTATATAGTTTAAGTCCAAAGGAAGCAGTTGAAAGACTTGAAATTGTTCAACCAAAAATCCATACAGTTGATATAGATGGTTATTTTGATGAGAATGATGTTGTTCATAATAACAAATTATTTATAAAAACCATAAAAGAAACATTTACTGAACATGAAAAAGTTTTAAATAATATTGCAGCAAAACTTTTGGTAACTGGAAAAAATTTAGATCAAATACATCCTATATATAATGATTTAGGTTTTCAAGAATGGTGCAAATTAAATAATATTACATGTTTTCTATTTTCTTCAAGATTAGAAGAAAAATGTATAGTTGATTTTGATCCTTCTATTAAATACAAAGAAAAATTAGAACAATTAAAACTTGATTTAAATCAAAGAGCGATCTTTTTTCATTTTGATATTTTATCAGAAGGAATAGATATTCCAAATATGACTGGATGTCTTTTCTTTAGAAAACTAGAAACCAATGAAATTAAATTTATTCAAAACATTGGTAGATGTTCTAGGTTAATTATAGAAGATAGACAAAAAATATATAACAACGAAATATCTTCTATCGATGATATAAAAATGATAAAACCAGAATCATGGATTATTATACCATTATATTCAGCAAATGAATCAACAAGAAGATATAAAAACATCTTAAGAAAATTAAGAGATACATATAATGTTCCATTCATTGATGTATTGATGAGCAGAAATGTTATTGGCAGTGAAGAAAAAGAAATACATTCAATAAATACATCAAATATAGAAGAATGTGATCAAAAAGATTTTTCTCTTAAACATGATTTCGAAGCAACCATGATTCAATTATTATTGGAAGAACTACAAATTCAATTAGATCAATCAGATGATAAAGAAGAATTATTATCTGAATGGATTGATGAATCATATGGTGAAGCTGGTTTTGCATATGATCAACAACTTCTTCTTGAAGGTGCAAGAAAAGAAATAGAAACAAATATCTATGAAAGAAATAAACATGCTAGACAAAAATGTTTAGATCATCATGGTTATTCATGTAAAATGTGTGGCAAAGAACTAGGAAAAATATATGGTCGAACAGCAGAATATGTTATTGAAGTTCATCATATTGTTCCATTATCACAAATTGGTAAACAATATATAGTTGATCCAATAAAAGATCTAATTCCAATTTGCCCTGATTGTCATACAATTACCCACATGAAAACACCATGTTATACAATTGAAGAAATAAAAGAATTGTTAAAAAATAGGAGTCTAAATGAAAAGAAAAACGATAACAGTTGATTGTCCATCTTGTCAGTATATGAAAGTCGGTGAAGATGGAAATTGCACATGCTCATGGGGAGCCGGAAAACCCAAAAGATTATTGGAGCAAAAAGGAAAAAAGAAATTAAACTGTAAACTGAAGAGGTGATGTCATGCCTTATATTAAAAACGAAGACAAGCATGAAATGTCTGATGCTATCAATGATCTAAAAATGTTTATTGAAAGCAAAGGCGATTTGAATTACGCAATATGTGAACTTGTCGGTCGATTGATAGATGATGATACATTATCATATACAAAAATATCTGAATGGATTGATGGAGTTCATGATGCTGAATGTGAATTACGGAGACGAATATTAACTCCATATGAGGTTAGTAAGATGGTGCAAAACGGAGATGTTCCTAGTTTTGAATCTATACTTAACCGGATTATAGAGCAAAATAAATAATGGGATCTAGAGCAGATTTCTACATTGGCATGAATAATCCAAAATGGATTGGTAGTATTAGTAGAAATGGACATCCATGGAATATTCCATGCAGATTATTGATACAAAACAATATCGTTATGTACGAAGAAATTGTTATTGACTTTTTAGCAAATAATAATGGGTTTATTAAATCAATAGGCAATTCGTGGCCATGGCCATGGGAAAACAGTAAATTAACTAACTATTCATATTTCTTTAAAAGAAGTCATAATATGGTTTATGCATATTCAATGGTAGATAAAACAGTATTCAATCCATTGAAAATTATGCAGGGCGAAGACATGAAAACCGCCCATGTTCACATAGCGATAAATTTTCCATTAATGGGAGTGGGTTATGGACCAAACGTTACCAAGACTGTATAAGGATTACGGGGAGTATTCAAATTATCGGAATTTTCCCTTAGACCTTGACGGTCTTAAACCTGTAGAACGAAGAGTATTATTATCAGCTTACAAAATTGCGAGAGCTAAATATGTAAAATCACGGCAAGTTGATTCATATACAACTGGACACTATCACCCACATGGAGAATGTTACGGGACGATTGTTCAATTAGTTCGTCAAGGGTTTTTGATTGGTCAAGGTAATTTCGGATCTAATGTTGGTGTTGAACCAACCGGTCCAGCAGCACCAAGATATACAGAATGCAAAATTGATCCACGAACATTGGAATTAGCATTTAAGTATATTAAATACTGTCCTGAAGTCCCAACTGAATTAGGTGACAAGGAACCAGTATTTTTACCAACAATGATACCGATATGTTTATTAGGAAATGATTATACTCAAGGCATTGGATTTGGTTATAAAACATTCATACCATGTTTTTCATATACTTCATTAAAAAATAGACTTATGTGGTTATTGGGTCATAGAAAAACTGAACCTGTTCCTGTTCCTAATTCGGATTGTACAGTAACAGCTTCACCTTCTGACCTGAAAAAACTATTAACAACAGGAAAAAATAAAATAGATGTTGAAGGGATTATCGAAGAAAATCCCAAATTAAATAAAGTTATATTAAAATCATGGCCGCCCGGTAAAAGATTTGAAACGATTCTAAATAAGTTTTCTGCGGAATTGGATTCGGGTATGATTGGTTTTACAGATCTATCATCATTTGAAACAGAAATTGTTTTTCAGGTGTTGAGAGAAAGAAGTCGCGATAAAATATATCAAGATTTTGTAGCAAAGTTGAAAGATGTAATTAAAGGAACGATATCATTTGAAACAACGGTAGTTGATAGTAACAGGAAAGTTGTTGTTAAATCAGTCGATGATCTTCTTTTGGACACATACAAAATGTTCGCTGGAATGAATGAGACAATGCTTAATGAAGAAGTCAGAAGAACTGATGATCAAATTGCAGAATATAATTTACTCGATATAGTAAGACCTGTACTAGCATCATGTATCAAAGATGGGTTTGATATGGAAATGACATTTACATTTATTAAAGATGCAATAGAAAAAATTGACCTTGATGCAGTAAAAGAGTTAGTAAATAAATATAAAATCAGCAAACTATTAACTTTAGATACTGATACACAAGAATTAGTTGATAAAAAACAACAGTTTACCCAAACGCTAGCAGAGTTGGACAAATTTTTAGTAGAACAATATTCAATGTTTAAATAAGGGAGACTATATGTATAGAATATCAAAAGAGTTCAGTTTTTCAATGGGGCATAGACTCAGCTGCCATCAAGGATTATGTAAAAATTTACATGGCCACAACTATTCAGTTGTTATAACATTGAAAAGTGAACATTTAAATCCAAATGGAATGGTGATGGATTTCGGAGACTTGAAAGCAATAGCAGAAAATCACTTCAAACAATTTGATCATGCTACAATGATCAATAGAAGCGATGTAGATAGATTTATGAAATTGCAGCAAGAAATGCCATTCTTAAAAATTGTTGTAGTTGAATATGAACCAACCGCAGAAAACATGGCGAGGGAAATATTCAATTATTTCAAAGGAGAAGTAGCAAAATATGAAGGTAACATAGAAGTAGATCAAGTTAGTATATATGAGACGGATTCGTCTCAAGCAACATATTCCGAAGATTAAGAGGATGAACAGATGGTCGATGTTATTAAAAGATCTGGGTTACTCATTCCAAGGACAAATGAAAATACACAATGGTATGTTGACATAAAAGAAAAATTAACAAGAACTCAACAATCATATCAAACGTCAGCAATTGAAATTCAAAAGTTTTATATTGAATCTGAAAAGTTCATATTGGTGCCGCGGTATTTTCCCTTGGATGAATATGCAACAGTTGAAAATGTTAAAAATATTATGCATGATGGTGAAGATATTGATATTGAACATAACATTACACCCAGAAGTGAAACACAAAAGTTAGCAATTGAATATATGACTAATAACGATAAAGGGACAATACAATTAGCTCCAGGTGTCGGGAAAACAGTCATATCAATTTATGTTATTTGTGAGAGAAAAAAGAAAACTATAATTCTCGTACATCGTGACGCATTAGCCGAACAATGGCAAGAACGGTTTTTACAATTTACAAACTGTAATAAAGAAGATATTGCACGTTTATCATCTGCAAAATTTGAAGATGAACTTAAAAAACCGATTATAATCGGCACGGTACAAACTTTCATATCTCTATTAAAGAGAAAACGAGAAGAGTTTTTAACGGCATTGAACGAGGCGAACGTTGGAGTATTCATTGGCGATGAAGTCCATACAACTGTGGGTGCTCCAACATTCTCGGAATGTTCAATACATATTCCATCAAAAGTAACATTTGGTTTAAGTGCAACTCCATATCGGTATGATGGAAATGGTGATATTATTGAATATCATTTAGGACCGATTTTTGAAGACACTGATACCGAAGGTACAATGCCTGCAAAAGTAACAGTATTATTATTAGATTATGAAATAAATACACCGCGCAGAGGGCGTTATTTAAGGTGGGAGGGACGTTTTCAGAGAGCGAGGTATCTCAATCTAATGAAGAAATCAAAACCTTACAGAGACAGTCTGAGGGGGTTGATTGCCAAATTAGGAGTTGAGCGCAATCTAATATGTATGGTAGAAAGAGTCAAACTAATTGATGAACATTATGATGAAACTCAATTTAGAAGTAAATCAAAATTTTGTGGAACAGCAAAAGCTGATACATTAGAAAAACGTATATCATTCACGACACCAGGTAAATGTCGAGATGGTATTGATGTGCCATGGAAAGATTGTATTATAATGACATCTCCAATTAAAAATATAGATCAATTATCGGGACGAGTGACTCGAATAGCTCCAGATAAAAAAACACCAATCATTATTGATATGGTTGATTATGGTTGTCCTGAGATAGCAAATACATTTTATAGTCGTCGAGAATTTTACAATAAAAAAGAATGGCCAGTACAATATATCTTTTGTACAAATAATGGCATGAAAATAGTCGATAATCAAGTTGCAATGGACATAATATCAGGGAGATAATTATGACAACAGGCAAAGAACTAATACAAATTTTGTTAGAACATGATCATTTATTAAATTGTGATATTATGACTGATGGCGGAGAACCATGGAGACATATTGATATTGATGTTGGTAACAAAATAGCTGTGATATCTGCTAAAACAAAAGTTAAAATCAAATGTCCATTTATCAACAATTTAGCAATTAATTCTGAAGTTGAATGTGTATATCTTCTTAATACAGGGAAGTGTGATGACATTGAAATATGTCCTGGTTGTGGAGATGCATGGTGTACAGAAAAAATTCAAACTTCGATATTAAGTGATTAAAATGAAAATAAAATCAGATTTTGTAACAAATAGCAGTTCAACTGCATATATTATTTATAACAAGACGAGTGATGTTAAAACACTTGTTGATTTTGTAAAAGAGAATCCCCACATTGTTGAAGAGTATTTAGTAGAATATGATTGGAATATTACTGATAAATTTAATCAACAAGCAATGATTGAATCTGCCGAAAAAAATAATGCATTATTAAGACCAGGAGAAAATTATATTTCATTTGGGGATGAAGATGGAACAATAATCGGCCAAGTTTATGATTACATGTTAAGAGAAGGTGGAGAATCAGATTCATTTACTTGGAAATTTGAAGAATATTTGAGGTAAAAAATGAAAAAGAATAAAGGGTTTACATTAATTGAATTAATGATGGTAATTGTAATAATCGCAATTTTGGCTGGATTGATCGTTCCTCATCTTAGTAAACTGCTTAGAGAAAAAGCTGCTAATAGCACTCCTCCTGCAATTGAGATACAAGTAGAAGAACACCCCAACCCCATGCAGCAAATTGAAATACAAAAAGATCCTGTATCAAAATCGTTATAACTGGAGTATAATATGAAATTTGGATATACAGCAGACATACATTTGTCTAGATATGGACAAGATAAAGTAGAGGACGAAAGTAATCTACCAGAGCGATTGCATAGTATTAAAATATCATTAGATTCGATGGCACAACATTTAGTTGATAACAATATTCGAGTTATGATTTTTGGTGGAGATTTACTTCATGGTAAATCTATTATATATGCAATCGCTCAAGACTTAATGATTGATTTCTTTAATCATTGGTCGGATGATTTAAAATTTTATGTCATTGATGGTAATCATGATTTAAGTGGTAAAGGTCATAAAGTTGTTTCGGCATTAAAACCATTACGGAATTTGCCTGGAGTGACGTGGGTACCATTCAATGAAACATTACAAATTCGTGATATTTTAATGGTTCCATATGGACCAGATATGATTGATGTTATTAAGAAAAATAATGCAAGAACATTGATTTCTCATTTTGGATTGAGTGAAGGTATGTTGAATTCAGGAATAAGTATAGTTTCTGATATTTCAATGAAAGACTTAGAAGGAAAATATGAACTTGTATTATTGGGGCATTATCATAAACCACAAGAAATAATTAGACCTTCAATAAAACTATATTATGTAGGAAGTCCAATTCAATTGGATTGGGGGGAGAAAGATGATGATAAAAGATTTCTTATTGTGGATTCAGAAACACTTGAAGTCGAAAGCGTCCCCACCACGGGTTATAAAAAACACATCGAACTTGACATCACAAATTCAAATAAGGAAGAAGTTCTTCGACTCGCTTCAGAAGCAAAAGAAGAAGGACACTGGGTCAAAGTAGTAAAAAGAGAAACAGTTGATCTTGGTGGCGATAATGAATTTATGATTGTTGATAAATCTGAGCATGACATTACAAATAGAGGCATTACCAGTGGGATGAGTCATGCTGATAAGTTTAAAAAGTTTTTAGAAATAAAAGAAATCGCTGAAAATGATCATGAAGCATATTTGAAAAAAGCTCTTGATCTAGTCGATAGATGCGAGGGTTAATATGAGAAATATAACATTTCATGAAGTAGGTATGGAGAATTTTGGACCATATATCGAACCCATGGTTTTGCCATTCACTAATAATCATTTAACATTGATAACAGGACCAAATGGTATCGGTAAAACAATGTCGCTTGAAGCATTGCCATTTACTCTATTTGGAGAGACATGTAAAAAAGTAAAAGGCGATGATGTTGTAAATAATAGAACTGGCAAAAATTGTCATACATGGACAAAATTTACAATCAATGATGATACATATCAAATAGATAGATATCATAAATATACGAAAATAGGAACCACTGTAACCATTTGTAAGAATGGAGAAGAACCATATAAAAAGGGTCATAGAGAAGTAGTCCCTGAAGTCGAAAAATTAATTTGCTCAAAGAAATCATTTACAAATACATTGATGTTTGGGCAAAAAGTAAAAGACTTTTTCACCGATCTCATTGACTCTGATAAAAAAGAAATATTCAGAAAAATATTGGATTTGGACATTTATACAAAATGGTACAAACAAGCTGATCTTGATCTCAAGGCAATTAAAGAAAGCATTCAAGAAGCATTGAAAAAGATTGGAGTTGATCAAGGAGTTTTATCGGTTGTAGAAAATCAGATCGATGTAGTGAATCAACAAATCAAACGTTTTGAAGATGATAAAAAAGAAAAAATTGCAACTGAAAAGAAAGCTCTTGAAGATTCGCAAAGACTTCTTGACGGTTGGCAAAAAGATTTAGATAAACTTGTTGATACTGGTGCCGACATTGAAAAGTTAAATAAACAAATTCAAGATGTTGAAAAACAGAAAAGTCATCATATAAATGAAAAAGAAACAACAGTTTTGCAATTAATGAACAGTCGTGATGCAAAAGTATCAGAAATGCAAACGGCTGCCGATAAAGCAAAGCAAAACATTATTTCAGAACAACGAAGCAAATATGATACATTCTTATCTGGTCATCAAAAAGAAATAGAAAAAATTGATGATGAAATAAGTACTATTAAACAAGAGAAATCTAATATTGCATCTGAATTATCTTCTATTGAAACTGAAAAAAGAATCATTCAAACTAACATTGATAAATTAAATAATAGTCTTGAATTAGATGAAGGTTCATGCCCAACATGCCTTCGAGAAATTGATGACGCATGTAGAAAGCATTTAGAAGATGAGTCAATGAAGTTAGTTAATGCATATTATGCATTAGAGAAAAAAGAAAAAACATTACAAGATCAAAACACTAAAACGTTTGAAGCTTTAAAAGAAGCTGAAACGAAAAAGACACAACAGCATAATTCATTTCAAACTATAACATCAGATTTAAAAACTGAAGAAAATATAAAAATAGCTGAAATTGATGATAAATTGAATTCAACATTTGACACGATTAAAGAGTTGGCTGATAAACAAGCAGAAAAAATTGAAGCAGATTACGTTGAATACATTGATAACTTATCAAAGAAATTAGCTGAATTGTATGAAATGAAAGATGTTGTAACAGATACAAATGAAAAAAGAGTTGAAATTGAAAATATGATTAATAGTCTGCAACAAAATATTGCTGGGCATGAAATGAAACTCAAAATTGCAGAGGAAGAAGAATATGATAAAAGTCAATTGACTGAATATCAAGTTAAAAAACAAGAGCTTGAAACAGCCATTGCAATTTCAAATACTACTCTTACTGAATTAAAAAATGAAGAACAATTAGCATTATTCTGGAAAACCGCATGGTCACCAACTGGAATTCCTTCGATGTTAATTGATGAAGCAATACCATTTATGAATGAAAAGGTCACCGAGTATCTTGACCTATTATCAAATGGAAGATATATTGTTTCTTTCGATACATTAGCTGCAACAAAAGCAGGTGAGTTCAGAGATAAAATTTCAGTTAATGTTCTTGATACATACACAAGAGCAAATTCAAGAATGCAACTATCAGGTGGTCAAACGAGACTTGTTGATATTGCAACTATATTAACACTCGGAGATTTACAATCAAGCGTTCAAGATGTTAAAATAAATATATTATTATTCGATGAAATCTTTGATAGTCTCGATGAAGAAAATATCGGGTTTGTTTCAAAAATACTATCACAATTAAAAATCGACAAATCAATTTATTTGATATCACATACACAAGTTGAACAACTAGAAGCGGACGAAACACTGGAATTCAAATGAAAATAAAAAGCGATTTTGTTACAAATAGTTCATCAACTGCTTATATAATTTGTGTACCTAATGAGTTCATTCCTAGTGAAGAAGATATACTACCTGAAATTAAAACTCTAAATGAAGAATATGAAGGGTTTGAACTACAAATGAAAACCAGTGAAGCTATACAACATATACAAAATTTATTTGAAGATTTGAAGTTTGGAGAAACTTTAGATTGTTATGAATATGATGATTTTAAACCAGTGCCTTTTGGTGTTGTTTTAAATATATGTGAAAAATATAATTTCGTTCTAACTGGTTTTGAAATACATTTAGATGGACAACATATTTTACATGGACTCCAGCAAGAATTAATAGATAAATGGGTCATTGATACAAAATTAAAAGACATAACAATTGAGGTAATTAATGAACAAAATAAGGATTGTAAATTGGCTATTAACAAGGAGATGTAATTTAAAATGTGATTATTGTGCAATAGTTAAAAATTATGATGGCAAACCAGAAGAATATCCTGATATGGATCATTATATAAAAAATGAAATGACAACCGAACAAGTTCTTTCGGGGCTGGCAACAATCAAATTACATAACCCAGATGCATTTCACATCTTTTATGGCGGTGAGCCGATGTTGAGGAAAGATTTGTCAACCATTATAAATTATTGTAATGATGAGGATATTCATTATACAATAATCTCAAACAATTCACCTGAAGTTATACCCTTAATTAAAAAATTAGTAAAAGAAACTAATGGAAAAATTAAAGGGTTTACCGCATCAGTTGATCCTGTAATATTTACAGAATCAAATGAATTAGATGATAAAGAAAAAGACCGAGTTATGAAGAGTCTGGCTGGGTTTGAAAATTTAAAAGAGATGAAAAAATATTGCGATGATGTTGTTGCAGAAATAACAGTTATGAAACATAATCAACAATATTTATCCACATTGGTTGAAGTATTAACTACTGTTGGAATCAATAGCGATATAACATTTATTGATATTGCGAAAACGCCTTATTATGATTTTTCAAATATTTCAGATGAGGATTTGCTTGTTGAAAATTCACCCGAGCTAGCTGAACAATTTCAATCAATTTCAGATGGCGATTTAGATGTTCATATGAAACGAACATTGCTACCTGAAATATGGAATATTCTTCCATCTAATATGGATTGTGGAATAGATAAAAGTCTTCATAATATATCAATTGATGCAGATGGCAGTATTCGTTTGTGTTTAAGAATACGAGGCACATTATCTCCATCATTAGTTCCATCAATAGATTCATTGTTCACAAAAGATTATAAAGTACATCCAGTTGCACATTCAATCATAAGCTCAGACAAAAAGAAGCATTGTAAATTATGCAATCATACTTGTCAATTAATGAGCAAAATTATAGATGATAATAATTTAAGTCCTGATGATCTAGTACATCTGGACCGGAGGTAATTATGGCAGATTTTGATCCAACTGTTATTCAAAACGCAATTCAGTTTTGGCACAAAGTCAATACAGAAGATCAAGTAAGAATTAAATTTACAAAGAAAGATGGCACTACACGATTTATGGTATGTACGTTGAACTTTAAAAAAATACCAGCGATTGACCATCCGAAAAATGTAAACATGCCAAAGATTTTAAAGTTAATGCAAAATAGTGGCATATTACATGTTTATGATCTTGAAAAAAAGGGATGGCGATCAGTCCCATTTAACTCAGTTGAATATTTAGAAGCTGGAGATAAAATGTATAAAATTCAACCAATAAAACGGATGGGGGATAAATGACGAAAGAAACAACCTTAGATAAAATATTGAAAGAGATTCCTTCATCTGATATGACTCAACAGATAAGAGAGTTTTGTGATGTCATAATGAAGGAAGAAATGTCAAGGATGCCAAATATTGAATATGCTCCGAAGGGGCCAAATAAATTTGCAATCCTTGAAGTAAATGGTTTGTTAAAAAGAGAGATTGGATTTATAACTCTTGAACGTGAAAGTGAAGAAGATTATATTGGAGTTTATTGGACGTTTAGATTGGATAAAAAAGATAAACCTCCTAGAAAAAATAAAGTTCATAAAATCGAAGGCAATAGTGCAAAGAAGATATTATATCAATTTGCGAAACTTGTAAAATTTTATCGCGGAGAATGAAATGACTGAATCAAAGGATTTGCAATTAGAATTAGAAGAAATAAGGTTAAATAAATATTACTGTACACGGTCTGTTTCAAAATTTCCTGATGGAGAAAATGGAGATTCAACACCAATCCTTAATAGAAATACAATTAGAACACCCGAATTGATGAACAAGATCCAAAAGTATCATTCAATGTTAAAAACTGATTATCAAGTGGATCATCTATTTCCACCGAATTGTCGATATTATGAAAAACATCCAGAAGGGTTTTTCGTTGTAATTGAAGAACCCCCGGCATTTAGGACAATTAGTATTGACAAAGATTTATCAAGTGAAATTCAATCATTAAAAAGTTCAGGTCATTGGGAAGAATATGGTTATGAAAACTGGCAAAAAGAAAATCATGGACCCCCATATCAGTTTACATTAGCATTACCATACACTGTATTTTGTTTAGCATTTACAGAATCATATGATCATTTGGGTGGTCAGGTATTTTTTAGAACACAACAGATCACAGGATTTAGTGATATTCTTCTAAAAGCGCCATTTTTAAATATAAGTGATAGTCATAATATTTGTTTTGGTAATAAGATACATCACGGTCCAAAAAGAAGTATATACGCAGATGTAAACCATGCAATATCAACATTCTGGTCAACAATATTCAATACAGATTATCTTTATAATTATGTTGCATATCAAAACATACCTCTATTATGTGACTATTTTACATGGCAATATCATTCTAATATTGATCCAATGTTTATTTATAGTGCTGATTGGATCAAGGAAAAAGATATAACCATCGGTACACAAATTGATCGGATGAAAGCTTGGTTAAGCGAAAGATCATGCCATGACCATAAACAGTTCGAATATCGTACATTAAAAGATCTTTTTCAACAATCAAGTGAAAAAGGTCGTGCGAAGGTTCCTGGCGTTAAAGGTCTTACGGAACCATTGTTGTTTGATATTTCAAATTCAATGAAACTTGGCGAAAATGTATATGTTTCAGTTGGTGATTCATTTAAAAATAATTACGATCAGATGATATATGTTGATTCTTATATGGGTTTTAGAAAAAGTCCAAGACCGTTATATATTAGTCTTGAACGTCACGATGGTAGGATATTTAAATGGAAATTAACCAAAAAAGTTTGCGAATATATAGCAGAAAAGATTAAAGCCGAGCGTCATCTATCAGAAGCAACATTACCCAACGGTTTGGTAATAAAAAGTGGTGATATTCTGGAAATGAAAAATGCTTATGGCCAGAATATTTATCGTAAAATATTTTATATAAGATATTCTAGAACTGGTGAGGTTGAAGCACGAGTTGGTGCCGAATATTATATTGTCAATAATATCGAGAAAGATACACAAATTTTTGATGTATCTAACCCAAAATATTTTGACATGACATTATCTAAAGATGAACAATATTATATAATCAAAAGAGATCATTTTGACGCAAATCATATAATTAAAGCAGCGTCATGTAATTTCGATAGCATAGATACTGGGCGCGATAGCGGCGGTTTAGTAATGAAGTTTAGAGAAAACAGAGGACTTGACCAAGGTCATCGATACAATATACCGATAGGATCAAACGAAAATACTTTCAGAAAAATTTATCCAATGGATAATTTGAAAACATTACCAGAAATATTTACAGTTGGTCGTCGTTTGATGTATATATATAGAGAGACGGAAACTGGAAGTATTGTCGAGAAAGAACCAACCGTTATCCCGAATTTGGGGATTGTAATAGAGTATGCTTGCTCTATCAGAAAGGCAGCTTCCGACCAAATTGTCAAACATAATTTTATTCAGGATGATCGTTTTGCTCTTGAAAGTTGGAATCATGTATATGATTTTGAAATTGGCGATAAAGTCGTTGTAGCAAATTGGGAAAACCCAATTGACATGCTAACGGTTAAACAAATTCAAGGATTTGTTGAAGATAAAAATACCGGCGATATCAGTTTTACTTTAGTTGATAAAAACGAAAACGTTACTAGTTATAAATATATCGACGGTGCAAAGAGACTTGCGAGACTTGGTTCTGTTAGAAAAATTACTAATGTGTGGGGAGAATTAACTTCCGGCATGAAAATTGTTGCAAATCAAGCCAGAATTAGTATGTTTCCGAAAAAGGATACCAATATAATTATTGGTTTTCTCTATGACACTGGTGGTGAAGAACCTTTAGTATTATGCTCAAATGCTAATACTTTATGGTATAGCGATGTTATTAATAATTTCGATATAATAAAAATGGACGACGAAGCATGGAAAACCAAACAGCATGCTTCAATTAACCCATCAAAAATGAGATATCAATCTGGAGATATACTTCAAGGTCAGCATTACTATAAAAATGATATAGGCTACTTAGTATACATACCTAGAGATCAACGAACAGTTAGAGCTTCAAGCTTAGCTTATTATCAGTCGTATGACGATAATTTTGTTTTTGATAAATCATTTACCGAAGATGTTATGTTTGATATCTTCCCTAACCCGAGATTGACAGTGACACAAGAAAACAAACTTGGTCTTGTAAATGTATTCCCTAATTTTCATGGAATGTTTACAAAAACTGACGAGTCTCACTCACCATACAAAGTTGCGAATGACAGAAGGAGTATATTAAATGATGTTTCCAGTGATAATTAATGATGGTACAGCAGAAATTCCGGATTCTGATATATATTATATTGTTGGTAAAGAAGGAGTTTTTCTAAAAAAGAAATTGGGTGTTATGGAAAGCATAGCCCCAGTCAAAAACATTTCAATATTAGAAAGCGTTCAATCAATGGCTAGGATGCATATCCGAAAAATTCCTGCAAAAAAGGCAAAGCAGATTCTAAACTTTTTCAAAGCCGTTTATGAAGAACATTATTCAGAAGCAATAGTACTTCTGTTTTACAATATGGAGAAACAACATTATAAAGTTGTCGTTCCCGTTCAGGAAGTTAGTGGTGGTGCTGCAGATTATAATAAAGCAATCACTATCGATGGATATGATATGATCGGTACAATTCACAGTCACGCTGGAATGTCAGCATTTCATTCCGGTACAGATGACGATGATGAAAAATCATTTGATGGACTTCATATTACATTTGGTAATATGCGAGATAAGGACATTAGCGTATCAGCGTCTATTGTTGCCAATGGTCATCGTATCATAGTAGACCCATCTGAATATATCAACAATATAGAAATGACAGTTGATATTGATGAAGAAGAAAAAGTCCCAATGGCACAAACATGGCGTTGGGACAAGGACCAGCATAAAATGGTTCAAGTTAAATCTGAGAAATTTTATACTAGACGTAAATTTGATCAACGATATCAGATTCACCTTGCAAAAGATCCAAAGTTTCCTGCTAATTGGATGGAACGTGTTACAAAGAAAACATATGTCAGTCAATATGCAGGCACTGGCTGGGCAGGTGGTTGGCAAGGTCATAACGCAGGTTATGATTCGGATTATTGGAAAGATTGGAAAGGTCATGGCGTTCAGGCTAATAAACCAGGCACAGTAACTCCAACTAAACAAAACAAAACTACGCCAGCAACAGTTCCGAATAAACCAACCGTTGTATCGAAGGAAACTCCATGCGATGCGTGTTCATTCAAACATCATAAAATTAATCTTAGCATTGAGAGGATGGATGACGAAACTAAAAAAGCTATATTAGCATGGGCGATTGAAAAACTAGAGGGTAATAATTATCAAGTTGTACCCGGAGAAGAAGTAGATGAAACTGGATTAACCCATTATCATTGCGCAGGCTGCCAGGAATACATTTCAGTTGATGAAAACACTGAAGGTAGTGCATGTTGTCCAAATTGTCAAACTGATGATTATCTAATTGAGGTTTCTTCTCAAGAAATCATGATGGAGGTTGGTGGTACATATGAAGAAGATGATTCGACTACCGGCAATATGATTAAATGTGAAGAATGTGGAAGTTCGTTTACCGAAGATTTTTTAAATGATGGTCATTGTCCTACATGTAATACTTTATTACCTGTAGAAGTTGATACTGAACTTGATGCATCTGATGACATTGTAATTTGTCCTGATTGTTTCAAAGAAAATGATCTGATGGAACTGGCGGTTGATAATAAATGCTTCTATTGTTCATGTGAGATTTCTCCATATGAAATCGCCGAATTATTGAGGCAACGAAACCGTGGTAGAGATCCATTGGAAAATCAAATGGATAATGATTCTGGCGCCTTTTTAGATCCAGAAAAAGAGGCAATCGAACGAATCGCACAAGATGATATAGAACGTATCCCAGTTCCTGATAGCGATTCAACGCCAATCACTAAAACTAAAACAGGAGTTTTTGCTTCAATATTTGAAAAAGCAAAAGCTTTAAGAAAAGGTTAATTATGGAAATAGTTGTTATTGGATTAGGTGGTGTTGGTTCTCTGTTATGTGAAAGAATGGCAAGATACTTAGCTTATTCATCAGGGACCAAAGCAAGCATGTTGTTAGTTGATGGTGACTCTTATGAAGCCAAAAACTTCGAAAGACAAGACTTCACCCAAATGGGCAACAAAGCTGAAGTAAAAGCTGCTGATTTAAAAATGCAGTTTTCAATGTTAAATGTAAGTTCATTCCCTGCCTTCGTGAATGAAACCAATCTTGCTCAAGTTATTAAAGAAGGTACTATTGTTTTTAGTTGTGTAGATAATCATAAAACCAGAATGATACTTTCAAACTATTGCAAAGAATTACAAAATGTTACATTGATTTCTGGTGGGAATGATCTCATTGATGGGAACGTACAGATTTATATAAGGCAAAATGGAAAAGATATTACTCCAGACCTTTGTGCGTATCATCCAGAGATTGCAAATCCCGATGATAAGTTACCCGAAGAGATGTCATGCGAAGAATTAGCAGCTTCAGAACCACAATTATACTTCGCTAATCTCGGTGTTGCAACCATTATGTGTTGGGCGTTTTATAACGCCATTGTCAAGGGCCAGCATGAAAAGTCAGAGATTTATTTTGATCTTACTCAAATGACTTCTATTGCTAAACAAAGAATCGTGAAAAACTAACCTGACTTTCAAAGTCAAAAACAAAAAAATGTGAAAAGGAATTAAAAATTATGGCACAGTACAAAAGAGAAACTTTAGAAGACAAAACCGTTCGTGATCTCCGTCAACTCGTAGTAAAATTGGGTATCCCTGGATTCACCAAGAAACCTAAAAGCGTTATCATTGACGCTATTATGGCCAAACATGGTGTTACCGGCGCGGCCGCATCAATTGCCGCAGATGGCCCAGCCGCTGCTAAACCTCTTGACGGAGTAGAAGCAACCTTCCAATCTTCAGTAACCAAACCTTCCCTGAAAAAAGGTGAACGTCTCAGCACAACACTTCAGGTATCCTGTGGTGCTTCTTCTGGTCGTTTTCCTGTTGCTGGAAGAACCGTTGCCGAAGTTGGGGATTTCCTTCGGGAAGTTCTTAATGTAGACAAACTTTCAACCGGTCTTGTAAACGGTAAAGAAGTTGATGGAAGCTATGTGCTTAAATCAGGCGATACTCTTGAATTCCTGAAACCAGCTGGGAAGAAAGGTTAATATCCTTTTAAATGAGGGGCTCCTTTGGGAGTCCCTCACCCACTGTTATAAATATGAAATGGAAAGGAGCATATCGTGTAAATGAATCGAATAGCTGTAATTGGACTAGGCACACTCGGCGGAGCCGTATGTAAAAATTTATCAACAATGGAATGTATAGAAGAACTGGTTCTTGTTGATTTTGATATTTTAGAAAGTCGTAATATTCATAATTCGGTATATCGCGCATCACAAATTGGAGATCGAAAAGTTGACGCTCTCACAGAAATTATCGAAGACGATATTGACATAATACCGATTCATGAAAAATATAAAGAAGGAAAAACAAATCTTCCTGAATGTGATTTAATTGTAGATTGTAGAGATGTTGTATGTAACAGAGGAAAAGAAATCGATGTTCGATTATACATAACAGGTAAAATTCTTATCATTGATTGTAGAAAAAACATTCGCACTCAACATATTTATAAAGGTTCATATAGAAGTCAATTGTCAAAAAGTGAGTTGAACAGTGCAGGTTTCTTTGCTTCGCAAATATTATGTAGCGATCAAATAACAAAAATGAAAGAACAAAATTTGGTTCAAAAAATTGATTTGAATTTATTACCAACACTAATAAATAACGAAATGACAGAAAAAAATAAAAATCGAATTGATATTGTTTATGATTCAGCAGTTGGTGATAGACTTCAATGTCTTGAAGAAAACATAGAACCAATACTTTGTTTAAGCAGGACAAAGGATATTGATGTTTTTATAGGCGAAAAACATTTTGATCCATTTAAAAAATTAAATAAGTTACCACAAGTTGCAAAAACAAAATACGCTGTAATCCCTCATAATTCTCTAAACAATTCAAATGATTTGATCAAAGCTTTAACAAATATAGTAAAAGAACAATGTAACATAGTTAATTTTATTGTTACATTACGAAAAGTGAATGGAGAAACGTTTATTGAATTACTCGAAGAAACCGGAGCAGCCTAATGATATTCAATTTATTGTTGGAAGCTCTAATGGAAAGGATTTATATAAAAAGACACATATATTCATAACGAAATTAATTCCAAATAGAGTCATTCTTAATAAAAATGTTTATAGAATAACTCATATAGATGAACGTTATCACATGGATGGTTTTTCATTAACAACAGAAAATGACAAAGTACTCTATGTTAGAGTCTTTGGATATCATCCAAATTGTGACCCAGATACAGATATTTTTTGTTTACCGGATTTTAAAAAAGATATATACTTAACAAAAGAATATTTAGATCTAATCATAAGTAATATTCAAACATATTATTTAGATAACTGTTATTTTAATCCAACTGGACGAAAACTTCGTTATGAAAAAATGCAGTCGATGTATGTGCAATTAAATAAGTAAGGAGAAAAAATGCCAAAGAAAAAATCGAATCCTATTGAAACATATGTTGAAGATGTAGTTAAAAAAATACTGGATGAAAGAGAATCACAACTAAAGGAAGAAGATGCTAGAGAAATTATAAAAGCAATGCTTCCTGAAATTGAATCGATTGTATCCAAAGTTATTCTATCACATTTTCATGCATTAGCATCGTATGTAAAAACAAATTTAAAGGATCCAAAGGAGAAATAACATATGCCAAAAATTCTCAACTATCAACAATTCTGCGAAGATCTACCAGAAGTTACTTCTTTAAAAACAATAGGAAAAAAGAAGTTTCACGAAAACGGATTGTTTTCAGAACAGATTTTTGGACCGGTAAAAAATTATACCTGCCAATGTGGTACTTATTATGGTATTTCTAAATCTGGTGGTAAGTGTGATCTGTGTGGAGTTGATATTGCTAATAGTGATGAACGTAGACAAAGATTTGCGAAAATTGTTTTGCCTATGGCAGTAGTGAACCCGTTGATGTATGATTTGATAGTTGACCTCGGTGGTAAATCTATTAAATCAGCAATCGATGATTTGATGAAACATGAAAAAAGTGTTCTATACATGGATGGTGAAGAATGTGTTGTTACAACAAATTCGGACAACTTGCCAGATGGTACTGAAGTGTGGGAAAAGACAGATGCAATATATAAATTAGTTGAGATTATAGCAAAACCTTTAGCAGATGAAGGCATTGAAGAATGGCAACTAATAATGGATAATATTGATAATCTATTAATTAATAAAATTATTGTACTACCACCTGATTTAAGACCTGTATCAAAAGGCGGTGCCGGAAAACAATTGATGGACAAAATCAACAGATATTATGTTCAGATATTGACCAAAAAAGAAATAATGAGAGATACTGTAATGGATATTCATTCAGATAAGAATGTTTATTATACTTATTTCACACAGTTGCAAAGTGTAGTAAATGAACTATACACAAGAATCTTAGAAAAGATGGCAAAGAAAGAAGGTCTCATTCGTGGTAATATATTGGGAAAACGAATTGACTTTTCTGGTCGTGCTGTAATTGCACCCGAACCAACATTAAATCTAAATGAATGCGTCTTGCCATATTTAATGATTCTTGAGATGTTCAAACTCCCAATAGCAAAACGTATTATAGAACTAGGACATTTTAAACTATTAAATAAAGCAATAAATTTTGTAGATCAATGTATAGAAACAGATGATCCAGTTTTGTTTAAAATTGTTGAAAAACTTATTGAAGGAGAAGTCTGTATTCTTAATAGACAACCCTCCTTGCACAAATTAGGAATGCTTGGATTTTACATCAAAGCATCACTTGACAAAGTTATTAAAATACACCCATTAGTTTGCCCTCCATTTAATGCAGATTTTGATGGAGATCAAATGGCTGTTTACATCCCCGTAACACAAGAAGCAAAAGAAGAAATTATTGAAAAAATATTTGTTACGAAAAACCTCAACAGCCCGGCGAATGAAAACTTAACAACAACTCCAAGTCAGGATATTGTTTTGGGTATTTATTTTCTGACATCAAAACCAGAAGGTGAAGAAATATTCAATGACTGTTTGCCTGACGATTATAAACGTGTTACTGGTATTGTTGATAAAAATGTTTTAATGGATGTATTAAACGATATAAAAGATATTTACCCCAATCATGTAACAGCAACAGTGTTAGATGAAATCAAAAAGATAGGTTTTAAATATGCAACATTAGTTGGTTGTACAATGTCATTAGAAGATTGCTATTTCGAAGGTTCTGGTGCTATGCGAGATGAGTTGTATAAAAGCAATGAACCAAGAACTCAATTGATGGCATTAAATAATGATGCTGTAGTTGATGAGCTAAGACAAAAGTTCATGTATTCATATTTAATTGATTCTGGTGCCAGAGGTAGTTGGGATCAGGTTAAACAGTTAATATTAACAAGAGGATTCATTTCAAATTTTGATGGAGAAATTCTTCCACAACCAATTAAGCATAGTTTGATAGAAGGGTTGACAGAAGAAGAGTTTTTCTTTTCAACATACGGATGTAGAAAAGGATTACTTGATGTTGCATTGAATACCGGAACAAGTGGATACTTATCACGAAAGTTGATTTTCACATGTGCAAATTTACAAATTGATAATGAAGAAGATTGTGGCACTGATGATTATCTAACTGTTGCAGTTACGTCTCCAAGAAAAGCAAGAATGTTAGTAAATAGATATATGAAAGGACCTCATGGTTTAGTTAAAATAACAAAAGATAATTGTATGAGTCTTTTAAATGAAACGATTGAAATCAGAAGTCCAATCTTATGTAAGAATCCAAAAATATGTCGAACATGTTATGGAGATTTATATAAGAAATTGAACAGTCGCTTTATCGGAATTATTGCAGCACAAACTCTTGGAGAGAGATCAACACAATTAGTATTAAGAACATTTCATACATCCGGAGCAGCTATAATCAAAGGCGATCAAAGTCAAACAGAAGGTGCCATCGAACAAAAAGATATTATCGGTGACCTATCTGCTGTTGCATCATTGCTTCATAGATTCAAAGGCAAAACTTACGAGGATATTGTCTCATCGCTTTTTGATGTATACGATAAGAATATTTATCATATACACTATGAATGTGTAGTCGCACAATTAATGTGGGTTGATTATAGAAAATGGAGATTGATTGAAAATAGAGATGAATATAAACCTCAATATTATTCAATTCAAAGCGTACCAAATCAAGAGAGCTGGATCTTAGCAATGGCATTCTCAAATCCAAAGAGATCTATTCTTCAAGGTATTTTATATGAAGGTAGATATTCTGGTATCATGGATAAAATATTAACTGGAGAACGAATTTCATGAGAGATCCAAATAGAATAGAACCAATGTTGACGTTAATTCGAAAGATCTGGTATCGTTCTCCAGATCTTCGATTAACCCAATTAATTATGAATGCATTAAAGATGGCTGAAGATCCATATTATGTAGAAGACGAAACTCTAATAAAAGCATTAAAAGAATATATAGAAATGGTGGAGGATTAACAAATTGATAATAAACCCAGTGTTTAAAATTCAAAACGAAGATAACAATATCTTCACAATAAGAGAGCAAGAATACGAAAAGATTTTACCCATTGTTTCACAAATAGTTAAGCCAGTAGAAGAAATAGGGTTTCAAATATCTGAATTAGGATTGAAAGATTCACGTTTTTCATCCGGGGAATTATCTAGAACAATCAAACAAACCTTAGCAATCAAATTGCAAAAAGGTAATGCAAATATTGATTTGAGTATATTTCTGCCGAAGATAGTTGATAAGAATTATATTGTTATTAACGGCAGAAGAAAAATCCCTTTACTTCAACTATTTGATATCCCTGTAGTTACTCGGGGAGAAACAATTAAGTTAAGAACAAATGTAGCAACGCTAATGGTGTTTAAAGATAAAGAAGCGCCAAATGTAAAAGTTAGCTTTCTAGGTAAGAAGGTTTCACTTGCATTATTGTTGTTTGCATTCTATGGTCCAGAAGCATTGGATGATAGATTTGATTTTGCTCATATAAAATTTGAAAGTAGTAGTGATGTATTATATGAGAATTTAATTGAAGATCTATTTATGACATGGGATGAATCAAAAGGTTATACACAAGATGATTTTATTCAAGAATTAGGTCGCAATTATTCAAGATATAATTCTAAATCAAAGGGCGAAGATATTGTATATGCTCTTGAAGCGATTCCAAAGATAGATGTAATGACATCACAGTATTTACAAACAGGATCATTACTCGAAGAATTAATTCAAATTATTCAAGAGCAATATGTTGATGATACATTATTCACAAATAAACGAGTTAGATGTTTTGAATATATGATATTTGCAAAGATATCAAAAATTATATTTGATTTATGTTTTTCAAATAGAACTGCACGACAACCAAAATTCAATATAAACTCAAATCAAATATTAAGTGAAAGCAATGTATCGGATATTATTCAATTTGATTTTTCAATTAATCCAATTGAAGAATTAACAAAGCTATCAAGGATAAGTTTATTAGGTCCTGGTGGTTTTAAAAGAGAAAATATTCCAAAGCATTTAAGGGATATATGCCCATCAATGTTTGGTCGAATTTGCCCAGTAGATACACCAGATCGTGACAACTGTGGTGTATTACAAAACATGATTCCAAATGTTTTACTTGATGATAAAATGTCATTCACTAAGGAATTATGTGATAAACAGCCAATATCCATTCCAGTATCAATGGTTCCTTTTTGTGAGCACGATGATCAAACACGACTTCAAATGGCATCATCACAAATGCGTCAATCAATTATGTTAAAAAAGTTTGATAGGGCAATGGTACAATCAGGTTGTGAATGGTTATATACAGATCAAACTCAATTTGTAAAACGAGCTAAAAAAGATGGTGAAGTTATTCATATGGATGATAAATTTATTATGGTTGCATATGATGATGGTGATGTTGAATTATTCAACATTGAATATAGAAAAATATATGTTGAACATTTAGATTTCATGAATGTATATGTAAAACCAGGTGATAAATTTAAAGCTGGAGAAATACTTGCAGAAAGTAATTATTGCAAAAATGGAGAAATTACATTTGGTAAAAATCTATTAACAGGTGTAATGATCTATTATGGTAATAATTATGAAGATGGTATTGCAATTTCTGATAGACTTGTAAACGAGAATGCTTTAACCTCTATTCATTATAAAGATTTATCATTTACATTACCACCACATAAGGTTTTGTTATCATTAGAAGAAGGTAAATACAAACCTCTACCAGAACAATATGAGACACTTGGAAAAGGGTCTCCTTATGCCAGAATCCAAAGTTTATCATCTGAAGATTTATATTCCCAGTTTGGGGAAGAAACATATTTACAAACTGAGAAGAAGTTCATTATTCCAGAAGTTAGATTATTTGCAAATTCATGGAATCAAGATATACCTGAATTTAAAGAGTGGGTTGAAAAAACATTGGATACTCAACGAGATAAAGAGAATGATCTTAACAAAATAATCCATAGCAAATTTTCTAAAGAGCAAGCAACTCAGCTTATAAAAGAAAATGGTCTTGATTTAAACTCATTTGTAGGAAAATATAAAAACAAACGAGAGAAGATTAATGGAATTCATATTAGGATTATTGGAGTACACCAACGACCAATTCAAGTTGGAGATAAAGTTGCAAATCGGCATGGAAATAAAGGGATTATTTCAAGAATTGTTCCTGAAAAGAAAATGCCAACATTAGAAGATGGACGAACTCTTGATATTTGTATTAATCCATTGGGTATTATTTCACGAATGAATGTTGGTCAGTTGTTTGAACTTCATCTGACTATGGCATTTTATGATTTAAAAGAAAATCTTTATAAAATGCTTGAGAATAATACACAAGAAGAAATTAAAAGTTATTTATTGGGTTTTATAAAAATCATTGATAAAACAAAAGACAATTGGTATTTGAACCAATTTATTGATGATATGCCAAAAGTTATTACCCATGAATTTATTGAACAATTAACAATGATTCAACCTCCATTTGAGTCAGTTAAAATGGAGGATTTAAAAGAAGCATTAAATTACTCAGGAACTAAATTCAAACAAAAGTTATATGATCCCGTTTCTAAACAATATATAGAAAATGAAATATCTGTTGGTTATGTTTATTTTCTACGAATGGTTCATATCGCAGAAGAAAAATTAGCTGCCAGAGGCATTGGTAGTTATGCAAAAAGAACACTTCAGCCATTAGGTGGCAGGAAAAATAAAGGTGGTCAGAGATGTGGTGAGATGGAGACAGCTTGTATCATCGGTCATGACGCACCCATAAATTTGTTTGAATTCCTAACAACAAAATCAGACTGTATTGATTTAAAAAATAAATATATTAGAAGTTTCATTGATTCCCATTTGGATGATGAAGATAAAAAATTCAATACAGTTCCAGAATCAGTCAAGCTGTTAAATTCATATCTGACTGTATTAGGAATAAATCACAAATGACAAATATAAAATATCCAGAAGATAGTAGTGAATACAAATGGTTTAAAATGGATGCAAGTACAAGTTCAAACGTTAATTATGCTGCTCATTTAGAAAGGTTAACTGATTCTATACATAAGATGATGGGTTCTAGTGTAGAAAAAGAATTTTTCGAAGCACTGCATATGCAAAAACCTGAACCATTATCTAATCCTTTTATGGATGATATTGAAAAGATCCATGATGATATAATAGAAAAAAAGCAAAAACTGAGGGGAATAATGGGCGACCTTGCTGAGTTTGATGAACCCAAAGAACCCAAAGTAAGCGATAAAGAAGAAAAAGAATTTATTTTTGATCCGGAGGCGCTTGATATATGAAATGTAAAGTATGTGGTGAAGAAATTGTATTTGATTATATAGTACCAACAAAATCGTTTAAAATTGTAGACGATAAAATATCTAGAGATGATGCATGGAAGGGTCCAGAACACGATTCTCCCTATTTAGAATTCTATTGTCCAAACGACAGAGATCACGATATAGATACAACTGAAACAAATAAATGGGCAGAAGAAGTCGAATCAAAATTTTATGAAGACTTCTCAAATTTAATAGGAGGATGCTAATTTATGGAATCATTGCCCGATGTACAATGTACAGCACCAGAAATAAACATTCCGATAATGCAAGTTGGAGTCGAGAATGTTGAAGTACCTTTTAGACTAGAATCTAAATATGGAGGGTTTCATCAACTAACAGCTAACGTTCAAATGACAGCAAATCTTGATGAAAATACTAAAGGGATTTCAATGTCTCGACTTCTATTAACATTAAAACCATATTTAGATTTGCCGTTAAAAAGAACTTTAATAAATCAGATTCTTGAGGATCTTATCAAAAATCTAGAAACAGAAATAGTTACAATGAAATTTGAATTCCGGATGCCAGTAATGAGAAAGTCAATCAAAACAGATAATGAATTTCCTATTTACTATAATTGTAAATTTGAAATGAAAAGACATATGAGCGAGAGTATTGATATGACTTGGTTTTATCAGGGAGTGCAGGTTCAATATGCATCATATTGTCCATGCTCTGCTGAACTTTGTGGGGCGTTAGAAGAAAATGGTTATCCACATAACCAAAGATCATTTGCTGACGTCCTTGTTGAAGTTGTTGAACCTAATTATGTATGGCTGGAAGATATTATAGAAACAGTTGAATCAGAAATTTATACATTACCATATCCAATTATTAAAAGAGTTGATGAACAGGAAATTGCTCGAATTGCTGCACAGAATCCAATGTTTGTTGAAGATGCAATTCGCAAGATATCTCTAGCACTCAATTCAAGAGAAGACATTTACGATTGGATTGTAAAATGCTCACATGAAGAGTCAATACATACATCTGAAGCTATTGCAATTAATTGGAAAGGTATAGCAAACGGATTCGACGGAAGGCGTTATATATGAATAATATCGATGTATCCATATCTTACGGGTTTGGTCCTGATAATAGATATAAATTATCAAACACACCCGAAAGTATTCAATTAGCAATTTATAAGTATTCTATTTACGAATCAATGAGAGACGAAATGATTTCGGAAATACATACAGGTAATATAAATGTAAATGCAGTTCATTTACCTTTGGATACATTAAAAACCGAACCATCAAAAATTATGGTCATGATAGAAGACCTAATGGCAGAAACAAACTGTAAAAAATATGTTATCCATCCAAATAAAAACATCGAACGATTTGTAGATCATTTCATACCATTCAGTCCAAAAGATACAATATTATGTATAGAAAATTTTCAATGGAAAAGAAAAAAGGTATTTAGAAGTCCATTACAAACTATTGAATTTATTCATTATCTAAGACATAGTTATGGTTATGAAAATGTTTATAATAAATTGAGATTGTGTTTTGATACAAGTCATGCCGAAGATATATGGTTTGATTATAAAATAATGTCTCACTTGTTGAACTATATTGATGTTATTCATCTATCAAACCGAAAAGGCAAATCACAACATATGCCTTTCAATTCAGATGGGTGTGATTTAAACTTGGTTGGTTTTATAAAAGAACTGATTTCTAGATACAAATGGTATGGCGATATTGTATTAGAATATATGCCTGAATATCATCATAGATTAGTTCCAAACGCTCAATATATAAAAAAGTTAATTAATGAAAGATCAATTAAAAAAGATAGGAAGTGACAAATGAATTCAATTGATTTAATAGAATTATATCGCAAAGAGCGAGATTATGAAAAACATGTTTTTGGTGAGTACAGTAAAGTTCCATCTCTATCATTACCAAGTTTCTTAATATTTTTAAAAGAATATTGTGATAGAGCATTAACTGCATATGCAGGAAAATGGGAAACCGACTTACCAGATTGGCTTATTACATGTAAGGAATTTGAGCAAAACGGTTCGGCTCCAGTAAAGGTATATGAAGAAATTATAAAAATTATGGCACTAGCTGGAGCAGCATTAGAAACATATGCCAAGATTGATCCAGATAAATGGAGACAAGATTTAGAAGCAGATATAAGTAAATGGAAAAAACAATAAAGGAGAATATAACACATGAACGACAACACCAGCTTATCAGATATGATAAAAGATGAAACACCCCCAGTATTTCAAGAAGGTAATTTGGATTTACCAACACAAGCTGCACCAGTTGAAACGCCAGAGGAAGTTCCGGAACAAGGACCTCCATCGATTTCGATTGCTCCACTGAATACATGGTTTGAATCGAATTCAGATTCGTTTGATAACATTAGTCAAGTTAAGGTTGCTATTCGAGGTGTTGACCCAACCAAAACATTGATTATGGCAGTATTAGATGGTCAAGGTGAAGTGGATGGAAATCCCAGCAGAGATCTTCAATTATTTAAAAACGCTGATACCCAACCGGTATTAGAATTGCCTGCAACCGATATGCAAATATATAATAATGGTTTTAAAATTGTTTATACATACGATGATTTAATCGTCAAATGTTATGGAGTTAGAACCGGATTAATTTGTGTATTCTGTAATATTATTAATGACTTTCCTGTACCATATCAGGTCGTTAAAGTCAAAAAGAAAGATAATAACGTAGAAGTTGCAAGACGCCCTGTTGAAGAAATGACCGCAAAAATGCCTCTCCCCGCGGATCTAGAAACACTTCAATTACTTTACAAACAAAGCAGCAAAGCAATTGAAGATCTCTCAACAATCGAATCAGTCGTTGGATGGCTATCAGAAAAACAATCTGAAATATCAGATATCAATCATTTGCTACAGATTGATAATGTTATTATCAGCATCTTGAGTTAAATATCTTGGATGGGCGAAGTATCTTAAGTTTTATCGGTAAACGAGAAACTGAAGAACACAGGCCCTGCTTCGCCCATCCATTTTCAGGAGCAACATGAAAATAAATCCAGATTTAAGTTTAATAATGAAAGATTTATATCTTTATGATATAGAAGCATGTCATTATACCATTATGAAAAAGTTGGGTCTTGATACATCAGAATTAAATAAAAATGATAAACTAGGTAGAAATATAGCGATTGGCAAAATGATGAGACGAAATCCACGTCTAACATCTACATTACGAAACACAACCGCATCAATACTTGATGAATATATTAGAAGAAATTCTGTAAAAGATGATGAAATTGTTATACGACAATATGATGGTATGATTTTGACAAGAGGATTAAGAGAAACACAGATTGGAGAAATACCTTTAAATAAGAGAAATTTCTTTCAAGTATTCATATGTTCGATTGATCGCTCAAAATATATATCACTTGATCAAACATTTCACACTTCTGTAAAGGGTGTTCCGTTTCGTTATCCACATATGGATGAAATATATTCACAAATATGTAAATTAAATTTCGGAAAAAAAGGAGCGATCTTTAGAGGACTCCAAAATATAAAAGATAGATTTTTAAATTCAAACGATACAAAATTATTCGGAATCCCATTAAAAAATGGAAAATTTAATATTTTCATAACTCGATATGGGGAAATGCAGGTATCGGAACAAACATTAAAAATAATGGATCCGGATGATATTGATAAACAACGATATTTTGATTTTTATATAATCCCATTCACGAAAAGTATCGTGTATGAATTTGTAAGGTAAGGAGTGAGTATGAGATTAAAACAAAAAATTGCATTAAACATTGCAGCAGGAAAAATGCTTCCATTGGAGTGTGAGTATCATCATTTAATTAATTTAGATACAATGTATTTCGATGCGCAAGAACCAGGCGTTATTGAAAATGAAATCAAACTCAGACCGGAAAGATCAGGACGATATTATTGTAAAACAGATGCATTTGAATTCATGGAAAGGACCAAGTTGTATTTTAATCAAATATGTATATATCGTTTCCTTGAACATGTCTCGTTTACACAAGTAGATTATTTTATATATTTGTTATCAACGATTACACAACCAGGAGCATTTGTTGATATAATTGTTCCTAATTATACAATCCTTTCCGAAATGATATTAAATGATAATGTAAGAGATCCAGATTTTGCGGCAAAGAATATTCTATTAACAACTGAACTTTTAAATGAACCATCATGTCCCCATGCATCAATATGGACACCAGAGCGAGCGGTATATTTCTTTGAATTAGAAGGTCGTTTTATGGTACAAGATATTCAAGCAGCTTTTAAATATGATGGTAGAGACATTTATCTTAGATTTAAGGCAGTAAGAATATGATATTACAATCAAAAGTTTCAGAAGATGGGTGTGGAGGTGGAGGTGTATATCATATAACTCACCCAACCCGCACAGAAAAATTGTATAATGCCGACTTAGCCATTTATGTATATTATGATGGTTCAGTTGAAATTGGAAAAAATAGAAATGGAAAACTTGGAGATGCTAATGTAGAGACAGCTGCACATTATTTCTCTAAAATTCTTTCTCATTTAAAATTGAAAGACACAAACCTCGATATGTTTAAAGAAGGTTTGACTGAGTTATTATATGAAGCAATAACAAAAACATTGAAAGGAAATTATCATGAGGGAACCATTTGCGCAGAGGGCGCAAGAGATGGGTCTAACCACAATAGAGGCACATAAAGGTCTATTCACATATGCTGATATGTATTCAGAAATCGCATATAGACAATTATATACTGGCTTCGTTAATATCGATGAGGCACAACATCCAACAGATGGACTTCCAAGTCCACTAATTGCAATTTATACACGACCAACACATGATGTAGATTTTAAATATTCAGGATATGTTTCGGATTTCTATCAGTTTATTGGCAATGAAGTTCTGTGTAATGGAGTTCGGGAATCAATACAACAGGTTGGGCTTCCAATCGTTAGAGAAAATCCAATCTTAAGCTGGGATCACACAAGGTTACGAAATGAAATCATTATTCAAAGCAGTCAAACACATCCCCAAGCTGGAGATGTTTTGCCGGTTATGGTCGTCAATAATAGTTATAATGGTACTCGTGCCGCTTCTATTTCTTTTGGGATTTCTATGGAGTACAATAATGATCGCACTATTTTCGCTTTCTCTCTTGGTGAGCTTAGACAAGTTCATATTCAAAATTCCAATACAGAAGTCCGTTCCGCGATAACAACATATATGAATGTATTTTCAGATGGTATTGCGGATATGATTACCCAAAGTTTTAATAACCAAGTTACAGAAGATGAGATGTTAGCTGTGCTTGATTTAATTGAGAAATACGGGGCCAAACGTCGAGATGCGATATCCACATTACTTGAAGAACTACAACCATCGTCTGCCGGCATGCCTTCGTCCTGGCAGATATTTTTAGCCATAGTTAGATATAGTAGTTTTGAAACAAATCTAAATATGAAACGTCTACTCGAGAATGCAGCAGAGAGTGTTTTAATAATACCTCCACGCATGTATGATGTACTCGAACAAATACAATAGTCTAATTAGATATAAAATATCCAATTAGATATAAAATAAATGAGAGGAATAATACCCCCTCTCATTTTTTTTGGAACAAAATATAAAAAAAGGAGTATAATATGGCAGCATCTACCACACCTTTATTAACCGAATGGCATCCTGATGTCACATATGATTTTGTATTGCGAATAGGTGAAGATGATTATTCAACTGACCTTATTAATGTTGAAATTAAAACATCAATAACACAACCATATCAACATATAATTCTTGATGTACGAATGAATGTAGATGATATTTTAGAAAATACATTGTTTGGTCAAAATGAAATAAAATTAATTATAAAGTTGATAGGTACTGACAAAAATAGATTTGCCGATGATATTGTATTTGAATTAATGTATATTGATACACTTACAGAATATTCTCCAGTACAACAAGCATCGGAAACAGATCAAGTAGAAAGAAAAGTTACAAGGTTTAAAACTGTATGTATAAATGCATATCAATCAATGTCCACTATGGTAAATAAAATATATTTTAACAAAAAACCAGATGAAATTATAACAGACTTAGTTAAAGCTACTTCAGCAGAACTTGAGTATGATACAGTGGGAAAAAGTAGTCTAAATATTGATCAACTATTAATTCCACCAACTACTTTTTATAATGTTATAAATTATCTTGATAAAACATATGGTCTTTTTAAGGGTCCTATGGCTGTACATGCTACACATGACAATAAAATTAAAGTTCAAAATTTAAATAAGAAACCAAATATGGCACAAATGATAACTCTTTATCTTATAGCAACCGATAAGAACGAAAAAGAAATATTTGAATCAGAGGATGCAAGTGTATTTTACACAAGAGACGCAGTTGCTAGTTCATATAAAGGCAATGCTGTATTTTCTGTTCAAGCTCCAACTATAAAATATATCGTTAAACCGAGAGATGCATTATCAAAAACACATGATATTTCTTTAGTTGGAGAAATACAAAAATATGGAGTAATTGAAAAAAATAATCCAACAGTTTATTATAATGGTGCGGCAATATCTCCATTTAAAAGAATTGGTTTTGAAAAAGATCATACTGGGTATGATGATGATCAAACATTTATCCATTCAAATTTAAGTCAGAATATTTTAGATATGGCAACAATTATAGCAGATGTAGCAGGAAGTTTGCCAGTTTTAAATTTAATGGCAGTTGGAGAACATGTTAAGATTGTAAGTCATACTGATTCAAGGTTAAAACTTTCTGGGTCATATATTTTAAAAGGTAGTTCTGTTATATTTTTAAAAGCAACAACATGGGAAGCAAATGGTAGATTATTTTTGAGTAGATCAAATATCGCTCAACAATAATTAGAACAAATAATAAAGGAGATCAGAATGGCGGTACAAGTGAAACGAACTCCGGACGAATATGTTGCGGAGTATTTACGATGTAAAGGTGATTTTCATTATTTTTGTGGGCATTATATTAAAATTGAAATACCAGGCGAAGATGTATTATTAAAACCATATAACAAACAATCTGAATTGATTGATACAATTGAGAGAATGAAATATGTTTTGGTTTTGAAGAGTAGGCAAATTGGAATCTCAACTATTGTTCAGGCATATGCCGCATGGCTAACAGTCTTTTTTAACAACGTTGTTATAGGGGTTATATCAAAAGATGGAGCTGAAGCTACAGATTTTGCAAGAATTATTCGTGGTATGGTTGAAAAACTTCCTGATTGGATGAAACCATTGGGTGGTTCACAAGGACGTGGTCTTGCAAAAAGAACTGAACGTTCATTTATTTTAACAAATGGTAGTAAGGTTTATGCATCTCCTGTTAATCCAAATGCGCCCGATAAAACGCTTCGTGGTAAAGCATTAACATTTTTAGTTATCGATGAGGCAGCATTTGTCGGTCATGTTGAGGCAGCATGGACTTCAATGGTTCCAGCTTTATCAACAAACCAAATGCAAGCACGAAAGAATGGAATCCCATTCGGAACAATTGTTCTTTCAACACCAAATAAAACTATTGGTATTGGTCAGTGGTATTTCGAACAATACATGAGGGCAGTTTCAAACGATGATATTTTTAAACCATTTGTAATTCACTGGAAAATGATTCCAGAGTTAGCAGATGATCCACATTGGTATAAAACACAATGTAAATTATTCAATAATGATCCAAAGAAAATCGCACAGGAATTGGAATTAAAATTCTTGCCTGCTGAAGGTTCATTCTTTGAAGCGGATACTGTTGAGAGAGTACAGGATGCATGTGTTGAACCACTTGAAAAATTAAAAGTATTCAATGGAGAGATTTGGAAATTTTCAGAAGCATTGCCTAATAAGAATTATATGATAGGAGTTGATACTGCACCTGAACATGGGGAAGATAAATCGGCAGTAACTGTTTGGGATTATCAAACGCTTGAACAAGTTTGGGAATATCAAGGTAAATGTAAAGTATTAGATTTCTTAAAAGTTGTTCAAATAGCTGCAACACAATATAGAAATGGTCCAATAGTAGTTGAATCAAACTCATACGGTAACCAGGTTATAGAAGAACTGATGCAAACAAATTTTTCAAGTAGAGTTTATAAAGAAAAACGCGGAGCAAATACTATCGTTCCTGGTCTTTCAAATAATGCAAAAACAAGACCATTGATGATTGATGCTTTATATTCATATATGACAGAATATCCTGAAGTTGTTAGATCTCAAAGACTTGCACTTGAATTAACAGGATTGGTTTCAAAAACGAGTGGTAGAGTTGAAGCAGATACTGGATGTCACGACGACTTAGCATTAGCATCTGCATGTTGTTTTTATGTAAGAAAATATGATCCACCATTACTTCTTGAAACAGAAGGTGGTGAATATTCAGGAACAGTTGAAGTAATGAAAGATATTGTAAGTTTTAATACCGATAGACCAACAGAAATAAGCAATGCCGCAATTATGAAATCTGTTAAAAATAATTTGGATAAAAATCTAGGTTTTGTTGATATAATGGATTTATATAATAAGGAATAAATTATGGATGATAAATATATAGAGGAACTATTTGCAGTCCCAATCGGACTTGAAGTTGAAGCAACAGTTGACGGTCAAAAGTTTTATTCGTCAGATGGTTTGCGAAAATCATTTATGAAAGCTATGGGTGCTTCAAGTATAACGAGTGGTATATACAATCAAATAGATACATTAGTTACAAAGAAGAAACTTTTAGTTCCATGTTATTTATCTAAAAATATGTTTCGCTTTTTTACACATAAAATATGGGGAAGACCAGAAGATAAAGATATTTTGGGATTTTATCATATGAAACAAAAAAGAGTTTTTATATTAATTGATAATAATGTTAATTATATAGGTACTGCAAAAAACGATGAAATGGCAAGTACTGTAATGCATGAATGTGTACATTTATACGCAGATAGATTGAAAGGAAAATTCTTAAGTACCTTCAAACAAGAATTAGATAGATTTTATATTTCATACTTTACAAGAGTATTCAAATTAAAAAAGAAACCAAATGTTACAAACATTATAAAGTTTCTTTCTAAGTTTGAATATTCCAGAGATGAAAATCTAAATAAACAATTAACAACTTATTATTATTTAATGGAAAAAGAATTAAAACCTTATACAGAGATGAGCGATGAAGATTTTACCAAACTACTAACAAGGATTATTGTATCGATTAAACTTTCGTTAGTTAAGTTTCCAACATTTCTAAGGATGTATAGAACAAATATAGATATTTATGGACCTCTTGATAGAGCATACCAAGAAGCATTCGGAAAGAAAAATACATATACAGGAGTATTCCAAGAATTATCATCTATATCAGAAGTCATATGCGTTCTATCTGAAATGAGATCATCATACCCAAAGATTAAGAAAATGTTTAAAGATATGGCATAGGAGTTTAACGTATGGCTATTCGAGATGATAATACTCCCCCTTCAAGAACTCCGGGAAGTATTACCCAAACCGCTGATGCACAACAGGATAGAATTGGTAATATCAGCAATGTATCTAAAACCGTAGCTAACATGCAAAAAGATGTAAAGCAACGGATTACTGAAACCAAAGAAGCTGTTGATAATTCTAAAGAGATCAGTGCGATTCAGGGTTCAATGGTTAATGTACTAGACAAATTAAGTGATACAGTCAATGCTCTAAAAAATGGAGTGAGAACTGTAACCACTGATACTGCTAAAGCTACAAAAGATGCAATTAACGATTACGGTAAAGCTGTTAGTCAGGATATTAGTTTTAACAAACAAAGTATTGTTGCAATGGCACTTGCTAGATCAACTCCTATATATGGTTACTTTGTTGCAAAGTTTATGGAAACAGATGTTTTCAAACGTGCAGCAGAAAGAATGAAACAATCCATTGGTAAAGCATTTGGTAGTTTAGCAGGTATTTTCAGACGTGATGGAAAAAAGAATAAACCAACACAAGAACAATTTGCAAAACATGTAAAAGGCAAAATACCACACATGGCTAAGGGTGGTGTTGTTGGTAAAGAAGGTGTTGCTAAGCTCCATGCGGCAGAAGTAGTAATGCCGATTGAAAAGCTTTTAACTCGAATGGATGAGAGTAATGATGCAACAAAAAATATTGGTAAATTTATATCAAGGTTAACACTACAACATGCTGCATCTACTAAAGCAGTATCATCTATGATTCTTCATAAAGATGAATTAGAAGGTAAAAGAAAAACTGGATTATTTAAAGATTTCTTCAGAATAGCAAGAGAAGAAAAAGAAAGAGATAGAAATTCAATTGATGTTAGACAGCTTCGAGAATTAATTGCTATTAGAGAATCATTCGGCGCTGAAATGAAAATGTGGCCAGAAGTATGGAGTAGGTTATTATCAAACCATCCAATGTTTAGAAATGTTATTGCATTGACCAAATCATATGCATCGTTGATGAAATTAATTACATGGAAACCTGTTTATGCAATATTTAAGAGTCGTGGTGGTCATGCAAGATATTTATCAAGAAAACAAGAACCACTTGAAGCATTAAATCAAAACATTGGGTTGTTGTATGTTGAATCTATGTGGCGATTTGACAATATGCTAAATTTATTGAGAGCAATTGCAATTGCTACAAGAGCTACAGCATCTAAAGTAACTGGTAAGAAATTTGATAGATTAAAAGGTATAGGTACTGGTGAGTGGTCTATTGCTGGCGTCACTGCTAGAGCAGTTGGACTTCTAACTGGCGGAGCAATGCAATTAGCTGGTAAAATACCTGGTCTTAGTTTATTAGGAAAAGGTGGAAAGGCATTAACTCGTAAATCTTTAACCGGAAGATACGGAAATGTACATTCAATTGAAGGAAGTGATCTTGGTCCAAAAGAAGTAAAGAAAATAAAAAGAAATCCTATCTATGTAGATTTACATGCAATTTCAGAAAATTTCAAGAAAAAACAAAAGAAAGAAGATAAGATAGCTCCAAAGAAGAAAAAACAAGAACAAAAGATGTTTGAATGGGCATCTCAAAGAACAGAAACTTCAAATGCTATTCAAAAAGGATTAAAAAATAAATCCTGGATTCAATGGCTTTTAATTGGTTTTGGTTTTGTTAAAACAATGTTATCTAGTTGGTGGAATAGAACACTTGGAAAAATTTTAAACAAACAAGCCCTTACAGGTTTAGGTAATGTACTAAGAGGTAGAGGGTTTGATGGTAAAGGTTCTTTCACTAGTAAAAAACGCAGAGCCAAAAGAAGTCTTTCTCGTAAGGCTGGAAAATTTAGTAAATGGATGAAAGGCGGTGTCGGTGTCGGTGCTAAACTTGGAGGTGCAGCAGGCATGCTAGCGGGTGGTGGCATGATGGGGTATGATGCTTATCAAGCTGTACAGTTGGCTGAACAATGGAAAACGAGTAAAATTGGCGCAGGTATCGGCGGAGCACTTGGTGGAACAGGTCAAGGTATAGAAGGTGCGATCTCAGGAGTTGGAAAAGGTGCTTCTATGGGCATGGGAATCGGTATGTTTTTCGGTCCACTTGGAGCAGCTATCGGCGGTGGAATTGGAGCTATAGTTGGTGGTGTATTAGGTTTTGTTGGTGGCAAAAGAATTGCTGGTGCATTAGATTGGATTGGAAAAAAATTAAAACCTTTTGTAAAAGTAGTCACTGATGTTATCATGTTACCGGTGAACTTCATCAAAGACTCAATAGATATATTTAAAGATGGTTTATCATGGGATGCAATAAAAAAGTTTAGTCTTAGAAGCTTAAAATATAGTTGGGATACAATAACTGCAATACCCCGAAGTATATGGAAATTTGCTAAACTAGTTTCTCCTAAATTAACTGGGGCAATTGAAAATATGTTTACCAAAATCAAAAACATAGCTCATGAATTTTTTGTTGCCAAACCTCTTGCAATGTGGGAAAGTGCAAAACGATGGGTAGATGAATTATTTAGTCTTGATACATTAAAAACAATTATATCTGGATTGTTATGGGATTATCCGAAATGGTTACTGAAAAAAATTGGGGGAGCTTTCTATTGGCTTGCTGATCTAGTTTTTGATATGGATGCTTTAAAAAAGGATCTTACTTGGTTATTAAATTGGCCAAAAAATAAAATCATGGGTATTTGGGATTCGGTAACAAAATGGGCAACAGAAAAATTTAATATTAAATCAATCAAAGATACACTAATGAAACCAATTGATAGTTTTTTAGGTATGTTCTCATGGATTGGTGATATATTCACAGATATAAAAAATTATATTGTAGATAAAATAAGTTCAGTTGCTGGTATATCTTCCTTCTTTAAAAATATTTTTAAAGGCAATAAGGGTCCGCCAGATAAAGCAGAACAATCTAAAATAAAAGATAAAACAGCAAATGCCACAACCAATATAGCAGAATTGGCTGAAACAGCAAAAGCTAAAGCAACAAAATCTTTAAGAACATCAGGCAAATTTTTGTCTGGGTTGCCACCTAAAGCTAAAAAAGCTTTTGAAACAGCTAAAAAATATTATATGTCCGAATTTGGTTGGACTGAAAACCAAGCAAATGCAATATTAGAAACTATCGCTACAACTGCTGGGGATAAAATCAATAAGTTTTCTGATCCAGAAAAACTAAAAAATATGGCCTCTGGTTTGATGAATGCAGGAGATAATGTAGCAGGTGCTGTCAAAGATAGATTTGCTGCTATGATTGATAGTGGTCATATAGTCGTAAATGAAGCAAAATTAATGCTAGCAAATGGTGAGATGATTGCTGACGACATCGGCAAAAAAATCATGGATTCATCAAAAGAATTAGGTGAGAAATCTATTCAAGGAACAAAAGCGGTAGTAAACTCAGTAAATACAGTCACTACAAATATAGCACAGACTTCTAATGCAAATGTGAGTGGTGGAGGTCGAGGATCTAAATTATATGATCCATCTGGTTATTTTGATCAAATGGTATTTACAGGAAATTATCGTTAAAGGGAGAGTATTGATATGCCAACAAATGTAGGAAATCCACAAAACAAACAAATTGGATTATTAGATGTATTTGGTTATCCTCCGGATAATATACATCCTCGAACAACATTAGAAATGAAAAAAAGTCTACCTGTAGTTAAATTTTTTCCATCTCTTCCCAGTTTTCAAAAGGGATCTAGTTTGTTTACCTTAGCTCCAGCTTGGATTGAATATTCACAATTATTAAAAGATAATGGTTATACTATAAATGGTGGTAAAGATAATGGAATACAATTAGCTTTTCTAGCTGATAATTTTCCAACCGATACATTTACAAATGAATATGGAGAAAACTTCTTACAAAAATTTACTGATATTGCATCTGAAGGTGCTGCTTCGATATCACAAATGTTTGGTGCAGAAAAAGCTACTGATGTAATTAAAAATGCTTCCACTAATTTGAAAGCTTCTGAAAATGTTGGTGCTAAAGCTGTAGGTCAAACTTTGGGGTTTGCTCATGATATGGGTTCATCTGTTGCACAGCAATTAAGTAAAATCAGTACAGGTTTAGCTGGAGGTGGAGATTTAGTAAATACTCTTATGGCAGGTGGGCGTTTAGATTTTCCAATGGTATGGAAAACAAGTTCATATCAACCATCATATTCAATGACTGTTAGATTATATAATCCATATCCACAAAGTGATAAAGCTACACAAAAATATATTATCGGTCCAATTGTTGCAATTATGTTATTGGGTGTACCAAGAGCAAGAAATGCATCTTCATATACATGGCCATTTTTTCATAGAATTGAATGTCCTGGTTTGTTTGATTTGAATCCAGGTTTTATAAGCAATATTACCGTAGTTAAAGGAGGAGATCAACAACAAATATCTTTCCAACAACGATTAGGTATTGTAGATATAAGAATAGATGTGGGTAGTTTATACAGTAGTATGATAGCAGGAAAAAGCATTAATTCTGAAAGACCAACTGTTTCAAAATATGCAAAAACAATGGCAGGTGAAAGAAAAGTAACTAACAGACAACAGGATAATTCTTCAATTAGTGAATCTGTAGGAGACAATGCTATTGGCTCAACAACATCACGAACAGATATAGAAAAATTATATGAATTAAGATCAAAAGGGTATAATTCTCCAATACCATCTTTTCTTGATATTGATGGTTATAGAATACCTAAACCAGCAAGTCCAAAAATTCAAGCAGAAGCTGAAGACTTATCACTTGGTGGTAGAGTTACATCAGAAGAAAGTACTACATATTTTGAATTGAAAAAATTAGGTGGTTAACATACCATATTACGCATTGTCATTGTTAGATAAAATGCAAGGAAGGAAAGAATCATATACTGATGTTGTGTTGTATATGAATTGAATGTTTTTGTATAACCAATATTTTTCATAACTTTCATTAGCAAAATATTGATTTGTTGTTTGAAATAAATCTTAGCCCTTGTACGTTTTACGGCCATCAATTTTTTAACATATGGTTGAAAGTTTCTTCCGCAAAACATAGACTTATTAGTAATTTCTTTTATAAACAATTGTAATATCAAACGAATCTCATCCGCATATTTTGTGCCAATCAACTCTTTAGATATCAAATCAGCAATCACAGGTTTTGTTTTTGTAATTTTAATTGCATCAACTAATGCATTTCTATCAACAGTCCTATAAATAGTCATTTTTTTTACAGTTGAATCAATAACTCTCTTACCTCTTTCCTGTGATTGTTGCTGATAAATATTACCTTCATCATCTGAAATATCAGTTTGAATTCTCATCGCATTACCTTCTTCCCATGCTCTATAATAATGCTCAGCAAAACTCTTCAAACTCTGATCTATTCTATGTCTAGATCCAGCTATAAATTGAATGATTTCAGAAACATTAAATGTTTTAATATCATTTGTATATCTTTTCTCCATTTCCTTTGCTAAATGAAAAAGACTATTGCCTATTGTTTTTTCTCTTGAAAATAAATGTGTTTTAGTCAATGTTTCTAACGCATATGAAAAAGTTTCTGAATTACAAAATTGAGGGAAATACTTTTTAAATTTATGACCATATTGTCTAATTAAACTATAAATCATAGTTGAATGATATAATGTTTTATTATTATTTTTAAGAGCATACCACATAATAAATAATAATAAATTAGAATCTGGTTGTATTACAGGGAGAAAATTTTGAGCTATTGTCCCTTTATAAGTTCGTTTGATAAATTCTTTTACATCTTTATCTTTTAAACCAGTAACGTTTAATAGCTGATTATATGTTTTTTTGTGTGGTGGAAGATAACAAGGTTGAGACAAATTATTCACATCTGAGGAAGTCAACCGCAACATAGTACGTTGTAGTTGTGTAGGATTTATTTTTGAATTTTCTAATAATGTTTTCATAGTTATGTAAATATCTTCACTTCAATAGAGTCAGCATCAAAATAAACATATTCAGGACCATACTCTAATAATTGTTCTTGTGTTAGATTAATTAAATCAAAATTAAAGAATATATTAGTACCAGGGGCAAGTAATCTACAATGATCAACGCCATCTACGCCCTGAACGACATCGATAATTTCAGAACGATATATTTCCGATTCAATACCGAACCGATCTTCAAACGCAGAGACAAGGGTTTCCCTCACATCGGTTGCAAGACTCGATATAGACCCAGTATACTCTTTAGTTTGAAACACATCTAGAGATATTTCTAATGGAATCATATAGTTAGGTAGAACCCAACCACCAGCTCCATAAACATATTTATAACCTTTATTTTGAACATATACAATATCGTCAGTGTTTGGTGTTGTAAAATACCAAGTTACTGCGGTTGCATCAATAACTGATGTAGAATCTGGGTTAGCATATGTACATTCGGCAATATCACCATCATGACCCTCAAATACACCTGTACCATTTAATACTATATATCTATCGTTTACCGTACACTGTATACTTGTTGAACTACATGGATTTCCAGGATCAGATCTAAAATCAATAACTGGTTGTGTATTAACTTCATTTAATTGCATATTATGTAAACGCCCAGTTGTATTTCCGAATTTTATGTTTACAAAATCAGTCATCATTTTATAGTCTTCGAATGTCAATGATGATAGAAATACCTGCAACACACTTGATTCAAATTCTTTTTGGTCTATATTATCATAGTAATCTTTTTCAATACATGGAATATCATATACAGTATATGTTGTAGAATCCTCAATGACCACATTCGAACGTGTATAATTTTCTAATGATTGTCTTAAAGTTAATGTATTTTGATATCTACCAATAAGACCTTCAGTTGGATGTTGTAATGTAAAATAATATGTTAGCTCACCTTCTGCAATAATTGAATAGTCTGGAAATGTTAATACAAATTGATTTGAGGATGAATCATTAGTCATAACATAATCATTACCTGTTTCTAAAATATGCATAGTTGCGGTAACAGTTTCAGGATCGCTTGCTGTAGAATTATATTTTAATTCATATGTTGCATTTGTTGTACCTGATGTATAAACAATTAAATTATCCGCATACAAACTATAATCAGAATTAAAACTTGTAATTAAAGTAGGTGTTTGCTCAATTTGAAACATTACATAATTATAATCTGCGACCGTATTTAAAGGTTCAATTATCATATCGAAAAGAGTATAAAAATCAACTCCATTGACATCAATAATTGTTTTTCTTGGAACTATATCGCTTGTAAATTCTGCAAAAACATTTCTGGTTGGTACAACTGAATTTTGATATAATAAAGTAACGAATAATGATATCTCATTTGTTTTTATATCTGAGCGTTTTAATACTGGCAATGAATTGGGACCAATAGGAGAATCATCTATAATGATATTAGAATCAATATAATCTTGTTCCGTAACGGTTCTTTCTAATGCAGAAATATTAGCAATAGAGTTACGCCTTACCTCTTCAACTCCTTCTTCATCTGTTCCATTTAATGCACCAATAGTATTAACTACTGTATAACTTACTAACTCTGTAACACCAGCATCAGTTTCATTATAAATTCTATCACCTGTTCGAATCGAACCTGATATTACATTACCATCCTCGCCTTCTGTTAGTGTTAATGTTGCTCTAATCGTACTTCCAGCGGGTGGTTGATATCCAATTATGCCATTACCAAACGATGCGTTAACGCCTGCATCAGTTCGTCTAAGCACATATCCTTTTGTATTCTCGTCCATTAAATACAAACTGCTATATTCAGTATATAAATCAAAACCAGTTTGATTAGGTTCTCTAACCTCAATTACAACCCCTGCAAGTTTATCATCAAAGTTTATATCTACATTATAAAATTGATATACTTGTAAATCACTTGCGACTTGAAATTCTTGAATCTCACTAGTTAACTGTCTAACATTTAGAGCAAATGAAAATTTTTCTGTATCTACAATGACAGGTATATCAAATACTTTCGTATCTTCTTGTGCAGTTATTTTTACAGATGAATTGTTAGTAACTGTTATTGTTGTTTCATAATATGTAGCAAATGTAATATCATTAGCTCTAACCTGAAACCCTTCTGGTATAGTAAATGTTGCAACAGCATCTTCAAACCCTAGTGGCATTTCAAATAAAACATCAACGGTTGCATAATTTGCCAACGATGCTTCATAACCCAAAAACGCCGCTAAATTGTAAATTGAATCAGGCAATTGTGCTTTAGTAAGAAAGAATTCACGATATACTGAAGTTTGATAAAACATTAAATTGCTTGTAAGAGTTGCTAATGCTTCAACAATAAAAGATAGGAATGACGATTTCGTAAGATCGACATTTTCTAATTCTAGATATTTTTTCAATTCTTGTATAATTAAATTTCTGTTTTCTTCTCTAGAAGTATATACTGTTTGTGATACTGTATCAGTCATATCTATACCTTTATACTAAATAGAAACCGCTGTTAGCATCAAATAAAGTTTGCTTACATCTGTTTCTAAGAGTTTCATTTTTTGTTAGAAGTTTTGTTAAATACTCTGCGTCCTCAAGTTCATGAATAGTTTTATCATATTCATAAAAAGCATATGTATCTAATACCTGTGCATTCAAATCTGTTTCAGTAACACTCTGTTCAACTTCAACTTTTAATTTCCAAAATGTTCTATCAGTGTTAACAGATTTTTCAACTCCGGATACATTGAATATTGGATATGTGTCATTTACAGGTCTTAAATAAGATTGTTCTAATTTGATTTTATCATTTGGTAATGGAGTGAAATTATATGTACTTGGAATAACAAATCTTGTTTCGCCTTCTTTAATATAACCAATATCTTGACCATCAAACACAGTAGAAATATCTTCAATATAATATACAGGCAATAAAAGAATTTGATTCCATCGTATTCCTGAAAACTCACCAACTCTATCATATGAACCAGCAAATACATGTTCATCTTCCCATATGGTTTCTTCGGCATCAATATGATAATATGTTGTTAGAAATGCGACTACATCTTTGCTATAAAAATCATATATCAGTCTTTGATATTCATGAATATAATCATATAGTCTAGTAAATTTTTGTGTTGACATTAGTCCGCAGTCCTCGTTAAGAAATCAGCAAATGTTACATCATCAAATTTTACATCTAATGTGCCTTTTTCTCCCTCATAGTCTACATATAATATAACATTAAATCTTTTACCATTTGATTGAACAATTACATCTATGCCATCAATTGTGGCTCTATCATCATATATAGCTATACGAGTAGCTACTTCGTTTTTAATGCCTTCAACCGATATGTTATCTGATGGTTCAAATACATATTTATATAAATCACTTCCAAATTCAGGATCATGTAAATATGTACCTCTTGGGGTTAATAAAATATTATTCCATGAATTTAATATAACATTTAGTTTGTCAATTCTTTTAAAATCCCCCTGTGGCGCAATGACGGAAAGATAGTCATAAAGGGTATCCTCAGAACCAATTACTTCTGTTTTGAAACGATCTAGTAAATTAGCCATTTTTATCCTCTTTTAGATATCTCTTCAGCCACCATTTTCTTTTTATCTTCTTCAAGATCAGTTTTCCATTTTAGATAATTATAAAATCTTTTGATTGGCATATCTGTCACAGACTGATATGGAGTTTTACTCATTTCCATACACGCAAATATATTGGATTCGAGTGTTTCTCTATACTTATTTACATAATCAGAATGTGAACACCATGCGAAAAAAGTTTGAAACTAAATCAAGATCAATTTCTTCTTCTGCACCACAATGAGCACAACTACTTCTCATCTTTAAAGCAATGCCATATTGACCCAATTCGTCCCGATATTTTTTATGAATAATTCGTTTGTCTCTAGCAGGCAAAGACATATATGCATCAATGATATCACCCGTATCTTTATAAACAACAGTATCTCCTTCTTCAGGATTATAATGAAATTTTTCAATGATCAATGTCTCAGTAATAACATCCATATTAGCATCGACAGCAGGCGATTGTGTTTTAATAGCCATCATTTCATCAAATAATGTAGGTTGTTTTAATGTACAAACCACACCTGAAGTTGCAGGAAGATCGACAGGGATCCTTATTTTTAATATTTCGTCGCCTGGATATGGCATATAATTGAATGTGGATGAGGCTTGAACAGTAACTGGATATTCTTTTTGACATGATCCACAAGTAACATCATAATTTCTTATTTCTTCATAAGATATATGATATAAACCATAAAGCAAGGCGTCTCTATCTTTCAATGTCACTGCTTTTAAAAATGAATCATAATCAGTTATCTGTTCAGGTTTTTCTACGAGGGAATCATAAATGCATTTGTTAAGATGCTCGTGAATTTTAGTAGGAGTCATTAAACTCCCTTTTAATCTTTCTTCTTCCTTCACGTTCAATGACCTAACAGTAAATGAAAGTTTTGTTTGTGGTGTGATAACTTCATACTCCGGAAACTTCACATCGAATCCTTTAAACATGTTAATACTCCTTTCGGTTCGTGTCTAATTTATTTTTCGAAATAAAGGGGCGTGATTAGCGCCCCTATATAGGTTTATTATCCTTTCTACCTTATGCAGCAATCTTTGCAGCTTTAGCTTTAATAGAAGCAACTTTCTTAGAAAGAGCAGCTTTACATTTTGCAGGATCTTTAGATTTTGCACATTTACTTACACCAGATTGTATTGCAGAAGCTTGTTTCATAAGAGCAGTTTTCTTGTATTTATTCATACATGCTGTTTTTTCTTTTCCTGATTTACCAGCACATGCTTTAGCAGCTTGACTGAAAAATCTCTTATAGATTTTATAACCAGCATAGATTGCGAGAGCAGCAGCAGCTGCACCACCAGTAGCTAAACCAGCTTTAGTTCCAGAAAATTTAGTAATCGCTGTACCAGCTTTAGTAGCGGCACCCTGAACTGATTTAGCAGCAGCAGCACCTTTTTTCAATGCTGCTTGATATGCTGGACTAGCTTTTAATGCAGAAATTTTATTCATTATTGCAGTTTTTGCATCGCCAGATAATTTACCCGCTTGAGTTTTTAATAGATTCAATTTAGCTAACATTGGGTGTTTGAATTGACTTCCTGTTGGATCAGGCATAGAAACTTCTTGAATCATACATGCAAGAGCTACATCCATATTTGTTTGAGCTGTAAACTCAAGTACTGGTCTTTGGGTTGAAGTAGTCATGTAAAGACTATCAACTTCATTTAGAACATTATCAAAAATATCTTCGCCAACCATTTCGGTAACAAAGTCTTTATTAATTAACATACTTTCTTTCAGATCACTAAATAAAATAGCTTCTGCGGTAACATTATATTTTTCTTCTGGAAGTGTACCATGTAAAAGAAGGTTCATGATTTGATAATCAGATGCTTCATTTTGAATAAATGAAATAAGTTCTTTGCTGTTATCTTCTTTTTTTGCTTCAATAATATTACTTAAAGAAGTACGTGCAGCCATTAAAAATAATACTGAATCTCCTACGTTTTGATTTTCTGTGATAAACATTTTATTTTGTCTCCTTTTTTAATTATTAACTAGATGATTGAATTGCATCGCCATATTGTTCAATAACTTCTGCTTTAACTTTAAATACTTGATCGGCATATTGTTGACATTTTTCTTTTACCCAATCTTCATGCCATATATAGTCGACATTAAATTCAATCTCTGTATCTAATCTACCAACTGTTTCCACATCACTTGCAAATAAGTCTTGTGGATCTTTTGTTGGAAATACTCCATCATAAACTGCATAGTATTCAACAGTTTTTGCATCTGGAGCAGTTGTCCAATAATACATAAGACCAGCATATGTATTTTTTGTATACCCATCTAAAGTATCTTTATCTTCAAGATTAGATACTCCAGAACGATAATCTCTAATCATTTTTACCCAACCATGCATGATATTCAAAAGTGGTGTTCCATTAAATTCTAAGAACTTAACTGAAACTGAATTTCCATAATCAACATTAGCTGGTACTGCCCATTTAATTCCACCCAATCCAGTGAACTCAACTTTATTCAAAGTACCTCCTGGTGGTGTAACTGAAAGACATGCCCCTGAAAGCAAATTAGCAATTACTGCATTACTATCTAAATCTACAAATTCTTGTAGTCTTGGTGGCAATTTTGCAAACCAGATAAAATGATAACCTGTTACATATGGGTCAGCCACTCCAGCAACGGTACCACCGAAATTACGGCTAAGAACATTGTTGGGTACATTGGCAAATGAATTTTTTACTGCCATTAGTGTATCCTCCTAAGATGTGAACTTCATTCTTTTTTTAATAACTTTTAATACAGCGTCCCAATTTCCATTATGGATAGGTATAGCTTTATCATCGATGTAAAAATCAGCACTTATTTTGTCTGCTGTAATTTTATCGAAATAAATATCATGATGTTTTAACCATGCTTGAACTTGTGCGATTTGTCGTTTTTCATCGCCACCCATTTCCGCTGCATTGCCGGGCGAAGCTCTTGTAGTAAATATAACAATTTCATACCCATTATCCTTAAGCCAATTAATTGCATCTCTTGCACCATCAAACGGATCATCATAAACATCACCATTTTGCCAACCCTTTGAATATTTATGAATTGTTTGATCGAGATCTATCATTGCTCTTCTTTCATCCAAGAGCATTAACATTTCTGGGTATACTGTTCGTAAAATATTTTTCTTTTTTTTCTTTTTGGTATTTGGAAATGAATCCATTCCGAATGCATTACCTGAAGATGTTGTAGTTATACCACCTGCAGCCATAGATTCATCTTGCTGAAAATTGTCTAATATATCTTCTAGATTCATATTAATACCGATAGTATGAGATTTATATTTTGTTCTAATTATTATGGTGTATTAGTTAAAAAACTCTATATATATAAATTACTAATAACAACTATTATTAATTTTTCGAAAGGAGATGTGAATGTCAGATAGCAACAAATCAAGTTTTATTTTTAGTTGGCCATTTATTATTATGTGTATTATTGGTTATAACCTTTTTTTCGACGATGACGATGAAACAAAAACAATGGAGTCAGTCGATCAAGAAACTCCAGCAGTCGTTGAAACAATCAAAGAAGATAAACCAAATTCAATCGATTCTGCGGTGAAAAGAATTAAAAAAGAAATTGCTACATCGGAGTCACTTAAAAGTGTAAAGGAGGAGCTTTCAAAAGCTAAAGATGAAATTATTAATGAGTTCAAAGAAATATCTGAATCTCAAAAAGAAGCAAATACCAACGTTGCCAATGAATCAGATAAAAAATCAAATGAAGATGAAGAAGCGCCAACTGAAGTTATGAGAGCAGAAACACAGGTTATTGAAAATGAGACAATTGATGTTGATAAAGAACCTGAGGATGTTATGAAACCTCTTTGAAAGGAAAGCTATGTTTAAAAGATTTTTTAAGGAAGATAATAAAATCGTTGGAGGTATGTTCGATAAAGAATTTGAAAATGATGAATACGTTGTATGCTTCAACACCAAAACCGGTCTTGAAGTCCTTCAAGGCAAAAACGGCACAGACCCATTTCAAACCGAACTACCTCTATTGATTGACGTGGGGATTATGGGTAGTTGTTTGAACTCATGCTCTTTTTGTTATCAGGGACCAACAAAAGAGCCACACATGACGTTTGAAAATTTTAAGACTATCATAGACCAAGTAAAAGATCACACCAATCAAGTAGCATTGGGGGGTCGTGGGGATCCTAATTTACACCCACAATTTAAGGAGATTGTTGAATATTCAAGATCAAATGGCGTAGTCCCAAATTATACAACAAGTGGTCGTAATCTAACAGATGAACAAATCGAAATATCAAAGATTTGTGGCGCTGTGGCTGTAAGTGCCTATGATCGGGATTTTACATATGATGCCTTAGAACGATTAATGAATGCAAACATTAAAACAAATATTCATATGATCTTTACCAGAGAAAGTTTTGCTATGGCAATGGATATGGTAAGTGGTTATGATATTTGGAAAGGCAAAGTAAATCTCAAAAAACTCAATGCTGTAATTTTTCTTTTATTCAAACCACAGGGATCTGGAAAAGATAAACTTAACTTGATACCAACAATGAGTCAACTTGAAACTTTTTCTAAAGTTATATTTAATCCAAACACTATATATAAAATAGGAATGGATAGTTGTATGCTTAATCATGTATTACAATATGCCGAACCAACAGAAATTCAAAAAATGGCAGTTGATACATGCGAATCATCCAGGATGTCTGTTTATATCAGTCCTTCAATGCAATTGATCCCTTGTAGTTTTGCAGATCATGACACATGGGGTGTTAATATAACAGA
>Ga0180433_10000779_pt1 | contig 54036 bp, 43 predicted proteins | sample SS_ome_8_FD_132980 | JGI IMG/M metagenome (GOLD analysis project Ga0180433, IMG submission 132980) | Hypersaline lake sediment archaeal communities from the Salton Sea, California, USA - SS_1_D_1 metaG | ecosystem: Environmental > Aquatic > Non-marine Saline and Alkaline > Hypersaline >...
CTTTTTTATTTCTATTTTCATTTTTATTTAATATATATTTTTCTTTTTAATAGAATTTTAATGGTAAATTGAAATAATTTAAACATAAAAATCTATCAAAAAGAAGATGAATATTGATGAAAAAGAATATGAAGATATTAGTTGGGCTGTAATTAAAAAATATTTTGAAGGAAAACATTTACAACAATTAATTAGACATCAAATTGAATCTTATAATAATTTTATAAATTGTCAAATTCCAAAAACTATTGAAATGTTTAATCCTGTTAATATATCTTCTGAAAATGATTATAATAAAGAATTAAAACTTTATAAACTAGAAATTTTTATAACTTTTGAAAATTTAAATATACATAGACCCCAAATTCATGAAAATAATGGTGCTACAAAATTAATGTTTCCACAAGAAGCTCGATTAAGAAATTTTACATATTCTTCTACAATGACTGTAGATATCAATATTAAATATCAAATTCGATCAGGAGAGAAACTTGAAAATATACATACAATTTATAAGGTATTACCAAAAATCCATATTGGAAAAATTCCTATAATGTTAAAATCTAATATTTGCGTATTAAATCAATACAAACACAATACTGCTGCTTTAACTGGAGAATGTCATCTAGATCCTGGAGGTTATTTTATTATTAATGGATCTGAAAAAACTTGTTTAGGTCAAGAACGAGCAGCAGAAAATAAAGTTTATTGTTTTAATATTTCAAAAAATAATACTAAATGGAGTTGGTTAGCTGAAATTAAATCAGTTCCTGATTGGAAATGTATTTCTCCAAAACAAATTTCATTAATGATTAGTTCAAAAAATAGTGGATTTGGTAATACACTATATTTACAAATTCCTAGAATTAAACAACCCATTCCATTATTTGTAATTTTTAGAGCATTAGGAATAATTACTGATAAAGCGATTTGTCAAAAAATTCTTTTAGATGTTAATCATAATTCCAACAGTGCTTTATTAAATTTACTTCAAGCTAGTATTATTGATGCAAATAATTATTTAACTCAAGAATCTGCTTTTAATTATATAATGAGTCAAGTTATATTTACACCATTAAATATGGATAAAGAAACTGGAATGAAAAAAAAACATGAATTTACTGAAGATGTTATTAATAATGATCTCTTTCCACATTGTAAAACTAAAACTCAAAAAATTTACTTTTTAGGCTATATGACAAATAAACTTTTACAGGTTTCCATTGGATTAAAAAATGTAGATGATAGAGATTCTTATCTTAATAAAAGAATTGATCTTACTGGAATTCTTTTAAATAATCTTTTTAGAAATTATTTTAATAAATTAGTAAAAGATATGCAAAAACAAATTGTTAGAGAGATTAATAATGGTTCTTGGAGATCACAAGAAGACTATCAAAATATTATTAATTTCACTAATATTTACAAAATTATTAAATCAACCACTATTGAAAATGGTCTTAAAAGAGCTTTAGCTACTGGTGACTTTGGTATTAAACAAACTAATAGTAATAAAGTAGGTGTTGCCCAAGTATTAAATCGATTAACATACATATCTAGTTTAAGTCATCTTAGAAGAATAAATACACCAATTGATAAAAGTGGTAAACTTGTACCTCCAAGAAAACTACATAACTCATCCTGGGGATATTTATGTCCTGCTGAAACTCCAGAAGGTGCATCAGTTGGTATTGTTAAAAATTTATCTTATCTAACACATATTACTATTAGTTCAACTAGTCATAATCTATATCAATATGTTGAAGACTTAATTTTAGAACATCAAGATCTTGATGATGAAAAATTATATAAATCAGTTAAAGTATTTATTAATGGAAATTGGATTGGTGTTGCAAAAAATCCTGAAGAATTATATAATTCTTTAAAAGATAAAAAATATAAAGGTATTATTAATATTTACACATCTATTGTATTTAATTATAAAGATTTAGAAATTAGAGTTTGTAATGATGCTGGAAGACTTACCCGTCCTCTATTTAAAATTAAAGATAATAAATCTCTTTTAACTCCCGAATTATATCAAAAAATTAAACAAGATAAATTGAAATGGGAAGAATTAGTCTTAGAAAATGAAGATAAAAGTATTATTGAATATATTGACCCTGATGAACAAAATTCATCCCTAATTGCATTTAATCTAAATAAACTTAATATTAAAGATGATAATTTTATTTACAAATATACTCATTCTGAAATTCATCCTAGTACTATATTCGGTATTTTAGCTTCTTGTATTCCTTTTCCTGATCATAATCAATCTCCTAGAAATACATATCAATGTGCTATGGGTAAACAAGCTATGGGAGTATATGTAACTAATTATGATAAAAGAATGGATAAAACTGCCTACGTTCTCTCTTACCCAATGAGACCTTTAGTTGATACAAGAATTATGAATCTTTTAAGATTAAATGAGATTCCATCTGGATCAATGGTAATTGTAGCAATTATAACACATACAGGCTATAATCAGGAAGATAGTATTTTATTTAATAAAAGTTCTATTGATCGAGGTTTATTTCAAGCCTCAATCTTCCATACTGAAAAAGATGAAGATAAAAAAATTCATGGAGATGAAGAAATAAGATGTAAACCTGATAAATCAAAAACTAAAGGCATTAAATTTGCTAATTATGCAAAAGTTAATTCTAAAGGAATTATTCCTGAAAATACACTTTTAGAAGATCGAGATATTATCATTGCAAAAACTATTCCTATTAAAGAAAATAGAAATGATCCTACTAAAGTTATTAAATTTACTGATGAAAGTAGAATTTTTAGAACTAATGAAGAAACCTATGTCGATCAAAATCTAATTGATAGAAATGGTGATGGATATAATTTTTGTAAAGTTAGAGTAAGAACTTTGCGTCAACCTATTATTGGAGATAAATTTTCATCTCGTCATGGACAAAAAGGTACTATTGGTAATATCATTCCTGAAATGAATATGCCTTTTACTAAAGATGGTCTTAAACCCGACATTATTATTAATCCACATGCAATTCCTAGTAGAATGACTATTGCACAATTAAAAGAAACACTTTTAGGAAAAGTTTTAATTCAATTAGGTTTATTTGGTGATGGAACTTGTTTTGGTAATCTTGATATTACTACTATTAAAAAAGAACTTCAAAAATGTGGATATGAATCCAATGGAAATGAAGTATTATATAGTGGTCTTACTGGAGAACAACTAGAAAGTTCTGTATTTATTGGACCCGCCTTTTATCAACGACTTAAACATATGGTTAGTGATAAGCAACATTCTAGAAGTATTGGACCTATGGTTAACTTAACTCGACAACCTGCTGAAGGTAGATCTAGAGATGGTGGTCTTCGATTTGGAGAAATGGAAAGAGATTGTATGGCATCTCACGGAGCTGCTAGATTTGTTAAAGAACGTCTTTATGATTCATCAGATTCATTCTCAGTACATGTTTGTAATAAATGTGGTTTAATTGCTTCATTTAATAATCAAAAAAATATTCACCTTTGTAAAACATGTCAAAATAGAACAGATTTTAAATATATAGAAATTCCTTATGCATGTAAATTAATGATGCAAGAATTAATATCTATGAATATTGCACCAAGAATTCTATCAAAATAAAAATCTAAATATTTAATTAAATTTTTTTATATCCTATAATACTATATGTCTGGCTATTTATTAGATAAAACACCCAGTATCTTAGGAGGAGGAATGCCTGGAAGTGTTCCTTTAGGAAATCTTGGAAAAATTCCTAATATTAGAGTTGGTCAATTACTCGGTGGTAGTGCTGGTCCACATAGCTGGACTGGCATGGAAGGTGGAGGAGCTAGAGGAGAAGCTAGAGTTATTTTAAGACAGGCTTTCGGTAATTCTAGAAGAGATTGGGCTTCTAAAGGTATCGGCAATGGAGTTTCTCCTTTAACTTACAAAAATTCTATTTGTGGTCAATTTAGAGCCGCTTATAGTGCTGGAGATTTAGTAACTTCTCTAGTTGGAGGAGGACAAGCAGCTAATCCTAAATGGGGAATTATTTCTAATCAATTATATGGAAGAACTGGGGCTAGACCTCATCCTGGATTCCCTGTAACTGGTGATGGTGTTAACAGAGCTGGAAATGCTACATTTGTTGGTAATCCAAAATATGTTTACGACTCTTCTGATTTTATTAAATTTAAAAAACTTAGAGCTCAAAATGCTACTTATAATGATAAGAGTTTTGGCGGAGACTTGAAATCAGGACAATCTCAAGCTACTGCATTAGCAAGAGTCCGCATGTAAAATTAAATTTTATTATATTTATAAAAATATATTATAAATATATAATGATTTTTGATAATAATTTTTATACTCCAAAATTTAGAGGACCAGCTTCTTTTCCTCTCAAACAAAATCATATAAATACTGGAATTACTCAAGCACCAATGGGAATGCCTCAAAAATTTAGATATGAAGATGGAACTAACAAATTCTCTCAAGGAAGAAAAGTTTTTTTAAATGCTCCTACTTGTTCCTCTATTATTAATGGACCTAATTTAACCTCTATTAGAGTTGATTCCAATACTCCTAATTGTAGTGATACTATTCCTAATAAAAATTGGTCTAGCTCTAGTATTCAACCTTCCATGAGAAGCAGACATTCTAAACAAGTCTCCTCAACACAAGTTAATGGAAAAAAAAGTCAGGTCGTCGCTCATGATCAGTATATTCAACGTATTAAAAATAGAGCTATTGGATCTGGATCTACTAATAAAGAAGCTCAAGATTTTTCATTTAAATCTAATGATAAAACACATCTTAATGTAACTAATCACGCTTTAAGACGAGCTAGATCTGGTGGAACTATTGCTCCACCCAAGAAAGGAGCCATTGCTAATACTTTCAGAAGTGGAGGCTCTGGAGCAAGAGCTGTCTATGGTGGAGGAGATTGTTGTTTACCTATTATAGATAGAGATGAATGTGGATTTGTAGTTGAAGTAGGTGTAAATATGCATTGTCCTTTTTGTTATGAAAATGGAGTTCATTTTCATAGAAACCCTATTCATTCAAAAAATACTAATCACGGACCTAAACTAACCTGTAAAGGATGTTCAGGTTTTGAAAATCATATGTGTATGGTTTGTATGCATAATCCAGGTACTCCTGGTAATCCAACAGCAAATACTGAGCATTATCATTATATTAAAAATTGCAATTAAATTTTTTGTAATAAATTATATTATAAGTAGTTAATATAATTTAAATATTTAAATTAAATTATAATTATTATTTTAATTATGATAAAAGAATATGAAAAATTAAAAGGTTTACCATTAAATATAATTGAAAAAAGATTAAGAGAACAAAATTATAATCTAGATTTAATTTTTGATTTATTATATACACAAAAAATCGATTTTAATCAGGATGAAAAAGTTCCAGAAAATTTTTTAGAAATTGGGGATTATTTTCCATTTATTAAAATTGGTAGTAAAGAAATCTATAATATTGTAAATGATAAAGATATATTTATAATAATAATTGATAAAATAGAAAAACCAGTATTAGATATTATTTTAAATTTTAGAAATTATAATTTATTTTTATTATATGGAGAGATAGAAGAAAATTTAAACATTCCAGATTACTTTATAAATAAAAATAAATTTCCTAATATTTTACAAAAAGATAAAAATTTATTATATATTTTAGATGCAAATAGAAGAATTAAACAGATTCAACAATTCAATACTATACAAGAAATTATTGATTTAAAAATAGAAAAAAATATTTCATTTAAAAATATTCCTTATTTAATTATAGAAAATGTCTTAGACAAAAATTTATTAAATAAAGTTTTAGATTATTATAATAATACCTCTAATAAGGAAATTCATAATAATTGTAATAAAAATAGATTACATGTATATCCTGATCTAGAATTAGAAAAAATGATTGATAATAAGTTATCAAGAAGTTTGTTTCCAGAAATTAAAAAAATATTTTATTTTGATGTACAATATCGTGAATTATACAAAATATGTTCATATAATTCTGAAATTAATGGACGTTTTGCTCCACATAGAGATACTCCATATCCACATCAACATCGAAAATTTGCACTGTCATTAATATTAAATGATGATTATGAGGGTGGAGAATTAGTTCTACCTGAATATTATAAATCTTTAAAACCAAAAGCTAATACAGCTATTGTATTTCCTGGTATATGCTCTCATCAAGTTAATCCTATTATATCAGGATCAAGAAAGACAATTATCACTTTTTTTTGCACAGAAAAACCAAATGATCCAGAAAGTAATGAGGTAAATAGAGTTAAAAGTAATTTTTTTATTGAGAGAAATATTCAAAATAGTTTAGTATATCCTTTTAATTAAATATATAAATTTTGATATTCATTATAATAAGGAAATAATATACATAATCTATCATGTAAATTTGTCATTTTATAATAATCAATAATATTTCTCTCTTTACCTAATCCATATATATTATGATTTTCTATAATATCATCTTTATATTCTCTACAATCCACATTTTTAAAAGAATCTAATTTTAAATAATATTTACATTTTTTCCATGTTTTTTCATGCCATTCATGCACTCCTTTTGCTAAATGCATCTTTGCTAAATTTGATATTCTATTACGGTTTGTTACATATTCCATAGCTAATATATGACAACTTGGAGTATAGCATTGATATCCATGAGTCCATAATCTAACTGCATAATAAAATTGTTCTTCAGAATGATAACCGTGATATAATTTAAGGTCATATGGAACATCTCTTAATACTTTTATTCTCATAAATATCATTGCAGCCATTATTCCCCAACTTTCTTTTGGTTCATTAGGTATTAATTCTAAGTAACTATGGCTTTTAATTGCATCAGTTCCAATATATCTAAATGCTGTTATATGTCCAATTTTTTTTTGCATTTCAGGATTATTCATATCCTTAATATTTAAAGGATAGTATGAAATAACTGCTTTATCAGTTTTTTTATTACATTTTTTTAATTCATTTATAATTTTAGAATCCCATTTATCAAAAAATCTGGTATGACAATCGATTTGTAAAAAATATTCTTCATCTTTAATTAATTGTGAACAAAAATATCTTGCATATATTGGTCCTCTTGCCTCATTCCAATGCATTCTATGTATTCTAAATTGTGGATTATTATTATATATATTTAAATAATCATCATCAGGATCATATTGAAAACATATACCAAATACAATATTATCTGGATATTCAGCTTTTTGGATACAATCATCTATTGTATTAAGAATATCATTATCCATAAAACAAGCTATTGAAACAAAAATTTTACTATCTTTTTTTTCTCCTATATTTTTAATCATTTTAATAAAATATATTAATTATCATTTTAAATTTGTAATTTAAAATAAAAATTAATATTATAAAAATGACTATAGATTCTTCGCTATGTATAGTTCCTCCTAATAAAAGAAAAATTTGGACTGATCCACAAAGATTTTGGACTAGAGATCCAGGTAATTGTAATTTAGGTAATGATGTAAGTGGATTTGATTTTATTAAATCTTTACAAATAAATCAAGAAAAATTTAAAAATTTAGTATTAGAAAATAAAGTTCCACCTATTGGAGGAAGTGGACCTATGTCTAATGTGGATGGACGCTTAAAAAAAACATCATTTTATAATTATTTATCTAAAGTTAAATCTAATCCTCATCATAGACATCAAACATATGCTGTGCAAAGACAAAATGGAACATATACCAATCCTAATACACAATCTGATATATTGAAAATTGTAAGAATTAATAATATTCCTGCATTTCTAACTTGTATAGAAAAAAATACTGATTCTAACTTAACACCTTCCTCACCTGTACCTTCACCTATACCTCCTCCACCTACACCTGGACCAAGAGTGAATTTAGTAATTGGTGTTCCAGATTTTTCCATTATCGAGAAGCTCCCGCCGAACCCATTCCCTATTGGTCTTGGAATATCCAAAGGCACTTACGAAAAAATTCTATTAGCGAATGGACTTACTGGTACATATACCGATGCATCTGCGCTAAAAAACTATCAATTTACGGTAAACTATCTCCCCCTCAACGCCGGCGCCCGGACGCCACCTCTAACATGGACATTAGGTGGAAAAATTTTCTTAAATGGAGATGAAATTTGGCTTAATGTTACATCAGGTGGATATCCAACTATTGCTATGATAGGACTGGGCAATAGTTCCTGTTCTAAGAATGGATTTAATAATACATGTTACACATTGCTATTTTACCCACCAACAATACCTATTCTCCCACATCCACCAAATACAGGCCCTAATTCACTAGATAAAATTTCATTTTATGCCGTCAGAACCAACGATAGTGACCAAACATGGATATTAGTAATTTTACTAAGTGATTACAAAAGAGTTCTGAGTGTGAATTATGTTAATGATGTATCTGATCTAACAGCCTATAGTTTTAGAGGATCTAAAGATTTAAACGTCCAATGGATGTTAAATGGAACAATCAGTCATATCGTGTCAGCGAGTGAATCGGACCAGAGGACAACAATGATTGCGCTTGGTGTTACATCCGGTCCAGATGAGCAAACGCCCCCCAAGCCTGGGGGATACACATTAACATTTTATCCTCGTATATAGAATTTTTAACTATTTTTAGAAAAATAGATTAAACTGAAAATACAAAATATTTACTTAATGGAAAAACTAAAAATAAAAATACTAAAATAGATATTATAATTCTAATAAAAGTATTATCAAAATTTTTAATCTTAAAATATTTAATATAAATTATAAATAAAATTTGTGATGTTGTAGTTGTTATCAATTTTGATATTATAAATTTTACTATTAAAGAATATTTTTTTATATTTATATTATCTAAAAATATCCAAGATTGGAATAAAAAATCTAATGTTATATCTACAATTAATCCTATACCATTTGCTATTATTGGAGATGTATAACTTTCTAAAATTTTAGCTATGATTAAATATAATATAGATGTAAAACCTGTTGTTAAACTTACTAATGTAAATTCTCTCAGCATCTATAGTATTAATTAATATTTAATATTGATTTAAATATATAAATATTAATTTTATTAAGATTTATGACCATTATTCAAGAGTATTTAAAATTAACTAAAGAATTAATTGATAATTATGGTAAGAAGTCTTTAGTTTTAATGCAAGTTGGTTCATTTTTTGAATGTTATGCACTTCTGGAAAAAGATGGATCTTACAAGGGTAGTTTAATTAAAGAATTTGCTGAAATTAATGATATGACTATAAGTAAAAAAAATATGTGTGTTGGACATAATAATGTTGTAATGGCTGGTTTTGGTTTACCTCAATTAGAAAAATATATTAAAAAATTACAAGATAATGGTTTTACTGTAGCAGTTTATACACAAGATAGTCCTTCTAAAAATACTACAAGAAGTCTCTCATGTATTTATTCTCCAGGAACATATTTCTCTCAGGATTCTCAAGAAATCTCCAATAATATAACTTGTATTTGGATTCATTATTCCAAAAAAAATCAAATTTGTCCGGAACAAATTACAATTGGAATATCAAATATTGATATATTAACAGGTAAAACTAATATTTTTGAATTTAGTAATGAATATCAACTAACACCAGGAATATATGATTATCTAGAAAAATTTTTAAGTGTTTATAATCCAAAAGAAAGTATTATAATTTCTAATCTCTCTGATGATGAGATTAAAACTATAATTTCATTTATTAATTTAAATTCAATACAAATTCATAAAATATTTTTAAATGAAAGTAATTCTTCTACTATGATCGAAGAAGCTAGAAAATGTGAACAACAAAAATATCAAAATTTAATATTAAATAAATATTTTAATAATGAATTATTTTCAATGGAAGATTATTTTTATTCATGTATAGCTTGTCAAAGTTTATGTTTTTTATTAAATTTTGTAGAAAAGCACAATCCATATTTAGTTGAAAAAATAGATATTCCAAAAAGGGAAGAATATAATGATAAATTAATTTTAGCTAATCATTCACTTAAACAATTAAATATAATATCAGATCAACGTTTTACAGGTAAACTTTCATCTATTAAAGATTTTTTGAATAATTGTGTATCAATTATGGGAAAGAGAGAATTTGATTATATGTTATTAAATCCAATTACTAATAGTGATTTATTGAATAAACAATATGAGATTACCCAATATATTATAGATAATAAAAAATGGGAATTTTTAAGAAGTCAATTAACTTCTATAAGGGATATTGAAAAAATAAAAAGAAAAATTATCATGAATAAATTCTCTCCCAAAGACTTAAATATCTTATATAATAATATTTTAGTACTAAAAAATATATATAAAGATCTTAAAAAAGATAAATATCTCTTAAATTTTTTCGAACAAAAATTAAATAAAGATTTTGAAAAGCAAACCAAAATTTATGAAGATTTTATTAAAAAACATTTTATATTGAATAAAATTAATAATATTGATGATTTATCTCCAGAGAGATTAAATAATTTTTCATTGGATAACATTTGTTTTATAAATAAATCTATAAATAATGAATTAGATTCTAAAATAAAAAACTGTATAGATTCCAGAGAACAATTTGAAGCTTTGAGAGAATATTTTTCAGAAATTATTAAACAGTTTGAAAAAACAAGTAAAACAGTAAAAACAAATGATTTTGTTAAAATTCATGAAACACCTAAAATGGATCCTATGTTAATTGGAACAAAAAGAAGAATTTCTCTATTAAAAAATATGATTTCTAAAAATATTGAATCTAATATTGATATAACATATACCTCTAAATATTCTAATAATATTGAAACATTTAAACTTGATGTATCAAGTATAGATTTTAAGCCTCATGGAGGTAATCAATCAAATAGTATTATTATAAGTGAACAAATTAATAAATTATCTCATACAATTCAAAATGCCAAAGATGTATTAATAACAAATATTATAACTGTTTATAAAGAAATTATATCAAATTTTAGAAAATTAATATTAGATGATAAAAATAATGATGAATTTTTATTTATTAATAATTTAATCTCATTAGCAAAAGAATGTGATATTCTTCAATGTAAAGCTTACTTAGCAACTAAATATAATTATTGTAAACCTGAAATTGTAGAAAGTGACGAATCATTTGTTGAAGTTGAAAAGATACGTCATTGTTTGATTGAACAATTAAATAATCAAGAATTATATGTAACAAATGATTTTGATCTTGGAATTACACAAAAAGGAATATTATTATATGGTACCAATGCTGTTGGAAAAACTAGTTTTATAAAATCTATTGGTATAGCAATTGTAATGGCTCAGGCGGGGTTATTTGTACCAGCTAGTAAATTTAGATATAATCCCTACAATTATTTATTTACAAGAATTTTAGGTAATGATAATATATTTAAAGGGCTTTCAACTTTTGCAGTTGAGATGTGTGAGCTTAGAACTATATTAAAATTCGCTCAAAAAAATAGTCTTATTCTTGGTGATGAGTTATGTTCTGGAACTGAAAGTTCATCAGCTCTAAGTATATTTACAGCTGGACTTGAAAAATTACATGAATTACAATCCAGTTTTATATTTGCCACACATTTTCATGAAATTATAAATTATACAGAAATAAAAAATTTGGAAAATTTAAGACTATATCATATGTCTGTTATATATGATTTTAAAAACAAATGTTTAATTTATGATAGAAAACTAAAATCTGGTCCTGGAAATAATATGTATGGATTAGAAGTTTGCAAATCTCTCAATTTACCTGAAGAATTTTTAGAAAGAGCTCACGAATTAAGAATTAAATATTCTAATCAATTATCTATATTAGATCAAGACGGCTGTAAATACAATAAAAATAAAATTAAAAATATGTGTGAAATTTGTAAAAAACAAAAAGGGACCGAAATCCATCATTTACAACATCAAAAAAATTCAATTAATGGATATATCAATAATGAATTTAGATTAAATCATCCTGCTAATTTAATCAATATTTGTGAAGAATGTCATAATAAAATTCATAAAAATAATTTAGAACATAAAGTTACTAAAACTACAAATGGATATACAATACAACAAATATAAAAAATTATATTTATAAGATATATATGAATGCTACTGAATTTTTTGAAGAATATTTTCCAGCAATAACTTTAGTAGTAGTTATTTTATTAGCTATTTTTATTATTGCTGCAGTATTTAATCTAAATTTCCAAAGAAAAAAAAATCAAAAGTTAACTAAAAAAGTTACTTTTAATCCTAATATTTAATTTATTTATTTTAAAAATTGATTTAATAAATAAATTATAACTATTTATAATAAAAATGCTGATTCCTGTAAAATGTTTTACCTGTGGAGAAGTTCTAGCAAATAAATATAGATGGTATCAAACTGAAGTTAGAAAAAGAAAACTTCCTCATGATATGAATATTGAAAAGGTTGTTTACTTAACCAAAGAGAATACTGAAAAAACAATAGAGGGAGAAGTTATGGATTTACTAAAATTAAATAAATATTGTTGTAGAAGACATATGCTTACGCATGTTGATATTAATTAAAATAAATATAAATATATATTAAAATGTTAAAAAATTTTGCTGAAGCTCAAAATAATATTAATACAACTTTTGAAAAACCTTTAAATATTATAGGAAAAATTAGTAGTATTATTGGTATTATATTATCTTTTTTCTTTGGATATGTTGGCATTTATACTTTTATTTCAAGTAATCAACCTAATAATAAAAGTAAAAGAGTAAAGCAATATAAAGAATATAAATATATATTTTTAATTTTAGGAATTTTATTTATTATATTTGGATTATACTTAATATTAAATTTCAATAAAAAAAAAACTTAATGAGTATGGGTTGGAACTCTATTTTTCAATTTTAATATAAATTTTTTTAAAAATTGATTTATAGATTAAATTATAAATTAAACTATAATGAAAAACCTTTTCAACTCTTTACTCTTCACATTAGGCACTACTTATAGTTTTATTTTACCAAATAATCTTAATCCATTATCTAGTCAAAAAATTAGTAATCCAATGATGTCATCACAAGATTATCTACAATCAACAAGTAATAAAGAAAAAATTAATTTTAACTATAAAAATTTAATGGATCTTAATAATATTTTAGTTCAAGGAGGATCTCTTAGAACTTGGTCATATAAATCACCACTTGTTGAGCAAGTTCAAGTCACATTAAGTAGTGAAGGTAGACCAATTGACGGTGATGTTGAACTATGGCACGGACCTGACAATACGCCTTGTAAAATGAGAATTTATATTGAAGATGGTCTTATTCGACCATTTACAGCTGTTCTTGAGACACCAAGAGGACCGAATACTGTTGCTATTAAAAATATTGGACAAGTTGAATTTCCTCTAACAACTTATGTTACATCTGAAAATATTGAAACACCAAACGTTGAATGTTTATCATCAGGTACAACAATTCAAGGAGGAGCACTTAGAACATATCCTTTTAATCCACTTGTAGATAGCGTTCAAGTTCTTTTAAGAACTGATGGAAGACCATTAAATTCAAGAATTGAACTTCTACAAGGACCTAATAATAATAAACAAGTTATTGAATTTTATAGCGAAGATGGTTGTGATCGACCATTCTTTTGTATTATCGAAACTCCAGGATCTGGTAATGTCATTCGAGTAGTTAATACAGCTCCTATTGAATTTCCTATGTTAGCTTCTGTAGTTCCTTATAGAATTTCTAACAATAGATCATCAAGACCTACAGTGGGAGGAGATGTAGTAATGGGTGGAAATCTAAATTGGTAAAAAAATAAAAAATTTTTCAAATACATCATTTATTTTTTATTTTTTCTAGATCTTTTCTTTCTTTTAGATCTTTTGTTTTTTCTAGATTTCTTATTTATTCTTGATTTTTTACTCTTTCTAGATTTTTTCTTACCACCTGTATTTCCCATTGTTGGGTTTATTACTATATATTCAAATAAAACTATTTGTCCTTTATCTGATATAAAATCATTTTCTCGTAATTTTTTAATACTTTCTTTAATAATTCTATTAATATTATTGCATTCACTTGATGTTCCTTCTTTCCGTTCCACAAATCTTTTACATAGATCTATATCTTGTTGAGATGTATTTTTAGGACTTCTTAAAAATATTTTTGCTTGTTCAGCTTTTTCTGGGTATGTAAAATGTCCCGGCAATCTCTCATAAAATCCATCTTTCCCAGCTATTATTCTAGCTATAGAAAAATTTTCTATATCAATTTTATTATCCCAGGGACAAAATACATGAGCAGCATCATCAATAAAAAAAGATTTCATTTTTAGAGATATCATTATATTTTTCATCATTTCTAATCCAAATGTTCCAGAAAAAGTATAAATAATTTTATCACTTTCTACATTTGTTTGATCTGTTTTTATTCCACCAATATACATATTCCTGCTTGGTTGCCAACTAAATCCAATATTATTATTACCTATATCCTCATCATTTACAGTATTAAAAAATTTAAGTGAAAGACTTCTTTTATTAACTTTTAGAATAAAAAAATCATTAGGACTATTTAATGATAATAATTTAAATAATTTTTTATGCCCAGCACTATTTTCTATAGAATAATTAGATTTAAAATATTGATTATTAAGTATATTATCAAATAAATATTCAATAACTTGATCTGTATTAGAAGGTATTTTTACTACAACATCTTGTAAATTTTCATAAAGAGTATCTAATTTTATTTGGATTTTTTCTTGTACATTAGTCATATATATTTTCTTAAGATAATATATATGGCTAAAACTAGGAAATATTTTAGAAAGCATCGAAAGAGTCATAAAATGAAAAAACATCATAAAACACATAAAAGACATAGAAAAAGTCTAATGCGTAGAAATAAAAAACACCTTAAATCTCCTAAAGTAAAATCAAGAAGATATAGAGCTAGAGGTGGAGGTAATTTTCCATATTTACCACAAGGTTTAGTAAATACTTGGTGGAATATGGAACACGGATTTGGAAAATTAGGAAATAATTGGGCGGGAAAACCAACTCAGCCTGGAATTTTTCCAACAGATCAACCTGATTTAATTCATCAAGATAGACCACCAATTGTTGTTCCAGATTTAAGTGCTTTAAATGAGACAGCTGACATGGATGTAGCTGGAATGTTAAATTAATCAATTTTTTAAAAATTATATTTTCTTTTAATAATACATAGTGATGAATTTAGCTACAATTAAAAAATTATGTACTCCTGCACAAATTTATTTTTATATTTCATTAGCTGTTTTATTATTTTTAGTATTACAAAATTTAGGAAATACACAAATATTTTGTATTGGAGATTTCGAATGTGATGTAGATAATACATGGGTAATTATATTTTTAAAAGTAGTGTATATATTATTCTGGACTTATGTATTAAATCTAATCTGTAAGAATGGTCATACAAAACTTGCATGGTTTTTATTAATTCTTCCATTTTTATTAGCATTTGTATTAATAGGTTTGGTTGTATTTAATGGAAATCCTAGAAAACATGAGAAAGAACTTAAGAGTCCAAGACCATATTTAATTAATACTGTATAAATTAATAATGATAATAATATTATATACTTAAAAAATATTTCAAAGTGTATAATATAATGAATTCAGAAATACCATGGGAAATTATAGATAAATATTTTAAAGATAATAAATCAGTATTAATTCAACACCAATTAAATTCATATAATGATTTTTTTAATAATGGTATAAATAGAATTTTTAAAGAAAAAAATCCTATTAAAATTTTAAAACAACAAAATCCAGAAACTAAAAATTATGATTATAGAGCTAATATTTATTTGGGTGGTAAGGAAGGAAAAGATATTTATTATGGAAAACCTACTATTTATGATGATGATAGAGAACATTTAATGTATCCAAATATTGCTAGATTAAGAAATATGACATATGCTATTACTATTCATTTTGATGTAATAGTTGATTATATAATAACAGAAGATGGAATAACTACTGAAACAAGTTCTACTCTAGAAAAAATATATCTAGGAAGATTTCCTATTATGGTTAATTCAGATTTATGTATTTTAAATGGATTATCTCCTGAAGTTCAATTTAATATGGGAGAATGTAAAAATGATTTAGGTGGATATTTTATAATTGATGGTAAAGAAAAGGTTATAATTTCTCAAGAAAAATTTGCTGATAATATGATTTATGTTAGAGATAATTATAATGAGATTTATGGTACATCTTGTGAAGTTCGATCTGTAAGTGAAGATGCTTCCAAACCTGTTAGGACATCATCAATTAGAATTGTTAAACCTACTGATAAATTAACTAATAATCAAATTGTAGTTAATATACCTAATGTAAGAAAACCTATACCCTTATTTATATTAATGAGAGCATTAGGAATAGAATCAGATAAAAAAATTATTGAATATTGTTTATTAGATATGGAAAAATATAAAACTTACATTGAATTATTTATACCATCTATTCATGATGCTGGAAGAATTTTTACACAATCAACAGCTATTAAATATATAGCTACATTTACTAAAGGTAAAACTATTTTTCATGTATTAGAAATACTTATGAATTATTTTTTACCTCATATAGGAGATAATAATTTCAATGATAAAGCTTTTTATGTTGGTCATATGGTTAAAGAATTATTAAAAGTATTTACAAAAGAAAATAAACCAACTGATCGTGATAGTTTTAGATATAAAAGAGTAGAAGTAACAGGTGACTTACTTTATAGTTTATTTAAAGAATATTATACATTACAACAAAGAAATATATTTCAAACAATAGATAAAGAATACTATTATAAAAAAGGTATATATGAGAGAAATTTTACTTCTTTAATTGATAATAATTATAAAGATATTTTCAAAGATAGAATAGTTGAAACTGGTTTCAAAAAAGCATTTAAAGGTAATTGGGGAGCAGAAAGTCATACTAAGAAAACTGGTGTTGTGCAAGATTTAAATCGTCTTTCATTTAATTCATATATATCACATCTTAGAAAAATTAATTTACCACTTGATGCATCAACTAAAATTGTTGGACCACGTTTACTTCACGGTTCTCAATGGGGATTAATTGATCCAGTTGATACACCTGATGGAGGTAATATTGGTCTTCATAAGCATTTAGCAATGTCAACTTATATAACAAGTCAATGTTCTAAATTTCCATTAATAGAATTTTTAAAAAATTCTTTAAATTTAAAATCTTTATCTGGAAGTTCTGTTTATTTTATATCCCAAAACACCAAAGTTTTTGTCAACGGTGATTGGATAGGAATTATAGAATTTCCGGTTGAAATGATTAAAAAGCTGAAAAATTATAGAAGATTAGCCTTAATTCCTATCTATACTAGTATTTTTTGGGAAAAAGAATCTAATACTATTTTTATTTATACAGATTCTGGTCGTCTTTCTAGACCACTTTTTTATATAGATGAAAAAATACCTAGTTATAAAAAAAGTGAATCTATTTTAAATAAATTATTAGATAGAAATTTTCAATGGATTGATTTAATATCTGGATTTAATAAAAAAAATTATGAAATAACTAATTGCAGTTTATATCAAAATGTTGAAGATTTGTACGGAGTTACAGAAATTGATTCTTTAATTAGATCCGAAGCTATAATAGAATATCTTGATACATCTGAAGAAGAAGGTTCATTAATTTGTATAGATGAAGATAATATAGATAAATTACAATATACACATTTAGAAATTCATCCTTCACTTATATTCGGAGTAATGGGTAATTTAATTGCATATCCAGAAAATAGTCAATTACCAAGAGATTTATTTTCTTGTGGTCAAAGTAAACAAGCTGTTAGTGTTTATCATAGTAATTATCAAAATAGAATTGATAAATCTGGTTTAATATTAAATTATGGACAGATTCCTTTAATTAAAAGCAGATACCTTAGATATATTAATGGAGAACAACATCCATATGGTGTAAATGCTATTGTTGCTATTGGAATATATGGAAGTTATAATGTTGAAGATTCTATACTTTTTAATCAAGGTGCAATTGATAGAGGAATTTTCAGAACTACATATTTCAATTCATATGAAAGTAGAGAAGAAAGTTCAAAAGTTGGAAATTCAACTATTGATTCTAAGTTTGCTAACATTGAACAAAATAATGTTATTAATTTAAAACCTGGTTATGATTATTCTAATTTAGATGAATATGGATTAATTAAAGAAAATATGCCTGCTAATGATAAAACTATAATTATCGGTAAAATAACATCTAATCTTACTGATCCTAATACTTCAATTGATGATTCTGTTAACCCCAAAAAAGGTCAAATTGGATTTGTAGATAAAAGCTTTATTACTCAAGGTGAAGAGGGTTTCAGAATTGCCAAAGTTAGAATTAGAGAAGAGAGAATTCCAGCAATTGGAGATAAATTTTGCAGTAGATGTGGACAAAAAGGAACTATTGGTTTAATTATTCCTGAACAAGATATGCCTTTTACTTCTAATGGTATTAAACCTGATATTATTATTAATCCCCATGCTTTACCAAGCAGAATGACTATTAGTCAATTAATAGAATGTTTAGTAGGTAAAACTTGTGCAGAATATGGGGCATTTGGAGATGCAACAGCATTCATTAATAAAGGACCTAAAAATAAATTATTTGGAAGATTATTATCTGAAGCAGGTTATAGCTCTACAGGTAATGAAATCTTATATAATGGTGAAACTGGAGAACAATTAGAAGCTGAAATATTTATTGGACCAACCTATTATATGAGATTAAAACACATGGTAAAAGATAAAATTAATGCTAGAGCAAAAGGACCTAGAACTGTATTAACTAGACAAACTGTTCAAGGTCGTGCTAATGAAGGTGGTTTAAGAATTGGTGAGATGGAACGTGACGTTATAATAGCTCATGGAATGGCAAGCTTTTTATATGATTCCTTGATAACACGTGGTGATAGTTATTATATGGCTATTTGTAATACAACAGGGACTATAGCTGTTTATAATGAAACTAAAAATTTATTTATGAGTCCTTTGGCTGATGGGCCTATTAAATTTAATGGTTTATTAGAAGATAATATTAGTGTAATTGATATAACTAGATATGGAAGAAGTTTTAGTGTTGTTAATGTTCCATATTCATTTAAATTATTAATGCAAGAATTAGGAACAATGAATGTAAGTTTAAGATTAATTACAGATCAAAATATTAATCAAATTGAAAGTATGGCTTTTTCAAAAACATTAGATTTATCATTATCCAAGTCTACAAAAGATTTTAAAACTCCTGAAGTATCTGGTAAAGAAAAAACATTTTTACCAAAAAGAGAATTAACTGCTGTTCCTGAAGAAAAAACTACTAGAAAATTATCTGATATTAAAAAACCAACTATTGAACCTACTTTAGATATAAAAGAAGATAGTGAAATTACCGATGTTACAGATGATACAATACCTCCTTTAGAACCAGAGAAACCTACTTTAATACAACCAATAAAAGATGCTATAGAATCTTTGGATAAGACAATAGATAAAGGTATTGAAGCTTTAACTAAAAAAACAGAAGAATTAGATGATACTAGAGAAGAATTATTAGATTTAGATAAAGAAGAACAAAAAGAATTAAAAGAAAAATTAAAATTAAAACAAGAGAAAGATTCAGCTGAAAATTTAAAAAAATTAAGTGAAAAAGAAATACCAGAAACTTTAAAACCTATTGAATTAGAAGATATTAAACCCGATGAAGAAGTTAAAAAAACAATTTCAATTAATGAATAAAATTGAATTAAAATAATACCTAATAGATATATAATAAATGCCACAAAATACCTTTACAGATATGATATATAAATCTAGAAAAGTTTTATTAGAAATTTTAGAAGAACAAGGGTTTAATATTAATGATTATAAGGATTTTAATCTTCATGAAGTTAATAGTATGATTCAAGCAAAACAACTAGATATGATTTTAGATAATCCAACAACACAAAAAAAAAATTATATTAAATATCATTTAGGAAAGACATTAAGACCCAATAATATTCAAGATTATATTGAGGATTTATTTCATTTAGAAAAAATTTTAACAAATAAAGATGATATAATCATTATCACAAAAGAAGAACCGAATGAAACAATATTAAGATATTTAGTTGATATTTGGGAAAATGAAAATATTTATGTTAGAATTCTAGCCTTAAAAAGACTACAGTTTAATATTTTAAAACATACATTGGTACCTCCACATAGTATTTTAACAGATAGTACAGAAATTGAAACATTTATTAAAAACTATAATATAAATCCAAAATATATTACAAAATCTTTACCTGATATTTCAAGATTTAGTCCAGTTGCATTAGTAATTGGAATTCGCCCTGGAGAAATATGTAAAATTGAGAGAGATAGTAAAACAGCAATTAATTCATTATTTTATAGAATTTGTACATAAATTTATTTATCTATAAATATATTAGAATGACATCTGATTATAAATCATTTGGATGTTTTATTGATAATAGTAATAATATCTTTCCAACTAATATTACCAACATTACAGGAAAAAGTTATTCGATTGAAGAATGTGCACAACAAGCTATAAACAATAAATCTATGGCTTTTGGTATAACAGGAAAATATCCTGGACCAGGTACCTGTTTATTATCTGATCCCAACTTAAATAATTTACAACAGGTATATAATTCTGTTAAAGAAGGTTTAGTTTTTGACGGTTGTCCAGAAAATTTTGGAGATAAAGATAAAAATTCTGTATCTGTTTTTATAAATAATAAAGCGCTTACTTTTTTTAATGATTTAAATGTAGCTAAACAAGTAGAACAATCTACCGATAGTTTTATTAATCAACTAGTTGAACTTAATAACAAATTTGAAGTTATTTTAAAACAGTTTGATAAATCTGCCATAAATGATTTTAAACCTTATGTAAATAATGATATAGCAACTTTATTCAATGCTACTAATTCAAGTGACTATGCTAATTTAAAAGCACAATATAAACATTTACATGATACCATTCAAAATCAAAATCAACAATTATTTACAAATATTCAAAAACTTAATGAAGAAATTCAAAATATAGATGGTATAAGAATTAATGCAGAAGAGCGTTTACAATTTATTCTTAATTCTGATAATGCAGCATTAGGTAATGTTTCAGATATAAATTTTAGAGCTAATACAGTAGTAATAGAAAATATTGCATTAATATTAGTGGCATTTATATTGGTAGTATTATGTGCAATACCTAAAGGCAGTAACCAAGTTAAATCTACAGGAGTATCAATAGATAAAAAATAATAATTTTTAAAGTTTAAAATTATTATTTATCTTTAATTTCTTTAGTGTTAATACCCTCTTTGCACATAGCCTTTATAATTTTTTTACGTTCAATATTTCCAATATCAGTAGTGCTATGATTTAATACTTCAATAAATTTTTCTTGTTCTAATTCATTTTCTAAAAAATTTGGATGATTTTCTTGAAAATTTTTTTGAATTTCCTTAGAAATTGATCTCTCACAACTTTCAATACTTTTTTGTAATTTTTGATCTTCAGGTGTCATATTTATCCATTCATTATTATCTTTTACTATTAATTTATTTCGTTTATTATCCATTAAATAATAAGGTTTTTTATCTGTATCAATAATTTTATAATTTTTATTTATTACTACTGTTATATTATCTTCCAAATTATTTTCTAATAAGACATCTGGACTTGGTAAATATTGACTTATATTATTTTGAATTAATTCAATAAATTCACTTAAATTTAAGGCATCAGGACAATGTGTATTTAAAAATAAGTTTATATTATTGGTTTGATTTATTGTATTATTAGTAATATTATTACATTTATTATTGACTATTTCCATAAGTTGATTTATTTGATTATTTTTTTTATCTATTTCATCTTGTAAATTCTCTTCTATATTTTTTATCTTTAAATTTCCGCATTTTTGTTGATGTTTCCATAAACCCTGTCTATATTTATAACATGCACCACAATCACAAATAAATTTATTAGAAGTTATTTTTGATTTATTTTTATGTTTTTGTGTGGAGATATGTCTATCATAGTCAGTTTTATTATTAGAAAAAAAATTACATTCTTCACATATGAATTTTGTTTGAGATTTTTTATTATCCATAATTATATTATTACTATAAGTATTTATATTAATTTTTAAATTTGCGTAAAAAAAACGTAAAAAAACGTAAAAAAACGTAAAAAAATCTAAAAATATATTATTTTAAAAATATTTATTTTAATTTTCTAACCATTTTTGCTGTTATTTTAAAATTATAATAATTAATTTATTTTGTCATCCAAAAACAGAGGACAAAATGGATTACATAAATCTTTTCTATTTTTAAAAAAAACGTTTTTTTATTTTTTACCTAGACAAAATCATTAGAAAAACGACTAATCTTAATATGATAAATCATCTTGCGTTTTTTTTCAGTTTTTTGGATGACAAAAAACGTAATTTCAGTAAGGAGAAATTTAGCATTATTTTTATCGTTTTTACAGCATTTTCAATAACAAGGAATTATCAAAATCCAAAAAGTCAGTGTAAATTCTTGTCCTCTAAATGGATGACAAAGTGGATGACAGAAATTACATTTTTAGAAAAAAAAAATTGATGGTCACAACTTTTTTTGGTTATTTTTTTATAAAACAAAGGTAAAAGGTTAGGGTTATAAAAAAATATATAAAAAAGTGGAATTTTTAAAAGGTTTTTAAGAAATGGACAAAAAAAAGCTTGTCCATTTTTCAAAAATGGATTTTAAAATCTGAAAAAAAATTTTTTTTTATAAATCAATATCTAAAAAAAAATGAGAGCATTATCGTCTAAAATCCAAAAATCACTATTTTTTAAGTATTTTTTTAATATTTTTAAAAAAGCACTTAAAGAACTAATACATTATAGGTCCTTCGGTAAATTTAATGGGATTATTCTTAAAATAGTTCCAAAGAGCAACTGATATTGTCCAGATTAAAGCGATTAAAACAACTATTATAATCAAGTTTTGTAATACACTATTAGTATTATTTGTACTATAATAAAATACCATATAAATAAATAATATAGCTAAAGCTCCCCATACTAACATATGCAAATAATCTGATTCAAGTCTTAATGTATCAGATTTTAATTGACCTTCAACATTTGCTTTAATATTATTTTCTTTTTCAACATCTTTTTGTGTAATTTTAGTCTTAGGAACAATTAAGGGTGGTTGACAATTCATTGATGCCAAATTAATATCTTTATATTTTCCTCTAGGGTCCATTCTAACTATCCAATTTTCTGTATCACAACTAAATCTTGGTTTACAATTATTTTCTGCTTCTTCTATGCTATTATAGGATCCATCAGCAGCCGGAAAAACTGTCAATGTATCCATATCACAATTAAATTTAGGTTTGCAACTACTTTGACAAGATTTTAAAGAATCAAAATAATTATTACTATCACCTTGTTTCACTTTATTATTAATAGAATCAATAGTATTTTGATATAGAGATAATTTTTTTTGGGCAGCATCTCTTTCACTTGAATCAGTCGCTTTTTGAATTGAGAAACCATGACAACATTTTGCACTATATGGTACTCCTGTTGCTCCTGCTTGACATCCAGCTTCTGGCCAACCTCCTCCATTTGTAGCTGTAGTGAAATTATCACTAGTATAATACCAATAAGGTGCTTGGTCTCCTCTCCATGGAAACGCTTTACATCCTGGTGTATTATCACATTTTTCTTGATAATATTCTAGAGGTTGAGCTTTTTGACCTTGTTGCTGTGCCCATCCATAATCTCTTTTTGAAGGTACAGTACCTCCCAAAAAACACCATTCCACTTTGCTATATTGGCGAGGAATTTTTTCCATTCTACTTTTAGCATCATTAAATTGATCTTGTGCACTTTTAAGTTGATTAGCTAATGTTTGAGTTTCTTCACAAGATGGAAATCCATCATCTGGTCTATTACAAACAAATGAAGGCTTGCAATCATTATTACATTCTGCTAAACTTGAATAATTTCCATTTGGATCTTGTTGACAAGTATAGTTATTACATTTATATAAAACAGATGGAGCAGGTGGAGCTCTAGCAGCTTCTTTTTCAACAACTATTTCAGGTGGACTTTTTTTATAGGCAGCTACTTGAAAAGCATTAGTACATAACTGTTCTGGAGTTTTTAAATTATTTTTTTCCATATTATTCATATCATTTTGATCAAATACTAAACATCCATTATTATTTTCTAATCCATAAAATTGACTATTTGCATTTAAAGCTCTATCAGCACATATCTCTTTTCTTTGTGGATTATTAATTAAATTATTGGGATTCCAATTAGTAAATCCAGGTACTCTCGGTAAATTATGATAACAACCTATATAATCAAAAGATTCTGAAGAATCAGCCATAATATATATATTAAAATAATATATATTATAAAATTTAAAATAAAATTTTAATAAAGAACAGGTCCTGAGAAGAATCTGATAGGATGTCTTGAGAAATAATTCCATAGCCACGCAGCTATTATCCATATTAAAACAATAGCTATTAATATAGCAATTAAGGATTGCAATGCACTATCAGTATTATTTGAACTATAATAAAATACCATATATACTACTAAAATCATTACAGCACCCCAGACAAACATATGCATATAAGTAGATTCTAAACGTAAAGTATCAGATTTTAATTGACCTTCAATATTATTTTGAATCATTACTTCTTGATCTACTTCATCCTGTGTTACAGTTTGATTTGGAACTAAAATAGGAGGTTTACAGTGTAAGGATGCTTCTGTAGGTGTTCTAAATTCTCCTCTAGGATCCATTCTAATAATCCAATTATCATCATCACATGTGTATCTAGGTTTGCAATTATTTTCTGCTTCTTTAATACTATTATATGAACCATCAGCAGTTGGAATTACATGAAGAGTATCTTCATCACAAGAAAATCTGGGTTTACAGCTACTTTGACAACTAGATAAAGTATTAAAGTATTGATTAGCAGCACCACTTTTAATTTGACTATCTAATGATCTAACCGCATCACTAAAGAATTGAACCTGACCAGAATATTCAGTCATATTATTTTTAGCTAATTGAGCAGCTGTTAATAAACCACTTTGTTGACTTTGTTGTTGAATTTGAGTTGCTTCATTTAAAGAATTTTGAGCAGCTCTAAGTTGATTTTGAGCACTTTTTAATTGGTTTCCTAGATTTTGTGCTTGATTACAAGATGGCATACCTTTTTGTGGACGATCACATACAAACGAAGGAGCACAAGATGCATTACAATCTTCTAACGAGCTAAATGATCCGGGTGATCCAGTATTATCAATCTGACATGTATAATTATTGCATTTATATAGTGTTGAGGAAGCTACACTTTGAGAAGGATTACTCATAATATATTAATAGTTGATATAAAAAAATAAAAAATATTATTAAATGTTTTATTATTTAATCTATTATTATAATAGTAATGTCTGATCAAAAAGATAGTTTATATAATAATGATAATAAAAGTATAGAAGCGAAAGAAAAATTTGGAAGAGATAAAATAGATACAGGACAAGCTAAGTTTATGGATTCCTTAGTAAATGTTAATAAATTATATAATAATTTAGAAAGTTCTCTTCAACATTTTAGTAGCTTAAAGCCAAATACAAATAGAACAGTGAAAGGATTAGGAAATTTAGAGGCTCTAAATTTAGGAAGTTCTATAGTGTCATTTACAGTTGATAATATGAAAGATAAAGGTACAATTTTTGCAACAGATCCAAATGGTGATGTAATAACTTTTTCGAAAAATTTTTATACAGGAGATGAAAAAACAAGTATAAGAAGAAGAGATCCTAAATCTCAGGTTTCTCAGATACTTTGTTTAAATTCATTTAATATGGGTTTAATAAATAAATTATCAGGAATAGATGGTAATAGTAAGACTTATGTAGAAAGTGCATCGGGTGTAAATAGTGATATATTATGGCAACCTATTACATTTGGAGGACAAACAATAAATGCATTTGATTTTACAGTATTTTCAAGTAGACATTTTTTTTGTAATGTCTCTGGTGGTTTAACACAAACAGGAGGAAAAAGTATAACTTCATCGGCTTCAAGTGAACCAACATTAACTATTCTTCCAAATATAAAATTTCGAGCTTGTGCAATAGATGGTATAAATAGGAAATTATATGCATTAGATAATTTGATAAATGGAAATAATTTATATATTTTTGATTTAGATAAAAATTTAGAATTTCAAAAAAGCACAGATCAATTATATATAAAAAATAATCCAGATGGGTCAAGATTAATGGGGGATACTGATAATTATAATTATCAAAAAGTAAGTCCATCTATTCCAAATTTATTTTTAAATAATGTAGCTGTTGTTCCTAGAAGTAATCCTAATATAATTAATGGAAATGAAATAGAATTAGTTTTTGTAGCAAGTAAAGTTGGAGATACAACAGGAAATGTTAATCTATATTCTGGTAAGATTATGTTTGGAATGGGAGAGATTCCTCAAGGAAAGTGTGAATGGAATGGATGGCCATTAGGTGTAGTTGGAAAATGTGGAGATCAAATAGTTAGTGAATGGGGATTAAGAGGAACAACAAGTGGTTCGGAATTTAATTGGATAGAAGCTCCTAGAGATAATTATCCAGGAAATGATATGCCTGGAAATCCTCCATTGGGATCATCATTAGATGCTTGTAAAGCAGCATGTGCTGCAGATGCTGGTTGTAAAGGAATTGTTTATGGAAATCATTATAATTTAGCGCCTGGAGCAGCAGGAAATCAATGTTATAAAAAAAGTGATATGTCACGAGGTGTTTCTGGTTATCAAGGATTTACTTCGTATTATAAAGAAATAAATCCATCACATAATGATCCTTATGCTGGAGAAGTTAATATAAATAAAAATATAGGAAATTGTAATTATGCAATACAGCGTGGGTTGCCTATGGGTGCTGGAGGAATAGTGGTTGATTGTGGGACAATGAGAAATCCTTCATTAGAATTAACAAAATTAGTTGATCAAGATTTTACTGGATTAAGTTTTATACAAATGAAACAAGAACAAGATTTTACAAATTCACAAGATAAACTTTATAATGTTGTATCTCAGTCGATGATGGAAATAGCAAAAATGGATGCAGCTTCACCAGCTCGCACAGCATCAGATAGATATATAGATTTAAAATTTTCAGAATTAACGGGTGATATTTTAGTTTGTTTAGATGGTATTCTTTTAAGATATCCATTATATAATTTGGGTTCTCAAACAGGAATAAAAACAATTAGAGAAATGATAAATATACCGATAGATAACATAGAGGCATCTATACAAAGTTTGATTGGGCAATATAAAAAAATAATAGAGACAGAGAATAAAATAGATAATAAGTTAATTAGTCATAGAAATAAAGAATTATTAAATCAAGTAAATTTAGTAAAAAGTGAAATGACAAAATTAAAAACAGCACAAGCTGAACATGATAGATTAGAAGGAAATGTTGAAGAAACTTCGAGAGATTTAAATGTTCGTAGTTTACAATTCATATTTTGGTCTACACTAGGTTTAATTTCATTAATATTTATAGTATTACATTTTGTAGCTCCAAAAATAATTCCAACGTGGGTACTGATAATATATATAATAATAGTTGTAATAGTAATATTAATAAGTAGAGGATATTTATCTCAACAAAATTTAACAGATATATCTACAAAACTTTCTAGTAGTTTTTCAAATTAAATTATAATTTTTAAAATTTAAAAATTATAATATAAAATATTTACTAATATTAGTAAATGAATAATATAAAAGAAAATTTTGATACAATGACTAAAGATGATAATATATTAAGTGATATTGATACAAATCCATTTGCCACACCAGGAGTAGATAATGCAAATGAAAATATAAAAAAAGAATTAGATAGTTTAATTGCTACATTAAAAAGTAAACAAGCAACAGTGACACAATTACAAGATAAAATAAGAAAGGAAGCAATTAACACAACAGTAGAATTAAATGAAGATAAAAATGTTTCAGGAAAAAATTTATATTTTAATGGTGCACCATTAACAAATGTTTTTGATATTATGAGACCAATTGGAATAACAACAAGACAATTATATGAAGAAAAATTAGCACCAATTACAGTAGAAAATACAGAAAAATGGGATGGAGCAGGTCCATTAAGTAAAAAACAAGATACAAGAGGTTTTATGACAGGTTTATATTTTTTAGGACAATGGAGAACTTATACTAAAGATGTTCCATTAGTGACTATACCTTTACGTCCAGCGGGTCAAACGGGACCAACATTAATAAATCAATTAAAAGCGGCAGCAAATAATAGTTTTACAACAAAAATGCCAAATGCAAATAAGATGTTTAGATATTCAATAACAGGAAAATATCCAGATGTTTCAAATAAAAAAATAGTAGATTTTAATCTCTCATATATTAATCATTTGCCTGATTTTTTAATGAGTGCAAATTTTATATCTATTGGATATAATGGTTATATTTATGTAGGAATAGAAGTAGCAGAAGTACCATTAGGAAATTCATCAAGTTTTCTAGATGTTTTGATTAATAATCATTTTGGACCAGGATCAAATACACCTAGAATGAGCGCAACATTTTGTAGTGCTGATTATGGAAGTAATGTTCCTACAAGTGAAGGAGGAGCAGGAGATTATCCCGGACATGTAAGAGCGTGTCCACAAGATTTTCCAACTTGTAAAAATTACATACCGAATGTTCATTATGGATTATGTCAATCAGCAGGTACATCGGAAGGAAAGACAGGATTTTTTGAGAGTACAGAATTTTATGGTAATCAAAAAGCAAATTTAACGGGAGAAGCATTTAAGGCACAAGAACAAGTTGCAGAGGGTCTTTCTAAATTTTTTCAAGAAGAAGCAGTAATAGCTGCAGATATATTTAGAAATCCATTTTTATTTTTAGCAGATGAAGCTGACTCAGCAGTTTGGCAAAATATAGCTAATATAGATGCGGCTGAAGGTAAAATGGCAGATTCAGTACAAACAGAGATAGTATATTTAGGTGTTTTAACAGGAAGTAATGGTGATATAATAGGTCCACCAACAAATGGTAATATTTCAACAATTTTTACAAAGGGAGGATTACAACCAATGAAATATTTAGGTTGTTATAAAGATTTTCCAGAACCAAATCGTGTTTTACCAGAATATGGAGGAATAAATACAGTTGAAGGATGTATAAAAGCGGGTCATGAGAAAGGTTTTAATTTAATAGGAGTACAAGATGGTGGTCCTGGTGGAGTAGGAAATCAAAATTATAGTAATGGTCAATGTTGGTTTTCAAATAAATCAATGAATGCATTACCAGAATGTGACGATGCCGTTAAACAGGTGGAAAAAGATGCAGTAAAATTAGGTGAAAAGTTTTTGATGGAAGCATTATTGGGTAGAGGTGCAGGGAATGCAATAAATATTCCAAAACCAGAAAAGCCTCATGGATTATGTAAAGTAGCTGATAATGAGTGTAGTGGAAATCCAGCTATAGGTGGTCCTTGGAGAAATGCAATGTATCAAAATAATAATGCACCATCAAATTTAGGATGTCATTTTTTTATAGTACCATTTGGATCAAGTGATAAAGCAGGATCAATAAAATATGTATATAGAATTCCAGGATCTCAAGAAACAAGATCAGTGATCATATGGAGTCCAAATACTACATTAGATAAAAGTATTTTATTACCATATACTCCAGAAAATACAGGAGATCCAAATACAGGGAGAGATGGTATAACAAATCTTACAAATTCAACTGAAGGAATTCAAAAAGGAGAGACAATAGATTTTATTTGGGGATTAAATGGAGGTTCTAGAAGATATTTATATTCAGAAGATTATTATTTTAGACTAGATTTAAATACAAAATTAAATCGTGGAGATGATTTAAATAAAGTATTTATGAATATAAGTAATTCTTTTACAAGAATAAATGCACAACCTAGTAAATATCAAAGTTTATTTGATTATAATACAACTGGGTTAAAATGTATAGTAAATACTGATATAGCAAGTTTTAGTCAGGGGAATATAGGATCAACAGATCCAAGAATAAATAAGGTTTTTAGATTTTTGATGACATTAGATAATCCATTTCCAGATTTTACGAAATCGATAGGTGAATATAATATTTTATATACAATAGATCCAATAGAAAATGATTTATTGGGAAGATTAGGATTTATAGACTTTACAGAGACAAAAAATAGTAATAATACACCATATAATTTAAGATTATACCCAAAAGATAAAACAAGTCATAGTGGAAAAGGACCAGCAAGATTTGTAGAAACTCCAGGTTCATTAAAACCAGATTTATTGCCAAGTGGTATGTTTAATCCTTCATTTGAAGCAGTACAACAAAGTATAAAATTTTTAAAAGAGATTGGAACAAAATCAGATTGTGCAAAAGCATGTTATAATAATTTAGAAACATGTCAAGCATATGATTTTACAAATGATAATGAGTGTTATAATTTTTTAAATAAAGAAGATATAACAAAAGATTTATTAGAAGCTCAACAAGGATTATTATCATATAATGGTAGAGGAAATTCAAATTTTTTTCAATTAAGAATTCCAAATATTCAAAATGCAGAAACATGTCCAAATCCTATAAAAGATCCTTTAGTGACAGCGACTTTACCCTCAGCAACTGCAAATCCAAAATTTTCAACATTAAAGTCAGGAAAATTTGATATAAATACATATTATAATATAAGTGAAGTAGATGATATAAGTTTATGTAATGTTGGAAAAATAATAAATAATGATGAGCAAAAATTAAAACAATTGCAAGATGAAATAGTTCAAATAGCTGATAGATTTGATAGTTTAGTATCAAGTTTAGAAAGTAAAGAAAGAGAAATATATAAAAAATTATTAAATAATCAAGAACGTGTAGAAGAAGATTATAATATATTTGAGGCACTTCATGAAAAATTAAAAACACAAAATAATAGTGTTCCAGATACTCTAAAAGCTTCTGTTAAAGATTCAGAATTTAATCTAATGAATAGCAATTACAATTTTATCATATGGACAATTATAGCTATAGGTATAATAATAGCAGCAATACATTTTGGTAGAAATTTAAAGAAAAAGTAAGATTATTGATCAATATATTAAAATATATTTTAATATTTTTTAATATATATATATGGTTGCCCCTACAACTTTAACAGATACTCAATTTACATCTAATCAACAGGCCGAAGCCTTACAAGATTTAGGTACAACTTTAGGAGAATTAAACTCAATGCAGAATGTATTAGCGCAAACATTAGCAAGTAATGCAAATAATTTAACAACAGAACAAATAGCAGATTTTAATGCTGGATTAATGAATAATCAAGAAACAATAGCATCGGCAATAGCGGCTTCATCGACAGCTGGTGGAGCATTAGGAAATAATTTAAGAGCTGCCAGTAATAATTTAGTTAATCAAATGGTTATAACAGATATTTTAGAGGATGAGGTACGAAATGCAGAAACAGCTTATGAAGATTTAAAACAAAATAATATAGATCAATTAAGAATGGTAGATATAAATACCTATTATACAGAGAAATATAGAGCACAGACAGATTTGATGAAATTAATTATATATTTTGCGATTCCAATCCTTTTAATTGCAATTTTAGCAAATAAAGGAATTATAGGAAATAGTTTAGCTTATGGTTTAGGTGGATTAATATTATTCATTGGAGTTGTATGTGTTATTATGATGTTATTAGATATAAATAATAGAGATCCAATGAATTTTAGGGAGTACAATATAGATGTTGATATTAAAGCAGAAGAACAGGCAGAAAAAGCAGGAGATCTAGATCCTTGGGATGCAATATCATATGATAGTGAAGCTGCCCTAAAAGCATTAGAGAGAGAATTAGGAGTAGCTTGTGTGGGTAGAGATTGTTGTGATGAACCTTATACTGTATTTGATAAAAAGTTAGGAATGTGTGTACCAGGTAAAAATGCGCCAGCTTATCCTACTGGATCACAAAAAGGTGCACATTGGGAACAAGCAAGTAAAACAAAAGGAAAAGATAAACAAGGATTTCCTTTACATACAGGAGGAAAGTGGGTGCAAAATTATCAGTAATTAATCCATATTATTATATTTATAATATTATTAAAATATAATAATGAGTCCAAAACCATCATCTTCAGTATCTAGAGGAGACGCTGATCAACCCGCTCCTAGTAGAGAATCAGATGTAAAAAAATTAACACAGGGAACATTATCAGGATTGATAACAGAACCAACTACAGATGAAGTTATGCCTGGTGCTGGATTAGTAACAACAAAAACAGTACCGGCTGGCACATCAGCAGGATTGAATGCACCATTAGGTCCAGGAGAAATTCAAGCTCCTATATCAAATGATGGTATAAATCAGGTTGAAGATACAGTACATAGAGCGTATCAAGAAGCTCAGTCAAAATTTCAATTAAATAAGATGCCTTTTATTTCTGATGGTACTGCTGGTAAGATGTCAGAAATTTCAAATAGTCCTGAATTTGTTGAAATAATGAAAGCTTCAACAGCTAAAATGCAAAATAGTTCAGGATTAGATAATGATTTAGTAAATTCTATCTCAAAATTAGGTAATCCGCCAACAGGAGCACATGCACAATATGCAAAATCCATAGAGAATGAAAATACAATAGATATAGCATCAAGAAGATTAATGACAGCAAATGAAAATTTTTATAAAACAATAGCAAAAAATTGTCCAAATTATAAAGATAATAAAGTTTGTGTAAATTTTGCTAAATTACAAAATGATTTAGTTAATATAAAATTAGAAGAGATACTATTTGATAATTTAAGATCACAAGAACAGATAGGAGAAGCAATAAAATTAAATAATGAACAACAAATGGCAATTTTAAGATTGAGAGAATTATTAGCAACAAGAATGTCAGAAGTTTCAGATCTAGAAAAAGAAATAAATAGATTATCAACAGAGATAACAGTTAATAGCAGAAGTAATGAATATAATATAGAGGTTAAAAATACAAATAGAGAATGGCAAACATTTATAATTTTTATGTATTATGAATTTTTTTTATTTTATATAATAGTTTCAAATTTTTTTCCTGATGGACATTACAAAAAAATAATCCCTGTTTTATTATTAATTTTATATATATTATTTCCAATTATAATGAAATATTCTACTATAATATTTCAAAATTTGTATATATCTTTTAGACAAATGTTAGGAAATTATCCAAGAAATGTAAAAACTCTAACAGATTAAAAAGATTTTCTAGTTGAAAAATAATTAGTTCTTGAAATTTTAGGTAATTTATCAGTAATTAGTTTAGAACAAAAAAAAACACTTTGTCTAGGAGTTTTATTATCTTGATTAATATTTATTAATTTGCCAGAAATAACTTTTTCATCATCACTATCAATTTCTTCTAATTCTAGAGTATTTTTTTCACTATCACTTGAAAATGAAGAGGTGCTAGATCTAGTAGCTTGTCTTAAAATAGGTAAATTATTTTGGTTTATTTTATTTTTAGATAAATCTAAGAGAGGAGCAGACCTAACAGGTTTAGGAGCAGGTAAAGAAAGTTTATTAGCAGTTTGATTGAGACTAATAATATCAATATTTTTTAATAGATTAAATTGATTTTTATTGGGACTGAGATTAGGAGATAGGTATGGATTGATATTAAAATTTTTAATAATCCATAGATTTAAATTTTTAACAGATTGAAATGATACTTCAGAGAGATTAATAATAAAGTGGGTATTAATATACATAGCTAATAAGGGTGAATCAAAATTATTAGTTTTAGTAAGATTATTTTCAAGAGCTATTGGAATAATAGGTTTTTGTTTCATGTTAATAAGATTCCATTCTTTTGCACAATTATCTCGATTAGTAAAATCAAGACAATTATTTTCAATTTTAGTAATATATCTTTGAGTTAAAAAACTAAAGCGACATCGCATTCACATATACCTTTATACATTGAACCATCCAAATTCCAACCCATATCAATTTCATCAAACCAAGTAGACCAACCAAAAAGATTGGTTAACATATTATTAATAGTTTTTACTTTCTCATGATTATCTTCACCGAGGATATTTTTTCCCCAATTATGAGATAAGAATAATTGTTTTTTCATATATATAATAAAACAATTATTTTTAATAAATTTAATTTATTAATATAAATCCATATCATCTTTATCGTCATCTTCTTCATAATTAATTTTAACATTATACCATTTACCTTTATTACATTTACCATATCTTTTATCCATATAGTCAGTAATTTCTTTAGAATTAGGAATAGAGTTTCTTCCATAACTAGAAGTATACCAAGATCTGAATTCTTCAATAACTTCAGTCTTTTTAATTTTAGCACCAGATTCTTTAACAATACATTCTTTTGCAAATTCTGCAAGATAATCTTGTCCTTCACGATAAAGATCGCTTCTAGCCATTACAATTTTACAATCTTTTACATTTCCTTGTGTTGAAAAGGCAAGATTAACTAAAATATGCATAAATACAGGAGCCCATTCATTAAATTTTTCATCAATACGTTTATCAATAGTAAATTGATAAGGAAAATTTTCCTTAGGAAATTTATCAAGATCTTTATAAGGATTTTCCATAAATTTTGACATAAATTCACAAACTCTAATTCTTCTCCATGTACCATCATCATTGCTTTTGATTTCAAACAATGTATTAGTACAAACAACAAGTTTAAATTGAGGAATAAATGTAACAGCTTCTTTGAATAGAGCTCTTCCTTGAATAGGATCACCTCCGGTAATTTCTTTCATTATTCCTTCATTAATTTTATCACCTTTAGATGGTTCTTGCATTACAGCATATCTAACACCCATTAATTGTACAACTTCTGAACTAGTACTACCAATACTATTTCTACCTTGAGTAATAAGAGTAATAGGAATAGTAGCTTTATATTCACCTAATCCTTTACTCATAAGTTCAACTAATTTAGATTTTCCATTACAACCAGAACCAGTATAAATATTAAATGTTTGATTATCATTAGTTCCAATTAAACAAGAAGCAAGATGTTGCCACATATAATTTCTTAAATCAGTATCAGGAAATATTTCTTCCATAAATTTATTAATTTCTAATTTAAGTTTTTCTTGTTCTTTAGTTAAGCTAAGAATATATTCAATATTAGTAGATTTTGAGATGTAATCATCAGGTTGTCCTTTTCTATAAATTTTTTCTTTGAAATCAATAACATAATTTTGAAAACATAATAGATATGGATTATTATCTAATTTATTTATAAAATCTTTATCATAAAATAATTCTCTAGCTTCTCTCATAATATTATTTTTCCAATTAGTCTTTTTTAATACAACACATAATTCAGATAATTTATTAGTTCTTTTTTTATATTGTTCATATTCTGCATCACCTTGATCTAATCTTTGCATAGCATTATATGCTTCAAATGTTTTTTTAACATAAATATCATGCATACGTTTAGAAATTAAAAGTCTTAATGTATTTCCTTGATCAATTTCTTTCCATCTTTGATTATCAAATTCATACCAAATATTATTTTTTATACTAACACAAATAAACTGATCTTTATACATTTGAAATAACACATTAGCTAAATCCCATTCTGTAGTAGTTTTAATAGTTTCATCAATAAAATAACTAACGGTTTCTTGCCTAATTTTTTTATATTCTTCTAAAGAATCTTGTTTTGCCCAAAACATAATAGATCGACTAGTTAAACCATCTGGATTATTATAATCAAATTGTTCCCACATACTGTGTAGTTCATTAATTTGACTAAAATTAAATTCACTAGATTGAGAACTAAATTTAATCCATGTTAAGAATAATCTTTCATCAGTATTTTTCAGAGCCCATCCAACTCTTATCCAATTATTATAAGATCCAGGTTGATAATATTTTTTTGGTAATATCATTGTAAATTGATGTGTTTCTTTAATTTCATAATCAGCTGTAGTATTAATATTTTCAAATAAATCATTAATTGCCTGTTCAAGAATTTCATTATTTTTAATAGATAGATAATCTAAATCTTTATAAATCTTAGAACGATTAATATTACGATTAGGTGTTATCTTAATACTTTTTTTATTAAAGAAATCTTCAATTAATTTATTGCATTCAGTATCCATATCTTGATTAAATTTAAATTTTGGCCATTTTTCATATCTAGCTGTTAATTTTTCAAATTCATTAATAATACTAAAATTATTTAAATCTTCTTCTTCAATAGTCCAATCATTTTCATCACGAATATAACAAATTTCATAAATATGAGATAATATGTATTGCTTATTACCTGGTTTTCTAGAACCATATAATTGCCAATTTACAAAACCTTTAACTACACCAAGATCAATAATATCTTCAAAATTATTAGTTAAACACAGATCTTCCCACATTTCACCTAATTCTCTTATAATTTTTTCTCTTAATAAAACTTGAATAGCTTTATGACAAGAAATTCCAAATATAATATGTATACCATCTTTAGTTTTATCTTCAAGAATATTTACATTATTTTTTTCCATAACAAATACATTAATCTTTGTATCATTTGGAATATTAAATATCTTTGATATTTTATTTGAATATAACATTATTAAATCAATAATATGATCATTAGTATGCTGTCTCTCAGTAATATCAGTATTATATCTTAAATCTATATCAATTAATATAGGTCCATTTTCAACTAATTGTTTTTCAGTAATATATTCCATTTTTCCTTTATTAAATATATGATCTTTATACAATTCATAAAAATTATTTTTTTCATTATTATTTATATTAAAACTTCCACCAGTAATTCCCAATTCTTTATTTGCAATTCTTGTATGAGTATATGGATCACCTTTATTAATTGAAAATTGTAATAAATTCTCCTGATAGAAGATATTTTTTTGAGTCATCTAATATATTCTTTTGAGAAATTTTTATCTCAATTTTTTTATATAATTTAACTTAAATAAATTAAAATTATAGTTTAACCAATAACTAGATACATTTAAATAATAAAAAATATAAAGATTTTAGATTAATAATTATAGATGTCTGATACAAAAAAAATAATCTCTCAAAATACAGCAAAAAGAATAGTTAATGATATAAAAGATATTAAAAAATCTTATAAAGAATTAGCAGATAATGGAATTTATTATAATCATAGTGAAAATGAATTATTAAAAGGATATGCTATGATTGTAGGTTCAAAAGATACTCCCTATAGTTTTGGATATTATTTTTTTACATTTATTTTTTCTGAAGATTATCCTTTTTCACCTCCAAAAGTAATATTTGAAAGTAATGATGGTACAACAAGATTTAATCCTAATTTATATACCAAAGGTAAAGTATGTCTATCAGTATTAAATACTTGGCATGGAGAAACTTGGACTTCTTGTCAAAATGCAAGAAGTATATTACTAACATTAGTAACAGTATTAAATAAATATCCTATAGAAAATGAACCTGGATTTACTAAATTACATAATGATAATGATAATTATAATTTAATAATTTTACATAATAATTTAAAATTTTGTCTATATGAACAATTAATTAACAAAAAATATAGAGAAGAATTTGAAATATTTTATGAAGATATGAAAAAAATTTATAATGATAATAAAGATAGCATAATTGATTTATTAAAAACATATAATGCCAATTATCCAAATAAAGAAACAATAAAAACTAAAACATATTCTTTAACTTGTAATTTAGATTTTAGTAATTTATTAGATCGATTTAATAAAATTAACTTATAAATATTTAATAAAAATTGAAATATAAATAATAAATATATATTATAATAAAAGATGCATTTTTGTAGTGTTTGCGATAATATGTATTATATTAGAATTGCGGATGAAGATTCTAACAAATTAATTTACTATTGTAGAAATTGTGGTCATGAAGATTCTTTAATTACACAGGAAAATGTATGTGTAAGTAATACACAAATTCAATATCAAGCTACCACTTATACCCATATTATAAATGATTTTACAAAATTAGATCCTACATTACCTAGAACAAAAACTATTAAATGTCCAAATTGCTCATCAGCTAAAAAAGAATCTGATGATTCAGAAGTAATTTATATAAGATATGATGATACTAATATGAAATATATATATTTATGTGGAGAATGTAATACGGTATGGAAAATTGATGAACAAATTTAATATAAAATTGAAATATTTAAAGTATAAATATTATATATTAATAGATGGCTAGTTTTGAACAATATTCGATAAATGATGCTATTGATGCCGCTGAAGCTGATGGTGATTTTAGTGGTGATGAAAAAGAAGTGCCTAAAGAATTAGTAGATGCATTTGAAGGGGTACCAGATTGGGATGATGGTTCAGAAGAAGAAGAAGAAGAAGAAGAACATAGTGGCAGTGAAAGTGAAAGTGAAAATGAAAGTGATAGTGATGATAAAGAATATAGTAAAAAATCAGATTTTGAAGAAGGAGAACAATTAGAAGATAATCAGGAAGATTCAAGTGATAGTGAAGATGAAAATTATTTACAAAAATTTGATACAGATTTAACTGAAGATTATATTTTAAATAATCATGAAGAAGATTTAGTACAAAATTATGCTGAAGTATTAACATTAAGTAAAGTAGTAAAAGATCAGAATGGTAATATTATAGATGAATTTCACAAAACAAATCCAATTTTAACCAAATATGAAAAAACAAGAGTCTTAGGACAAAGAACAAAGCAATTAAATAATGGAGCAAAGCCTATGATAAAAGTTAAAGAAAATATTATAGATTCTTATTTAATCGCAGAAATGGAATTAAAAGAAAAAAAAATTCCATTTATAATTAGACGTCCCTTAGCAAATGGATATTCAGAATATTGGACGCTACAAGATTTAGAAATTTTATAAGTTTTAATCTAAGTCCTGACTATTTAAATATATTCTGAAGTCTTCTGAATTTAAATGTAATCTAAATTTCTCACGAGCTTCATCTATATTAGAGCATTTCATTGAAGTTATATCTTGTCCGGGAAAATCTAAACCAGGTATTTCTATTATTTCATTATTATAAGTATGAAACATAGTAAAATTCTTATCTTCTCTACCATTCCCATCTAGTTTTTTCTTTATCCAAAATTCTTTATGCTTTTCGCTCCAAGTACCATAAATTGGTATTTTAATTAAATTATCTATTTTTTTTAATAGTCTGTCTGCTAATATATAATAGTCTATCAATAATTGATTTGCTAAAAGTAAACTATTTTGAGGAGCAAATGAAAAATGTGATACTACAAAAAATGGTACTATAATATGATTAATAGACTTTATTCTACAGATACGTGCCATAAAACCTTCATCATCATTTTTTCCCGCTTTACAAAAACAGTTATATAATTTTTTTATATACCTTAATTGGCCAGCAAAAAAATTTATGGAAATTCGAGAAGATATATTAATGTTTGGACAAGATATTACATACTTTTTTGGATTAGATAAAAAATCTAAATGAATTAATTTAGCTTTATCATACATCTTGTACCAGTCAGATAATGCATTTACATTACCTCTTTTGTTAAATCTGACATTTGTTAGTAATTGATGAATATTGTTTTTACTTTGAATAAAAGCACAAACATCATTATTGACAATATTTGGAAAATATAAATTTTTATTACCAACTTGATCAATAAACGCATCAAAATAATCTATATCAATAAATACAACATCATCATCACATTTAATTATAATATCATTATCATTATAATTAGCATGTTTGCAATAGTATTTATAGTAGTCATCCCATTGTCGTCCATTCTTATTTTTAGGTTTAAAAATAAAATATTTATTTTTAACTAAACTATTTAGATATATATTATCTGTCTCATTTTTTGTATAATTCCATAAATGTACTTCCTGTATTTTATCATTATCTATTAAATAATCCAAATACTTGAAAAGCACTTCTAAATAATATTTTCTACCAGCAAATATTGTAAATATAACTTTTCTATTATCCCTACGCATTATATGTATAATTATTAGAAAAAAAATAAAAGTACAGATTTAACAATGGAACAAATTCTATGATAAAAGTTAAAGACATTTTATAAGTTTTAAACTGTTTTCCATTTATGACTACAATTTAAACAAGTTACATATGTTGTCATAGGTTCATCAGCGCTTCTAGTTTGTAGTTGATAATGCCAACATTTATTTGATTTACAATTTCTACAAGTGTAAGCATCAGTAGTGGCTTCAATATTTGGAGAATATCTATTTTCATCTTTTATTTTTTTTGATTCTATTAAATCAGTCCATTTTTCAGGTTGAAGTTCTTGATGTGTCATAAAAGCAATTTCATGTGGTTGAATTTCTTTATTAAAAATCTTTTCAATTAATTGAGTTGTTAAATTAAAATATATAGATTTATATTTTGTTAAATATAAGTTAACAAATGTAGGATTATCCCATTTTTTAACTATTTTCTTTTTATTAGCATCTTCTAATGTTATATTATAAATTCCCTTTTCAAGATTAATATATATAGATTCTTTTATTGTAGATTTAGAATTATTTATATTTTCTAATTTTTCACATAGTTTTTTTGCCATATTAATTCTAAAATTTTCTGGAGAATTTATTGTTCGCATGTTAATTATTATTCATTTTTTTTATTTATATTATTTCAATTATTTAAATAATATAAATTAATCTTCTTCGCTCGAATAAACATATTTTTCTTCTGCTAATTCTGAACCCGAAAAATTATTTTCATCATCAGCTATATCAATATTTAGTTTTTCCTGATTTTTATCTTTATTTACTGTAATTTCTTCTTCACTATCAAAAGATTGATCATCTTCTTCATCGAGTTCATCTAAATCTTCTTGATCATCATCTTTATTTTCTATATCTTCTTTATCTTGATTTTCTTTATCACCTTCATCACTTTCTTTATCATCTTCTTCCTCTTCATCATCTTCTTCTTCAACATCATCATCATCATCATTTAAAATAATATTTTCAGAATTTTCTACATTCAAGTCTTTATTTTCTTTAGATTCTAAAAATTTATTCCATAATTCTTTGTTTAAATCAATAAAAATATTATCTTTCATTGCAATTAGTGCAGATAAACCATATACTATATTTTCCTGATTTTTAATGTTATGAATAATTTTATTAGTTGTTTTGCCCTTATTTTTTCCTAATAATTTAATAGTTAATTCATTATATTTCCATTTTTCAATCTCTCCAAAATCATCTATTTTTTTAAATTTACATTTTTTAAAGATATTATCCATATTATCAACAATTTCTTCTTTAATATTTTCTTTTTCTAAAATTAATATTTTTGTCATAACTCGATAATTTCTTTTTGATAATAAGTTTAAATAGTTTTTTCTAATATTATTTATGAGATTATATGTTTCTAATATAAATATTAAAAATTTAAATTTAAAAAATATAAATAATTATAAAAATCTCTCGAAAAAAAAATATATGATAATTTCAGATAAAAATTTATTAATTATTAAAAAAGACAAAATTTATAATTTAAAACAGATAGATAATGAAATTATAGAAATAAAAATTAATAAATATGATATAATTATAGATTATAGTTATTTTAAAGAAGATAGAATAGTTAATCAAATTCCATTTAATCATTATATTTTAGAGTTTTTAATTGAAGAATATGTAATAAATAAATTAGATGATATAAAATTATGTGTAGAATATATTAAAGAAGAGAATACTTTTATTTTAAATGATTTTTATTTTAAAATAGATAATAAATTAATAGATCCAAAAGATTTGAATAAATTTAATATTGAAATAATTGATACGTTCTTATTACTATTAACTAATGTAAATTAAATATATATGGAATTAAAAATAATATTTTCAATAATAATATCTTTAATAATTATAATTATTCTTCATAATTTATTTATATTTTTTAAAAATAATTTAACAGCACCAAAAATAAAGGATTTTGTTGAAAAACCAAGTAAAGATTATGAGGATATATATAAAATTATTAATAATGAAAATATAGATAATAACTCAACAACAAATTTAGAAAATTTGCCAATTAAAAAAGTTAAATTTCAAGAGAGTAATTATAATGATGATGTTAATTTAATTAAAAATAAAGATCTAAATATTGATATGAAATTGGAGTTAAAAAATTTTTTAAATAGTTTAGATTCTTGATAATGTTTTTAAAAATATTTAAACATAATAATAAAATATACTATATAAATGTTGAGTGATTTTGATAAAAGTAAAATTTTAGAAAAATTACCAAATATAGAATTATCTATGGAAAAAATAATCTATAAAAAAGTTTATGATGTTATAGATTATTACATTTTAATACCAGAAGGAAAGAGAGCACTATTATGGTTTACACATTATAATAAGGATTTTTTACCTATAGTATTATTTTTAGATAATAATAATAAAATTTTAGATTTGAAAATAATTCAATGTTGTTTTAATGATAGATTAGCATTAAATAATAGTATATTTTTAGGAACTTTTTTTAATATTGATAATTATAAAAATAATTTTTTTTCAATAGAAGATATTATTTATTTTGATAATATTCACAATAGTAAGTGTAGCTATAATTTAAAATTAAAAAAATTAGAATATATTTTTAACACACAAATTAAACAAATAAATTTTAATCAAAATTCGACAATTATTGGATTACCAAAAATTTGTCAAAATTTAAAAAATATAGATATGGATAAATTTAATTTAATATATAAACTAAAATCTATTAAGTATATAAATAAAAATTGGTCAATGCCCTACGGCATATCATATTATTATACAAATAAAGAAATATTTGCTAATTTCAAAGTTAAACCTGATATTCAAAATGATATTTATTATATATACTTGAAGAATGAAAGTAATTATTATGATATATTATTAATAAACTCTTACAAGACAAGTGTTTTCATGAATAATTTATTTAGAAAAATTAAAGAAAATAAAAATTTAGATTTATTAGAAGAAAGTGATTCTGAAGAAGAATTTGAAAATACAGATATAAGTAAATATGTTAATTTAGAAAAAGAATATACTATAAAATGTAAATATTCTAACCGTTTTAAAAAATGGATACCACTTGAAATTAATAAAGATTCAATAATATCTAGAAAAGAACTGTATAATATTTTAAAAAAATAATCATATATAATATATGAGTTCATTAAGAGATGCTGCTCCAGTTGGTGAAAATTCTCCTATTTTACCGTCAGCAAAATTTGTAAATGTTCCTGCTGCAAATGGTCGAGTACCTAGTAATCCAGCAAATGCTTATCTTAGATTTGGATGTGGTGGTAGTAAACCTCCTTGGGTTACAGTACCGGCAAGTAGTGTAAATAATTTAAGTGCGTTAGATGCAGCAATTAATTTACCTTTTTCAGAAAATAATATGTTTGTTCAGGGAGGAGGATATAGATATAGAAAGAGTAAAAAGAGAAAAGGAGGCACTAAGAAAAAAAAATCTAGAAGAAAATCTAAACATCATAAAAAGAGAAAAAGTAAACATTATAAAAAGAGAAAAAGTAAACATTATAAAAAGAGAAAAACTAAACATCATAAAAAAAGTAAAAAACATCAAAAGGGAGGTTCATTGCCTCAATTAGGTAGTGCTCCAATAAAGGGAGAACAGAATATTCCAACAAGTAAAGTTTTAAATAATGTTCCCTATTCTCAAGGATTTACTATTAATCAAAAAGATTCAACAGATTTTGGTGCTTTAGCAAATCCAATTCCACATGAATCATATGCTAAATGTCCTCCCAAAATAAAATTTAATTAAGATTAATTAAACATTTATGTTCTTTTTTACAACTTTTTTCAGATTGTTCAAGAGGATTAAAATCTATGTTAAAATTATTATTAAAATAATTTAAATTATCAGTAGTTTGTATTTTATATTTATTTTTAATATAATATGCACGTCGTTTATTAAATTGATTTTGAAAAATATCATGACTATCTATAAGATCTATAATTAAAGGTTGTTCATGTTTAATTCTTAAAATTCTTCCTACTGCTTGAACAATATCAGTTTTTGGACTAGCAAGAAATAACGTTGATAAAGTTTTAATATCTAATCCTTCTTCAGCCATTTGAAAAGTAGCTAATATTATTGTTTTATTTTCACTTTCTTTCAAATCTTTTTCTTTCATTCCTCCGATATAATATCCAACAGATGCAATATTTCTATATTCAATTGCTTTAAACATATAAGTTAATAAAGATTTTCTGTGAGCTAAAAATAGGATTTGTTGATTAGGATTTAGTAATAATTCATTATTAATAATTTTTAAAATAAATTCTGATCTATCATTATAATCACTTAATTTTGAGATCATTGTAGAATATTTAGGATTTCCTCTAAAATCATAATCAACTTCATTAAATTCTTGATCATTATTTTTATAATATATACCTTTTACTAGCACAGTACTATCAGAATCTCTTTTTTCTTTATATGCAATGTCACCAAGAAACATTTTAAAAACATTAGTTAATCCATCTTTTCTGTTCATTGTAGCACTTAGACCTAATGAATATTTAGTTACTATTTTTTGCATAGCTCTGCTAAAAGTTTCGCTACTAATATGATGGCATTCATCAATAATTAAAAGACCAAAATCTTTAAAAAGATCTTGTGGAAAATCTTTCATAGATAAAGATTGTAACATTCCAATAACTATATCTTTATTTTCAATATCTATAATTTGACCTTGTATAAATCCAATTTTAGCATCAGGACAAAATTCTTTAATTCTTTCTACCCATTGATCTAGCAGAAAACCTTTGTGAACAATAATTAAAGTTTTTTTTTTAAGCAAAGTTATTATTTTAATAGCAATGATAGTTTTTCCTCGGCCACATGGTAAATCTATAAGACCACCTCCTATAAAGTTATTTTTAGTTATATGATCTATATATTTTTTAATAATAATTTCTTGATAATCTCTCATTGTACCATTAAATAATAAATCAATTTCTTGTCCATCAGTAATTTTAAAGTTACATTCTCCATATTTGTTGTAACCATAATATCTAGGAACATATATTTTTTCAGGGGATTCTAAATAAATTGGAAAAGGTTCAGATTTAACTGGTGAGTTAGGAACTTTAGCTTGAACTAATAATTCTCTCCGAATGTTATTTTGCTCTTCAATTGATAAATTTTTTTTATAAATTGAATATCCTTTTTGTCCCAAATAATTATTCATATATTTTATATCTAATTTTATTTTTAACTTTTAATTTCAATTTTAACCAATAAAATTATATAAATATACAATATATGAATATTTATAAAGATTACATCAAATCAGTAAAAACTCATGAATCTTTATTGAGTGTTTTATTATTAATTTATATTGTTTTAGATATACAAACTCCAATGGGTTTATTACCTTTAGTAAATAATGGCATTTTTCAAGCTATTATGTTCCTTTTAGTAATTTCTTTGTTCTTTTATGTTAATCCTATAATTAGTGTTTTAGCTATAATTGCTCTTTTAATTTTATTACAAAGATCCAAAAGTGCAATAGATTATATGATGCCAAGTGAGGTTAGTAAAATGAATAATTTAATAAGTCTTAATCAGAAGCAAATTAATCAAGAGATCGTTGAACATAATATGGAAGAACCTCAAGTAACTTTAGAAGAGAATATGGTAGAATTAATGGCGCCACCTGTAATTGAATCTAATGAAGAATTTTCTTTTTCCGCTGTTTCCAATAAATTACATAATGCTGAAAATTTAATTGATTAAAAATAAAAAATTTAAAGAAAGATTATTTTTAATCAATAATGAATGGTGATTTAAAAAATTTAGAATTAGTGACTGTAGCTACAGATTATAATGATGCAGTTAAAAGATATGTACAATCTTGTGAAAAATATGGATATAAGGTAACCATATTAGGTTTAGAAAAAAAATGGGAAGGTGGTGATATGAAAAATGGAATTGGAGGAGGTCAAAAAGTTAATTTGTTAAAAGATTATTTAAAAACACTTGATGAAAATAAATTAATAATTTTTACAGATAGTTATGATGTTATTGCTAATAATAATTTAGAATATTTTTATGAAAAATATAATAAGCATTATAAAAATAAAATAGTTTTTGGAACAGAATGTTTTTGTTGGCCAGATCCACTTTTACAAAATTTATTTCCAGACATTGAAAATGGTATTAATAAGTATCTAAATTCTGGAAATTTTGTGGGATATAAGGATGATTTGTTAAATATTATGTCAGATAGTATTGAAGATAATGAAGATGATCAATTATATTATACTAATATCTTTTTAGAAGAAGTTAAATTAAAAAGTTTTTTAGATGATAAAATTTTAGATATTTGTTTAGACTATCCTAATTATTTATTTGTTTGTTTAAATGGTGCTTCTAATTATAGTATAGATAGTTATAAATCTTGTATAGTTATGGATAATTTGTCTCAGCCAGCATTTATACATGCTAATGGTCCACCATCTATTAAACGTTTATTAAATAATATATCTAATTTATGTATAAGAGAATTTAATCAAATTGAACAACAATTAATTGATATGTATAGAGAAAAATCTGAATGGTGTATAGATCTACCAGTTATTAAAATTATTTATGAGGGCAAAAATAAAAATTTAAGTATATTCGAAAATATCTTTTATCCTAAAGAAAAATTAGATATTGAAAATATATCTTTGCAGGAAGCCGCAGAAAAAGCTGATAAAATTTCAAAATATATTTATGACTATATTTTATATATTAATGATGAAGTTATAATAAAGAATAAATATTTTTTGTTAGATTTAGTTTTAGAAAATAAATCAATAATTGCACCATTATTTCGTGAAGAAAATTCTTTAAAAAGTAATTTTTGGGGAGATTTATCAAATGAAGGTTATTATGCAAGATCTGAGAGTTATATACCCTTAGTTAATAGAAATATTAATGGATGTTTTAATGTGCCTTATATTACGTCTTGTTTTTTAATAAAAAGTTCTTTATTTAATAAAAGTTTATTTTTGGAAAATACAGATAAAGGTGAGGGTATAGATATGGCAATGTGCTATAATTGTAGAGAAAAAAATATATTTATGTGGATATTAAATAAGGATTTTTATGGATATCTTAAATAATTTATTCACAATATGTTCTAGTTCTTCCTCTAGAACTATTTGATCCTAATAAATAACCCCAAGTAAAATCATTATTACTATGTCGATAATTATTATCAGAGTCACAAATAGAGACTACCATAATCCAGAGAATAATTATAATTATAACTAATATGAAACTCCAAATTGGATTTGTATCATTTTTGGGAGAGATAATTAAATCTAGAGTTGGTAATCCATTTTCATTATGGCATATAAAATTATAAGTGAATTTAGCAATTTGATCTTTACTATATTCCGTTTCTGTAAATATTCCTTCCGGTTTAATAATAATATTTTCTTTATTTCCAACACCTATTTCTTTAGTAATTATAAATTCATTTGGAAGTGAATAATGATTACAATATTTAGTATATTGTCCAGTATCAGTACACCTAATATCTTTTTTCAAAATTCGAATTTTTTCAAAATCGCAAGTATTGTCTATATTATTTCTATCAATATTGCATTGATTAATATTTGTAAAAATTGTTAAAGTTGTTAGCCAAAACATTATAGTGTCTCTTTTTAAAAAAAATTTTTTAAATTTCAATTTTTTAAAATTTAAAAAATATCGAATGCATGTGGACATTTATCATCTTTTAAGTAATTAAATATACATCCACTGAAACGTCCATCTATTTTTAAATGAGCACAAGTATATTTTTTAATAAAAAAATTATTTTGTGATGATAATTCTATAATATCCCAAGTTTTTTGTAATTTTTCTTTATTTTCATATTGTTTATCCATAGTAATTGTACAACCTAATTCTAAATTACCATTCATTAAAGAATAATTAGGAACAAATTTACCTTCAATATTAAATTTTTTAAAAGCATCAATTATATGATTACAGCCACTTTCATTATAGGATATTAAAGGATTTTTAGGTATTTGAGAAACAGAAATTTCAACTGTCATTATATTATTGAATATATACAATTTTTTATCTTGCTGATTTATACATATTTTTAAATGCATTTTTAATATTTGTTGCATGTGCATTTTTATCAAATCCAATATTATCTAATGGATTAATAGGTCCTCCTTTGGCATCAATATCTCTTCTAAATGCTTGTGAAAAAGGACCAGGAGTTACATTTTTAAAAAAACCAAAAAATGAATCTATAATAAACCATAAGCCTAGTAATAAAACTATTCCAATTAATCCACCTCCTAATGGTCCTTTAACTAACTTTTCTAGTTCTTTTTGAACTTTTTCTAATTCATTATTAGTTGATTTATCAGGAACATAAACAGTATCAGTAGAAGCATCTACTGGTTGACAATCAATAAAAATATCTTCTTCTTGATTAGATGCTCCTTTTGAATTAATATATAATTGCCCTCCAGGAGAGATTGGATATAAATTCGCTGGTGGATTATTTAAAAGTGCTTTTAAAATATTGTAATTTTCATTTGTTAAAGATACAGAATAATCTTGAGGTGTATAAACTATAATATTTGCTTGACTTCCACAGCCTCCTAAACTAGATTGAAAACTAAATACACCTTTATAATAAGTAAATGGTGATGGAGAAATAAATTTTTGTAAATTAAATGAAATGTTTGGTACAAAAGGTGGAGAAACAGCTACACTTCCACTTGAATGAGCTGTTGATAATGTAGATCTAGGGGCTTGATCATTAGTAGCATTAATTAAAGCATTTAATACAGGTGTTCCTGATGTAGCTAATGAAGATATACTTATAGATATAGAAACAATTAATAAATCATTAGGTTTAGTAACATTTTGATGGATTAATAATATTTCTCCAGGAGCATAATTGCCATTATATTGATGTAATGATTTATTAAAAATTCTTACTTCTTTAACTTTATAGTTTTCATTATTAAATTTAGATTGTGGAGCAGAGTCAGCATTATCATATGAAACTGATATGTAAGAATTCATATTTCTAACTAAAATTTTTTTATTAGTATATTCCGGTAAATAATTGCAGGATCCTTGGCATATTTTAGTATTATTAGTAATATTGACAGGAGCTGATATATTAGTACAATTAGCCATCTTTAATATAAGTAAATAAAGAAAAAATATAGTTTTATTTATATACAAATGAAATTAACAAAAAATAAAATTTCTAAAATTCTTAAAACAAATTATCAAAGTTATAAAAAATTTAAAAATAAAAAAAATTTATCACCATTTACCATTAGAAATAAATATAAAAAATATAATATAAATAATAAGACTATTAAAAATGTAAAAAAATATAGAAAAAAAGTCAAGAAAAACAAAAAAAGAAAAGTTAAAAAGGGAGGAGCTGGTGAAACTAGAGCAGAATTAGAAGCATTATTAGCTAAATATAAGCATAATAAAGGTTTATTTCAGAGATTATCTCAACAAAAACCAACTGGCCAAGAGTCATATCAACAAAAATCTATTTTTGGTACAGACTATACAAAAAGTCGAGAATTATCAGAATCAGGCCAAGATATATTACATCCCGAAGATGGAGATGAAAAAGGTATAGAATCTGATGGTATATATGATAAATTTTTAAAAAGTACGTTGAAAGGACCTGAATCATATACAATGCCTAAAAATAAAGTATTTGATCAGGTCTTGGGAAAAGTTGATCCTTCAACAGGAATAAGACAAGGAGGAGTATATGATCAAAAAATTCAAGAAATTCAAGATCAAATTGACAAAACTTCTCCTCCTTCATCTCCCGCAGAAAGTATTCGTTCATCTGGTTTATCATATGGATCCCTTCCTGGATCTCTTCCTGGATCACCTCGTGGATCATTTTCTGATGGTTATGGATCACCATTTGGATCATTTTCTAGTGTTGGATCCCCATCGCAAGATGTTTCTGATGTATTAGCTGAAAGACATCGTCAAATAGGAGAACAATATGAGCCTACACCAGAAGAAAGGGCTGAATATGGTATAGAATCAACTCCAAGTGAAAGCTTACGAGATGAAGATGTTCGTCAATCTCTGGGTTCATTATCGTCAGATTCATTATCACTTCCTGCATTTTCACCCCAAGCTTCAAATGAATCGCTTCCATCATTTTCACTTCCTGCAGTTTCACCCCAACCTTCAAATGAATCGCTTCCATCAATTTCACTTCCTGCAGTTTCACCACAACCTTCGCAGGCAGAAACTTCACAGACCCCAATTTTATTACAACCTACGCAATCATACCTACCAGCCTCTCACGAACATACTTTGGCTGGTAACGCATATGGTCCATCTGGAGAGCCATTACCAAGGCCTGAAGTGACACAACTTACAAATTTGTTAAATACACGATTGCAATCAAATCCAGGAACACGAAAAAAAAGAACAGCTTATAAAGCTGTTTCAGATCTAGCAGGTAGAATAGGACAAGGATTAGGAAGAGCGCGAGAAGGGTTAGGAAAATATACAAGAAAACTAACTACCAGAAGCTCTAAAATTTATCCATCATTTGGTGATAATCAACCTATAGTTCCGGTACCTTCTTTTATGGAGGATACAGATTCAGAGAGACAGCGGCAGGCTGAGCCGCCAGATCAAGAGCCACAACCCATACCTGAAATACAGCCAGATCCAACATTACCAGCTGCACAACCAACATTACCAGTTGCACAACCAACATTACCAGCTGCCCAACCACAACCAACACTAAGTGATATTTCTACAGGTCAAGATCCATTAAGTCTTGCATCTGCCACAGATAAGCCTGAACCAATAGTGCCACCACCGACACAATTGCCGTCACAACCACAATTGCCACCACAACCACAATTGCCACCACAACCAATAGTGCAGCAACAAGTATCGATGCCACAACCTCTAGTACAACCACAAGTTAAATCATTAACATCTGACATTGAATTACCAGAGTTACCACCGGTTCGTCAAGAAGATGATCCAGTTTCGCAAGTAGATAAGTTTCAGCTAGAGGAAGCTGAACCTAGTAAAAAGGTAAATAAAGTGAATTGTAATAATGAAACTCTACGAAATACGATGCATCCAGATGAAAGATTCATTTTTGAAAAAGATTGTATAAGAAAAAATTTTTTACCACCAAGACAATATGTAGAAGAAAAAAGATTAGAACCAAAAACACAAAATATATCAAGAGGGGATTCAGAATTAGATTTTAGTCCTCTACAATCAAGTGTGCCTATTGGACCATCTATACCTATTGAACAGCAATCAATACAACCACAACCGTCAACAATATCTGGGTTTGATAAAATAGAACTAGAAAAAGAAATAACAGAGAAAAATTGTAATGATCCCAACTATAATCCATCAGATCCAATTGCCTTTAGAGAAGATTGTGAAAAATTAGGGTTTCCTACACCATTATCTAGACAAATTAAACAAGAAGAATTAAGAGAAAAAGAAGAACGAAGAGCGAGAGCTCTTGGACTAGAAGCAGAGCTTAAAGATAGAGAAGAGAAAAAACGACGATCTGAATTACAGGCAAAAGAAGAATTAAGAGCAAAAGCTAATGAATTACAAGCTCAAGCAGAACAAAGAATCAAAGCTAAAGAATCACAATCTCTTTTACAAGAGCAACCAAAAGTTCCAGATGTACAACCACTACCAACAGTACCAGATTTACAACCAATACCAACAGCACCACCTGCACAACCAATACCAACAACACCACCTGCACAACCAATATCAAGTGTACTGGGTACTGAACAACAACCTCCTTCACTCAACTTTCCAGATCAATTGCCTACATTTTCACCTACATCTTTACCAGAATCACAAAATCCATCATCTCCAAATCAAAACCTTCAAGATAGACTAGCACGCAGAGAGATGGGAAGACGAGAAGCAATTTATGAAATAAAAAAAGAAAGACTAGCAGCTGAAGCACGCGAAAAAAAACGTGGTAGCCAAATTCTGGATGGGAGAAAGACATTACGTAAAATGGGTGAAGACCTTTCAAAAGCCAGAACTTTTAGTAGGAGTCGTAGGGGTCCTGGTCCTAAATTAGATCTTAGTGGACCTTCTTTGGAACTTGATCATAGTAGTCAACCACCTTTACCAGAACTTTTACAACAACAAGAAGAAAGTAGAAGAGGATCAGATTCTTCTGTACTTTTACATAAATTACCTGAAGCAAACCAACGTCCTCCTCAAGCTTATGATTTAGACGAAGACTATTTTAAACCTATAGAAACATCAGAAGAACTACAACCACAAGTAGTATTACCACAATCACAAAGATCAGAAGAACTACAACCACAAGTAGTATTACCACAATCACAAAGATCAGAAGAACTACAACAATTAGCTGATTTACCCCAAGAAGAAAGTGTAAAACCGTCAACAATATCAGGGTTTGAGCTAGAAGAAGGAGAAAAAGAAATAACAGAGAAAAATTGTAATGATCCCAACTATAATCCATCAGATCCAATTGCCTTTAGAGAAGGTTGTGAAAAATTAGGGTTTCCTACCCCTTTATCTAGACAAATTAAAGGGGCTCTAGAAGCTTCAGAAGCTCAAGTCACTCCAGTAAGACCAGATGATCCATTCGATGAAGATGGTGATTTTGATCAAGCACAACAATCAGTTACTTCACCAAGGTATGCTTTTTCACCCGGTGCTTTGGGAAGTATTGCAGAGCAAAGAAAAATAAAAAAAGAAATTGAAGCATCAAAAAAGAAATTAGAAAAAGAGTTAAATATTAAAGATCCGAATGCTTTACAAGAAAAACAATTAGAAGATTTAGATGCACTTTTAAGGGAAAGAGAAAAGGTAGAACAAGAACGAGAATTAACTTTACAAAGACGAGATGAAGTTGAAAAAGAACCTAATGAAGCAAAAAGACAAGAATTATTAGCTATTATTGATAGAAAATTATCTGAATTACAAAGTAGAGATGAATTACTAGATGAACAAGAGGAAATTATAAAACAAAGACTAAAAGATGAAGAAATTGTTAAAATTAAAAAATTAGAATTATTAAGTAAATTAAGAAAAAAAGTAAAAGAAGATCAATTACAAGCTTTACAAGATATTGATGAATCAATACCATTAGATTTAAAAACATCAAAAGAAATAGATAATAATTTAAAAGAAATAAAACTATTTTCTAATAGTGCTGATAGTGTTTTTAGTCAGCATTTAGAAGAAATAAAAAGAAATAATCAGAGTGGATCAACAATTAAAGATAAACTAAATGTAAGTAATTTTGATTTGACTCAATTTTCATTAGTAGATTTGAATCCTGCTTATGGACCAAAAGATTTACCTTTACCAAGTATTAGTGTAAGTCAATTATCAAATCAAAATATTATTCCAGCATGGGATCAAACTTTAATAGATTCAGCCCAAAATAAGGATCCTATATTTGGAGGAGGATTATCAGCAGATTTATTCAAAAAATCAGATATAGCACCCAAATTGCAGGTAAATGAATTTTTCAAAAAATCATTACTTATTAATAAACCAATATTAAGCTTATTAGATTTTTCAAGTGAAAAATATGGGGTGAATAATGGTA
>Ga0180433_10000780_pt1 | contig 53984 bp, 52 predicted proteins | sample SS_ome_8_FD_132980 | JGI IMG/M metagenome (GOLD analysis project Ga0180433, IMG submission 132980) | Hypersaline lake sediment archaeal communities from the Salton Sea, California, USA - SS_1_D_1 metaG | ecosystem: Environmental > Aquatic > Non-marine Saline and Alkaline > Hypersaline >...
ATACCAACTTAGCAATGGTTATGAAAACCTAAAAGAGTTAATACAAAACACTATTTATAGCGCGATGCTACATGGTTTAATGATAATAGATAAACCAATAAGTAAAAGCGTTAAGAATTACATAAACAAGACCTGGCCAAAGAGCCTGACAAAAAAATTAAAAAAACACTACAAAAAAGATGAAAACCTAAGCTCCAAACTAAAAAAGGAATTAAACAAATTTACTAAAGAATTCTACAGAAAATACTTAATAAACTAACAACTACCTAAAATCATGAAATGCATTACTTGCGGTTCAAACAAAGTTAAAAAAGTAATAAAAAATGGCAACGAGTACTTCCTATGCGAGAAAGAACACTTAAACCCACGAGTCAAGAGTGAAGGACGACAAGTAATCACCAAACAAACAAAACACGGACTCACTCACGTATCAGTCGGCGCCATCATCAAGAAAGGCAACAAAATACTATTAATAAACAGGCGAAAATACCCCTTTGCTCACACAATACCAGCAGGCCACTTAGAACACGAAAAACCAGAAGAAGCAATTAAACGAGAAGTTAAAGAAGAAACAGGCCTAAACATCAAGGAGTTCAAATTACTAAAACATTACAAAGCCTTCTACGACCCGTGCAGGCACGGAGTAGACTACCATGAATGGTACTTATACGAAGCAGAATACAAAGGAGGCAAGTTATCAATGGATAGTGAAGGCAAAAGCATAAAATTCTACAAACCAAACGAGATTAAAAAATTAAAACTAACCATTCCAACAAAAAAATTCCTCAACATTTAAAAAAGGAGGAAAATATTCAGACTAATAATGATTAAATTAGTACTATTTGACGGCAACGGTGTAATCTACAAAAGAAAAAAAGATTATGCCAGAGAATTCTTCAAAAAACTAAGCAATGACAGTGGTTTCAACAACGTTGAAAAAGTATTCAACCTACTAAAACATGACTGCTCAAGGGGTTATTTATCAAGAATAGAGTTAATAAAAAAAGTCCTAAGAATCATAGGTTACAACGCAGACCCAGTTAAACTAGAAAAAGAGTACACACACCTCAGGAACAAACACGTTTACAAGATAAATGAAATAGAAAAAGTATTCAAAGAATTAAAAAAATTAAAAATAAAAATTGGATTAATGAGTGATGGAATGTACTCAGCTCACGAGAAAAGCAACTGGTTAAAGAAAATGAAAATACTAAAATACTTTAATTACGCTTTTACTTCAAGCGACCTAGGAGCAACAAAAATATACCCTCAAGGATTACAAAAAGTCCTAGAAATAACAGGGTTAAAACCAAACCAAGTACTACTAGTCGGCCACGAACTAAAAGACTTCCTAGGAGCAATGATGCTAGGAGTCCAAACAATATCAGTAGGCAACGAGATATCAACAACCCACAACGTTAAAACATACCATGAGATACCAAACTACCTAAAAAGAGAAAAGTTAATTTAATAAATAACCAAAGAAAGAAATTAAAACAATGAGTTTAAATGAATTATTAACAGCCTACCAAGATAATAAACCATTAAGTCAAGCATATGAAATAATATTCCAAGAAATAGAAGACTTAACCAACCACTTAGATAACAAACCAGTCTACATAATAATAAAAGATAAAAAATTCTTAACAGAAACACTCAGCACTAGAGGGGCTAGAAAAAAAGTTTACACCACAATCAATTACTTCTATAACCAGATAAGAAGCCTCAGATTAATTGGGGCAGTATATTACATTGCAAAACAAGAAGAGATCACAAAAGAAGCTTTCAAAGAATGGGCCTGGCAAGTACATGAAGAATTCTTTAACACAGGCCTAATAGACTTAAAACAATGGTCTGGCAGGAAAGTTAACCGCTGGTGGCGCCAATTCCTAAAAGGCCATAAACACTGGCTAAGAGTTTATGAAGAAAAAATAAGTTTAACAGCGCCATTCAAGATTAAAAAAACCAATTAATTGGCTCTGAACCCCAATTAACCAAAACGGGATTCATTAACGTTACCAACATTATTATAACCACGAGACTCCCAGAAACCACGATAATCAGGGTTATCACCCAACTCTATACCAGTAACCCACTTAACCCATTTATAACCCCACTTATCCTCAGCAACCACTTGAAAAGGGAAACCACGCTCCGAAGGCAAGGTAACATTATTCATACTATAAGCTAAGAGGATATTATTATCAAGAACATAATCCAAAGGTAATGAAGAAGTATAACCATCAACCGCGTGAAAGATAACAGTATTAGCTCCGGGTAAAGGATCAATCAAGTCACTAATCAACACGCCCTCCCAAAGGATATTAACACTCCAACCCTCAACACAATGAAGAGTCACGACCTTAGTGTATGGTTGATTAGCTAAAACTTGATCATAAGAATAATTAACAGGCTCTGACACTAAACCAAAAACAGATAATTCAAAATCATTAATATTAACGTACTGAGGCCCTTTAATAGAATTCTCCCTAAAATCATTAATTGAGGATAAATCTTCACCCTGGTACTCACTCACCTCAACACCCTCAAGACTAATAGGGCTAACACAACCAGTAATTAATAACAAACAAAACAAAACAATCTTTTTCACGTTAAATTAAAACGTTCAAGGTTTTATAAAATATTGTTAAAAACTAAAAGACCTAAAACTAAGACAACAGTCTCAACAACCAAGTACTTAGACTTCTTAGTTACACTCTTCAAAAAAGCTTCAGGCGTTAAGTGCTTCTCTAAACCACCCTTATAAACATAGAATTCACGCTGAGAAAAAGGATAAAACAATTTAATCCCAGGGTAAAAAAGGAAGTCAAGAATTAAATGAGACAACACGCCAATAGCTAAAGGCAAAGAAATTAAAGCAATAAGCAAAGGCATGAAAATTGAATGAGTAATAGTGCGATGAGTTTTACGATAAGGCACTCCAAACAAGTAAGGAACAGCATCCAAGTCAGGAATAATAGCGCCAAGAATTATAATCCAAGAATTAAGACCTGTCAAGCCAGCAGCAATAAGACCCCCACCAAGATGCCCTGGAATAGCAAGCATTTAATAAATTAATATTACAGGATATTTATATTTGTTGCTGCAAATAAAAATCAATTGTTCCCTTACGAACATACTTGCTTTGAAGTTTAGCCTCAGCCTTATCCTTACGCAACTCCAAGTACTCAGGGCCACCAAGCCAAGAAGACTTCTTACGAGCAGGAGTGCCAAAAACTAACTCTAAGTCATTAACCATTATTTTATCAACATTAATTAATTGAAATAACTGAATAAATAACTTCTTAGCACTAGCCTTACTTTTTTCATGAGCCTTCCTTAACTTAACAGCCAAGTCATCCTTAACCAAGTACCTGGTGAATTTACCATTAAAGTATAAAACAACCTCATCATCACTATCATCAAGAACATAAACCTCATCCTGACCGGTCTTAGCAGTCCGGGCATAAGTAAGAGTATACTCTTTTTTACGATCATTAAATTGTATTTCGCCAACCTTAACAGTCACCATTAACATAATCTAATAATTAATTGGTTTATAAACCTAACAAGTCACCAAGTTGTTCAACAAGCCTTAATCTTGAATCAGACGGGTGGAAGAATAACTTCAAGCCATCATGATTATTAAAAAAACCTTTATCAGCGGTTACTAACACTGCGCCAGCATCAATAGTGAATTCACCAACTTCAGGATCAGGACAACCACTCTTGTGCTTACGAACACTATAAACCTTATAACCTTGAGCTTTAAGGTAAGGCACTAAAGCAGGGTTAACGCATTCATCAACCACCACGTGATATTCCTGACCAGGCATTAATGGTTTAAGAGGGTTCAAGCGTGGTTGCTCAATCACATCACCACTAAGGATAACACCTAATTGTTCAGCAACCTTTTTCCAAGGAGTCTTACGCCTAACAAGTATCCGCTTGTTCTCAATAGGGTAAGAAAGAAAAGATTCAGGACTAGGAGTGATTAAAACACTATCATTAAGCAAAGCTAATAACCTAACAAACTCACTACTACGATCACTAAAAGGACTATTATTAACACTTAAGACTTGAAAACCCCTGTCAGTTAAGTATTTATCAAGCTTACCCTGGTAGTGATCAATAACAGCTTGAAAATCACTAGACCAATCATACATTTGCTTAACATAAACCATAGATTTCTATGTTTAGAAAACTCTTTTTTTATGCTTTTCGGCAAACTTAAAAAATAACACTTTATGAAAGAACTTAATGAAACCCGTAAACCAAATAAGAGTAAACACTCAGAACATCAGGGAATTAATTAACGCCATGAAAGACACTGGTTTTAATGGTAAGAAATTAGCTAAGGCCTGCCAGATATTTGAAGAAATGATCAATCATAAGAGTTGCACTAAATTATTCGGCTTAGCAGGTGCAATGGTGCCAGCAGGCATGAGAAGCATTATCCGTGACTGGCTTGAAAAAGGATACATTGATGTTTTAGTCACTACAGGAGCTAACATGACACATGATGTTGCCGAAGCCCTAGGTCATAGGCACTTACAAGGAGCAAGTCAAGTAGATGATAAAGAATTAAACGAGAAAAAACTTGACCGCATTTATGACGTGTTCATGAAAAATGAAGTTTACGAGGACATGGAGGACTTTGTTCAAAAACTAGAGATCCCTGAAAAGATCAGTGTTAAAGAATTATTATGGAAGATTGGAGAACAATTAAATGATCCAAACTCAATACTAACAACTGCAGCTAAAAAGAAAATACCAATACTATGCCCTGGATTCGTTGACTGTGGTCTAGCAGTCCAGATAGCCCTTAACCACCAGAAAGTAACACTAGATTACTTTAAAGACTTAAGAGAGTTAATCAACATTGCTTGGGATGCAAAACCAGCCGGCTTCATAGTAATTGGTGGTGGAGTACCAAAAAACCATATAATGCAAGCCTTACAATTCACGCCCAACAAGGCAAGTTATGCAATACAAATAACTACAGATATTCCAAGCCCAGGAGGCTTAAGTGGGGCAGAATTACGTGAAGGCATATCATGGGGCAAGGTTAACCCAGAAGCTAAATTCATCAGTGTTTTATGCGATGCCACAATAGCTTTACCATTAATAGCTAGTTACTTAAGTTTAAATAATAAGCAAACCTAAGAGGATAGTAATGAAGATTAAAGCAGTGATCTTTGACTCAAGTGTCTTATTAAACCTACCTAAGAATGAGATGAAACTAGCTTTAAATAAGATTATAAGTTATTACACTCCTGCGAGTGCTTTCTTTAAAAAGTACAAGAGATTATTTAAGCAATTACAAACAGGTAAATTAATTGAAGATGAATTCTTTAAGAAACTGCTTAAGGACTTGCCTGCCAGGAGTGCTAAAAGAATCAGGGAACAACACGATAGTAAACGAGACAAGTTAGTAACTATTAAGAAAGATGTTAAAAGCGTCTTAACAGCTTTAAGTAATAATTACAAACTAGGCTTGATTAGTAACATGCCTCGTGAATGGTTCATCAAGGATGCTAAAAGATTAGGGCTTGACTTAAAATTATTCAACACAATGATTTTTAGCAGTGACCAAGGATTACTTAAGCCAAACAATAAATTATTTGAAAAATGCCGCAAGACATTAAAAGAGAAAACAGACCGTTGCACATACATAACAAACCACGCTAATGAAGCTGAAGGCGCTAGTGAAACAGGCATGAACGTGATAACAATTGGCTCAGACTCAAGTGATTTAATGATAGATGACTTAAAAGAATTAATAACTTTATTCGCGGACAATGATGTATTACCAAAACAAATACATGAAGTTGATAGTCCGTAAAGCATTTAATAACATTCTATTTTTCTAATATTTCATTGGGCTCGTAGTTCAGTAGTAGAATGCCCGTATGGCATGCGGGAGGCCGCGGGTGCGATTCCCGCCGAGTCCACTCAACCCCTTTGGAAAAAGGTGTTTAATCCAGAAATCATAAAACAAAATTCTTATAAAATGAATAAAGCTTTTCTTTTATCCTGGGCCCGTAGCTCAGTCTGGTCAGAGTGGCTGGCTCTTAACCAGTTGGTCGGGGGTTCGAATACGCGTAAGCGGGCTTCAAAACCGCTTCGGGTTTGAAAGTCCCTCCGGGCTCAAACATTAAAGATTGGCTTGGAGTTCAGAAATCTCTTGATTTCTGACTACTCCGGGCTAAAGTTGAAGACGCAGAGAACGGAGTTATTAACGATTAGTTAATTTACTCCGAGCTCAATGTCAAGGAGGGGGCACATCCCCCTTTTCTAGACATTAGCCCTTACTTCACAACTGACTAATATATTCCTAAAGCAGAGCTCGAGTAAAAAAGAGTAGTGTAAAAATTGGTTGGCACTCAACCCTCTCAAAATTTATGAGGGGATCGCAAACTCTAAGCTTACATTGTTTTTTTTTAACTAGCATTGGTGTGCTGAATGATTTATATTAAGTAAGAATTTACGTCAACACTTAACGGTGCTTTAATTACGAAAACGTGTTTATCTTCATGTTTTCTAACAAATAATTTCACTCCTGATTCATCTTCAACACCGTAGCTTAATTTATTAAGATCTGTTAAATCAAAGCCTAATTCTTTATAAAATGTTAGTTTTTCTGCAACGATTTGTTTATCATAAGCTTTACCCCAGAATAAGTATACTTCTGATGATTTAATTTCAGGATTCTCTATTCGTTGTTCTTGTCTTTCTACTCCAAAAATAATTGTTCCGTCACGAGAACTATTGTATACTTCAACACTTGAGTGATTGCTTGGTTGAAACTCTGTTCTAATCAAGTTCCAGCCATTAAATAATTTATCACTTAATTCAGCATCAATTAAGCTTTTAACTTTACACGCCTCAAGCATCCTCATCGGGAAACCAGCATTATGCTTTATTAGTAACTCGCTTAATTCATTGTTTGTTAAACTCATTATTCATAAGCTTCCGCATTAGTTATTTATAAAATTAACGTTAGTGTAGTAATTAATGATTTTTCTTATTCCAATTATACTTTCTTAGTTTGCTTTTCTTGCCATAGCCACAACTAGCGCACTCCTTATGACTAGCGTGATAAGAACGCTTACCACACCTACGGCACATGATGTGCGTCTTTCCTCTGGATTTTTTTCCTTGGCTAGGTCCACCTTTAGTCATTGTTTAATTTCACCTCTTTGTTGGAAAAAAACAAATCAATTCCTATTTATTTCACTCACTTGCACTTATCAAAGTAATAGTGTCACCGCGAATGAAAACCCTGCCGAGTTTCCGTTTAACTTCGCCATTAACTATTTGCTCTGCGTCACTTAAGACGATGTTGATGTGAATATCAAAAGCGTTAAGCACGCCACTATACTTAGTGCCATTCTTTAACTCTATTAACACCCTCTTCTCTTTTGACTCGTTTAAAGCGTCAAGTGGTCTTTGTATATCAACCATTTTAAAAAGACTAAACTTGATTGCTTTTAAATGCTTTTCTATCAAATAAGTTGAATCCTATCTTAACAACCCTCTCCATTTAGTAAACCTTATAAAACATATATCTTTTCTGTTAGTAGTATGAGTATTTGGTTACAGGGTTCAAAAAGAAAGCCTACAGGTGGTAAATACCATCATGCTAAGCCTAAGAAGAAAATGCATGTAGGCCGGACCCCTGCTCTTACCAGGGTTGCTGAAAAAACTAAGGTTAGGAAGGTTAAAACCCTTGGTGGTAATATTAAAAATCGAGCCCTAGCCATGAGTGAGTGTAATGTTTATGATCCTAAAAAGAAGAAATCTGTTAAAGCTAAGATTGAGGACGTGATGTTAAACCCTGCTAATCGTCATTATGTTCGTATGGACGTTATCACTCATGGAGCTATATTAAAAACTGATTTGGGTTTTGTTAAAGTCACAAACAGGCCTGGTCAGGAAGGCATTGTTAATGGCGTGTTCACTGAGTACTCTGAAGAGAAAGGTGGTACAAGACTAGCAAAAACCACTAAGCAGAAGAAGGTTAAGAAAAAAGTTCATAAGGATCGTAAAGAAAAGAAAGTTAAAGGCATAGATAAGAAGAAACCTAAGAAGTAAAGCACAATCAGGAAGGCACCAAAAAGCTTTTAAAGACTTCTGTGTTAGTACTTTTAAACTTTTAGGTAAGTAATTTTTTATGACTACAGGTTCAGCATTAAAACGGGCTCAAAAAACTTGTCCTGAATGTGATTCTACTAATATTCAGTTAAACCGCGAGACTGGCGAGCTCACTTGTAAAAAATGTGGTCTAGTTATTGAAGATAACCAATTGGATTTTGGTCAGGAATGGCGTGAGTTTGATTACTCTCAAGTTAGTAATAGTCGGCGTGTTGGCTCTCCTTTGACGTTCACGCGCCATGACATGGGGGCTAGCACTAAGATTGGTATGAGCAGTGATATGTATAAGTTATCAGCTAGTGATCGGAAGCACTTCTATAGGATTAAGAAATGGCAGTCACGTATTAGCACTGCTATTGAGCGTAACCTTAAGTTTGCGCTGGCAGAGTTAAGGCGCGTGTCTAGTTTCCTTAACATTCCTCATATGGCTGAGGAAGAAGCTGCTAGGATTTATTACATGGCTGCTGAGAAAGGACTTGTGCGTGGTCGATCTATGGAGTCTGTGGTGGCTGGCGCTTTATACGCTGCTTGCCGAAGGCATGGTGCTCCCAGAACCCTTGACGAGATCTCTCAGGCGTTCCCTCTGGATAAGAAGGAGATTGGTAAGACTTACAGGTTTATTTGCAGGCAATTAAACATTCGTATATTACCTACCAGCCCTAGTGATTACGTTTACCGTTTTGCTAGTGAGTTACAATTAAGCCCTACCTCTACTAGTAAGGCTATTGAGATATTGAATATGGCTAAAGAAAAGGAGATTGTTAGTGGCAAAGGGCCTATGGGTATTGCCGCTGCTGCTTTATACGTTTCTGCGCTATTATGTGATGAGCGTAAGACTCAGCGAGAAGTCGCTGACGTTGCTGGAGTGACTGAAGTCACTATTCGTAATAGGTATAAGGAATTATTAGATAAACTAGACCTTGAAGAAGATATCAAAAAGATTAAAGAACGATAAATTCTTAATTATTTTTTCTTAACTATTTTTATTATTTTAAGCGTCTTTAATGCCTAAGGCTCATAACAGGGGGCAACTACGTTTCCCCCTTCCTTTAATCAAATCTTTATAACCTTCTCTGTCTTAATTGCTTTAGGCTCGTAATGAGCTCTTATTGCTTTATGCTCTTCTAATACTTTAGTTATTTTTGGTTCTTCACCATAACCTAGCTCAGTGACATTATAATGCCATGGAGGGTACTCATCTTCTTGCTTCAATTCTGGTATAACGCTTTCAGAGTTAATGCTGCCAGTATAAACCGGGCCAAGCGCAATACCTTTAGGCTCATAACCTCGGTATCCCGTATCAGGATCATAATACAATAGTTTAATATCATCAAGTAACGCGTCACAACGCTTAGCCCCTAAGTCTTTTTTAAAGTAAGCTCTGAAGTAATGTCTTGTGCTATGAGCCATTACTGGCTTCATTGCTAGTTCTAGTTCAGCTCCTTTTTCCACTACGTGTTTGATTAAAACCCTGAGCCCTACTTCTTTCATGAACGGGCATCGTTGTAGCGTGGCGTGGTATTTGCGACGGGCTGCTTTAGGCCTAGCCCCAACTAAGGCTGCTGTGTCTGTGGCAGTGACTGCTAGCACGCCGTGACGGCTTGTGTGCTTGATGCAAGCGTCAAGGTATGGGTTTGGCGTGCCAAAAGGGTCAAGGTCTATGAAGTCAAAGTACTCGTTAAGGTCGTATAATAATTTGTTTGCGTTGCGGTTATGCACTTTGGCTTTTAGATTGTTTAATTTTAAGTTTTGCCTGATAAGCCTTACTGCTTTTGAGTTTATATCATTAAATACAACAGGCACTTTAGCCTCGTTCATTAATCTGAGTCCTCGAGCCCCAGACGCTGCTAGTAAGTCTAGGCATTTTTCTGGTTTTAATTTTTTAATGAATTTAACGCTTAACGTGCGGTCGTATTCTTTTTCAGGGTTATAGAATACTGGCATTTGTTTGCTTGGCACCTTAGCTGTGTGAATTCTTAGTTTAGTCTTGCCTTCAGTTATTAATTTCATTTAATATTAGATTAGTATATATTACACATTTATTACTTCTTAGTCTCTTTCTTTACAGGCTTCTTAGTCTCTTTCTCTGTTTTTATTGTTTCATTAATGGTTACTTCTTGACCTATTGCTTGGCCTGGCAATCCCTTTGTGAATCGTGCTCTCATCACTCCTTTATCACCGTGTGGCTGACTAATTATTCCTTTTATGATTTTACCGCTTTTCGTGGTGAAGAATACTTTTTTACCTGTTAGTGTTTGAGCTTTTTTTCGATCACTGATCCCAGGTATTTTTAATAAAGCGTGTCTTGGGTGTATTAAGTGTCTGCCCCGCTTGTATGACACGATTAATGCTTTCATAACAAAGAATGGAAAAACACTTTCTTTTAAAAGCTTTTGTTTCTAAATTCATTTTTGATCAAGCCAGAGGATAGAAAAGTATTTAAAATAAGGTTTTGGAGAAGACTTTATGCCAACAGCATATGACTTATACGTTAAATACCTTGAAGAGGAAGGAACTGAAAAGTTTACTATTGATGAATTGCTTAATGCTGTTTTAAACCCTCGTACAAAAAAACCTTATTCTCAGAGTACTTTTCAGTCAGCTTTAGATAAATTAAAGAAGGAGGATATAATCGCTGTTTCTGGTGAGGATATTACTTACTTAAAGATTGGACCTAATGTTGAAGACTTAATTAATCAGGATGTACAAAGTGTTCTTGGTGACGCTGGTCTTGCTGAATGGCCTTTAAAGATTAGTATTGATCGTTATCTTGATCTTTTTAGAGATTCAGTTAAGGAAAATGGTATTGATTTAACAAAAGATCATGAGAAATTGTATAAACAAAAAATGGTTGAAGCTTTTGCTGGTTACCAAAAAGTTGGTAATAATTTATACTGGGAGTTAATTCATGATGATGACGGCAGTAATTACCCGGTTATAGAAAGTAATAAAATAATTAATACTTACAGGTTAAAAATGCTAGCTAGTGAGTTAAGTGTAAAGGAATTATCTTTTGTAGTTGCTTCACAATTCAATAGTTATAGTCTTGATATTGATAACTGGGCCATGGTAGAAAGATTGATCCAAAATGCTTATAAAACGGGTCCTGACTTAAATGAATTAGCTAATTATCATAGAGTTATTATTGACAATTATGCAGTTAATGAACGACCTCGTGAATTACACCTCGAACAAATAATTAACCTAAACGATCCATGTAATAAATTAACTGAAGAAGAAAAAGAAAATTTTGGCAGAATATTAATTGATAGTTTAAAATCATTATATAATCAAGAAGAAGATGGTGTTCTTTATCTCCAATTAAACTCAGTTGAGGAAGTAACTCAATTATTCTTAAGAGACTTAATAGATGGTGAATTTGATTCAGAAGATTTTTTTATCCCTAATCATATAGGTGCTTTTAATTTTAGAGCAGATAAACATTTAACTTCAGATGATGATAAAGAAAAAGCTAATGCAATATTAAATATCTATAACCAATATTTAATTAAAAGCTATTTTCTTGAAAACTCAAATCTTAGTAAAATAGGAAAACCAAGCATAAGAGCTTTCCAAGAATTAAGGAAAAGAGAAACAGTTAAAAAATTCCTTGATGAAAAAATTGCTGAAGGCGGTGCTTTTGTAAGTGTTTATGAAGCTAGAAAAGCTAGTCTTGGTGAAGAAGAATTTGTTCTTGCCTTGCCAAATGAATTAATGTTATTAACAGATGAGGAGATAGAAAAGGCAGTTAGTGACTTCTTTAATGTTTTCGAGCCTTATGTTAAAAAACAAATAACTAGGATTGAATCATTTATTGGTAGAGAATTAACAGATGAACATAACCCAGATGATAATAGGGCTACTGTTATTAGAATACCATGGAATGATCCATTAGCTACCATCACTTACTTTAAGGAATTAATGTTTTCTGAAGGTTACGACCTCAAGAACGTATCTCCAGAGGAGTCATTTTACAGTATTGAATTTAATGAGGAATTAGTTAGTGAACTTGTGCAGGATTCACTTGCTAAACTAGTTATTGACTCGTTTGAACGGGAGTTTAATAGTATAAATGGTGTTGTTGCTAACCCTAATATAACTTTTGATGCTTTAATAGATAAATCAAAAAACCCTGATCTTTTTAGAAATATTAATGGAATATTATTCCAGTATTCTGAGTCAAGTGTTTATAAAATGTTTGAAGTAATAAGAGAAGTTTATTCAAAATCAACTAAAGCAGATTTAACTAAACTGCTTAAACCATTAGTTTCAAGAACTGATATCGAGTTCTCAGAAGAAGATTTAACTTATGTTGAGAAAATGATTAGTTCAATTAATAAGGGTATTCCTTCAAAAGGTGCTAAAAAAGTAATGCTTGAAAAATTAGCAGCCTTTTCTAAAATAGTTAGTGACCAAATTGAAGAAGCAGTTACTGAAATCACAACTAGTGGCACTAACATGCTTGAAGTGTTAGTTAATCAAGGTGTTGAGGAGTTAGTGGCTAAAAAGATAGTTAAAGGATTGGATGATGGGAGTATCAATATTGAAGAAATAAGAAAAATGGTTAATAAGGATATAAACTTCATCAGATACTCTTTTGATAACTTTGATGAATTAGATAAAATGCTTGATGATTTATAAAACATTAAATTTATAAAAGCAGTTTATTATTCTTTTAAGCATGTCAACTAAACCACCAATCACAGTTGTAAGTAAAGAGGATCTTCAAAAATTTGAAGAAGAATTCAAAAAAAGATTGAGGCTTTTAATACAAAAAGTTGGAGAACGAATTAAAAAAGATGACTTGGCTAAGATACTTGAAGAACCAGATATAAAAAGTGTTATTGAAGGTTTAGCTAAAAAAACAATTGATCTTAAGTATATTAAAACAATCATTACTCAATACTTGAGCAATAATCCTATAACAGTTGGTAATTATGATATTACAAAGCTTGAACAAGAAATAAGGAATGCAATGACTATTAACCCAGCAACCCAGACAATTATTGATCAAGAAAAAACAGATTACACAAAACTAAAAAAGAAACAGCAAGACTTAGAACAAAGAATACAAGAATACTTTTAGAAAAGCTTATAAAAAGCGTTGAGAGTTTAGTTAAATCATATGAACATGTCAAAAGTTCCAGGTTTAATAGGTTTAATCCAAAGAGACGAGATTACACCAGATGACCTAGCTCATATTGTAAGTTTAACACGTGACAAAGATAAAGCAAGTATTAAAAGACCAATAAATAAAGACACAAATCTAGCTGACTACCTTTCTGATGAAACCAAAAAGAAATTACCAACAAGCGTTGAAGCCACTATAAGCGATGTAGAAGTACTTGACACACTATATGGTTCAAAAGGCGCAGGAATCAGGTTAATGAAAGTAGAGGGTTTCGCAATATACAAAGATTATGTGTCAAAAGAGGAATTCATCAAAGAATTAAAAACAAAAACCCCAATAATATTCAAAGCAATTCACGACGGTGTTGGCTTAAACATAGCAGACCTGCTTAAAAAATTCCAAGAAATGCAAGGAAAACCAATCCCATTGCCCAGCCCTAAGCCAACCCCTACACCAGCGCCAGCGCCAATTAAATCTAGCCCTTATCTTAAAATACCAGCATTAATTGATTCACTAAGAGATCTAAAAAATAAATTAGCTGAAATTGAAGGAACCTATGTTAAAACAACAACTTACCAAACCGAGATTAACAGTGTCCTTGAAAACTTAGATAAAGCAGTTAAGAGCATTAAACTCAATCACTTCTCAATAGATGAGTTAATAAACATTGATGATTACATATCAGGAAAAAAAACTTATAAAGGCTTAACTCAAAAAGAAATAATTGACCGGAAAAAACAATTAGAACAATTAAAAAAGGCTTTTGGAACCAGTGAATTAGAAGCCAAAATAAAAGAATTAGAAAAACTAATAAAAAAAGACCCTCAAGGAAAGACACTAATAGATTACATAACAGAGATAATAGATTCAGGTAAACTAAAAAAAGAAAAAATAATAGAAGCCTTAGGCATCACTGACACTGAATGGACAGCATTAAAGAAACTAAAAAGTGAACATGACACGTTAAGAAAAGAGTATAATACACTTAAAACAGAACATGACTTGCTTAAAACAGAACATGATAAGATTAGACCTAACTTTAATGCTAGCGGCGCACTAACATCAGACGCGGTTGGAAAAGCATTAGGAAAAACAGGGACAGAAATCGCTGAGTTAGTTGAACGATTAACTGATCCAACACGCACAGATAAATTCGCAACGCAAGATGATATAACAGGAATCTATAATGATCTAAAAAATTCATTAATTTTATACAATACTAGATTAACTAATCTTGAAACACAAATTAATACTGAATTAACAGCAATTAAAGATCACATAACTGCAGAATTAGCTAAGTACGAGCCATGGGTTAAGAACCTGGAAGATCAGTACACGTTACTTGATGATAAGTGCACAATACTTGACGACCTTGATGATAAAATAGCCTCAGCCGTAACTGATGTTGATAAAGTAAACGATTTAATTAGCCAAGCATTAACAGACGGCGCTTACATAACCGAAGACCAGTTAACTGAAGGCTTAAAAAACGCTGGTTTAAGCGCTGAAGAATTACAATACTTAAAAGAAGCAGTACAGATAAGCAGGCAATTAAAAACTGATTCAACACGATTACTAACAGATGTGACCAAATACTCACAAGAAGTTGTAGGAAAATACCAGAAAGTAACTACTTCTTACAAATCAATACAAGGCCAATTACAAGGCTTAGGCACTGAATTAGCAAAACTAAAACCAAAAACAGCAGAAGAGACAACTAAGAAAAAACAACCAATAGATCAAGCAGCAGCACAAAAAGCCGCAATACAAAGAGCTCGACAACAAGTAGCCGCAGCAGCCTAGAGAAAGGCTTATAAATCACCACTGAGTAGTAATAACATATATGTCGTCTGTTACTCAAGAGTCTAGACAAGAGGAAAAAACAAGAACTGCAGTGCCAACAATAAAAGAATTCAAAGAAAACATAGAAACAACAAAAAGCAACATTGACAAAGCAAAAGAGAAATTAAAACCCTTAGGAGAATTAAAAGAATTAGAAACACCCAAAATACCAGAATTAAAAGCCCCAAAACTAGATAAAAAAACCAAAAAGAAAAAAGAAAAGCCTAAAAAGAAACCAGAAGAAAAAGAAGTAAAGAAAAAAGAACCATTAACACCAGAAACCATAGGAAAAAAACTACAAAAATATGACTCATTAAATATAGTTATAACATCAATGATGGCTTGCTACCAAACAAGCAAAATACTAAAAGCAAATGGCAAAGATGAAACAGAAGTAGATAACTTATACGCCCAAACAATAGCAACAATGCTAAAAATGAATGGTTACGTATCAGCTTCAGCTGGCTCAGGACACTCAATGTTAAAAGATATTAATAACGTAGAAGTAAAAATTGAAGACCCATCAAAGAATAAAGATGTAATGGAAGCATTAATGAAGTATGGTCGAAACTTAATCCATAATATTAAAGATATAAATAACAACTCATTCCAAGAAGACGCTAAACAAGCAATGGCTGACTTAGAAGATGAGGAAACAAAAGGAGTATTAATTGAAACAATCAAAGAACTTTACGTTAAAGTTGGTAAAGAAGGTAAACTAAAAAGTTTAAGCGGCCTAGAAGCAATAATCTCATCAAACATAATGAGGATAAGCCAACAATTAGCTAAACAATTAGGACCACAATTCCAAGAACCAGACTTTGATGAAACACTTAAAGAATTAAAAAAAGATAAGTATGGAAGCCAATTCTTTGAATTAATGAACCAATACATGCCAAAAGGTGATGAAAAATGAGTGAAGCACAAGAACAAAAAGAAGAAAGTCAAGAACCAGAACAATGGATTGACCCAGCCATCTTAAACACCACTAGTGATGAAATAACATATGATGATCAATTTAAAATACTTGAAGAAAGCATGAACTTAACACGCGTTAACCCATTACTAAAGTTCAGATCAATGAAGAGTTTATTCAACAATATTTACACAGGCAGGAATCCAGCAATGAACTTTGGCGTAGTAGTTGACATGCAAACAAAAGACCCTGAAGGAGTTGGAGCAGGTTATGCAGAACTAGCAAATTTATCAGGTAATGAAATACAAAAAGAAGCTGCAAAAATATATGATGATGTTTACTTATTAGGCCCTTTCTCATTATGGGTTGATGGACTAGCAATGAAGTATAACTCAACAAGCGACCTTGAAGGACGCTTAGTGCCAAAAAAAAGTCAATCAAAATCAATAGACTTATTATTCAAAGACGCTCAAAACTTAACTATAGATCAAAAAAAGTACTTAACATCAGTCATGTTAGCAGAAGAGTATAAATCAACACTACCATTCCAAGGCAGTGAACAATTCGATGTCTACTCATTACTAGCAGTTGCTGCTTCAGCAAAGAAACCAAACGATTTCATGAAAGACTTATACAAGATGAGTGATAAAGAATTCGCAGAAGTAACAGCTAAGATCCCTGAATTATTATCTGGCGAACAAAGAAAATTCAGTCCAGAAGTAGGGTATGCTCCAGTCACAGAAGCACAAAGGATTTCAACCCCATCAATAGGCCAATAAAAATAAAACAAAGAGTGCTATTTCTCAACAACAGCTTTAGCACTCTTCACAAAAGACTCAGCTTTACGCTTCAAAGAATCAACCTCTTTACCAGTAAAAGAACGCTTAGTGCCCTTAGACAAAGACTTCATTAACTTAACAAAATAATCAATAGTGTTAGCATAACGAGTGCTTACCCCAACCTTACGAGCCACTTTACGAAACAAACTAGCAGTCTTCTTAGGATGAGTGGTCTCTTCACCAGCATGCATTATCACAGCGTGAGCAGCATCCATCACAGCCCAATAAAAATCAGAAACACTGCGCTTATAATACAATTGCTGATTCCGAAGCAAAGTCTTAGCCATACGCAAATGAGAAATAACCGCTTCCCTAGTAGGCTTAATCATACCCTTCTCAAGCATGGTCTTCAAAGGCTTAAAAAAACCAGTATCTACAATCGGCTTACCAGTCCGAATAATACTCATGATCACAGGCTCACCATTACGAACCCCATCCCAGAAACGAATAATCCCCAGAGTGGTTAAGTGAATCTTCTCATGAGCATTCAATTTAGCAAGCAATGAACCAACCGTGAGACTATAAGCACTAGCCATCTCACTAGTAATCTGATTACTAACATCATCAAGCACTACCAAAACATCAAGATCACTCTCCTCAGTAGCCTCGTCACGAGAAACACTGCCAAATAAGACAACCCCATAAACCATACCACCAAGGTACTCCTTACTAGCAAGCTTACCAGCAAAATCATAAACAAGCTTAATATCCTTAGTCTTCAAAGTGCCAGGCTTAGTCTTAATTAACTCCAAACGCTCCTTTAAATGCGAAATAGTGTTTAAATGCTCCTTAATCAAAAAATAATCACCTCCTCAAATTTTTCTCTAATAAACATCAACAAACCATTAATCATTTGATGAGTTTTAATAAATATCAGCAAACGTTTCATAAAAATACCCCCGATCCTTCTCTAACATTAAAGGGTCAGTCATCACGCCCTCAGAAATATAACTAGGACCCCAGAAACTAGCAGTTGGTTGACCACCAACAAAGTAATTACTATCCTCAACAAACTCCATAGTCAAGCCATAAAGCGCTGGAACACCACTACCCGCTAACTCGTGAACAGCCGTGCCCTTAAAACCACTGCGAGCCAAAGCCTTCTTAATCTTCTCAAACTCATCCTTAGTAACCTCACCCATACCTAAAGGCAAGTGACTATCAACAATACCAGCACTATCAGTAGCGTGAACATGCTTAACAGGCCCTTTTAATTGCTCAATAAACTCTGAAGGGCTAGCAAACTCTTTACCAGCTAACTCAATATACTTTGTAGTATTAGCATGACCAAAATCAAAAGTAAAACCAACCAGGTTCTCAGCCTGAGCTTTAGTAACCTTACCACTATTAACTAAAGCTTTAACAGTGCGGTCACGCAAGTCATTCAACTCCTGAGGAGTACTGAATAAAATCTGAGCCGGCAAGTTCTCAAAACCAAGCGATATCCCATTACTAACTGCTTTCTGCAAATCCTCCTTCCTTAACTGAGCAATATTATTAGCCACGTTCTGACGCATAAAAGCCTCACCATCCTCAACAAGATTAGGTTTCTTAAGCATAGGCTTTAATTGAGCTTCCTGAGCAGAGAATAACTCCTTATAATCACCAAGCTGACCAGACACTCGCTCAGTATAATTCTTAATAATCTGCTTCTCATCACCAGTAATAGCCTGATTATTCAATAACTTATTCTGGATTCGCTGCCAAGCAGAATAATTCTCAGGTTGCAACCCAACCATCTGAGAAAAACGAGAAACAGTGCCAACAATACCAGCAAGCATCATGGCATTAGCGTCATTAACCCCTTCACGCTCCATCAACTTAATAGTCTTATCCATATTATTAACCATGTCACGCTGTGACTTAAAATTATTAACCTTAGTCCTTAACTCAGCCTTAGCACTATCATTCAATAACTTAATCATCTCCTCCTTATTCAAATCCTCAATCACTTTCTGAGTTGACACTTGATTAGTGCGGGCATCATAAACATATAATTGATCCTCAGGAAGCCTTCGAGCCTGATGAGTAGGGTGGAAAGTAATATGCTTAGCCCCAACCTCAGCAGCAGCGTTAATAGCGCGCTCCATAACCCTTCGAGCAAACTCGTTAGTTCGAGGGTCATTAGGCACTGCGAACTCACCTGACTCATCAGCATTAGGGGGCACGTGCCAAGTATAAACAATATCATTAGCTTGAGCAATCTCCTTAATCGCTTTCAAAGCACTAGTCCCAAGCCGTTCAGCATTAGTGTTTAACTCAATAACAGGCGCGCCCCACCTAGCTACACGCGCAACATTCTCCCAAACAGCCCCTTTATTAACAGGGATGTTTGAACCCAACCTATAACCACCAAACTTCTTAAACTCCATAAGACCTCACGACATGTACATTGAAAACTCTGCTAACATGCCAAAACTCTTCTTAACCACAAAGTAAACAACACCCAAGTCACCTTTTAAGCCACCACTAGCTGCTTTAATTAAATTCTGAACATCAAACTCGCTTAAACCCTTCTTTGACCCAGGCAGTTTAAACTTACCCATGAACTTCTTAAAAGAATCAATACTATCATCAATCTTCTTACCAACCACTGACAAGAAATCCTTAGGCGCTTCCGCCTTCCCCTCCTCAGCAACCTTTAAAGGCAATTCCTCTTTAAGCATTAAATTATCAATCCATTCATCAGCCGAGTCCTTAACCCATTCATCCCAGTATAACTCTTCAAAACGCTTCTTATCATAAACCTTAGAATAAAAGTCAACCACTGTCTCAGTAGTCCCATCCTTAGCAGCCCTTAAAGTTAACACAATATGAATCAAAGGCATGAACGGCACATCCTTACCACCAAACAAGGCCTTGCCTTTCTCACCCATATCCTTCTTAAGCGCTTTATCAGGATCTAAAGGCTCATAAGTAAATGAAACCCTGCCACCATAACGAGGCTCAACCTTATGCCAAGCCACAATCTCAACCTCAGAGTAAGTGCTGCCACCAATCTTCAACAAATCAGGGTTCAAAGGGTCAGGAGCCATTTTCAAAGCCTCAACATTCCTAAGTAATGGTTGAATCCACTGCTTATACAAGTCAACCGTTTTCTTACTAGCCTTAATTTGTTGATCAATAATCCCCTTCATATCCTCAAGCCGAGGCTTCCAATTCTTCTTCCATTCATCATACTCACGATACTTCTTAATCAAGAAATTCTTCAAGTTACCAGTAACCCCCTCCAAATCCTCCAACTCCTTAACACTATTAGCTTTAAAGAACCAGTCACGAGCCACAAAGAACTCAAGTTTCTGAGCCGCTTGAGCCAAGCTCGCAGCCCCAGTCTTACTGTCAACAAAGTCAGCCCATAAACCCTTAAGCACTAAATCATTAGGTTTACCTTTATCCTTAAAATAACCAAGACACTCATCAATCCGTTGCTTATCCTTCTTCATAGCCACAATACTCTTAACCACTTGACCAATCTGACCTAAAAGACTACTAGCACTAGAAATGTCTTGGCGCATGTTCTGAGAAGCAAAACCAAATTGTTGAGTATTAGGCCCAATATTATAATAATCCTTAACCTTCTTAATAACCTTATACTGACGGTTATTGCGCAAAGCATAAAGAATACGATAATAAAAAGGTTCCAAAGCGTCACCAGAAGCAAGCCTTAACTGGTAATGCTTAACCACTAAAACACCTTTTTTATCATTAAAATACTTATAACCTTCATCACTCATGAATGAATAATAGTAAATCAGTTTATATAAGAATTCCTGTGTAATATGATTAACTATTTAATTGCATAATCATTCTATAAAAAAATAATGGGATTACTAGATAGGTTAAAACGCAAAAAAAAAGAACCTGAAGAATTAACACCTGACGAGCCAGAACCAATAGAAGGTGTTGAACAATTATCTGAACCAACTGTTGAACCAGCAGCGCCAATCCAACCAGCTATTCAGCCACAACCCCAACCACAACCAATCACAGAGCCAGCAGGCATTCCAGAACAAACACCTAACCAATACCCTCAAGACTTACAATTACAAAAAACGCCAGCTCCAGAGCCAGCAATTGACCCGGGAGAAGTCACTGCCAAGTTAGAACTAATTAATTCAAAAATTGATACTCTTAAACTAGAAATCGAGAAATTAAATCAAGCAATCACGGTAATAAACGCAAAACTAAAGTGAGAATAATTAAATGACAGTTCCTTACCCTAATGAATCAATTAACACTCCTAGCTTTTTCCAACAATACTTCATTGACCCAATAATCAACAAGGTTGGTTATAACTCAGTTAACACAATAGCTTACGGAATACTATTAGTTATTGGTTCCTACGTGTTATTCAAGTTATTTAAGAAAATGGGCTACAAGATTAACATGCGATTATTTAAGGCTTGCCTGCCATTCATCCTTTTAGTTAGTGTCTGGCGAGTCTTAACTGACGCAGGCGTCTACGCTTATAGCTTCCTAACCACTACCCCAGGCTTATACGTGCCAGTACTATTACTATTATTCCCATTAATAATCCTAGCCAAAAAAGTTGAGAATTGGAAGGGCTGGCGTTACGAATGGATCCTAACAGGGGTTAGCACAGGATTACTAATATCACAATTAATCATGCTCGGATTATTAATTCCAGGAAACCTGCAAATTGATGCATTACTAAGAGTAACTTATTACACGATTATTAGCAGCGCACCAATACTAATCTTAAGCAAGTACTGGAAGCCATTAAAGAATAAATTCAATACTTTAATGATCATCTCACACTTATTTGAAGCAAGCGTCACCCACGTTAGCATCGAATTCTACGGTTACTTTGAACAACACATTATTCCACGAACACTATTCGACCTTACAGGCACCAGCCTCTCATTCTACGCTTTAAAACTAGCAATCCTTGGAATAGTTATTTACTTACTAGACAAAGATGTAAAAAAACAAAACAAGGAATTAATAGACTTCATAAAAATCATATTCATCACTTATGGCCTAGCAATAGGCGTCAGGAACTTACTAAGATTAAGCCTCGGAGTTTAAGAAAAAAATTCTTTAGCAATACGCTCAGGCTCTTTAGTAATCTTTAAAAGCCACTCTGGCGGGATGCACTTAAGATAATTCTTCCAAGCATAACGCTCATCTAAAAGAATAATCAAACCCTTATCAGTAGCCTGCCTAATGCACCGGCCAGCGTTCTGGATCACGCGAGTCAAGGCAGGGTAAACATAACCATAATCCCAACCCTTACTGAACTGCTCATCATAATAATTAATCAATGACTTAGTATACAAGTCAGGCACTGGCAAAGGGATACCAACAATAATAATACACTCAAGCTCTTGGCCAGGCAAGTCAACCCCCTCACCAAAACTACCACTAACCACTGCAAGTAACACAGAACCCTTATTAGACCTAAAAGAGTGAAGAAGCGAGTTCTTCTCAACCTTAGACAAGCCAGATTGCTCAACTACCACGTTCTTACCCCAAAGGTTAAGCTTCTCCTGAACCCTACTAAGCAAAGCATAAGACGGGAAGAACACCGCAGTATTAACATTAGCACTATTAATAATGCCCTCTAATTTCTTAGCAATACGATCAAACTCTTCATCACTACGCCTAGAATAACGAGTAGTTGTTTCAGGAACAACCAGCGTCAACCGATTCTCCTGAGGAAAAGGACTCTTTAATTCAATAATACTTGAGTCAGGCACTCCAAGAACTTCAGAATACATACTAGTAGGCGTTAATGTGCCACTCATCATCACTGAAGCACAAGACTCCTGGAATACAGGCTCAGTATAAGCAGCAGGGTTTAAACAATGATGAGATAAGACGATCCGCTTAGGTTCACGCTTAATAACCCTAACCCGGTCAGGCTCATCAGAATCCCAAGCATCAAGGAATCGGGCAATAGCCAGTGTAAAACTACGCTTCTTCTCCTCCCTAACAGCAGTGCCAGCAGTTAATAACATCTCTTGAACTTCATCATAAGAGTAACCAGTAACAGACGTTACTTGATTTATGAAGTCATCCTTTCCAAGCAACCCTTCACGCTCATGAGCTGAAACCAAGCCCTCTAGAACGCGAAGTATCATCCTTAAAACACCAGCTTCATCATCAAAACTTAAAGATTCTAACTCCTTAACCCCAGCCTTAAGAGTAAAAGAAGTTAGTTTATGAGACATTAAAGACCTAACCCGGTCAGGAAGGTTATGGGCTTCATCAATAATCAATATTGAATCCTCCAAATCCTTATTCATCTTAGCTAAGAAAGTCTTACGAACATGATCATTAAATAAATGAAAGTAATCACAAACCACTACCTTACTCTTCTTGCCAAGCTCAATAGCCATCTCATAAGGACATAACTTATTATCAGCGCAAACAGCGCATAAATCCTCAGAATGCATTGGTGACTTAACCACTAAATCATTCAATACTTGCTCAGCCTTATCAGTTAAGTCAACCTTACGAGTATTCTTATAATAAGGACACTTACCATTATTACGCATCTCCTTACAATAATCAATAAAATCAGTTCTGCCAAGCTCCCTAGCAACAGGCAAAGGACAAGTTGATTGCTTACCAACCAAGTCAACAACAGGCACATTAATCTTATGCACATCACTAATCTCCCTAATAGTGTCAATAACTAATCGGTGCTGAGTATGACGCGGGGTTAAGAAGAAAACATTCAAGTCATTCTTTAAAGCCTGAAAAATAGCAGGGCCAAGCGAGGCCGCAGTCTTACCAAGACCAGTAGGAGCATGAGCAAGCAAGTTCTTACGAGACTCGATAACCGCGTTAATATTCTGGATAAGTAAATCCTGATAAGCCCTAACACTTTCATAAGGAAAGTAAAACTTACTATAATCAAAAGTCATTAAGGAATTCAATAAATCATTTATTAAAAGGCTTATGACTAATTGGCCGATAGAACCATTCTTATAATATTCTTATTAGAATATTTCTGACAAAAAGCTTAAAAAGAGCTCTTTACAATCAAATAAACCTTTATGGGAATCCAAAACAGTGATGAATATGGAATAAGAACAGCAAAGAGAGCTGATAAAAGACTAGCCGAGCTTCAAGAACAACAAGTCTTAAGACGTGATGGAAGTATAGTTAATGGTCTAGGAGAATTAATTAAACCTAAAGCAAATAAGTTACCAGAAGTTGAGTACCCTTTAATTAAAAGAAAAGAAAAACAATATAATAAACTACCCGAAAGCATTGCAAATGATTACTTAAGCTTTAATGAACAAGAAATAATCAATTACTTGGATAACATCCCTGATGAGGAATTAATAGCTCCAATAGTATTCAACGCTTTTGGATGCAAAAGCACTTCATTAGATGAAATCATTAAATTCTGCGCTCTTAAAAAAGAAGCAAAGGACTTAATAAAACAAAGAATTGACAGTATAGCCAACAAGTATGAATTCATCATTAAAGAAGAAAACACTTATAACTTCTTAAACAAGAGTTTAAACAAGCAAGAACAAGCCTTAATTAGGAATGCAAGACAACTAGCTCACAGCATAATCTATTCAAGAATTTAAAATTAATAAAAAAAATAAAAGAGATTACATCATGCCTGGAGGCATTCCGCCCATACCAGGAGGCATTCCGCCTGGAGGCCCGCCACCATCTTTTAGTTTACCTGCAGCAATAACATCATCAATCCGCAATATCATTACTGCAACTTCACTAGCGCTCTGAAGTGCTTGCTCTTTAACACGTGAAGGCTCAATAATACCTTGACTCATCATATCAGAAGGCTCGCCTTTGAAAACGTCAACACCAAACCATTTCTTACCAGTATCATGAGCTGCTTTAAGGCCCACAATCATGTCAATTGGGTCAATACCAGCGTTCTCAGCAAGGGTTCGAGGAATAATCTCCAAAGCCTCAGCAAAAGCTTTAACAGCTAATTGCTCCCGGCCTTTCAAACTCTCAGCATACTTAAGCAATTCCTTACTTAAAGCCATCTCAGGAGAGCCGCCGCCAGCAACAATTGTTCCATCCTCAATAGCGGATTTTAACACGCCAACAGCGTCTTGAATAGAACGCTCAACCTCATCAATAACGTGCTCAGTTCCACCCCTAATAAGAATAGACACTGCTTTAGGATTACTGCACTCCCTGACAAAAATCATGTTATCATTGCCAATCCTCACTTCCTCAACCAGTTTAGCTTTACCAAGATCACTAGCTGATAAGTCATCAAGAGTCTTAACAACATTACCACTAGTAGCCCTAGCCAACTTAGTCATATCACTGCTACTAATATTCTTAACAGCAAGGATTCCAGCCTTGGTTAAGAAGTGTTGTGCAATATCCTCCATACCGCGCTGGCATAAGACAACATTAGCCCCACTCTTAATAATCCTATCAGTCATATCCCTAATCATTCGCTCTTCCTGATCAAGGAATGATTGTAACTGGTCTGGACTGTTAATGTTAATCTTAGCTTCAGTCTCGGTCTTCTCAACTTCTAATGCAGTACTAATCAACGCTATTTTGGCATTACTTACTTTGCGAGGCATTCCATTACTAACTCGTTCCTTATCAAGGATGAACCCATCAATTAATTCGCTGTCATCAACACTCTTACCTACTTTCTTCTGAATCTTAATGTTATCAGGGTCAACTTGTCCTTCTTCAACAACTTTCATAACAGCCTTCACAAGCACTTCCACAAGTTTCTTAGACTCTGCCGGAGCCTTAGTGGCTATGCAAGTCCGAGCTAACTTCTTAAGCTTATCAACATCTTTTAAGTCAATCTTAACACTTAACTTTTCTAGTATTTCTGAAGCTTTAGCACTAGCCATTGTGTAACCTTTAGCAATAACTGTTGGGTGAACTTCCTGGTCAAGCAAGTCCTCAGCTTTCTTAAGTAAAGCACCAGCAATCACTACAGCAGTAGTGGTGCCGTCACCAACTTCTTCTTCCTGAGTCTTAGCTATCTCCACAATCATCTTAGCAGCTGGGTGTTCAATCTCCATCTCTTTAAGGATTGTAACGCCATCATTAGTGATGACAACGTCACCCATGCTATCAACCAACATTTTATCCATACCCTTAGGCCCAAGAGTGGTCCTAACAGTTTCAGCCACTAGTTTAGCAGCCATAATATTATTGCGTTGGGCATCACGTTTTTGAGTTCTAGTGTAACCTTCAGGCAAAATTAGAACCTGTGGTTGTCTATTATCTGTCATAAGTATGAGACTAAAAGAAACTGCTTTAAATGTTTTATGGAATTTAAACAGTCTTTTTTTTAGTTAAGGTTTATAATACTATCCTGTTTTTAAATCAACTTAATGAAGTGTAATAAATGCAGGAATAAGTTAGCGCGTGAATGGCGTTTCTGCCCTTACTGTGGTCTTAGGATTGAACGAGTTAATAGTTTCCTAGAGAGTTTTGAACAAATATTTAAAAGCTTGTTTAGTGGTCAACGGGGTCAAAAGTTCAGCCAACCAAAAAATAAGTTCACTATCAGGATCAAAACAGGTGATAAAGAACAAGTCATCTCTAATATTAAACCCAAAAGCCAAGTTAGGATCTCGGCTAAGCCAAAACCAATTAAGATGCCTAAAGAATTAATTGAGCCTGAAGCTAATGTTAAGAGGCGAGGAGATGAATTAGAGATCACTATTGAATTACCAGGGGTTAAGTCATTAAGTGATGTTAACTTAATGAATCTTGGCGAGTCACTTGAGTTAAGAGCAGTGAAGGATGATAAAGGTTATTTTAAGATTATTAGCGTGCCAGCTGGTTACCGAATTATTAATAAATCACTTAATGATGAAATCTTATCTGTGAGGTTAGCCCAAAAATGAAGTTTGACCCTAACATGATGAAGAAGTTAATGAGTCAGTTAAAAATGGAGGACGTGCCATCAACTGAAGTGATCATTAAAACAGAGTCAGGTGATATAATCATTACCGAACCTTCTGTTCAGCGAATGAAAGTGCAAGGTAAGGACACGTTCCAGATTTCAGGCACGGTTGTTGAACAAGAAACAATTGAGGTAAGTGAAGAGGATATTAAAATGGTCATGGACCAAGCTGGTTGCAATGAAGATGAAGCCCTAGAAGCTCTAGGAGAAAGTAATGGGGATATTGCTGGAGCAATACTACTATTAAAAAATGATGATTAACTCCATAATGAGATGGGTATCTCTAGGGCGATAGCCCTGAGTGCTGGAACAATACTACTATTAAAAGAAAAGTAAATGTTTTTAAACAGAGCTCTTAGAACAATAATCTTATGCAAGAAGTAATAACAGCTCAACAAGATTATGTTAATGGTCTTAAAGAATTATTAAGCCCTTTTAATTTAAAAAATTTTAAAGTACTACAAGCTAGTGATGAGCAATCCCCTTACATTATCAGGTTTGATTTAAAATTAAGTGGTCTAGATGACTTAGAGGTTTACTTGTTTAAAACAACAAGTGATTTAGAGTTAAGGTTTGCAGGTAAGACAAGAATTGATATAATCACTGATAAGGGTTTTAAAACAGGCGAGCAATTAGTACCAATTAATGGCCGGGCAGTCTACCCATTAAGTGAAAAAGCATTAGAAAACCTTAAGCAAGGTAAAGGGGTTAACCGTTACTTCACTGCAGAACCATTAGCTAAGAGAAAAACCTTATTTGATCTAGCTAACTATGTTTTCTGTTACACAACTGGCTTGTTTAAAGAGTTTTAATCCTTAAACAATAACTCACAAATGCGACCATAAGCAGGCCTGGTTATTAAAACACCAATCACTAAACCAATCATTGTAGTGATAGCAAAACCTTTAATAATCCCTGCCCCAGCAAAAGCTAACGGGACCATGCTAACAAAACCAGCAGTGAAAGCAGTCACCACAATAAAGAAAGCCTCTTTTAAACGCTTCTTAACACTCTTAGATCGCTCGTCATCACCACTCAATACTTCATCAGTAATAATAATCTGGTCATCAAGGCTTGTGCCAACACTAGCTAGTATTCCAGCAATAGCAGATAAGTCAAGGGTTACGCCAATAACCGCTGCCATGCCAAGAGTACTAACCACTTCAACAAGAATAATTAAGATAATAGGAATTGAAACTTTAAGACTGCGGTAACGCAAGCCAATAATTAAGGCCACAACTATCACGGCAACTAATAAAACCAAAGAAATATTATTTGCAAAATCCTCACCAATAGAAGGAGATAATGTTTCAACACTAACAATCTCCAAACTAACCGGCAAACTCCTTGATTGAAGAATAGCCTGCAACTTACGCATTTCATCCTGAGCCTCCTTCATCGTACCCCTCATGCCAGTAACCCTAGCCGAAGTCAACACTTCACCCTTAACACTCTCAGGTAAACGCAGAGAACCATCCTGGATTAAGTCACCATCAAGGAATAACTCCAAGTTATCCTCAAGATAACAACCATTAGCAGTGCACTCACCAATAGATAAGTTACTAGTAAGGTTAGCGAATCGCTCAGCAGCTTCAGCTGATAAATCAACCTGGAATTCAAAAGAGTACATAACCACTTGAGAACCCTCAGAGCTAACATAAACTGGTTGAATAGTCATAGTGCATTGAACACCACTAATGCAAACATCAACAATCTCTTCACCAGTAAAAGCAGTATCATTACCAATCCGACCCTCAAAATTACCCTCTTTCTCAAGCAATAACTTAATATCATCCTCAGATGCGCCAGCAAACTCAATCCTAACATACTGGTTGCCAGATAAGTCAGTCACGAAGTTAACCGGCACTTCTTTAAGCCCAAACAAGTTTAACCGTTGCTTTAAGACTTCAATCAAGTTATCAGACTCCTCAACAGTCAAGGTACGGTTAGGTGTTAACAACACCTTAGTCCCGCCAACAATCTCTAAACCAAAATTAAGATTACTAGACGGTGCTTTACCAACAATCAAGCCAATATTAGTCTCATTAGCTTTCTCAGTTGCCAAAAAAGCAGGCGCTTGCCTAACCTCATAACGATAAGGAATCACTTCCTCCTGATAACTAACCCTAACAACGTCACCTGGTTCAATAGTACTCAAAGCTTGATTAAAACTAACCAAGTCAGTAACTGACAAGTCATTAATCAAGGTAATTACTTGACCAGCCTTTAACTGAGAAGGAGCCGGGTACTTAACACCCTCTAATAACACGCCATTAGTTGGTGAAAAAGGATGAATAGCTAACAAAGAGTATATAATAAGTATTAACAATAACCAAATCTTCCACTCCTTAACTAAACGCTTCAAAGTAATCATTTACGCTTCCACTCCATATACAATCGTTGCAAGCCAGCACTTAACACCCAAGTATTAAGCACATCACTAATTGAGCCAATCAATAAGATTAAAGCAATACTCTTAATCATCTCAATATTAGTCAATAAGTACATTACCGTAGCAGTGGTGATAGCAGCCAAACTCATTGTTAACTCAGTTTTAAAACTCCTCTTTAAACGATTAATCAAACCCTCATCTTTCTTCTTAATAATATTAGCAGCCAATAACATATCACTGTCAGTGCTTAAACCAATAAGCATTAGTAAAGCGCCAATACTGGCAACACTTAAAGGCTCACCTAACAAGTTAAGAACGCCAACTACCACTATAACATCAGCAATAGTTGAAAAAGTAATACTAACCGCAGGGATCACGCTCTTAAAATAATAAAGAGCCACCAAGCCCATTAACAAAAATGAAATCAAGATAATAATGATTGAGTCATTAAAAAAACTTTGAGCAATACTAGCCCCCTGCAACCCAAGACTGAACTCATCATGAAGCACTTCGCGACCAGCCAGAACTGATAATTGAGCCTTAACCTCATCAACACTTAATTGAGTCCCAACCCTAAAGTCATAACCCTTAAAACCACCCAAAGGGTTAGTGATAACAATTAATTGAGTGTCCTCACCCCAAGAATCACTTAACCATTCACTAACACCAGTCAAGGGTTCATCAACGTAAAACGTTATGCTAGTACCCCCTTTTAAGCTAATATCCTTAGCAAAGAATTCACCAGTAGAGAACTTAGTATATACTATAACCCCCCCAAAAAATAATAGTACAATTAAAGGGATTAGCAAGAGCTTCTTATACTCTTTCTCATAATACTTCCAAGCCCCCTCCAACATTAAATAGCCAGAACAAAAAGTATTTTAATAACTTTTCTAAAGAACATACAAACAGGATACCGAAATCTTTATAAACTGTCAACTCGCAAAAAAAGTTTATGTCAAGATTAGATCAGTTATTAGAAGGGATAAAAGAAGTTAATACAGAGATGAATGAAGCAGAAAAAAGAATTGCACGTCATAGTGGATTATTAACAGGTCTTTTAAGCTTGCCAGTTGGAGTTGACATATTAGAATTAGCCCAACCCGGATTATTCACTAACCCAGTTTTTCATGATAACGTAACCACTAACTATGATTATAATGGTTTTAATGAAACCCACGAATTAAACCCAAGCAATGTTTCCTCAAGAAGTGGCCCAGTCATTGACCCAGCTTACCCATTCATGCTTCAATTACCAATAGACTTGCTTGCAGGAGAAAACATCAAATACCACATCAAAAAAATAAAAGCTAACAAAGCACAAAATAAAAGTAACAAAGCACAATACCTTTGTATAGGTGGTCACTTAATAGTTATTGGAGCTGGCAAAGCAATACCATTCGCAAGCTTAACTGATGTAATAGAAACATACCCAAGCATTGTAGGCACAGGCTCAATTAATGGCACTGACACCACGATTTACAACCCAGTGTTTGGAGAAAAACACATTCACTCAATCAAACAATGGGGCTTATGGGCTCAACTAGGATTAATAGGACTTGAAGGATTAATCTCATTATACCACAGGCATAAAAGAAAAGAAAAAAGTGGCCTAGAAATAATGCAAGAAAAACTAGATAACTTATACGACGCAGCCATAGCTGAATTCAGGTCAAGATTTGACCCTGCAACAGGCGCCTACACAATTCGTGAACCAGACTCAACAGCCACAGCAGGTTCACCTGAAAGGTTAGGGCACATAGTTCCTTATAATGGAGCCACAAATGATTCAATAGAAATCAGAAAACAAGTAGGAAAATTAATGGTCAGCATGTACCCAGTATTAGAACAAGCTAATACTTTTGATGAAACTTATAATCTAAAAAATATTTTAACAAATCCCTCTATAAAAACTGCTCTTAAAAGCGGTTTTGATAGTGCCGGATGTCTTACAAATGGAGATAATTTCTTTAAAACATACATAAGATTATTATTTGATGAAAATCCAACAAACACTAGTGACCCCATTACTATTACTGTACCAAAGTCTTTTAGAGAAGATATTAAAAAATTAGGATTAACTTACGAACAAGTATTAATGGGAGTAAATGAATATTTGAGTTGATAAACTATGCCAATAAAAATTTCAGAAATATTAGATACAACACCAAAGAAACAAGAACCTCAAGTTCAACCAGAAGAGACACCTATTCCTGAAACACCAGAAGAAGAAGAAAGTAAAGGTGGTTTTTTTAGTAGAAAGAAAAAAAAAGACAGGGTTAAAAAAGCCTTTTCAAAAGAAAAAACAAAACATAATGAGGGTGACCTTCGTGATGGCCAAACAGAATATGGAACTTTTAGAGATGAATTCCTAGCTACTGGCGGAGTATCTGAGTGGGGAGACTTTAATGGACCATTTAGCACACAATACATAATTAAAAGCCTTAGAATTGAAAGACAAATGATCGAGCACTTAATACTAAAAACTAGTGCTATGAAAGGCTTAGCCTTAGACTCAACACTAGATGAATTACTAGAAGGCAGTGGAGAAACATTAGAAGGAGATGACTTTGAATACTTGCCAGCAAGATTCCTAAGCAGGGAATACTTAAAGGAGAACGGTGTTAAAAAATTAAAGAAGATTAATGACGAAATAGAAGAAACTGATAAATATGTAATATTAACAGATAAAAAGGGTAATGAAATATGCATTGCTTACACAGGCAACGCAACAATAGGAGACATAAACGAAGACATAACAGCTATCACAAAACAATACTTAACAGATAAAAGCCTGGCAAAAAAACTAAGGTATTCAACTCAAACAAAAATAAAAAAAGGAGACGCAAAAAAAACAGAAACCCCAAGTCTTGATGAGTATATTGAAGAACAATTCAAAAAAATTCCAGAAGATGCTAGAGAGTTTATAGATAAAAAAGCATTTGAAGAAAAAAAGAAAGAAGAATACGAAGAGAATTATGGTGAAGAAAATGCTTCAAGACCAAGTGTTACCACTAAAATAGCAGAGATTGATGCTAAAATTTTTGCTGCAGCTTATCAAAGCTTATCAATAGCCTCATACATTGAGGAAGTAAAATAAGGCCATGAAACCTAACAAAGAGTATGAAAAAAAAATATTTTAACAGGAAGAGGAGGATAATCCTAGGCCTAAGCATACTAATACTCTCATTAAGCATTGCAAACGCTTACATTCAACCACGATTCACTGGTCAAGTAAAATGGGGCGAGCAAGTTATTGCTGGCGCAACAATCGAAGTTGAATGCCCAGGCGGTCAAACAGCCAATGGCTTAACAGACGCTAATGGCAATTATGACGTAAGCGTTCAATGGGGTTACGCAAGCCACGTATCATGCTATCTTAAAGCATCACACCCAAATTACCAAAATGGTTACGCAACCAAGAGCACAGCCCAACCAATAACAAATTTTAACCTAAACAGGATCCCACTAAGCCTAACAGTAGTCACAAACAACGGCGTAGACGCTACAGTAGAAATAAAAAACGTTGAAACCACAGCAAACGGCGGAGACGAGGATTACCCAGCAACAAGCCCAGTAACCTGCAGTGGAACAGGAAACAATCACGTATGCAGTGTTTACAAAGGACTTGGGTTTGAACTAACAATAAACGCTCCACTACATGAAACAAGAATTTACACAGACCCTGACGGAGTGACAAACAGTGGAACACTATCATTAGAGTTATTTGAGAATAGTTACACAATAGCCTTAACCTTAAAACCAGATGGTTTAACAAACCCCTCAGTAATCATAACAAACGGGAATGGCGAGAGTTGCACTTATGTCCAAGCACAACAATGGAATTGTAAAGTATACAAAGACCAGCAATTCACGATAACAGGCAACGCAGATGGTTTTGACCCAAACCCTTACACAACCACTTACACCAGTGATTACCACCCTACAGCAAAAACATTAACCCTAACAAGGACTTTACTAACAATTCCAGTCACAGTATCAAGTGATGGGCTTAACCCATTAACTGGTTCAACACTAAGCCTGACAGGGGGACTAGGATCATGCAGTGACCCAAACCCAACAGGTGACGGCGTATTCTCATGCCTAGTTTATTACAACGTGCCATTCACCCTAACAGGCAACCACGCTAATTATGGCGGGGAAACAGGCCAGTCATTCCAGTACACCAGAACAGGCCAGGAAAGCATATTATTAAACCTAAACCCGACAACAGTCACTCTAAGCGGCACAGTCACGCCAATCAACACCCAATTAAACGTTGACAACGGCAGCGGCTGCACTAACAATCAAGGATCATATAGTTGCACAGTATACAAGAACCAAGCATTCACCATGACAGGTACAGCCCAGTATTACACTCCAGGCCAATGGATAAACACTTTATCAGGAGACGTAAGTGGTTTTGACATATCACTAGCTAGGAATACTCTAGATAACGTTAACGTAATTATAAACCCTCAAGAAGCAAGCACTCAAGCAATCTTCTCAGGAGATGGATTAATAGATTGTACAGGCAGTTCAGGCGCTTACGTCTGCGACTTATATGAAGGACAATCCTTCAGGATTCAAGCAACAAACCCACACTACTCACCACACGATCAAGAATACACTAAAATAGACACAAATGACATAGTGATTAACTTACAACAAACAACTTCAGAAATAAGCGGTAACCTAGATCCAACAACAACCCTAGTAGAGTTCATGTATGCTGGCAGTGGTTACACGCCATGCGCTAAAGATGCAGGAACTTATACTTGCACAGTTGACTCAGGTGAAGACGTCACAGTAAGAGCCACAGAAACAGGTTACATAACTTACACCAAGAATTACCCAACAGCAATAACAGATAATGACGAGCACATAATCCTAGACCCAAGCTTGAAAATATCATTTGATAATGACAGTCCAATGACAGGCAACTTACTAGTTGACTCACCAAACGATATTTATGACCAGACAATACCAATGAGTCCAAGCTTATACCAAGGAGACTCAGTATACCTGCCATTAAACCCAGCAGGCAATCAATACACTATAAGTTATGAAGACACACAATCAAGATATGAATACCAAGGCACAGGAAAAACAATCTCAGTTAACACGGCAACCCAGTCAGAGGTTAGTTTAACAATTGATGAAACAATCTGGGACATGGATATGGCCTTAGTTGACGCTAATAATAATAACAACCCAATAATTGACGGCCAAGTATTTGCAGAATATGACGGAATTGATCATGAATGCCCATTCTCAGTGCCAAACCAATACTACCTGTGCAGCATAGCTAATAACACTCCATTCAATATTAGAGGTGAAAAAGATGGTTATGTAACCAAATACTTTTTTGACCAGCCACAAACAATAACAAGCCAGCCAGGACCAGGCAATACCATGGACTTACAGCGAAACCTAAGGGTTGGTTTAATGGATGACTCACAAGCAGCAGTTAATATAGGAGCCATTTACATAAATAATTCAGCTAACACACAAACCATAACAACACTAGACTTAACAAGTAACACTGAAGTCGAATTCTACTTCGCAATCAGTCCACAAACAGTAAATGTTTACTACGTTGATGGTTTAGAATACTCTCCTTCAGATATTGAAACAATAACGGTTACTAGCACAGGCCAATCACTTGCAGTACTAGGCGTAGAGGATACGTGGCCAACAATAATTAATGTTAACAGCACAAGCGGGGTATTAACTTGGGGTGATTACACTCTATTAATAGATGAGAACCCGCCAGGCGATGATAGGTGCCAAATCAATAATGGAGTGCCAACCTGCTCATTAAACCAGTACTCACATACAATAAAAGTAAGCAAGACAGGTTACACAACCGACACTGTTAACGTTGCAGCAGGCAATAATGGGGCAGCAGTTAATGCCAGAATAAACCAGACACTAAGGGTAAATATCACAGACCAGAATGGAAACGGGGCTAGTGGCACAGTAAAAATCATTAATAACTCAGGTGTGGAAATCTTCAGTGGTTCATTAAGCAATGGAATAGTTTGGGCTCCAATCGAGCCATGGCAGAATAATGAAAAACTAACAGTTGAATTCAGCAGTTCAAGCTACGTTGACTTAGAGCACGAGATTAACGCAGGCAACTTAAACAATCAAGCCACTCACTACGTTAACCTTGCAACTTATTCTCAAACCTCAATAACAGTTAAATTAGAAGATCATTACACACACGAGGAGTTAAGTGATTTTGAAGTAAGGGCTTGGCGTGACACCACAACGTACTGCACAGGTAATCCATGCAGTTTCAACATGTTTGAACCACCAGCAAATGTTAACTTAACAATAAGCAAAGATGGTTATTTTGAGGAAACAAGAGTTGACCAAGAAATAGGGGTTGGCACACTAGCAATGACAATTAAGCCAAGAGCAGTGATTTTCATGGCCAACGAGGTTAACGTAACAGTAAATAACACAAAAAAGACTAGTTCAGTGCTTGATGATGAAGTATTAACAACAGTGTCAAGCAACGAGGACGGCACAACCAGCATCCCAATAGGACCAGATATTGAATTCATGTTATTCATCACAGCTAAGAATTACAAAAACATGACTTTAGGCCCATTCAACACATACAATGATGTTGGAAACGTCACCTTAATAGCTAGTGAAAATGACCCAATAGAAATGGACTTATTATACGGCGGAGTGTTAGAGCCACCAATAATCACGGGCATGAGTTACTCACCACAATACCCAAACGCTACAGACAATATAACCGTAACAATTAATGTTAGTGATGATGGAAGAGGAAAACATAACATCACTCAATGTCAGTACAGGATAGATCAGAGTTTACAATGGTTTGCAATGGACAGTGCATATAATAATTACACACTCAATGCAACAAAGAATATAGGCCAGTTAAGTAATGGTAATCACACAATAGACTTCTCATGTGAGGACACTGATGATGGCTGGAGCACTGACCGATACTACATTGAAGTACTTATAGGTGAAGAAGCAAGAGGACAACAAGACGATGACCAAGACCAAGATGATGACTCGGATGATGATTCGGATGATGATCAAGATGATGTGCCAACAAGCAATGCCTTAAGACTTGCAGAACTAAGAAGCAAGTATGAATTAATAATTAAATCAGGATTTAATACAGCAACTATCTCAGCTGCAATCCAGAACGCTGAAGATAAGATAGGAACTAGCGAGGCTAGTCAAGCCTTAACTGACGCAGAGAACGCAATACCTTTAATAACCTTAAAAGGCGGTGGCACGGTTAGGACAACCAAGAATTCAAGCCCTGAAACAATCGCGTTAGAAATAGCTCAAGCAGAGAATCAACCATACACAGCAAACCAGTTAAGGAACACACTAAAAACAGTAGCTTTTAGTAAAACAGCTCGCAGGTACACGCTTGAAGGTGAAGATAAAACAATCATCACCCTAAAAGTCTTTAGCCGAGAGAGTAATCCTGACGCAGTCATAGCAGACTTTAACCCAGGCCAGAGCAGTGCTCCAACAACAATCACCACAAACCAAGGCTCAATCACTTATTTTAAAGGCTTAAGCCAAGGCGAGAACGTCTTCGAGTACGTGGTCACAGGTGAAGTAACAGAGAGTTCAGAACCAATAGTTTTTGAAATGAAATCATTAAGTGGTGCAGAAGGAATCACTGGTTTCAGCATTGGCATCCCAGGATTACTAGAAATACCAGTCATTTATGTTGGAATAGGCGCAGCAATACTATTACTAGTAATAAAATTCTTAATCTAAAGAATCAAGAACTTTTTTAGCTATTCCCGGCCCAAGAATCTTAGCCAAACTTTTTAAACCAGTTTTACGCAAGTCACTAACACTTTTCAAACCCCTAGCATAAAGTTTTCTGGCACGAACGCGGCCAACACCCCTTAAACTAACAAGGTTAAGCAACTCACTCTTAATTCCATAACGAACCCTAGTGATTAAGCCATTAACGTACTGCCTAACCCCTTCACAACCTTTTATTTCAGCAATCTCGCCAATAGCGTATAAAACCCATTCAAGATTTTTTAACAAGTTATGAAGCATACCAGGAGGCACAAAGTAATCACTCATTATTTGATCCTCACCAACCTCATTAATCCATGACTGCAGCATTAATGAAGTCTTAAAAGCCCTAATAAAACCCTCATACTCATAAGAAAAAGGACTAGGGGTTTGAATCATTAATTTATCCTCATTTAAAGCTAACTCTTCAAGCAGTGAAGTATAATCAGCATTCCTTAACCTTAAAGACCTAACCTCACCACAAGAACAAGCCAAGTGAATAAAAGCCAAAGGGTTAAGCAAAACGTCACCCAATGCTTGAACAATCCTCCAAGCACTCAAAGGATCAATGTATAACTCATTAACCCTAACCCCTAAACGAGTAGGGATTAACTTATCATTAACTAACTTAACAAAACCATAATCAACCAAGTCCTTAACCACTAATTCAACACGCTCTTGAAGAAAAGAATCACTGCCATAATTAAAACCAAAAAAAGAAGCCTTAAAAAAATCAACCAATGAATTAAGAGCCATTGCAGTGCCATCACAAACCAGTGAAAGAGCATGAAACCTGAGAACAGGCTCAACACCTAATTTAGAAACAATACTAGTTGGTTGAGCACCAAGGTAATTAGTTAAAGCATAATCACTCTCAGACTCACTGCCAACCACAACAACACTCTCACCTTTAACATCATAACCACTACGCCCAGCCCGGCCAATCACTTGCAAGTACTCACTAACAGGAATATACTGCATGCCCTCACCAGTATAACGCTTCAAGTCACGCAACACAACCATGTAAGCAGGCAAGCTAACCCCATAAGCGAGCACAGTAGTGCAAGCAATAACCTTAATCAAGCCCTGCCTAAAACCAGACTCAATCAATTGCTTCTGAGCACTAACAAGGCCAGCATGATTAAACACTACCCCATGCTTAACGCACTCAGCTAAACGCCTGCACTGACTAGTAGGCGAAGGCAGAGCATTCAACACTTGCTTACTTAACTCATTCAAAGCCTTAGTATCAAGTTTTAATTCAAGCCCTAACTTCTCAGCAACACTCTCAGCACTACGCCTAGTATTAACAAAAACCAGTGCTTGCTTGCCTTGATTAATAACCCGGCCACACAAGTGAGCAATACTAGGTGAGTCATAAGTTAAACCCTCATCCTTGAATTCAACAACATTATCACTCATCAATCCCTGCAATAACTTAACAGGCCTAAAATCACTCTTAACAACTAAAGCGTCAAGCCATTCACCAAACTCTTCAGGATTACCAATCGTGGCGCTTAAACTAACAATCCAAACACCTAACTCCTTAAGCCTTGTAAGCAATACTTCAATAGTTGGGCCACGATATTGATCATCAAGCAAGTGAACCTCGTCAACCACAACCAAAGACACATCCTTAATCCATGAAGCCCGATGCCTTAATAATGAATCAAACTTCTCATAAGAACAAATAATCAAGTCATTACGGCCAAGCAATTCATCACCCTTAGTTAAATCACCAATACTTAAGCCAACACTCATTAAACCATCATATAATTCTCTAAAATCATCATATTTTTCACGAGCCAATGACCTTAAAGGCACCAAGTAAAGACTCTTACCACCACGAGACTTATTAAGCATCATAGCCACTTCAGCTACCCTGGTCTTACCACTACTAGTAGGTGAAGCTAAAAGCAAGTTCTTACCATCTAAGAAGCCTGAATTAAAAGCCTTCACTTGAGGAGGATAAAAATCCTGCTCTCCTAAGCGCTTAACCATTGGCTTAAGCCCAGGATAAGCCTTAACTAAGTCATTAATATTCATTGAAACGTTTAGGGAAACAAGCATTTATTAAGCTTATGAGCAGCTGAGTAAATCTTTATTAAGCTAAAAAAACTATAAAAAAGTTAATGACTCGTAAAGGAGAAGGTTCAACAAAGACTGCAGGCATGATGATGTCCTTATTTGTTGTTATACTAATATCATATCTAGCTTACATAATGTTATTACACCCTTGGGAGCGGAAACAATTACTAACAGAGCGGTCAAACATAACAGTAAACTTATATGACTGTGACTCAGGCTTACCAATAACTGATGGCACAGTCTCAATATATACTGAAGAAGGTAATCTTATTGAAGAATTAAACACTAACACTAACGGTTCAATCACCTACCAAGACTTCCCTGATTGTTACAGGATTAAAGCAACAGTAGGTAATGATCATTACGAGAACATATGTGTAGGCAGTGGAGAGGAAAGATTAATTAGTATTTGTTTTGAACACCCAGAAGCAAACCCTCGAGTGATTCATTATGAACAAGACGTTGGAATAATTGGGGGCAGTGGTGGTGAAACAATGAGCACCAAAGAGTTTGATAACGTGATACTATCATACCCTATTTCAAACACCACAATTAATTACCCTTCATACTTCTTATACTCAAACATTCTGTGGAGTGAGGGCATGGGCGTTCAATTAAACAATATTGATGAAAACATAACTAGGAATATTGACTTCATGTTCACCATGCAATCAAAAAGAGGCAACCCAACAACCGAGGTGTACGTTAATAACAAATTAGTTTTCAAAGATGAAGTAGACGTTAATGAAACAGTAACAGTAAATATTCCGCGCCAAGAATTAAATGAAACAATTGATATTCAAGTCAAATGCGATTTTAATGGATTCTATTTCTGGACAACCCAGGATTGTAACTTGTCAAACATTAAAGCAGTGCAAGACTTCTTTGTGCCAGACAAGCCAAGCCAGGAATTCAGGTTTGACACCTCATTATTTGAACAAGAAGCAGAGTCAATAGATTTAAAATTCATCAGTATTAATGAAGCAATTGGTGGGGTTAAAGCAAGCATTAATGGAGTGCAATTATTTAACAGTGACTCACTAGAGACAACTAATTACACAGCAACCAAGCCATTAATCAGTTTAAACTTAACAAACACTAGTAACTTATTAAAGTTTGAAGCAAACCCAGGAGCCCAAGCTTACCTAAGAGGGGTTAAATTATTATTTAACCAACCATACCTTGAAGCCCGGCAAAAAGAATTAAAATTCTATATTACTGAAGAGGAATTCCTAGAAATGAATAAAGTAGTCTTTAACATTTACATATCAAACATTTACTTAGATGGTGCTTTAAACTTCAGGGTAAACGATGACGTTACTTATGTAACAACAATAAATAAAGCTGGCTGGGACCGGTTCTCAGTTGACGTTGAAGACTTAACTAATGAGAATAACTTAGTGATCTCATCACCAGAAGGTCGTTTTGAAATAGATCAATTAAAGATAACTTATGAGTGAATTTGCTTCGCAAGTTACTTAAACTATTAATAAGTTACAGTCTAATGTGACAAGGAAAGGTTACTCTAGCACTGGCAGTAATGAAACTGTTGAGATTCCAGAGGATCCTAAAAAACGAAAAAAATTCTGGGACAAGATAAAAGACAAGTTTAAGAAAGAAGAGTCAGACAAAGAGAAAAAAATACAAGAAATAAAGATGAAAGTCACTGCTGAACGCGAAGCCCAAGCTAAAGCAAAACAAGAAGAACACTTAGCTAAACTAGCAAAAGAAAGCCCTGCAAAAGCAGCAATAGCTGAACACAAGTTAAGTAAACGAAAATTCCCCTGGAGTCCAAGAAGGTCAAAAAAGACAGGGGCTAGGAAATTATTCCAAGGACCCTTAGTGGGCCGAATCGCTGGCAGGGTTTTCAAAAAAGGAATTAAAGAAAAACTAGATGAGCGCAAAGCCAAGAAACTGCTAAAACAACAAGAAAAAGAGGCTAAGAAAAAAGAAAAAGCAGAACAAGTTGCAATTAAGAAAGCTGAAGAAGATTATAGTTTAACTGAAGCATTAAAAAAGGATAAAGAGGTGACTGAACCACCTAAAATAACAGGCAAGAAACACTGCCCTTTCTGTTTGGAAAAAATAGACGCTAATGCAACCACTTGCCCTAAATGCAATAGCCCACTAACAAGTGGCAGGATGAGTGAAGAACAAATAAAAGAATTAGAAGAAAAACTAACCCAACAATTTAAAGAACAATTCAGCACTGGTTCACCAGGACAATCAATGGGTGGAACAGGACAAGTTAAAAAAGCAAAATGCCCTTATTGCGGAAGAATTCAAGAAACAAGCGGGCCAAGAGTAAAGTGCGCTTATTGCGGAAGAGTATTTAACACATAAATTACTTTATAAAAAAATATAATGCCCGCAGTTGATGAAGCAATTAATGCAATAAAAGCAGTAATAAAACAATTAAACACTCAAATAACTGCTGAACAAATAATCCAAATCAATACTTACTTAACAAAAATAGAAAGTTGGTTAAACACTTTCAAAGGCAAACCAGATTATGAAAAAATAATGCCTTACTTCCAGAAGGCAAAAGAATTCCTAGAACTCAAATCAAATGATTTCAGGAAGAGAACAAATGATTACATAACTAAAAGTCTGAACTTTATTAAAGCCAAAGCATACAAAAATCCAATGACAGCTAGCAAAGAATTAGATAAGGTCAAAACATTGGTTAATAATCAATACTTTAACATGATAATCAGCAATGTTAAAACAACAAATTACTTACAATTGATTAAAGAAATAGAAACAATAATACAACAAGCTAATAAGTCAATCAGAGAAAAGCCATCATTTCAAAAGATCAATGAAACACTTGAAGTATTATTCAAAGGAACAAAAAGCTCAAATTTAACATTACTTTTAATAACTAAAATTGATGCAGCAAGATTTCTTGAGATAATAAACTCAGAATTTAATAAAGGCAATATTAGTGAACAATTCGCTAATGAAGCAATACAGAAAACAAAAATGGTAAATGAGTTAGTTAATAAACAAACAGACAAGATAGTAGCAAGTGTAAAAGAAAGGGTTAAGAAATTAAAGAAAAGAAAAATTTTAGACATGGACCAAGATAATATCTATAACTTAAGTTTATTAATAAATCCATTAAGTTCATTAGGAAAAACAGAGCTAGTTAGTGATATTAAAAGGATAGTCAGTGAGTTTAGAGAACAAAAAAGAACTAAAGAAGATGAGAAAGTATTCAAAAGAGTGCTGAATATCATTAATTATAGAACAAACCAAATCTACATACTAATCTCCAAAAAAGAATTCGAAAAAGCTCAAACAGAGGTTAATGAATTACAAACAAAAATTAATGAATTTCTATCAAAGTATGATCAATCAAAAGAAGTTTATGCAAAATATGCTCCTCAAATTAAAGGGTTTATAGATAAAATAATTAATTACTTAGAAAATGCTAAAAAAGGAATAAAAATTAAACCAGCAAAAAGCATAATAAAAACTAAGAAAATAACTCCTAAAACAAAACCTAAAAAATCAATTGCCATACCTAAAGAGATAATTACTCCAGAAGCAATCACTAAACCAGTTAATCCTGAAGAGCAAGCCAGGAAGCAAGCCTGGAGTCAAGCAGAAGCCCAAGTAAGGAAAGAGCAATGGCAAAAAGCAGAACAAGTAGTTAGTGAAGCTCGCGAGGAAAAGAAAAATATTACAGAGCCAATGCGCTTAACCCCAGAGCAAATGACTGCAATCCAAGAACGATTAAAAAATAAGATTAGCAAGAACTTAGGCTTTAAGACAACAAAAGAAGGAAAAATAATTAAGGAAAAAAAGAAAGTTAAATGCCCTTATTGCGGGAAAGTTCAAGAAACAAGTGAATTAAAAATAAGGTGTGCTAGTTGCGGAAGAGTATTTAACACATAAAATAAACTACTTAAATAAGAGAATATTCTATAGAATACTAATGACTAAGACCTGTCCAAAATGTGGCAAGACTAACATACCAGATGATGCTGCGTTCTGCACAAACCCTGACTGTGATCATAGATTCAAAAAAGCCAGCGGGTTCACAAAAACCTCTGAAAGTGGTCAGAGAACAGTTACTGGAATGACTTTAGTAATGGTTGTATTATACGTTATTGCTTTTGCATTCATGTTCTTCCCAGGCGGTGGCTTAATATCACTACCAATAGCAATAGGCGCTGGTTACTTAGCTGCAACTCGAGGCGAGGGTTTAATTAAAGACATTATGCCAAGAATAACAATCATTATCATAGCAGTAACAGTCCGATTCATTACAATACTACCGGGTTATGAATTAGTAAGCTTGTTTGGTTTTGCAATAGGCTGGATGAGCATTATTCTAACACTGCCTGAAAAAGCACCAAAAACAGAAGGCGAGAGAAAAACAAACCTTTTTGCAAGTGGTCCAGTAATTGCCTGGGGAGTTGTAGCTTTAATCACCACTTTCTTATGGACCCTATACCTTGGCATGGAATTAAGCAATGACTTAACGTTCATAGTTACAATCGAGGCTTTCACAATTGGCTTAGTAGCAGCCAGCATTGTATGGAAACAACCAGTTAAACCAGGCTTAAAATTAATACTAACCCTTGTTTGTTTTGCACCATTAATATTTGTTGGAGTTAATTTCTTATTTGTTGCAGGCGGAGCATTTCTTGGAGGCGTAATGGACCAGATATCACACGCCTTGAGCGGTACTGGAGAAATGCTGTCAGGCACAGGCCTTGACTTCTTATTAAACCCTAAACTAGCAGTGCAGTCAGGCTTAAAACCAGCCACTACTCGCGAAGTCACTGAAACAGCAGGTCCAGCTTCAGTAAGATTCCAAGTAACTGGCGACTCAATACCTGATGAGGGTTGCTATGACACTAGCACTTTCCAGATAATAGGCCGAGTAAAGAACACTGGTGACGAGTTCATTAGTGACTTAAAAATTAACATGGAAGTGGATGACAGCCCAGACCTAGACTTTGCAAGCGATCCATGCGAGCAATTAGAATTCTCTCAAGAAGCTTGCGGTGACCGAGAATGGAATGTTAATTCACTGCCAGAAGGAGTTACCACAAGCAAGACTTGTATAGTTACAAGCGTGCCAGAACCAGGCACAGCAGCAGGAGCTATGAGTGAAATACCAGGTGTAGGCGAGTTATTTGAAGGCTCAGACGTAGCCCCAACCCACGCTTGTTTTATTGACATTATTGCAGAAACAGGCTTTCATAGCATGACCCGATTACCAATCGAGTTCATTGAATCAGCTTATGGCCGAAGCAAGTTCGAGCAAAAACAATTAACCATGAATGAAGTAAGAAGCACGACAAGTATTGGGCCAGTAGAGTTAAGCCTAGGAGGTTTTGAAGACCCAGTATTATTCTATGGAGCAGACCAGCAAGAAGATACTACAGTAACAATGATTACAACAGTCACTGAAAGCGGTAATGGTGAAGTAGTTAATTACTTAAGCGCTTACATGTATATTCCAAACATATTACTTGAACCAGTAGCTGGAGTCACAGGTGTTTATCAATGTTATTCAAGCGGGGATAACTGGAATTGCATGAATCGCAACCCAAAAGCAATGAGTGGCACTGCAAGATTATACCCTGCAGCTGAAAATTACTGCCAAACAGGAGCAGATAATCAAGGATTCACTATTGACTCAAGAGAATACCAGTACTGCCTGAAATACTATGAGTACGTCTGGGATGAATCAATAGGTGGTTATGACCAATTTAGTTATGACAACTCTCATGAATTACTACTTCAAGACCACTCAATCTGCTTTTATAAAAACGAGTTATCAACTGATAATCTAATATCAACAGGCACTTGCACTTTACTAGTTAATGATAACTTAATGGACGTGTCTGAACAAATTGATGATCTTAGGAAAACAATCTTAATAAGAGGTGACGTGATTTACACTTACAAAGTTGAAGGCGAAGCTTCATTCACTGTAAGGGATTGCACACTAGCTGATGATGATTAAAATGAAAAAAGCACTAATATTAATGGGTTTATTATTAATCACTGGTTGCACCCTGCCATTTGGTGAAACACAAGCAGAGGAAACAAAGATTTCAGTAACAGATGGCATAGGAGTGCTAGAATACCAAGCAGTAGTGAATAAAATGTTATCAGACACTTATAATTACATACTATTATCAGTTAGGAATAATGCAGGAGGCAGTAATGCCAAGAACATAGAAGCCAGCCTTGAAAACGTTGAACCATTCTCTGTCTACGAGTGCAGTCAAGAACATGGGCCAAGCGATGTAAGAGAAATAATCTGCAACCAATTCTTTGAGGATTCAGGCAAGCCCTACAAAACACATAAAGTTAACCAGATGAGGCCAAACGAGGAATTACAATTTTTCTGGAATATTAAAGCGCCAACAGATGGTGAAATCGTTGGAATGTCATTTAACCATGATGTTTACTACACCCTAGAATATGATTACACAAGCACAGTCACTCAAACAATAGTTACTTTAAGCCAGCAAGAATACTTACAGCAAAGCCAAGAAGGACCAGTAACCCTATCAGGCCAAACAATCAGTAGTCCTGGAGAAATAAAACTAGAAAGCCGGATTCAACAACCATTAATCTTTGTTGAAGGCGAAGGAACAACAGAGTTTAATCTAGAATTCGAAGTAAGTAATGAAGGCTCTGGCATACCAAAACCAGGCAGCACAGTATTAATTGCAGTTAAAAAAGACCCATTAATTAATGTTCTATCCCCAACCATTGCAGCAGGCAATGGCTGGACTAAATATAACACTCCAATCACTTGTGAACTAGCTGGCCAAATAAATGAAGTAGAAGATGACCGGTGCAATCTATATGATACATGCCTAACAGGCTTAACAGCGTGTCAAACAGATACTTCTAGCTGTACTACTCAATGCGGCAATTTAAATACAGCACTAAGTGGCTTAGGCCTTACTGAAAAGGATTGTGGCGCTTTATGCCCTACAGTAACCACTATTAGCCAGTGCGGAACAGTCTTTAACTGCAATGACCCAAGTATATATTATAATAAAAACAAGCTCACTGAAATGTTTGACCAAGCATTCCCAACACTTGACTTCCCAGAAATAAGTCAATCAATAAGGAATGATTTGTACTTAAGAGTAATAGATGCTAACCAGTTAACTCAAAGCAATTTCGTGATAACACTACCTATGGTGTTTGACACCTCATCAGTGTTTGAACCGCAAAAGATTTTAACGGTTAGCGCATACATTTCATATAAGTATTTAAAAGAGGGAAGCACTAGCCTTAGTGTTTATCCTCGCGAATAAAAATAAATTAAATGGATGAAACAGAATGAGGGATACAATAAAGAAACTATCAGTAATAACAACAGTATTACTGCTTGCAGGTTGTACAGGCGGTGCTGGAGAAGTACCATCAACTGGCATTTTATTAAAAAATGAGTTAAGCAGTGAATTAATGCAGCCTGGCGGAACAGTATTACTTAGGACCAGTGTTAATAACTTCTTTGACAATGAATTAAAAGACGCTGAAGGAAAATTAATCAGGAGTTTTGGTCAATTAAACATTGACCCACAACAAAAACAAACTATTGGCACTGTTCAAGCAAACCCTAACGCTACTGCCAGAACGCAGTGGACCCTAGATGTAAGAGAGTCAGCGCTTGACGGCACTGAATTCACTAACAAGGTTAGGTTATGCTTCCAGTACGAACAAACTGCCTGGCATGAACTAGCAGTAGTGAATAGTTTCGAAATAGAATCAGCAGTTAATAGTGGAACTGAGACAGGACCATTAAAGATCTCCTTCTCAGGTCTAGAAACACCATACATTAAGAACGAACAAGTTAACAGCAAGATACCAATCAGCATAAGCATTAAGAATAACTATGTTGGTTACGTTGCTGATAACACAGGAGTTGACATGTCAAAAGACACTATTCCTTACGTAGACTTTATAGAAGTAAGGATCTATGATGACAATGTCTCACCTCACTTTGCAGTAATAGATGACTTCACTAACCCATCATCATGTGAAACTGGATTTAAAGACTGCTTTGTGTGCGAGCCTGGCCACTCATCAACAGATGGTGAGTCATACATAAAATGTACTGCTGATGACTTATCAGTATTTGGTGACGAGACATTCCTAGGCACTAAACTAGACGTTATTACTGAAGCACCTTACCCAGAGGAATTAATACAAACAGTTGAAGTAACTGCCACGTACTATTATTGCGTGGAAAGCAGTGAATTCACCTTAACAGTATTCACGCCTGGAGGTAATTAATGAAGTTTTTTCTTTTTTTTACTTTATTATTCTTATTAATCATACCTGGTTGCACTTTACTTGAAAGCAATGGATCAGGAGATATTATTCCAGATGTCACTCCAGCTGTGTTAAAAGGTTTAACAGTAGCTAACTTCACCAGTGACTTCTATAACATGAGGGTTTACGAGAAAACAAACATAAAACTATTATTTGATAATAAAGGCGACTTTGATGCTCGAAACGTTAAATCAGTACTTTATGGTTACGGGTTAATGAACGTTTTAAACGAGGATTCAGAAAGAGATCAGATACTTAAAAACCAGCAAGAAATCAATGTTTGGGGGCTTGAAGTGCCCTTAAAGTTAAGCCAAACAGAGTCAACAACTTACTATCTTAACGCTCGATTCTATTACACTTACAACTTCTCAGGTTCACAACAAATAGGTTTTGTAGAACCAGACTATGATGGTGGTGACTTACCATTAACTTACTTAACCAGTGACTCACCACTTAAAGTAAGCTTTGAATACCGAAACCCTATCAGGACTTTCCCACCAGGAACAACTGATGATAAAACAATATTCACTCTCACAACAATTATTGAAAACCAAGGCGAAGGCAATGTTGACTATTTTGGTTGCTCAATCCTTGGCATACCTCCATGCAGGAAAGAAGGTTACATGAATGAACTAAGAATGACCACGCCAGCAGACTGGCATGAAGTAATGAACATGAATGGTTGGGAACGCACTTGCGTAGGAACTGACTATGTAGAATTATCATTCCTTAGTACAGGAAAATTAGATGGTACTTGCGTTAATGGTTTTTGCACTTCAACAGTACCAGCCAACCCTTACATTGGCAGGAGTTGCACTCAAAACGTTGAGTGCACTTATTTTGGTGAAGCAATGATCTACGTTGATGATAAAACAACCACTAGTGATGATACAACAACCCAGAAATCACTTAATAATGGTCCAGGAGTAAACACAGTATTATTAAACCCTGATGGTAGTTTTGTTGAAGCCAGATTCTTCAGGATGTGGGAAGAAGACCCTAATATAGCCACAACCTGCCCAACTAACTCAAACGTTTTAGGAACTTACTTAAACTCATTAACTAATGGTCAAATAATCATCATCACCATGAGGGATGACATGTACGCTTGCCTTCCATACGGCAATGCACTAACAGCCATCCAAGCCCTTGGAAGCACAATGATAGATAAGATGAGCACTCGCAGGACCCCTTGGGGCATGATCAGCGTTGTTGGCGAAGGAGTAAAAGCAGAATCAATGGAGAAATCAGAAACAGGCAGGTCAGCCACAGGAACATATGATATATGCAGAAACCAGCGAACCTACACATTAAACTATGATACTCTAGAAACAGCTTATGATTACTACTTATACGTTAATGATAACACTCCATGCTATGAAGGAATAGCTTGCATGAACGCTTGCCCAACCAGTGCCGCTTACACTACTTGCACAGGTTTATGCACAACTGGTGATGAAAGCTGCATTAATGAATGCTTAAACACATGCATCATTAACTGCGCTAATGTTGTTGGCTGCAATAATTGCCGCAGCAGGATAAACGATGAACGATGCAACCTAATAGGAGAAGCCTTAAACCACTTAAAACTAGTCAGGGGCGAGGAGTCAAGAATAGTACTACAATTCGCTAAAAGCGTTGTCAGTGACCCAGTAATAGATGACTTCGTGATCAACGGCGACTTTGGATACGAATCAGACACCAGTGACTTCACAAACGCGATAAGATTAAACATTCAAGGCGATTAAAAAAATTCCTTAATTCACGAGGGGCAACCAAGGTTTCCCCTTACGATAACCCCTTCCTTCACCCACTTAACCAATATAACCTTGAGTAAGTGGTTTATCCAAGCCTCGAGTAATCCTTGACTCTTCTTTAATCTCCTGCTCAAAACTCTTAATCTCCTCATTAAGCTCTGCAAAATCAAGAGAAATGCCAAGGTATTCAACCAATAATTTCAAAACTTCACGAGACTCCTTAATCCCAACATGCTGAGGGTCATTAAGGGTTTCAACAAGCAATGAAAAACCCTTCAAACCATTAAGCCCGGCAACCCCTAAAAGCAAACCAGTCACACCAAGAATAATCTTAACAGTCTCACTACCATCAAAAATAACTTTCAAACCCTTCAAAGAATCCTTAAGCACTAAATCATTAACCACAGCGTGAACCCGAGCCTTATCCGGAGCTTCAGGCAAGCCAATACCACCAATAGTTACTACCTCCTTAACACCCCACTCTTTAAGCAAAGCAACAACTTCCTGACATAAAGCATAACTCTCAGCATCACTAGTAGGTTGAACATCACCAGCCAAGAAAATTAAATCACGACCCTCAACCTTAACATGAAAGAATTCAAGATTAAACATCTTAATCAATGAATCATCATTAATCATCACAGAATTAGGAAAAGAATCAGAAAATAACTCCAAAAACTTCTTAGCCTTAAGCTTATCAACCAAGTAATCAACACATAAACGAGCCACATTACCAATACCAGGCAAACCCTCAATTAACACAGGATTAACCATCTTAGGAATAACAGCTAACTCTTTAGTAATAAACTTAGTCACTAAAACTCACCAATACATTAGAACTACCACCCTTACTAACTAAATCCTCAGCCAGTTTATCAAAATAATCCTCAGCTAACTTATAAGTCATGGCTTCAATAATAACAGAAAACTTACCAGACCCTTTATAAGAAAAACTAACATTAATCTTAGAAGGCGGTTTAACAGAAGTTAATAAATCCTTTATTAGATTTAAACCATCACCCTCAATTGAACTAACAATCATCTCGCGCTTTATCTTAACAATTAATTGCTTAAGCAATGATTTAAAACTAGACTCAAGCAAAGACATAACAGAAGAGTTAATCTTAACCCCCTCAAGAAATCTTAAACCCTTATTACGCAAGGCTTCATAAGCATTAAGGACACTGCCATACTTATCAATAAATGATTGAATAATTAAGTCAACCTCTTTAGGCTTCTTAGCCTCCTTACAAGCGTGCTCAACAAGCTTATAAAAACGATTCTTAATCCTAATCTCATTTAATTTCTGCTTACGAGCACCACTATTAACCCTCTTAAGACTAACCTCAACCATTCCACCCCTAGTATTTAATACTTTACAAACAACCTTTTTACCAACACTTAAGTGATTCTTAATCTTCTTAACCCCACGCAAGGCAACCTCACTAATATGAATCATACCATTAACCCCATCATACTCTTCAAGCTCTACAAAAGCAGAATGAGGATCTAACCGCTTAACAGTACACATAACTAGCTCATCCTTTTCTGGCAAACCCTTCTTCTTAAACATTAATTCATAACACCTCCTTAACCTTAGCTAACACAATAGTCTTACCACCTGATGATTTAGCAAGCAATTTATTACAAGAACCACACCTAGGCCTTGACGACACCTTACCAAAAATGACCTGCTCTTTACCACACGAAGGACAAACTATTCTTAAAAACTTACTACTTGAATCCTTTTTCATTAACCTTGCACCTCCTTAATCAACCCCTTATCCAACAATAACTTAACCACCTCATTAGGCAGGTTAGCCACGTCCTCAGGCTTAAAAGGCCCTAACGTGAGCTCGCCCCAAACAAACTCAGGCAATTCCTTAACAAACCTGACAAGGGTATTATTATCTTTTATTGGTTGAGCATCAGCTTCTTTTTTAAACTTTCTCTTAGTAAGAGAGTCAAAATGCTTAGCCAACCTCAACCTCAAGAACTCATACAAGTCAGCTTCCACAGGCAATAAGTTAACGTGATCAGGGCTAACACCCATACGCAAGTCAATCATTACTTGATCATAAACCTTACGAGCCCGATGCTCAAAAATACGCTTAAAACTATTACGAGCGTTCTGCAACTCACTCTTAGTCCGCTCCTTAACCTTCTTAGCAATCAAGTTTTCATCACTCTTATTTAATACGCGCTGCTTATCACTAACATAAGCCTGAAAACGCTCAAGAAAATCAACACTTAAAGCACACAAACCATTACTAGAACGCTCCTCACGCTCAACCATCCTTAATTCATCATAAGTTAAAACATCCATTAAAATAATGAGTCTAATTACCTAGTTTTAAGTCTTTTCTTTTCAAAAACAATTAGTCCAAAAAATTAATCACTTTTTAACTGACCCTTCATTAACTCTCTTACCGCGCTTCTTAGGCTTTAACATTTTATGCTTATGCAACGCGTAAGTCACAGGGTTCTTAATCTTAGCGCAGAGCCCGTCAGGGTGACACACGCCAATATCCTTATAATTAGGGTTAGAGCAATTATGAGGCATTAAACCACCCTGCTTCTTAGCCCACTCTAACTGAGCCTTAATAAGATTACCCCTAAGAGGAGGATTATTCTTACTATTCCATTCACGCAATTGATCCTCAATAGAAGCCCAAGAATAACCAGTCTTATGGAAAAAATGAGTCAAGATGAACAAGGCGCGCTTACGACCATCAGGCAACCCTGCTAGTACCTGATTAATGCAAGGCGGGAATTTATCAAAAGACACAGCGTTCTTAGGGATCACTGCCTCAAACTTATGCTCCTTAACCATCCTCTGCTCCTCACGCTCATGCCAGTCAAACGCTTGAACAAATAATTCACGAGCACTAACAAACTGGTCTAAGAAACCAATACTAAAATCAACATTTTCAGGCTTAGCTGTTTCACGATCAAAATCAAGAATCCTCTTAGGGTCAATTGGCAGGCTAACAAGCCATTGCTTCTCATTAAGACTATAAGGCGCTCGAATCAAGTGACGAGACGAGATAGCCACAGGGTCAATATTAACCACTTTAAAAGGATCAAAATCAGTTCCTAACTCAATACCAGACCGTTCAGTTATGCGTTCAAGCGAGTCCTTATCTAATAACATCTCTTTAAGAAAATCCTTAATCATAGCCTGAATATAAGAACCAATAATCCGAGGCGCTTCAGGAAAAAGATTCTTAACTAACTTACCCTTAAGCTTATCAGGATCATTAAAAGCAATACCAACATGAAACCCAGTGCCACCAGAGAATTTAACACTAACTGGTTTAATATCATGAAAATCCAAAGCATCAATCACAAGTTTAGTGCAAATCTTAGAGTAATCAAGCACCCGAGAGTCAACATCAAACACTAAATCCCAACCAGCACGAAGAGAGTCAAGATCCTTACGAGACATGTCAGGCGATAATGACATAGGGTTAGTCCAGTGCTCTTCACTACAATGAAAACTAGAAACCCCGCGCCTAATAACATTCAATAATTCATTGTCAAAACGAAAAGTCTGAGGTCGCTCACCAAAAAAATTACCAAAACGAGGCACAACCTCCCGACCACGGGAAAACTTGAGCATGAAATCTCGAAAACCTTTTTGCGAATAATACTTAACAAGCTCAGACGCCCTCATCAAAATACTTAGTGACGGCAGAGATTAATAAGTTTACTTATTCACAACTTAAAACAGTTTTAATCAAAGCCAAGACAATAGTGAATACACAATATCATACAGGAGCTCTTAAAACAGGCTTCTTAATCAACCCAGGCTTAGCAATAACCCTTGAATTAAGACTAGAACCATCAGAGAATTTTAAATCAACACTACCGCATAATTCAATAATCTGACTTAAATTCTCAGAATCAGTAATTAATTCACAACAATTATCAAGAAATAATGGAAACTCCTGACAAATATTAAAGTAAAAACAAATCATTTCAGGAGTGTAATCATTTATTCTAAAATCATCAAAGATTAGGGCAATAGAACAACCACTAGGCAAACCATTAGTTTCAACATCAACTAAGTAATCACAAATACCACAACAATTCCCACAAGAACTACAAACAGGGTTAGAATAAAATGCCTTAATTAATCCAACCATTCAACATCAACTTCACGAGGCAAGTTAACCTTAATCTTATACGCGTCTCCAAAAAAACCGCCCTGCTCAAACTCATAACTTAAAACCCTATTCTCTTGCAATGGTTTAAGAATATACTTCATCATACCATGAAAATCAGAGAATTCAGGATGATTAAACTTAAAAGCAGTCCTACCACAAGAAATCAAGTAAGTAAGAACATAATCCTCAACCTCGTGTTGAACAATAAACTGCTGATAAGCAAAATTAGCCCCAACCTTAAGAAAACAACCACCAAAACTATTACTTTCAAACTCTACAAAGGGAATGAACTCACTCATCTTAGCTTTTAAAAGAGCTTCTAAATCATCAACTGAATTAATAGGCATGAAATTATGTTCAACAAAGTTAATTTAAAAATGTTTCCATAGAAAAGATTTTAGGAAGATTAGTAAATTTAAAAAAAATAAAAGAATTAATCGTTGTCTTCTTCACTCATCTGGTCATCAAGTTCTTCAGCTAATACAGCAGCTTCCTGCCTGATCTTCTTAAGAGTAGCAATCAAACGCTTTTTCTCCTCAACACTTAAGCCAATCTTTAAGTAACGAGCCGCAGCCTCTTTAAACTCAGAGTAACCAAGGTAAGCATAAGGCATCTTAGCCATTCGCTTAGAAAT